>Ga0209067_10002658_pt1 | contig 10523 bp, 8 predicted proteins | sample ColStrG_CSR_2013_FD_187199 | JGI IMG/M metagenome (GOLD analysis project Ga0209067, IMG submission 187199) | Freshwater sediment microbial communities in response to fracking from Pennsylvania, USA - Cold Stream Run_MetaG_CSR_2013 (SPAdes)... | ecosystem: Environmental > Aquatic > Freshwater >... | reverse complement strand
CTCGCAATCGCACACCTGCTTAGGCCTCCCAACCGGTCTCTCACGACGAAAACCTTTCAGTTGATGGAGCCTGATGCTGTCCGCTGGTTCTTCCGAGCCGTGTCCATGGCTTCGATGAGTGTCCTGGTGTTCTCGTCCAAAGGGCGGACATAGGTCGGGAGGATTTGAGCGCTGTCATGGCCGAGCAAATGGGCAACCGTCAGCCCAGTCGCGTGACACACGTTTGCGCGGCTCGCGAATGTTGCCCGCAAATCATAAATACGTCGGTCCGCCAGTCCAGCTTTCCTCGCAGCTGTCCGCCAAGCAGTCTTGTAGTCCACGAAGTGAACAGTCGGGTTTCGAGGGCTTGGGAAAACAAAGGCTGAATGCTCTGGACCGAACAGTTCACGCCAACCAATTAGGGCGTCACGACAGTGATTTGTCAACCACACCGGGCGGATTCCGGTCGCACTCTTTGAATCACGAATGCGAATGCAGGCGGGCTCCGAGTCGAGCGACACGTCAGTCCACTTCAGGGGTAAGGCTTCCTTCTTGACCCTCAGTCCGGTATCAGCAAGCAGCGTAATCAGCATCCGCAACAAGGGTGGTGAGAAACGTTCTACTCGATCTTCTTCGTCGTAAGAAAGCGGTCTGGCCCGGCGTCGGTCACGTCTCTCGTTAAGCTTTCCAACATCGCTGCACGGATTGTGCGAAATGAGTCGCATCTTCTTCGCTCGTGAAAGGCATGAGGAGAGAGTCGCTACGTCACGATTAACCGTTGCTTTTCCCGCTCTTTGCTCCAGCCTGGCCTGTTGGAATCTGAAGATTGACTCCACCGTGAGCTCGGATAAGCGGATATTTCTCCCAAAACAGCTCAGGATATTGTTGATGCTTGACTGGTACGGTTATTCGTCGATGGCGCCGGCACCATCATTAACCCGGATGGCCAGAAAGCCATCGTTCCGTACCAGGTTTCCATGTGACGGCAGATCCCGCTCCTCGCCAGTGCCGGGCACACCTTGACCATTACCGAGTGCTTCGACGATAAACTCGCGGTCACCAGCGTTGGGGCGCGGCGTCGCCATCCCGCTTACGAATGTTCGCGTGACTGGCGGCACAGCCTGGACTGGCACGATCCGAGGCGTGACCGCAGGAACCCAGTATACGATTACAGTTTCCGATAATGCGGGTGCGGTTTACACCAAGCAGGTGACTGCTGCATAGCACGAAGGCCCAACAACCACGACCATCAGCTGTTGAAATTGAAGGACTTACGAGCAGGATGTTCGGTGGAGCACCTTATTCCCAAACCAGGTGCTAGGCCTCGTTGAAATCTCCTGAAATTTAGAGATGCTAAGTGATTTGTTTTCTTTTTTTGTTGCGGCGTCGTTTCGAACGCTGTTGAATCAGGTTGAACGAAAGTGCTTTGAGCGCTACAAAATCGTCTACAGCGGACGCGTTATCTGTCCGTTTGAAACGGACTGTGGACTCGTGCACTATGAAATGAATATACCCATCCTGAGACCGTCGCTAACACTTGAAGGTGAGAGGTGACCGATATGAAGGCGATTTGGGGAACGGTAACTGTATCGATTGTGTGGTTCACTATGTCACTGCCCCTTGACATGAGAGCTCAGTCGGCTACCGGCGGACGCGCACTGTCTCCGGACGCACGAGCAACTGTTATGACCCTGCTTTATGCTGCATCAGAAACTAGGGCCATTGGGCAGCGCGCGGCCGATGCAAAACTCGCCGCGCAACAGCGCGAGATTGAGTCTTTAAAGGATCGGTTTGCTAAGTCCGGCGGTAAAGACGCGCAGTTGATGGCCGACCTGGCCACGTCGCAGCAGCATTACATCCAACAACTTGCCGCCTTGGACCGAGACTACGCGAAAGATATCGCTGACTTCCGTGACAAGTTGGAAGACATCGCTTCGACACCCGAGGGAGAAGGCGCACTGCGAGAATTCAATGCCGGAGACCAGCGCGGCGCCCTCGACACCTTAGATCGCCTGCGAGTGCGACGAAGACAGTTTCGTCAGGATGCGGCCGAAGCGCGGAATGCTGCCACACTCGCGGCGGAAGCGCACAAGATTGGAAAACTGGACATTGCGGCGGTGATTGACCGCTATCAAGAGATCGTCAGTCTCGCGCCTGTCCACGAAGATTGGAAAGTCCTGAGTGAACTCTACCTGAATGCTGGCCGACTGGGGGAGGCTCAGCTGGCCGCGGAGCATGCGGTGGAGTCGGCGAAGGATGACGCGGAACGCGCGATTGCCTTGAATTTCCTGGGCGACGTGCTGGCGGGTCAGCGGAACTACACTGAGGCTCAGGCCAAGTTCGAGGAGAGTCTCAAGATAGACCGACGCCTCGCAGTGCAGGACCCAACTTCAGAAAGATCGCAGCGCGAAATTAGTGTAACCCTGAACAAGATTGGGGGAGTATTGCACGATCAGGGAGATCTCGACACCGCGCGAGAGAGGTATGCGGAGAGCGTGAAAGTGGCCCGGCGTATAGCCGACACAAACGACAGCTCGGTGTTAGCCTCCCGGGATCTCAGCGTGAGCCTCTTACGGCTCGGGGACGTGTTGCTTTCTCAAGGCAACCTGGCAGGCGCTGAGAAACAATTTTTGGAAGGCCTCTCGATTCGAAATAGATTGGCCGCGCAAAATCCTGATTCAATCGAGCTGCAGAATGACATTGCCGCCGCTCAAGAGCGCCTCGGGGATGTTCACACCGACGGCGACGACCTTGCGGGGGCTTTGGAGCTGTATCGGAAGAGCCTGGAGATTCGCAAGCGCTTGGCTCTCCTGGATCCAAATTCAGAGATCTATCAGAGTAGTGTTGGGGTCAGCCTCGATCGAGTGGGACAAACCTTATTCCAACAGGGAGATTTCCATGCGGCGTTAACTTATTTTCAAGAAGGACTGGACGCTGCCAAGAAGCTTGCAGCCGCCAATCTGAACTCGCTCGAGGACCAGCGTTCAGTGAGCGTCGCCCTGAATCATTTAGGGGACGTACAGGTTAAGGACAAGAATCTCCCGGGAGCCCGCGCGTCATATGAGGAGAGTCTCCGCATCGTCCAGAATCTGGTTTCAGATCATCCAAATTCGACGGATCTGCAGAGGGACGTCAGTGTAAGCCTTAACCGCGTGGGCGATGTGCAGCAGGCCCAAGGTGACGTGGCTGGCGCCCGCCGAAGCTTTGAAGAGAGCCTTCACGTTCGGAAGCGACTGGTGGAAAGCCATCCCAGTTCGCCGCGCCTGCTTCATGATCTTCTAAACAGCTATGCCAAGCTAAGCATGCTCACTGGCGACAAGAGTATTGCACAAGAAGGATTGGATCTTGCACTTGCCAAGCAGGCGGCGGGAGTATTGACGGATGAGGACAAAGCACTGGTCGAGAGTTTGCAAAGCTTAGCTGGCCACTAGTAGAAACGTCCAGCGTCGGGGCACTCGATGTTCCATACGGCTTACGTCCTTCGGCAAGGCCTTCGGTGAGTTGGGTCTCCACAATTCGGCGTTTCTTGTAACTGTTTATTCACGGCTGCGGCGCGGCGGATAAGGGCCGGCCCGGCCCCACAACGACGAATCCGGCCCAACGCCGAATAAACTGGCCGTCCGCGATGAACTTTCGATCCGCCTCTCTTAACGCTTCGGCGGGCCCGACCTCCAGAAGCTTCGCGTAAAACTCCGTCGATAGCTTTTGGCCGTAGCGATCTTCTACAGCCCACAACGTTCCGACTACGTTCTGTGACCCAGCTTGCAAAAATGCCGGCAACAAGCCATAGGGCTCATCTGCCGGGCCGATCCGATACAGCCCCCCGTTGCAGACGCTGAGCACAGTTACTCGGTTGGAACTGAGATCCAGCTTTCGGATGAATGAAGCTTGCACCGTCCCCTCCTCCTTGGCTCCTTTTCCCAGTAGCACTGCGTGCTGGTCGAGTGCGTTCTCGTCGGGGAACTCGCCATGCGTGGCAATATGAAGGAGGTCGGCGTGACTGGCCTGGTCAAGGAAGGTGTCTGCGGTCGCCTGATCGGCGACGTACACCTGCTTGTCTTTTTGGTCCAACGGTAATAGCGCAGCGATGCGCACGACCTCTCTCTCGGCCCACGGAAGCGACGGCACGTCCGGCCGATGCAGCGCCGGGTTGCCAAAGCCGACAAAACTACCCACCCGTCCGCTCCTTGCCTGAAGGTGCACCCAGATGGACGCACTGGGAACGATGCTGATTGCGGTCTTTTCGATGAGGAAGATGCCGCTGTCGTCCAGCAGCGCAGAAAAGGGAACGTAGTGCAGGGGGCCATGCGGCACGATAATCAATCGACGATACTGACTCGGGTCGAGGCCTTGATCGACCAATGGCTGAATCAGTATCTGATAGAACTGGTTGAGGTAGACTCGCGCCGATTGGTCATCACTTATCCGGATTCCATTTCGCAGCGCAACCAAGAGATTGCCAAGAGGACTTGTTTGAATTGGCGCCTTGCCGTCCGCGCTGAACTCAGCCGAGTTGGTCGCGTTTCTGGGCAAGACCTTATCCAGTGCCACGTGAGCAATTCGACAACTTTCCTTTGTGATCAGGAATATCCAAAGATGCTGATTGGGATAAAACTGATTGAAAGGAATCACGTATTCCAAAATGGCCTCATCCGGCTGAAGGGCGTTTTTGACTTGCTCCAGCGAGGCAGGCTGCGCGACGATTCCAAAACCTGCTCCGCCTTTTCGCTGCAGTCTTTCGAGTTGCGCCAACGGCTCTTGCCGCGAGTTGTGCGGATCGCCGAGTGGGCCGAAGGGAGACAGCTGGCTGAGCAAGTTGATCTCCTGGAGCACGAGGTTCTCCTGTAGATCTGAACTCGGCGCGAATCCCAGCACTCGCGCTTCCAGTCCACTTGCCTCAGAAGAGATTTCCGCGAGTTCGGTTGGCCGGACGATGATTTCGTCGAGCAAAGTGCGGGCCTTCAGCGTCTCGCTCGCGGCGAAGACTTCTGCGGCCGCACTCGGATCATGGGCTTCCAACTGATCCTGGAGCATTGGTCCGTAAGTCTGATCGAATATCGCAGAAACCCAAATTCGGCCGGCGCGTGTGCGGTACGATTCACGCAAGGTCGAAGCAACGGTTCGGGCATCGGATCGCAGCCTTTGCAGACGCGCCTCCGGTGATTTGGCATGTTGTTCGTCCCGATAACGTTCGTCCATCAGCGACAAAAACGATTCGATGTCACCGTCGTCGCGCGCCTGTTGAGCCGCCCAGGACAGCCTCTCGTCGGCGATACGGGCTGACCCATAGCGATAGGACAAGCCTCCAAGTGATTTTTCTGTTTGAATACCGTTGAGGTCGTATTTTTGCAGCCGGCTGTACGTGAAATTGAACGGAATCTGCTGATCCGACACTGTCGCAAGATCTCTCAGAAGCTCCTCAAATCGTTTGTCCTTGTCCGCCAGCACTCCTTCTTCCAATTCGCTTACTACCGTCGCCAGCAGATTTACAAACCGATCAAAGACAACACCACCGGAGGAAGACTTGGCTTTCGTCGCGGCTCTGGTTAAGTCCGACAACTCGAGAAGGGCCCAATCCCTTTCCTGACGATGTCGTTCTCGCGGGACACTGAAATACGTGCAGTCGGCTGCGGTGACTTCACCCTCAAAAGCGAGATCCGGGCGGTTTACCTTGATGGCCGCGCTGGTGATGTTGAGAGCATGTTTCCTTACTGCCGAATATGCTTCCCGAGTCTCTGCCAGTGAAAACTCCACATCGAGGACGTAGGCTTCGGCTTCTAATGATCTTTCCGGATCGCGAAGTTCCCGGTAACACTGCGAAGCAAAAGAGCCTGCACTAAGGGCTAGTTTGTAATTCCCACTCCGCCCCGCTTGTGTCGCGAGTTGTCGAGCGGAGTGAGCGATCTGCGGGGTTATTCTGGATCGATTCTCCTCGAACCACCGAACCATGTCCGGGGTACGGCTCGCGGATTCAATCATGCTCCGCGCTTGCATTTCGATATCTTCTTGAGCGGGCTCGGTCTGCGCGCGAGTCTCGCCAAAATGCGATACCGCTCCCAGACAAACGAGCACTATGACTAAGGTTTGAGCTTTCACCCTTGACTTTCCTTGGCGAAAAGCGACGCCATCACTTTTCCACTGTAGCCGGCAAAGATGGTTTCAGATGCACCCAGCGCCAGTTTAAAATCCTCGAACGATGAAAACCCATCGAAGGCTCGAACCACGATAAGGCCCGCAATCACAAGCACAAAACCGATGGGAAACAACAACGTAGTGAACACGTAGACTCCAGACAACGTTTCTGAGCGTGCCCGGTACTGCTTCCTGGAACGCACACTGACGACATACGTCAGCGCCAGGGCGCTGAGGCCGCTTACAGCCGGCACAATAATCGCCATGGAGGTCGTGAACTCCTGCCTGGTGAGCACAGGCGGGCGTTTCAGGAACAGAGCAAGAAGCATCAGCATCACGGCTATATGCGCCACCAAAAAAAACATGCCGACTACGGTCCTCAGTTTCGTCTCAGTCATGATCTCCTTTCGTTAGACTCCGCTGGATGTACTCCACGAGTTTGTCTCTGAACTTCAACAAGTCAGCCAGGTAGGCGGGATCCGCATCCTGCGGCGACTCCTCGTGAGCACTGGAGGCGTATTTTACGCCCAAGGAGCATGAGAATTTCCAAAGCATTTGCTCTGCGTGGCTCGCCGTGTCATCAGCATGAAACTCGATGTTTACTCGCATGCGTTCCCAGTATTGCTTGGTCACCAGCCCGCGCTCCCCTTGTACCGTGAGACCCAGATAACCTGGATAAGCGTCGTCTGTCTCTGCGATGATCTCAGGTTTTTGAAGACCCATATGCTGGTTGACATCGACGAAGTACGCCTCCAACTGATGGTGCAGGTATTCGCGGATGTCAATTGGACTCCATGGTCGCTTTTGCGCAGCAGTAACGCGGAAGTTCTCATTGGGCGCAGTAGCAGACGGGACGCCGCCCGGAATCGAAACGGAGAAGTGCCGCGGAAGGTCACGCTCTTTTAATCGCTCAACAGTAAGTTCCGAACCCGTCGGTTTTACATAGACGGAGTACTCGGCCTCCATAACGTGAAAATCCACGCAGGCTTGGCGCCGTCCAAGATGAAAGCGCCCGATGAACTCGTAGAATATCTTCTCTGGCAGCGTCGTACCGTGCTTCTCCTCGTATTCGCCTAGGAACTTCTCGAAACGAGTGACTTCCTCGGCTTCTACTGGACTCTGCGCAACGAAAAGCAACTCCAAATGGTGAATGTCATCTGCATCAGCCAGACCCGGGTCCGGATGCGGTCCGAGGCCTATTCTGGCGATCCTAAACTGCGGTGCGATCCCAGAAGCGCTCATCCACGCCTCGAGCTTCTTCTGCTCATTCCGCGAGGCCAGTCCCTGCTCGGAATCCCGCGTCTGTGCATTTAACAAAGAGGTCATCGCCAACAATACCGCGACCCATGTTTTCATAGAGTCCTCCAATGGCTCTTTTCCCGCTAACGGGGTCCATCTACTCAACCAGTTGTGGAGCGGTTGCGCTGCCCCAAAACCAGGCGTAATGACTGCAAGCCTGGCTACTGAGGCCAACAAAATAGACCGTTTCACGATCGTAGTCTACTCAGATGATGGCACTGTGCCCGTGGTGGTTCCACGTTAAATCGCATGCGCAAAAGGCGATCCTTTCCAATGAGCCCGAACGAGGTAGTCGTACTTTCCATGAATCAGCTCAAAGTGAGGGGCGAGCACGAGGGCTCAGCAGTATTCTTCGAGAGATCGATTGTAGCGTTTCTTTATCTTTGAGGTTAAACCGAGGTAGACCATGAACGACGCGCGAATTCATGCAATGATTGACACCCTCACGTCAAGGGTCGTCCTCATACTTGGGCGGTTTACATCCGGGCAGAAAGCCGTACTCAATGCGATGCGCGACGAGCTATGCGAACGAAACGATCTGCCTGTGTTGTTTGACTTCGAAAAGCCCTCCCATAGAACAACACTGGAGACAATCTCCACTTTGATTCACATGGCCAACTGAAAAAAATATCCAACACGAAGTGGCCCATTCGGTCGAAGAAATGTTCCAGGTTCGTGGCCGCTAGAGATGGGTGAATCCACAGCGGGCAAGTCCCCAACAATCGCCTTTGTGGGAAGTTGAAAGTTCTCTTGTAACCGGCAGCGGATTTTCGAAAAGCCTGCGCTGCTGCAAGCCGCCGCTAAACGCATGGCTTTCATCGGACTTATAAACTGCTGTGATAAAAACGTGATAGTTGCATGTTCATTAACGATCAAGACCGATCAGAACGCGTCAGAACGAATTTCTGGTAAGCGGTTGAAGAATCAGGTAGAGTACAGAATTTTCATAACCCATCGGAACACACTAGGTGATCTTCAAAACCGGAGGGTGGCAGGTAATCCTGTCACCGATGGGTTCGACCCCCATTCGCTTCCGCCATTTTTCAACGGGTTACAGAGAGTCACAATCCATTCACAATCGGTTGAGTGCAGCCCTGCCACTTTCGGGGTCTGCTGTGCTGGATTGACCTCTTTCCGCCGCTCTACGGGGTGAAAAATCACCGGTGAACTCTGGACGCACCCTTTTCTCGCAACTGATCCAAGATCTCCCCGAAAAAGAATTTCAAAAGTGTGTTGCCCGCTACAACGACGACTCTAACTTCAGGGGATTTTCCTGTTGGGAGAAGTTACTGGCGATGGCTTTAGACTCTCTGTTGCTTGTCAAAGAAAACTTTTCCTTGGAGAGGTGCAGGAGAACCTTTCTTTTGTCACGGGTCTAGCTGGCGAGCGCTGCGGAGACGGCAGGCTCGGCTGCGATCCCAGGAAGGCGTGATCGTGTTCTGCCCATTTAGCCATTACGATGCCGACCACTCGAGAACTCACAGCTCCTGTCGAAGGACCGTGTCTAGCATGAAAAATCAATTCCGTTGCGTTCCCGCCGGAACCACGGCCCGCGGAACGCCCGGGAATTAACAGGGCGCAGCGGTTGACTCCCGGACAATCAATTCCGGCTTCACTTTTTGATGAACCGGGCTGACCGCCGTGTTCTTCCGCTGGGCACGAATGGCCTCCATAAGAATCTCTGCTCCCATCGAAGCCAGGCTCTCCATGTGTTCCCGGACGCTGGTCAGCGCGGGATTGTAGAAGGCAGCGGCGGGAATATCATCGAATCCGATTACCGAACAGTCTAGGGGTACCCTCAGGCCAGCGCTGATCAGCGCTCGGATAGCACCGAAAGCAGTCATATCATCGAAGGCCACGAGAGCCGTGAAAGGAAGCTTGAGGGCGAGTAACTCTCTCGTACGTTCGTATCCACCTTCATAACTCGAGAAAGGATCACTCAAAGTAACCGCGAGTCTTGGATCCAGTTCCAAGCCTGCGCCGGAAGCGAAAGAACAGATTCCATCCCATTGATGTTGGCTGTCGACAATCATGCTCGGCCCTCGGATGAAAGCGATCTTTCGGTGGCCGAGGCGGTGGAGGTGCTCGAGGGCCAGTTGTGTGCCGAGTTCGTGGTCTGTGGCGACCCAGCTCAGAGCGTAGGTCTCGGGCTTCCGGCCCAGAATAACGGAAGGAATTTTCCGACTTTCTAAGCCGCTCAAGAGCTCCGTCTCAAAAGAGAGCGAGTTGGCGAGAATGATCAGCCCTTCGACGCGCCTTCCCAGCAGAACATTGAGGTATTTCTTGAAGAGGGAGCGATTGTTCTGGATATCCACCAAGAAGGGAAGATAGCCCGATCTCGAAAAACTGTTTTCAATCCCGCGCAGAATCTGGGCGCAGTAGGGATCTGCAATGTCGGGCACCATCACCCCGATGGTGTGGCTGCGATGACTGCGCAGAGCCTGGGCGAAGGGATTCGGTTGGTAGCCTAGTCCTTCCGCCACGTGGATGATGCGCCGCTTGGTCGGTTCCGGGATATAGCTAGCCAAAGGAGCATGGTTCAACACCATCGAGACCGTGGTGGCCGAAAGCCCGCATTCCTTGGCTACGTCCCGAATGGTGACCATGGAACCAGTTTTCTCTCGGGGTTTCGTCACCGCTTTGTCGCTCGTATTCCTGCCCATCGATCGCTGCTGCTCCCCTCATGAAACGGACTCTGTCTATGGACCATCCCGCCGACCAGAACCGTCTCAGGCGGTAGTTCTGATGCGCGCTCAAAATCTAGAATGTGTACTTCAAGGCGAACTCAATCTGGCGGTTGTCCGTCGCCGTATTCGTGATTGCAGCACCTCCCGGCACGTCTACATAAACCAGGGAACCCCCTCCTGGTAGGCCGAAATTTGGATGGTTGAGGAGATTGAAGAACTCCGAACGAAACTCAATTTGTTGCGACTCGGCAATCTTGAAATTCTTTTGCAGGACCAAGTCGAAGTCAACCAGGTTGGGGCCACGCAGATTCCCGATCCGGCCATTCCCGAAACTATGTGCGGACTGCTGCAAATATGCCAGCGGAGGCGCGATGAATGTCGCCTGGTTAACCCAGCAATCCAGAGTCTGATGCCCCGGGTTGGAAC
>Ga0209067_10002655_pt1 | contig 10526 bp, 7 predicted proteins | sample ColStrG_CSR_2013_FD_187199 | JGI IMG/M metagenome (GOLD analysis project Ga0209067, IMG submission 187199) | Freshwater sediment microbial communities in response to fracking from Pennsylvania, USA - Cold Stream Run_MetaG_CSR_2013 (SPAdes)... | ecosystem: Environmental > Aquatic > Freshwater >... | reverse complement strand
CCATCTCGGGACTAGGAAAAATGACACTCGCCATCGAGTGGCCTGCCGCCGCTCCGTTGGGAAACCGCCACCGGCAGATTTTCATCACATGGATGAATCCAAAACCCTGAACTTCGCCACCAACCGGAAGGGCCATAGCCTGACTGAATTGCTGGTGGCCCTGCTCCTTGTCTCCGTGCTGTTGCTGCTGCTTTTTTCCATGCTGCAACACACCACCGCAGCCTGGCGCGGAGGCACAGCACTCAGTGACGTCAACCGCGAGGCTCGCGCAGCCCTCGGTTGCATCCGGAGCGACCTGCAAAATCTGCGCACCGGCACCCATCTGCCGCTCTATATTAACAACCCAGTAGTATCCGCCTCAGCGCGGGGTCATTTTGCCCCGCCCGATCGTGGGGATAAAATTTTCTTCCTCTCTGTCCTGCCCCGCCAGGCCCAGGACCCTTTGGGCAATAAAAGCGATCTCTGTTCGATCGGTTACTACCTCGCTGAAAGTTCCCCGCAAACCAATCCCGCCGTTTGGAGTTTGCACCGCTATTTCCACAGCAGCGACAGCACCTGGGCCTGGGGCACGGCTATGCCCGGCAACGGTTGGCGCGCCTTTTTGTTGAATCCGGCCGCTGTGCTTTTTCAACCGCCGGATTCCGGTAACGACGAAGTGCTGGCGCGGAATGTCGTCAATTTTTTCATTTCTCCGTTCCGGTCCGACCTGACGGCCCCGAGCCCCTGGCCGGACAGGGAAAGGCCCGCCCTATTCCATATACAACTGCGGCTTTGTGATCAGGATTCGGCCCGGCGGACCGACCCAGTCTTCATCATGCGCCAGAGCCGTTTTTTTCAAATGCGCGTGGCACCCGATTGAACAATGTTCCATCATCCCCGCCACCAAAACAGTTTTGCGTTAGTCAGCACCCTGCTTGTCCTGGCTCTGCTGACCTTGATTACCACCCTGTTTTTGCAATCGGTCCGCGTCGAGGGTTTGACCGCTCTGGCCTGCCTCAACAAGACCAAAGCCCTCTTCGTTGTTGAAGCCGGGACCGCTGATGGCGTTGCACGTCTCGTGCAATCAGATCCGCTGGCCCTTGTGAATGGTTACGAACGCATCCCCACAACCCGGGGATGCACCATTCCCTGCCTGGTCGCCTACGAGCTTGATGGTAACGCCACTCACATCGCCAAACGCCATTACCTTTGTTCCAGTCCCGGCCTTCACTGCCCCCCAGGCTCGGACCCGGGCTTTGAATCCGTCGATATCAACAGCCGGGGATTGATCGGGCTTACCGGCAATTCCGGTTGGCAACCGGTAACGGCGGACTGGATTTATCTTCGCGATGAACAGGGCACGGTCGTCGGACGTTACGCCTACTGGATCGATGACGAGTCCGCCAAATTGAACCTGCACTGCGCCGGGGCGGTGCTCGACCCCCAGGCGCTTTCCCTCAACGGTAGTACAAACCGTAAAATCGGCGCCCATCCTGATGAAGCCGCCCTCAATTCGCTCTTCCCGGATTTGAATTTGGAGCTCTTGTGCGGGTTTGTCCTGAGTCGTAAGGCAAATCCCGACTGTCTGCCCACCTTGTCCACAGCCGCGCAATGGCTCGGCCCCGCCGTCACTGGAGCGCGTTTCGAATCCTTCCGCGCCTCCGTCACCCTGGACAGTAAAGCCGACGAAAGGGGCGCCACTGGATTGCGCCGCATCAATTTGAACGATTATGTCGCCACGGCCTGCGATGTCACCACCGCGGGGGGCCGGAACGCCCTTGTTAAAAATGTCGTGATGCTCGGCGATTACATCCAAACCGCACTGCCCGGTTTCGGCACGCGCTATTATACCGGCACCGTCACTCCCGATGATCAGCGGCTGTACTGCATCAAACTGGCAGCAAACATCCAGGACTACATCGACGCCGATCATCAACCGACGGTCATCAATCAGGATCTGGCCACCTGGCAGGACCCCCCGGACCCGAATGCCCTCAACGCCGGGGCCCCGGCCCGGCCACCGGCTGTTTTCGGCAAGGAACTGACCCCCGCCATCGGTGAATATCTCGGCAGCTATTATAATGAAGACGGTGCCCTGCGCATTGATCACACTTTTGAAGTCTGGAATCTGCACAGCAGTGCCATTCCCCTGAATCCAATCGGGCAGGCCCGGATTTTGCTGGCCGCCCGCCCTTCCCTCCAGCCACAAAAAGGTTCCACCGCCCCCATTCCAAAAATACCCGGCACAGCCGGACAGCCACCGTTGATTCTGGAATTGCCGAAAAACACCCTGATCGAAGCGGGTCACTACGCCCTGCTCACCACTCTGCCCGCCAACTCCCCGCATGCCGCGCATTACCGCGTGGGACGTCCGCAAATCATTCCGCTGGCCCGGGCCGAGCCGTCTTACGCGTACGGAAACAAGGGATTGCAAATGCAGGGTTCCACCCTGGCTTCACTGGACGATGCCAACATGCAAATCTGTGTCTTCAATGAATACGGATATCTGGACATCGAGGCGCGCGTAGCCCAGCAGGGACCCATCGATTTCAGCCCCAACGACACTTTTTTCATAGCCTCCCAGTCTTTCGGCAATGATCCCAGTTCCTCATCCCTCAATGCCCTGCGCGGCTATCCCCTTGACAGCGGCGATCCGCGTTCGTTCACGGAGGTGTTTCCGGAATACACCGAAAGCGGCGGCACACCCAGTTGCATCGCCTGGCGCCGCAACGCCGCCAATGTCAGTGGCGCTACCAATCCCACCCGGCTCGGGGGCGATTCCAAGGGTTCCACTTATGGCATCCGGATCGACAACAATGTCACCAGTAAAAAATATTTTGTGCCCGAGCCCTGTTTTGTACCCGACATGTCGTCGCCGCTCGATGCGATTTCTGTCATCCGCAACCGCCCCATGAAAACCATCGGCGAACTCGGGTTCATTTATGATCCGGCGATTTCCGGTCCGGGCTGCACCCGTGGCACCCGCAATCGCGGCGGATTCCGCACTTTGTCCATCGGTAGTCCGTACGGCGAATCCGCCGGGCCCAACCGCCTCACCCAGGTCACGGAACAAACCCGGGCTTCGCGGCTCCTGGAGATTTTCGAGGCTTCTTCCAATCACGAAGGAAGTGTCTTGTTGAATTCCGTTCTGCGCGACGACCCCAATCACGCCTGGCGGGCGCTGCTCCACAATTTCAAAACCCAATCCAACGATGAGGCTGATGATGAATACGCCGCTCCGCGCGATCCCTCGTTTGCAAGCGGATCCCTCATCGATGCGGATGCCCTCATCCAGGCCCTGCGCGAACGTCTGTCCGACTCCGCCCGGGGTCCACTGTTGACGCTCGGCCAACTCGCTGATCTGCCCCTCTTCGGCCAGGGAGACAGCTTGATTGCCGGCCAGAATCTCAGCCCCAACGCACACCATAACGACCGGTTGGACCGGGGTCGCGAGGAGGTTTTCCGGCATCTGGTCGGACTGCTGACTTTGAAGGGAACGGTGTACACCATTTATGCCGTGGGCCAATCAGGCGTCATGCAGCATGAAAAATTCACTCCACTCGCCACTCAGCGCCTTACCCAAACGGTTGAACTGTCACGCGAATATCCGAGTCCCCCCCCGCAAAACACAACTGAATTGCTTCAGGCCAACCGCCCCGTGAAATTTTCCTGGAAAATCCTGCACCGCGAAACCGACCTTTGAAAACCGGCTGTCCCTGCGTTTTTTTTTCTGCAATATGAATCCATGCTGCCCGGACTCCAAACCCCCATCCCCGGCCCCCGCTCCCTCGAACTGGCCCGGCGGTTGCGCGCCCATGAATCCCACAACATCACTTACTGCTCTCCGCATTTTCCGGTTTTTTGGGAAAAAGCCAGTGGTGCCAATGTCTGGGATGTGGACGGCAACCGCTTTCTCGATTTCACCAGCGGTTTCGGCGTCGCCACCGCCGGCTTCGGCGCCGGGTTCCTCACCGAGGCCTATGCCGCTCAATCCGCCCAGCTCTATCACGCCATGGGAGATGTGCATCCCACGGAACACAAAGTCCGGCTCTGCGAACTGCTCAGCCAGGCCACCTTCCAACGCTGGAACGCCGGACCGGGCAAAGTCATGCTGGGCAGTTCCGGATTCGAAGCCGTGGAATCCGCACTCAAAACCGCCTTTATCGCCACGGCAAAACCCGGCGTGCTCTGCTTCGACGGCGGCTACCACGGCCTGGGCTACGGCGCGGTCAGCGTCACCGGCCGCCACGAATTCCGCACCCCCTTCCGCGCACAACTGGCCGATTTCGCCCATTTCCTGCCCTACCCGGATTCAGCCACCGCCCTGCCCGATCTCGAAAAATTAATCCGTGCCGCCGCAAGGGATCATTCCATCGGTGCGCTCCTTGCCGAACCGGTCCAGGGCCGCGGCGGTGAAATTTTCCCGCCGCCCGGCTTTCTGCCCCTGTTGCGGCGACTGGCCGACGAACTCGGGTTTCTGCTCATCCTGGATGAAATTTATACGGGGTTTTTCCGCACCGGCACTTTTTTCGCCTGCGAAAAATCCGGCACTGTCCCCGACCTGATCTGCCTCGGCAAGGCCCTCAGCGGCAGTTTTCCCATTTCCGCCTGCGTGGGCCGCGCTGCCATCATGGATGCCTGGCCGGTTTCGGAGGGTGAAGCCCTGCACACCAGCACCTTTCTCGGCCATCCCGTCGGCTGCCGACTGGCGGTGGCCAGCCTGGAACACTGGTTGAATCATCCACCCACCGCAGAACTCAGAAACTTGGAATCCGCATTGCAGCAGATGACAAATCTCGTGAAAAAAAACAAGTCATCCGTGACCGCGGTTCGTGGAGCGGGTCTGATGTGGGGTTTGGAACTGTCGGGCAACAATGCCACCGGACGCATCATGGAGCAGGGTCTGGCCCGTGGCGCCATCCTCCTCGGGGGCGGTCAGAACAACAATGTCCTCTCACTCGGCCCCAATCTGCAGCTCGCCTCCGGTGAGGTGGACTGGCTTGGAAAATTGCTCTGCGAGTTATTGGATTAAACCGCTGTTCCATCAACGGTTCAACGACAGCGGCGGACAATAGTCGCCGAGACAGCGGGCCGTCCACCAGGTCCCGTTGCGCCGCAATTCCTCCGGCGTACTGAAATGATATTCGTAGGCGAGCGCCTTGACATACTTGGGCGGCCGGTCATGAAAGGGATTGGTCTTGAGCAGCCCCAACACCTCCGGCGAGCCCCGCAAAATCTGCTCGCTCAATCGCATGAACCAGGGGTTCTGCCGGTAATCCCCCAGGGCGGCAAACCACATCTGCCAGTCCAAACGTGGCTGGCAGGGCGCGATGAAAACGGGTCGTTTCCGTACATCCCCCGGCTTCCATTTGAATTCGTACTCCAACCAGAGCGAATTGTCATTGCTGCCCACCAACACAAGCTCCGTCCGCCGGGTGGTCATGACCGCGAAAAGTCCGTAACCATTGATGCTGCGGAAAGGCGCCACGGTCTGACAGAGCCACACCACGCCCTGCGGCCAGGCCGGGGGTCTGATGAGCATCTGGGTCAATTGCACCCCGGTCAACATCAGGATCAGTGCGGCCAACGGCAAAAGTGTAACCCCGGGCCAGGGTTTGAATTTTTTCACCGGGCGGGCAGATCGATCCGGGAAACGGCAGAGCCGCCCCAGCCGGCTCCAGCTTTCGTCATCCACCAACAACAGGCAGAGTGCCATGCTCAAATAATTGAAAAATCCATAATTGCCGGTGACGGCAATCAAAACCTGCAACAGGAACAGCAAAGCCGCTGCGATCAGACGACCGCGACGCGGTCCAAAAATTAAAAAAGGCACCGGCAACTCGATGATGAACATTCCCAGGGCCGCCAGTCTCAGCACGCTGTGCGGCAGATGATGGCACGCAAAGGCGGGCCAGGCCGGCAGGGGTTGGGTTTCAAAGTGATACCACAACGCAGTCAGATGCTGCCAACTTGCGTCACCACTGGTCAACTTCACCACTCCCGAGGCAAACATCAGCCGGAACAACAGCCAGAGCAACAGCCCGCGGGCCAGTGCCGTGTGCCGCACGCGCAGGGTTTTTCCCATCCACCACGTCCACGGCGCCAGAAACACGCAGAGCAATCCCGCCTCCAGCAGCAAATTGTCCCACTGAAAACCCAAGAACACCCCGCCCACGCTGACCACTGACAAATACAGACTCCAGAGCAGTGCAAAACAGGGAATCGGGGCCACACCCCCCAGTGCCAGCACGGCCAGCACCATGCCCAATACACACACCCCCTGCAACGCGCCGTCGCTGCAATTAAACCAGAGCCATCCGGGGTAATGCCAGAGCGCCGTCAGGGCTTCGCCCTGAAACGCCTCATTCAAAAAATTTTGCGCCGGTAGTATGCCGTGCGCACCGAGCAAACCGCAGACCTGACCGTGCAAATCAGCAAAAGCCGCCAAATAACACAGGGCCACCAGTCGCAACAACAGTCCGCTGGAAAACGTGTATTCGGGCAGGGTACCCTCCAGTCCCGTCACAGCCCGGTCCAGCGTCGACAACCCCTCCCGGTGCCGTGCCACCCATCCATAAATCATGTCGCAAAGCTGTCCCAGCCCGGGCAGGGCCCGGTAAATAAAAAGAAACGGCATTCCAGCCCGACGCAGTGCCAACGCCCGGAACACCCCTTCCGCACCCGCATAGACCCAGCCTCCGGGCGTGATCCATTGCAGCGCACTGGCAAATTCCTCCGGTGGGATTTCCGGGAACCGTGCGGCACAGTCCTGAAACGGTTCATAGTCCATCCGCACCCCGACAAAACGGCGCAGGCGTTCCACCCACTTGCAACAAAAGCGGCAGGCACCGTCATAAACCAGCAGGGGCCGGAGCGGGGGATTTTCCACACGGAACACCCCGGGAAGCTAACGCAAAGATACCCCGTGTAAAAGGTACAAGTATGGAATTAAGCCGGACTGCCACCCGCTGCCGTTGCCTCGACAGGCGATTTTGCGTTATTTCTTTTGTCCCTCCCTCCGCTTGTTACATTCCAGACATGCCGGAACCCGTTCTCACCGTTCATGAAATCTACCAGAGCGTCCAGGGCGAAAGTACCTTTGCCGGGCTGCCCTGCGTTTTCGTGCGCCTGACTTTCTGCGATCTGCGCTGCAGTTGGTGCGACACCGCATACGCCTTTTACGGAGGCAAAAAGATGCCACTCCCGGAAATTTTGGCCGCTGTGGAAAAATTCGGCTGTCCCCTGGTGGAAGTCACCGGCGGCGAACCCCTCCTCCAACCCGCCTGCCTTGACCTGCTCAAGGCCCTCTGCGACCGCGGCTACCGCGTGCTTCTGGAGACAGGCGGACATCATGACATTGCAGCGGTGGATGCCCGCGTGGTGCGCATCATGGATTTGAAATGCCCCGGCAGCGGTATGAGCGACCGCAATCGCGCAGAGAACATCCCCCTGCTCACGGCCAATGACGAAGTCAAATGCGTACTGGCCTCGCGGGAGGATTACGAATGGGCCCGGGAAAAAATACGGGCCCATCAACTTCACGAGCGTGTGCGCTCCGTGCTGTTTTCACCGGTGTTTGGAAAAATTGAACCGGCTCAGATTGTGGACTGGATGCTGGCCGACCGCCTGCCGGTCCGTTTCCAGCTCCAGATGCACAAATTCATCTGGGACCCGAAACAGCGCGGGGTTTAGGGTTGGTTTTCAATACCAGCGGGGCCGGAGAAAACCCGTGCTGGGAGCCACCCGGGAATTGGGGGGCAGGATGACGATGGCTCTCTGGCGCATGTCACACAATTTGATTTCCTCGGCCGGCACCCAGATCTGGGGAATTTCATGACCCAGCTCGGTGGAATCGGAAAGGGCGATTTCCTTGAAATTGGCATTATAACCAATAATCAGAATGCCATGCCCGGCTATCTTTGGGGTAAGGCTGGTGTAGCGCGGTGAGGCGGGCAGTTGCGTGGTGCGTGCCCGGTTGCGCACGACCCATTCCTCAAGCAACTGGGCGTCCGTGCCCAAAGCAGGGGCATTCCCTGATCCACGTACGTTTTCAATGTCTCGAATTCCCATGGCCGGCCCGCCACGTACTGCACTTTGTATCCATAAGGGGTCAGCTTTCCGCTGACCCGGTCGGCAAAGGGCATCCACAAACTGCCGAAAATATTTGTGCTTCCCTTGTCGGCCAGCTCATAAACATTGAAGGACAAGCCGTAATAGCGCAGGTATTTCTCCCAGGCGGCCGGCACGCAAAAACCCCGGTCGCCCTGCGAGATCGGCGGAATGTCATCAATATACACGTCCCCCGACGATGTTCTCCTGACATTCGAGGAAAGATCCGTCCGCTTTTGATCCTGCTCGTAGATTTTACCGTCGGTCGCGCGGGTGGGTGAATACTGGCCCTTTTCGATGGACAGGGTCAGGGACTGGCTGTCCCGCCTCAGCCGGAACAAGTGCCCGTTCCATGACCAGATTTCCGTAGTGTCCTCCACCACCGGCTGCCCGAGTCTTTGGATCAATTTCGTACGCGCCGTGCCCTCGTCCTGGCGGAGATTCTTGTCCAAATCGACAAGCTTGCTGTTGGAATAGCCGACGGCATTGACCAGATCCGCCTGATTGAGAAAACCCAGCACCACACGCTGCACCCGGCCTTCATTGCAATAAAGGTCCATGGCGTAAAGCTTCACTCCCAGCACATTTCTCTGACCGTAAAAGCTTCTCCTGTAAAATTCACCGGCCCCATTGGCGGTACCCTCCAGGTCCAGGCGCTGGGCCGTGTCTTTGGCTGTATCGTTCCAAAGCGATTCCGAATTCCAGAGCGGAATGCCTAACAATTCATTCAATCCGTAAGCCTGAACCCTGGACAATCCGGCCCACAGAATAAGAATGACGGCGATTGCGGCTTTCATCGGTCCGCCCTATTTCCGGTCGGGCATCACCTGCGAAACCATGCGCTGGATGCCTTCACCGGCAAACTCGCTCGTCGGATAAAGGCTTTGCGCCTTCAAGTACCAGGCCAGACTCGAACCCACCTGGCTGTTACGCTCCAGTTTCTGGGCCGTGCGCAAACTCCGCACAAAGTCCGAGGCCTGCGTCGTCAGATCCGCCCGCACCTGGTTGAGCTTGTTGTCCTCGGGAAATTTCTGGAACACCCGCTCCACATTTTCCCAAGCCCCCGCGTAATTGCCGGCCTTGGCAATTTCATTGGCCCGGATGATCCCGCTCTCCACCAGTTGCATGTCATCCAGAATCTTGCGCAACTGCTCCTGTTGGTCGGGAAAAAGGGCGGTGGCGGCGATGTAACGCACCTTGTCGTCAAAAATCTGCCGGTAGTTTTTCTGGGCAATGAGCCGCTGCAGATCGGACAGCGCCTGCTGCTGCACATCAGCCTGATTGAAGATGGAACCGGAAATCTTCGCCAGATCCGGGTTGCGCGGCCAGATTTCCGTGGCCGCTTTCAACTCGGTTTCCAGAGTGGCCCGGTCCCCGCTGGCCGCCGCCACCCGCGCCTTGCTCAGATGCATGGCACTCACGGTGCGGGCGGTTTCTATGGCCGCCATCGGCTTGGAGGTGTCAAAATCCCTCGCCACCGCCTGCATTTCCTTCACCAAATCCTCGGCACGCGTGTAGTCGCGCACCTCCAGCGCGGAAATCAGCTGATTGCTTTTTTGCTCGAAATCCAGCGCCTGCCGCTTTTTCTCCCGCGGCAATTGCCGGATGGGGGGCATATATTCGCCGACCGCAAAAGCCTCGGCCAGCCGGTCGGTGGCCCCCGCCATCTCTTTCTTCTCCACCAAAAACGTGAACGCCTCCACCCCCTCAGCCACATCGCGCATGGCCTCGTTGGCCATCGACTCCAGCAAACCGAGCGTGGGCGGCATGCCGGAAAAATTGCTGATGGCCTTGGCCGTTTCATTGCCCACGCGCATCTTGTTGTCGCCATCACCGAAAATCACCCGGTAAAAACGCGTGCCGATCACGACATGCTGAAAGCGGCGCTGCAGAAAAAACTGCATGAGCAACGCCTGGAACTCCACCTTGCTCTGCAGATCCGACGCCTCTTTTTTCAGGCGGTTGGCCTTCATCATCGCCTCCACCTCCGCAATGCGGACGGTGTAGGGCTGCATGCGGATGGTCCGCTCCATCTCCCGGTCCTTCAACCAGGCCGTCTGCCCCACCTTGTCGTTGGGCGGGTTGTACTGGTTGACCGACGAATCCTTCACTGAAGCCTCGGCATTCCACGACAGCAAATCCCGTTCGCGGTCGAGGTTACCATTGGCCTGCTCCAGCCGGTCCACCTGGTTCTTGGCCAGCCAGACGCTGTAAACCGCATTGGCCAGGGAGTCACAGAGATTGGCGTCAATGGCGTAGTTGGATGCCTTCGGAAGCATGGCCCAGGCCTCGTCCACCGCCCGGGAAGTCAAATGTTCAGGCGACAATTTGTCGATGATCTGGGTGATGATCTTCTGGTATTCGGCGTATTCTTTTTCGGTGGATTCGGCGGATACCAGATATTTTTCAAAACGGGCCCGCAGCAGGCGGTTGTTGGA
>Ga0209067_10002653_pt1 | contig 10527 bp, 7 predicted proteins | sample ColStrG_CSR_2013_FD_187199 | JGI IMG/M metagenome (GOLD analysis project Ga0209067, IMG submission 187199) | Freshwater sediment microbial communities in response to fracking from Pennsylvania, USA - Cold Stream Run_MetaG_CSR_2013 (SPAdes)... | ecosystem: Environmental > Aquatic > Freshwater >... | reverse complement strand
GTGATGGCTGCGTGGTCAGCAAGCTCGGCGACGTCAACACCGATCTCGATACACATCTGGACAAAATCCACGACGATCTTATTGATACGATCAAAAAGCAGACAACGCAGCTCTCCAGTTATCACAACAAACAAATCCAGGCCAATACCGGGTTGACAGATGCGTCCTCGACAAATGCCTCGATCCTGCAAAAGGCAATCGCGCGCGCGCTTGGTGAGTCCGGCCGTTATGATCCTGCTGGTTCACAGTGCTCCACAGCTTCAAGTCTGCCCACAACCACTGCTCCGGCTTCATATCCGGCATTTGTGACGCCTGCAGGTGCGACGGGGAGCTCGGCGAGCACATCCGGCGGCACATCCGGCACCGGCTCTGTTTATACCGGTGTTGACGCTGTCAATGATCTGCGTAACCGCGCCCGCGGCAATTCGGATCCGACCGTGCGTTCGGGTGGCCCGGCGGAAGCTGCTGCTTATGTGGCCCAGCGCGATCTTTATCCAGGCGTGCTCGGATATCTTGATCCGACCTCGGATGCGCGTGCCCTCTTTGACAATTATTCAATCGACACGTCTAATCCCGGCTCAAATCCGAAAGCCCAGGCTTTAGCGGCTCTTAATGTGACGTTAACGAGCCCGCTGCCAGTGCCGCCCTTGACTTCTGATCAGGCGGCGACGCCTGAAGGCATCATGGAGCTGGCGCGCCGGAAAACCATCGAAGGCCGACGCTCGGCTGCACAGGCTGTGCTTGAACAAATCGAGGGCGACCAGATTGCTGTGATGCCCACCAGTTCTCTCAATGTTCCGTCCAATTATTCGCGGCCTGATGATGGCGGACAGGTTTCGGCCTTGCAATGGCTCGAAATACAGGTCTGGGCCAAATATATGAACTCGGACTGGTATAGCACAACACTGGCCCAATCGCCGGAAGCCGTTGTTCGCGAAACCGCCATTATCAGCGCACAGACCAATTTCATCCTGATGCAGATGTATGAGCTCCAGCGCAAACAAGCTGCTCTGGAAGCCGTCCGGTTTGCGCACGAGCTCGATCAGGGTCAGCGCATCTCTAATCCGAACTGACGTGGGGCTTTTAATGTCCGGCGTAATTTCACGGGAAAATAAAAACAGGCTTCGATTGATCATCATCAACGGCCCGCCCCGTTCGGGGAAGGACCGAATGGCCAATTTGATCCGTGAACATATAGCTCCGTTAATTCCGGTCATGCATGTTGTCATTTCCGATATCGTCAAGAAAATGACTCACGAACATTACGGACTGGACTGTGCACCGCTGACATTCGAGGACATCAAAGACCATCCATCGATCCTTTTCAATGGCCTGTCTCCGCGCGATGCTTATATCGATTATTCGGAAAATGTGATCAAACCGGAACATGGTGACGATTATTTTGGCGTGAGGACGGCGAAGGCACTTCACGCCATAAAAGATCAACCTGGCCTGATTCTGATGCCCGGCGCCGGCTATGCAGAAGAAGTCGCGCCCATTGTCAAAGAGATCGGCCCGGAAAATATTATGTTGGTGCGCCTGGCCGCCGGTGAATGGGATGTGCGTGCACAGCTTGATCTGCCCGGTGTTGAAACCGTCGATTTTATAAAATTTTCGCAGCCAGAAATCGAAGAATTGATCCGCACTCTGATTGTTCCGAAAATTGTCCGCATTTTGCCGGAGCCTTTAAACGAAGGCGATCATTTCAGAACTATGTCGGAAAATCCTGAATCGGCTAACCAGAACCATGCTGGAGAAGAACAGCCGATTGCCCTGTTCTCGTAAACTTTTCTTCGAACACGCAGGTTAAAATGCTTGAGAGCCAAGCCCGCCGGGCAACAGTCAACCGGAAAACATCGGTCCATGCCGACGACATCCGCCGTCAGGTGGCCACACCAGCGCAACGGTTCCGCGATCGAATGGCATCGAGCAAGGTTGCGACAGGCGTCATCAGCACGATGTTGTTGACCGGCGTCGCGCTACCTGCTCTCTATCCGCCGATAGCTTTGATTGGTGGCGGATATCTTCTTTGGTTCACCCGTCTTAAAACCCAGCTTCCCTTTCGCGTCCCGATGGATTGGCCCGGCGTCGATTATTCGACGCCCAATCCTGCGAAAACCAATACGGCAAGCAAACCTTCCGATTACATGAAGGCTGACGGGTTGCTGCATTTCGGCATCGATCAGGAAACCGGCACTGAGCTTATTGTCACCAACTCGGATGCGCGCCAGCATATCCAGACGCTCGGCACCACCGGTTCTGGCAAGGCGTTGCCCTTGAGCGCAAAAATTCTGACGCCGCAAGGCTGGCGTTTGAATGGCGAACTTAAAGCCGGTGATGAGGTTTGCTCACCTGATGGAAGCATTTCAAGGATCACCTCGGTTCATCCCCAAGGCAAGATGAAACTTTGCCGGGTGATGTTCGAAGACGGCCGTTATACAGAGTGCACGCTCGAACATCTCTGGCAGGTGCGTTCCCATCATGCCGATGGCTTTTGGCAGGAGCAATCGCTCAAAATCGAAGGTGCAGACGGAAAAAAACGCAATGACGCGCCACAGGTCATGGATACGGCCAGCCTGGGGATTTATACGGGCGCCTATCCTGAACGCAAGGTCACTGTGCCACTGATCTCTCCGGTTGAGGGCGCCTATGATCCGCGGATGGACGAGGCGCCGGATGAAGCCTTGTGGAGAGAATTGTCATTCGAAGTCAAGGGTTCTGTCAGCCAGCGCCGCCGGATGGTGACGCTGCACATGGAGAAGCAATTCGTCGCTCGAAATCTGATCACCTCAACGGGTCGATTTGAAACAACTTGCGATTCAATTGAACAGGCGATCGCGCTCCAGAATATCATTTATTCGCTTGGCGGTATCGCCATGCGCTTTGTCAAAAAGCGGCCAAAAGGTTTGCGAAAGTTATTGTTCAAACAGAAATTCTGCCTGCGCTTCTACATTCCCGAATTCGAAATCCTGTCCAAGCCCAACCGTCCGGGCCTGTCCATCCTGCCGCCCGAAGGCTTGCGCATCCTCAGTATAGAGACGCTGGAAGCAGACGACGAATGCTCCTGTATCAAGGTCGATCGCGCTGACGGCCTTTATATCACCCAGCATTACATTGTCACCCACAACACCGAGTTTTTGCTGGGCATTGTCGCCCAGCCCTTGATGTGGTCATCGGGCTTTCTGTTTGTCGACGGTAAAGGCACCGCCCAGTTTTATGCCCGAATCTGGCGTCTGGCGCGCCGGTTTGGCCGCGAAGATGATCTGAGGGTTCTCAACTTTATGGGCGCCGAAGATCCTGACGCGCCTTCAGGCGGCCCGACATCGCAAACGAACACGCTGAACCCGTTCGCATCCGGCACCGCCGACCAGCTTTCAAACCTGCTCATGTCTTTGATGGGTGATTCCGGCTCGTCTGGTGATATGTGGAAAAGCCGTGCGACAACGCTGATCTCGACGATTATCCGCGTGCTCGTGGAAATGCGCAACGCCGGCGACCTGCTGCTCGATGTGCAATCCATCCGCGATTATCTTCCTTTGGGTGTTGGCCTTAAAAAGCAGGCGAAGCAACCAACACGGACCGGCGGACTTGGTCAGCGTGGCATGGGCGGCGGCGAGGCCGAAAAGTCACCAGATCTGCTGAGTGAGGAAGATCTGGCCTATCTGCGCACCAAGCCTGGCCTGGTCGAACTTTATTTGCGCGCGATGAACGGCGAATTCAGCAATTCCTCGAAACTGGCGCTGAAAGGCTTTTTCGACTCGCTGCCCGGCTTCTCAATGACGAAGCCGATGGCAGGTGACGATCAGGATCAGAAACCCCTCGAGCAATACGGGTTTTTGTCCATGCAGCTGACGAAGCCGCTGGGTTCGCTCGCGGACGATTTCGGACATATTTTCCGCACGCCCATGGGCGAGGTCGATATGAACGATGTCGTGTTCCAGCGGCGCATTCTGATTGTGCTTCTTCCTGCCCTTCAAAAAGCGCCGGACGAGGTCAAGAATTGCGGCAAGATCATCGTCGGCATGGTCAAGCAAATGATGGGTCTGGCTTCCGGCGACAAGATCGACGGTCCCAAGATCCAGATCATCGAATCGAATGCAACCAAGAGTTCTTCGCCCTTTATCGCGGTGTTCGACGAAATCGGCTATTATATGGTCGACGGATTCGACGTCATGATGGCTCAGGCCCGCTCGCTGGGATTTTGCATTATGCCGGCTGGCCAGGACGTCGCCGCCATGAAAAAAGGCGGTTCGACTGTTGCCGATTCCGTTATCGCCAACGCCCGTATTTTTGTTGTCGGCGCTCTCGAAGACGCGAAAGAAACGTGGCAAATCGTTCAGGCAAAATTTGCGAAAACTTATGTTTCCGGCACCAGCGGCTATTCGAACAAAACCGGTTTGATGGGTTCCAATTATCAGGACAGGCAGGAGGTTCAGTTTCAGGAAGTGGAACGGGTGACGCTGACAGAGCTGCAAAAGCTGAAGGCCGGTGAGTTCTTCATTCTTTTTGAGGGCAATCTGGCCAAAGCGAATACGCTCTATATCGGAGAAGATTTTGATACCTGGTCGCGTGTGAACAAGTTCCTCAAGGTGCGCGGGCCTACCGATCGCGCGCCCGGCGTCGACCAGAGCCATGAGCAGGAATTTTCCGATGCATGGTTGGCGTGTCAGTCCGCTCTGTGCTCGAAGTCTTCATCGACGGTCGATATTCATGAACTCGGCTTCGCCAGCCGCGATAGTTTTGCCCAAATGCTTTATTGGGCGGACCGTATGAAGGCCAGCAACACGGTTGCAGGGTTTCCTGGGCTGGCGCAGGCTATCGGCATTTTCGCCGTTCTTGGCCAGAACCCGGCCTATCTTGAGGATTGGTCGCCGGAGCTTGGAGAGATCGAGTCAGTCGGCGAAAAGGCAGACTTTTCAGATGATTCTGGCGGTCCTGATGCCAGATTCAATATGGAAAAATCAGCAAGAACAATGTTTGGAGCCGACTTCAATCCGGATATGCAGGACATCCATGATTTGTTTGGCAATATTTCGGGTGACAACGAAGTTGCGAGGGAAGGTTCGCAAAATGACTCCCCGTCTTCATTCGACAGCCCTTTCGACATCAGTAACGGCCCGGCACCGGCCGGTTACGATGGCATGCGCAGACATCGTGATCCAGACTCGATGCAAGCATTGACGGAGCGTGATCAAAATAAAGATCATGAGGCTCACAGGCCCGATTGGCAGCGAAGCCCTGAACGTGATCGGGATCGCTTTGATCCGTTTGCACGGGCGGAAAATGACAGTGAAGCTTTTGATCCTTTCAATCTTCTGGCACCAAGTCGGCCGGAGCCCTCAAAGGTCGAACCACCTGCCCAATTGCGCCGGGAAGATCCTTCAGACGACTCCGGTCGGAAGACCATTTCGGGGCGTCAGCCTGGTCGCTTTGCACACTTGCAGGCCGAATCTTCACCCAGCGTCGAAATGCAGAAAGTTTCGGGAGAGATGAAGCAGGCTCTCGATGAAATCGGCCGGACAGAAACCAAAAACATGGACGATTTGAAGAAGGTAAGCTTTCCGGAGCGCAACATCTTGCGCAACCGGGTAGCGAGTCTGCAGGCCAAACTCGAAGCGCAATCCGGCAAGGGCGCCGACGCCAAATTGCCGGATCAGGCTTGATTTAAAACAATCGATTGATGTTTGTGTCAGATTGACGGGTCTGAATGACTTGATTCAGATCTGGCTGGAGCTGTTTCGAGGTCAACCAGATTGTGCTTGGCCAGCAAGTTTTTGACGACATGATCAGTCGAGACGAATTCCTGAGCGTCTTTGGTGATGAAGAAGACAGCGCCACCGGAAAGATTGCCGCCGTTGTTCTGGATTTTCTCGTTGCCGAACGAAGTCAGAATCGTAATCGCGTGGATGTTTTCCGAGCGCCGGATGATGTCCTGGAAGATGTCTCCGATATGGTTTTCGAGGTCGAGTTCCTCTTCCGGATTTTCCAGATTGGCTTTAATGAGATCATTGAGGCGTGAATCAAAGCCGGATGAGGCCGACAGCGCTTCTTTGATATATTCAATGTCGAGATCATGCGGCCCGTCGAAAAAATAACTGGGGCGTTCGTTTTCGTAGAAAAACATACGCGCATGATCGCCTTCATTTTCGATTTCGTGCCCGAAAACAGCGGTCAGGATTTCCTTTTCCAGCGGCGACAACAGATTGACGGGAATAGCGGGTGTGACCGAGGTCGGATTGTAGGTATCGCTCATGATGGTCTCCGGATGGTGGTTTGATCAGGGTGACGGCGCATCATCGGCGACCGGTTCGATCAGGTTCTTGACGCCATGTCGTGTTTGGAATTCGCTGATAAATCTGTTCGTGCCTGCGGATTCAATTGCATTTTTGGTGATCGCGACTGCACTCCCGCCAAATCCGTCAGGTCGCATCTTATCGCAAGTATAGGATGTGGTCCAAATGATCGCTTTCACCGTTTTCGAGCGTCTAACAATGTCCTGAAAGACATGTTCGATCACAGAGTCGTCAACTTCAAATTCGGATGCATCTTCGTTATTGACGATGAAATCGTGTAGTGTATCAGCTAGACGTGAAGGCCTTTTGTCGGATTCGATCAAGTGCTCAATTGTATCAACCAGTTCATCGAAATCAATTGATTGAGCGACACCTTCGCTTGAATAAAAATATATTGAATCGATGCCATCTTCTGTAACATCTTTACATTCAAAAATGGCTTCAAGGAAGTATTTTTCAAGATTTGTCATATCAGATGTTGGAACTGACGGCTGAACGACAGTGGGAGAATAATAGTTGGCCATGACTATCTCCAAACGGATGTTTGATTAATTAGAATTTCAAGTGTGATCATGTTGGGTGAGAAATGATTTGCCATACTGGACTCCAAAACGATCTTCCAAAACAATATCGCCATTTTTGCGAAAATAATATTTTTTTTTTTCGTTTTGTTTTTGATAAGATAGTCAATGTTCTCTACAGGAGCGGCGACCATGATCATTTCGCAAGCTGGCCTCACCAGTATTCACGCCAAACTGACCAGCTATCTGCTGGACACGACTGATCTCGTCTTCGAGGAAAATCCCGACATTGACGAGGCCCGCAACCTTGTCAACGAGATCATCGAGACACCGGCACTCGGCGATGACGAGCATCTTGAAATGCTGATAAAAGTGCAGGACTTGTGTGTGACCGAACAGATCGCCCAATCACTGGTGACAACGTCACGCTTTCATGACCTCGACGCTTGCGTGCGCGAGATCAGCGAGATCGTTGGCCCGTCTAATCTGCATGAAGGCATGCCGCCCGCAGTTTCCGATCATCGGCCAGGATCTTAGACGTTCTTTTCGGGAATGCTCAAGAGCCAATCTTTGCCCACCGTGATCAGGCCGCTTTCGATCGCACGCTGATATTCAGGGCGATCATGCTCTGGAACCCGAATTCCATTGAATCCGCCCTGGCCCGCGATCAAAAAGGGCGAACCTCAGTTCGCCCTTTTTTTAGACAGCCATCCGCATCCTGCCCTCATCGGGATCATCATTGCTGATGATTTCGGGCTCGATGGCCGGGACCGGTTTCATCAGGCTCAGCAATTGCTGAAGGCCGCGCTCCGGCGCCGGATAGAGCTTGGTCATCTCCATGTTCTCCGGCGTGAACATGGGGTCGCTCAATGCCGGATCATGGTTTTCGATCATCACATTGGCCTTGGAGGCCTCGATCGCCTTTTCTTCGTAAAGGCGGTCGATCAGCTTTTCAGAGGCGATGACGGCAAGGCCAAGCATTTCGTCCATTTCGACACCATCAACATTGGCAAAACGACGCGCAAGATCCTCGATCTCGTGGGCAAACCTGGAGGCGAGAAGCGGCAGCGCCGCTTGCTTCAGGCAGGCCCTGCCCGCCTTTGTCAGGCCCATGCGACCGGCGAGGCCATCGGGACGATCAATGGTCACAGGCGGCTCTTGCGTCAAGCTCAGGGGATTCAGCAGACGCTGGACGTGAGTCACCAGCGTCGAAGGCTTGCCAAGTTTCTGCCTCACCGCGAGATCGATGATCTGGGTGTCGGCCGGATAGGGATAGACCCCGCTGTCATGCGCGCGGTCCCAGGCCGGCCGCGGATAGATTTCTCGATACCATTCGACATCGGCCAAAATTTCGGACAGCTCTGCATCCATATTGTCGTTGGCAACATGAAACCCTTTCTCGACGCGGTGCGCGATACCGGCGCCAATGGCCCGGCGCGCAACCAGTGCCAGAACCAGGCGCTCGTTACGATCGCTCATTTGCGGGCGCGGCAATTCGGGATCGATCACAATCGCGGCAATTGTCTGGCGCATTTCGGAATCGAGACTTCCTGCAAGCACATGCAAGCCCGAATGACCATAAACATGGCCCTGGGGATCCAGATTGTCGTTGCCGGTAAAGCACGGCGACTTCATGTCAAAATTCTGCACGCCAGCGGCAAAGGCCAGATGGGCGGTGTGCTCGATCGCCCCATTGCCAAGATCGCAATTCTCGGTGCGCGGATACGACATCAACCCCTTCATATGAAGGCGCTGCAAAGCCTGATAGCTGTCATTGGCCGAGAGACCATATTGACGGCCGGCGGCGATCACGAGCGAAGTCATGTTAAAGGCCGGCTGTGACACCCTGTAATCAGGCACGCCGGCGCTCAAAGAGGCCGGGCGACGAACCTTGCCAGGGATTGGCAAGCCATCCTTGACGATCGCAGCCAGACGCAGGAGTGCGTTCGAGCGGGCTCCCTGCGTGATCGGGACCACGGCATGAAACATCTGACCCTGGTCGAAGGCTGCACAGGTCAGGCGAATTTCGCCCGCAGGAATCTGTTCCATCACCTGCGGGTTGCGGATGCTGGCAAGAAGCGCCGTGAATATCCGGCCTGCAGGAGCACCGGGCTTTGACCATGCTGCTCCGATCATACGATCCAGAAACGCACGCACGCGAGCCGGTGCCGCAAGCTGCGTCATCCGGGGAGCCTTCACTGGTTCAAGCGCGCTCAGTGACGCCTTGATCGAGACCTTGTCGAGACCCTGCAGGCGCAGGCGGAACAAGCGATGTTCTGGCGTGCCGCTGGCCAACGCCAGACGCATAATGTCATAGGCGATAGCATCGCCTTCGGCGTCATCGTCCGCACCGATGAGGATGCGTCCGTTGACGTGGTTGATCGCACGAAAACCCGTCAGCAATTTTTCTGCGCGGGCAGGATCGAAGGTGCGGGCGAATTCATCCACAACCAGTCTGGTATCACTTTCAACCACACAGGCACCGAAAGGGTAGAGGCTGGCCGGATAGGCGCAGAAATGGCCGGCTGTTGCCAGTAATCCATACTGGTTGAGATTCAGGAGTCCAAGCACACGGCGAACTTGCAGGGCCTTGCCGGGGCTTTCCAGAACAATGAGATCTTCAAACATGGCCGGCTCCTAAAACACCAAATATCAGGTGCACATATATATTTCGCTATTGTTTTGCTAAAATAAAAGGTGTGATTCATTTTAATTGCACATATAATATGGCAATTTAGCGAATTGAAAACGGAAAAATCAGATTATCATGATAAACCGGCGCAATTTTTTAATAAAATCAGTAAAAGCCGGTATTATTCCCGGCTTATCATCGTTCTTGAGCCTTCCATTGATCGGCGGGACTGCTTTGATCCCATATTTTTCGCAAGAAGCTGAAGGGTTTCAATCTGTAGCACCACCCCATTCCGCCAATCCGCAGAGGCCGGGTACGGTTCTTGACCGGCTGGTGCCGCATATTCATCCCGAACTCGACTTGCATAATCCGAATACGAGGGAATTCTTTCGAGGTGCCTATTATGACCCTCTGTCGGGTTATGATGTGGAGGCGATCAAGGCGCTTAACTGGTTCTGGCGTGACTGGCGGCAGGGCGTGGCGCGTCAGGTCGATGTCCGGCTGTTCTGGGCGCTTTCGGCCATCCGCCAGGCTGCGATGAAGGAAGGCCATTCGGGTCGAATGATGCTCAATTCAGGCTATCGGACACCCGCAACCAATGACATGCTCTCGGTGGAGGGGGCCGCCCATCATTCGATGCATCTTGCTGCGCGCGCCAGCGATATTGTGCTCCCCAATGTGCCGACCGAAGTGCTTTATCGCTTTGCCTTGTTTTTGGGGATTGGGGGCGTCGGTCATTATCCTAACCGGTTCGTCCACATTGACTCCGGGCCGGGCCGGACCTGGCTGGGGCTTGGGCGCAGGATTGGTGGCATTTGATATGATCTGTCTGGTTTTGATCTATCTACTTTCGCTTTCCTTGTGATATAGAGCGATTTGGGGCAAATTATGCCGCACAGGGGGTAGTGTCTCAGTTTGAAACTCCTTGCCGATTTCTTTCCTTTATGCGAAACGTGATTTAATGCACCTCACCTATAAATTCCGTCTTCAGCCTTCCCGGCGCCAGCATCTGGCGCTGGAGGCGTTGCTGGAATCCCAGCGTCAGCTGTATAATGCAGCGCTCGAAGAGCGCATCGACTGT
>Ga0209067_10002651_pt1 | contig 10530 bp, 2 predicted proteins | sample ColStrG_CSR_2013_FD_187199 | JGI IMG/M metagenome (GOLD analysis project Ga0209067, IMG submission 187199) | Freshwater sediment microbial communities in response to fracking from Pennsylvania, USA - Cold Stream Run_MetaG_CSR_2013 (SPAdes)... | ecosystem: Environmental > Aquatic > Freshwater >... | reverse complement strand
GCAGAAGGAACCTGGCGCGCCAGTTGCGCCAGTCGTACCGTTGACGCCGGCGGCACCAGTCGCGCCCGTTGTACCGTTGACGCCGGCGGCTCCAGTCGCGCCCGTCGTACCGTTAACGCCGGCGGCACCAGTCGCGCCCGCAGCACCAAACTGCGCGCCAACGAACAGCGTCTGTGTGGCGATCGAGCAGCCGATGTTGGGAACCGTGCTGATCGCGGTGATGCCAATGAAACCGGTCGAGTTGGCAACCGTCATCACAGCGAACGTCGGCGTCGATAGCGTGCCTGTCAATGGACATAGGTAGGTGCTATTGCTCGTGCCGCCGCTGTTGAGCAACACGCACGGCGCCGTCACGAACACGCCGGCGACAAGCGCCGTGCCGCCGTCGATGGTAACCTTGACGAAGTAATTGAGCAAAATTGTACCGTTTCCCGTCGTGTTGACTGCAAACTGAAACGACGAGCCCGGCACGACGTTGCCCGTCGGGTTGGTGCCACTCGCAATGCTGCTAGCCACCGACGCATCGTTGCACTCGGCGCCCAAGTCGACCAGAACACCACTGAGCAGTGTTGTGCTCGAAAACGCGCACTGCCCGTCGGGAAACACGGCGAACGCCGAGATATCACTAGCGGTAAGCGCCGTTGTTGTTGGTGCAGTGATGTTGTAAACCAATTGAGCGGTTACGTTGCAGACATAAGAGTTCGAGAATAAGTAGGATGCAGTCTGTGTACAGTTAGCAGACGGCATTCCCACAACCAACGAGTTCGGAAACGTGAGAAATACGGTTGCAGAAACAAGCTGCGTCGGGTTATAAAGAAAAATATGCCCGAGCACGAATGCACCAGGAAAAACCAATGACGGATTCCCGAGTGTCAAACTCAGCGTATCGGATGTCGCCTGACACGAACCGTAACCGCCAACGAACACCGTCGCAGCAAACGTGCCGCACGTCGGTGCGCCACTCATCGACAGTCGCGCAAACGTCGCCGTCAACGTAACAAATTGCGGCGTGAGCGGCGCTGTTGTTGTAATGTTGAATGTGGTGCCTGCTGGCGCACGGCAAAGCAGTCTGTTGTTGCCATCGCCGCCGATAACGCACTGACTTGGCGGAGAAGGTATAGTACCGAGCACTGTTACTGCAACATCGAACGAAAAGGGAGATTGATTGCCGCTGAGAGAAACCTGCCAGGTAATTGGTGCGCCAGGAGCGACAATCGGTCCGGAGAGCGACGACACTAATGTCTCTCCGTCAGAGACGCCCAGACAGACGTCTTCTTCGCCCTGAACGAAATCTACGCTGGCCAGCGTCGGACACGCAGCGCCGACGGTGTTGAAACTGGCCGCCAGATAGAAGTCGAGCGAACCGGGAATGAGCGCCGTCGACGTGTCGTTGCTGTAGACGCCAACGACGAAACGCTGCTCCGACGTGCAGTCGACCGCGAATGTCAACTGCGCAGGGAAACCGGGCGCTGTGGGGCACGCGAGGTAGCCGTTGGTGCTCGACGGCGTGCACGAGTCGGCAATGAACACGGAGACGTTTTTCGACACTGCTCCGTTGGGCGCCAGCTGCGCGGCGACAGAGAGTGTGTCGAAGCCGGCCGGAACGGCGATGTCGAACCACGAGACGCGCGTCTGCGACGTCACGCCGCACTGCTTCGCCAAGTCTGGCACGTCGATCGACTTGGGCGCACACAGGTTGGTGAACACGACGGTCGAACCGGTTGCCTCTATCGTGCGCCGCGCCGCGCACGAGTCGCCGCCGCGGCGAATGAAGTCCTCGTACATGAACTCGGGCGGATTGCGGTTTACCGATGCCAGCGCCGAGATGTGATAGGTCGTCGACGGCTCGACGCAGAAGTTTTCGCCGAGTGGTGTGAGAGTGCTACTGGGAAAGTTGATGGGGTCGTTGAACAAAGCCACAGGATCGTCGACATACGCGACGCACGCGCCCGGTCGGTCGAGCGAGTCGCAGCCCTTGCTCACCGATATGCCGAGATCGTCCGTGGTTACATAGAATCCGGCAACCGTAAAGTTAATGTATCTGCCGTACGCTTCGTTGTACGCAAAGTTAAGCACCGTTGGCTGCTGCGCGGTTTCGTACGAACCCCACCGACCACTGTCTGCGCGGTAGGCGTAGGGCGAGTTGAAAAACGTTTCAAAGTTGTGAGCACAGACGGTAGTGTTCGACAGAGGCGCCTGCGTCACGTTGCCTTCGACGTAACTGGGCACTGGCACCACGTTGCGCTTGTACCACGCGCGTGTGCCGACCGCGAGCGGACTAATAACGTCGGGATGCGGCACGACGATTATCGACACACCGTCGACGCTCGCTGGCAGCGCGGCGAGCGACGGGTGACGCGGGTCGGCCACCGCCACCTCGACGCTCGCGAGGTGCGTCGTCGTCGGATGCTGACGCACCATGACCGAGCGCACACCGGCGATGCGTGACAGCGTCGATTTGAACACATCGCGACCGCGCACGCGACGCGCCTGCGCCAGGTTGCTCAGCGCGGCGAGCGGCGAGTCGTTGAAGTTGCCCGTGCTGATGTCAGCGCGCAGCTGTCGTTTGCGAGCGCCGCCGCCTGCGCCGATCACTGCCGCTCCGCCCTCGGGAAAGAGCGCGCCGAGCACCGCCGACAACGGGTGCGCGTAGACGCGCGTCGCCGACGCCGCAAACACGAGGCCGAGCGGCCGCGCGTCGCCGGCCGACACGAGCAGCGAGCCCGAGTCGCCAGCGGCGGCGAACTTGCCGTCGGTGTTGTCGACCGCCAACTGGTCGGTGAACTCGGTGACGTATGTGTCGGCGCCGGAGCCAACGCCACAGTCGCCGCCGTTGCTGTACGTAACGTAGACACTCACGTCGACGCCGACGATGGTCGACTTTGTCGTTCCCGTCGTCTGCCCACGCTTCGACACCGCTGCTCCGAGCGTAACAGGTGCGCCCGCCGGCAGCACGACTGCGCCGCTCGCCGCGAGCGCGGCGAGAGGCTTGCCGACATCGATCATGCCCGGCACGACAACGGCGACGGCAGCATCGACAGCGGCGGTGCGTGTGTTGGTGCGCAGCGACGTGTGCGCCACAGTGAGCAGACCGGCCTCCGAGCAGACGGGCGTGTTGGCGAACGCGCCCGGCAGCAGCACGGCGCCGCCCGGCGCGCCGACGAACACGTGCGCGTTCGAGAGCGCGTACACGGTGCCGTTGGCGGCGCGCACCAGTGCACCGAGCGTGCCGCCGCAGCACGCCGCGCCGCTAACCGACACGCCGAACGCAGCGGCCGCTGCGGTGGGCGGCAGTGCCGGCGCGCCGGAGATGTCGAACGGCGTGATGCCGTTGACGACGTTGCAGTTGACGCAGGCGGCGTTGGTGTTGTCGTCGCACGTCTCGCCGAGTATGGCGTCGATGACGCCGTCGCCGCACGTGCTGGTAACGGTGTCGAGCACGGTGAGCGGAATGGCGGTGGCGCACGTCTCGCCCGGGTCGACGTTTGGCGTTGGCGCTGCCGTTGGTGGCGGCGAGGGCAGCGGCGTTGGCGGTGCCGTCGCGACAACCTCGCATGTCGTGCGAATTCGTAGCACGTCCTTATAATTCGACGCGTCGGCAAAGCCAGGTTGTATAAACTCGATAGAGAAAGACGCGCTTCCAGCAGAGCAGAACTTGCCTCCAGTAGCGTCACCGTAGGCGACAGTAAACACGTCGTCAACTCTGGCAAGCCAGGTTTTACCGCCGAACCTATCCAAAGTTTTGAATTCCTCGACATAAATGCAAACTTGCACGTTGTCCACTCCTTGACCGGTCACAGAATTAAAAATTCCAGTTGGTGTGATGGTGTACGTCGCCGTATCGTTCAGGTATTGCACCATATTGCTTGGCTGCTCGGCGCCGGTGCCGAGCGCTGGCGTGACGAAGAGCGCGTTGCACGTCTGGTACGAGAACGCGCCCGGTCCGCGCCCAATTGTAATCAAGTTCGACGCTCCATTGCCCGTGATGCTGAAAGTGAACGACTGTGACACAATGCCACTTTGGCTCAGGAAGAAGCCAATTCGGTAGACCGACGAAGTGTCGAGTTGGCCCACTGCGAGCGTCGCACTTCCAGTCGTCGAACAGCGCAGAAACTTCGCGTCGTTCGCGCAGTCCTTGATCACAACGAAGCCAACACCTCCGTTGGTTGTAGAGGTGATCTGCAGCGCCTCCTGCTGCATGGCAGTTTCGAACGAGTACCACAGCCAACCGTACGCAGACGGCGTGCACGATGAGGTGTCGGGTCCTGTGCCGCTGCCGGCCCAGACGACGTTGGTGTACTGATCGACAGCGGCAGCCGAGTTGGTGTTGACACTCGCCGCGAGCGGCGCCGAGCACGAGTTGCCTCCAGGATAACAGTAGACGTTCATATCGACAAAGTCGTTATTAGCCGCCGGATGCGTTTGACCGATGGCAATGTACGTCGGACCGGTGCTCGACGCAGTAAAATCCAGAGACGTTGGCACTGTTTGCAAAGCGGTGCTCGCAATGCATGATGTAGAGACCGCGCAGTTCACGTTGTTGAGTACTGTGATGCTTCTCTGGGGCGCAACCGAGCCCGAAAGAGGCGACTGCGAGAGAGCAACCTTACATTGTCCCTGTCCTTGCGGCAGTGTGTAGAACAAAGTATCTTGATTCAGAGGCGGATTGCCGCCACTGCAAGCAATTGAAGTTGCAACGGCGCTAAACCCAGTGATGGTGAGCGCTGCAAACGATGACGGCGACGACGAACCACTCGGTGGCACCAGAGTGGTCCCAGCAACGCACCCAGCGTTGAAAAGGTTGCCAGAACCCGAGTTGACGGGAGTGCAAACGTTGTAACCGTAAAGCAACCGGGTTCCCGCGTAGAGAACATTGAATGATACATTTCCAGTGGAGAATAAGATTGCTGCCGCGTTTGTTGTACCCTTGGTTGGTGACGTGGTTGCGCCGCACTTGTTAGAGGAGGCAAACTCGTATGAACCGGCGCCAAATTCAATAGCGCAAGCAGCCTGGTTGCTTGGAACAACAACCAGATAGTTGATGGCGCAAACGGTGGTAGATGACAGCCCAACGTCGGCGCAGAACGGGCTAGTTGTCACTGCAAAAGAAGTATCGGTGGTGCCGGCGCTTGTAGCTGGATAGATTAGAGCCGGATTTGGACAGATACCGGCTGTCGCGTGCACTGCGGCGGCGGCGAGCAAGAGAAACAAAAACTCGAGCGAGGCCATCTCGAGTTGTCGACAGCAAAAACAAACACGCTCGCTCTGATAACGCGCAGCGAAACAAATATCTTCGCCAAACCGCGCAACAACGCGAAATGTCACTCGTGCACTTCATTGTTCTCGGCGGCGTCGGCGCGTTTCAGTTGCTCGACGCCATCTGCAACGCGACGGCGGCGAGCACGCCTGCGAGCGTGCTGCCCGAGCACTGGTGCAACTACAACGTGTCGTACTGCGACTGGCACAACGTGACGTGCTACAATCCGTACAACAACAACACCGGCGCGCTTCAGTTGAAGACGCTCACGCTCTACGACGTGCCGCTCAACATACCGCTGCCGCGCGCCATTGACGCAGCGGGACCCATCGTGTTTAGCATCACGATGAGCAACTGCGGGCTGACGGGCACCGTACCGCCGACGCTGGTCAACGTGACGTCGACACTGCGCCAACTCGACCTCTCCAACAACGTGCTCACCGGCAACTTTCCGTGGGAGTTCGTCGCAACACGGTCGTTGATACTACTCAACCTGGCCAACAACGCGATGAGCGGACCGACTTTGTTCGAGAGCATTGCCGCGGCAGGCGACGGCTTTGCGGTGCGCTTTTTGAACCTGGCCAACAACTCGTTCTACGAGGAGTGGCGCAACGTGAGCGGCGACTCGTTCGGCGCGCTGTTTTTCAACATCGAAGGAAACTTCTTTAGCGGTCGCGCGCCTGCCCTCTTCGCGGCAATCGAGTATAACATTGCGCGCAACTACTTCTCGACACTCGAGACGTCGCCGTACAACCTCTCGGTGGTGGCGCGGTACGCCAATCTGTTGCACTGCGACATGAGTGGCGTGCCGTTCGTCGAGCCACCGCCGCTCTGGGCGTTGGCGTACTATCAGCGCTGCGGCTACACGTACAATCCGGGCAACGTCGTTTACAACGCGAGCGACCTACCAATGCCAGGTGGTGCGACCAACGCGACGCTGTCGTCAATGACGACGACGACGATGAATACGTTGTCAAGCACCGACAATGCTCAGGGTAGTGCGACTGCACCTAACGCATCGACAAGCACAGTCGCCGCCACCGCCGCTGCCATCAGCACTAGTGGCGCGCATGTTAATCTGCTCACTGCTGGTTGCGCTGGTAGTGTTCACGAGAAAACTGTGTGGACGGCGCTGGTTTTTTGTTCGCTATCGCTTCTTCTGTGAAGCGAACAGAACATTAAAGACGTGTGTTTGTGTGTACGCGCGCGTACGTCCACTCTCACTCTCCGTCTCTTGCAATTCAAATGCTCATTTGCCTGCCTCTTCTGTTGGCGTGCGTTTTTGCTGCAACGCTCAACATTGGCGGCAACGACGTCCTCGGGATCGATTCGATTTATGAAGCCATTGTGGTAGACAACGGCTTCTTCGTTATAGGCCAAAACTCTCTGCCGACATGTATGACTGCACCTTGGGCGTGCTTGGTGACCGGCCCGTTACCGGTGTGCTACGAAGCAAACGCGTGCCAGGGACCAACTCCGCTCACCGGCATCGACTGCCGCGGCGGCAACGCTGTGTTTGGCATCGAGACGCGGCTGTTCTTCGACACTTCGCCGTCCAACATGTTTATACCGTATCAGCAGTTGAACTTGAACCACATCAACTTTACGTTGTTCGAAAACCTGCAGTCGCTCACGCTCGACAGTTTGGAGATGGTCGGCGACCTCAGTCTGCCGAGCGCTGCGTTTCCTTCGTCGCTTACATCGCTCCTCATCGACAACTCGCTCGACCCAACGTTCGCCTACCCCTCCCTACTGGGCCCCTACACGCTGGTCGGCACGCCACGCAGCGACCTGTTTGCCAACCTCTTCCAGTTGCGCTCGCTGACGCTGCGGAACATCAGCGGCATAACCGGACCGCTGCCCGACCTCACGTCGCTCGCGTCGCTCACGTCGCTCACGCTGCAGAACCTGCCCGGCATTGTTTTCACGCTCGACTTCCTCTCGAGTCTGCCGCTGCTCGGGGTGCTGACGGTCATCGACTGCCCCGGGCTGACGGGAACGCTACCGACGCTCCCAACGTCGTTGCGCTACCTAATACTGCGTGGCGTGCCGGCGCTCGCCGGTCCGCTCGAACTGCCAACCGCACAACTGCACTACGTCTACCTGGCCGACGTGCGCATCGTGCAGCAGGTGCCTGTGTTCGTACCGCAGGTGACAACCTCGAGGGCTTCGTTTATTGTTTACAACACGAGTTTCACGTCGATCGACGCGTCGCTGTGCGACGCGCTGAGCACGACGAGCATTCTTATGGCGCACAACGCGAACCTATCGTCGCTGCCGTCGTGCTTCACGACGTGCACCAGCTTGGCGCCCAACGGCTTCGGCAACGACTGCTTCTTCTACGCCAACAACGTCTGCGTAATCGGTCAGAGTGCGAACACGGACGTCGCGTCGGTGGCACGCGACGCGGCAATGGGCGGTAATTTTGTGCAGTTTTACGGCGCGCCGTCGACCGACTGCAAGCTTGGGGCGAGTGGTGTGGCGCACCCGTGCGGTGTGTCGCGCGACTCGGCCGTCTGTCTCGACTGCAAGAACGTTGAGAACGGACCGGCGAAACTCGATCGGTGCAGCGTGTGCCAGGAGCCGAACAGTCCGACGATCGACGCGTGCGTCGACTGCCTGGGCGTGCCGTTTGGGAGCACGACGTACGACTCGTGCGACGTGTGCAATGGCTTCGGCACGACGTGCTTCGACTGCGCCGGCGTTGCGGCGGGCGACGCGACGCTGAACGACTGCGGCGTGTGCTCGAACGTGTGCTCGCTGTGCGACTGCGCCGGCACGTGCCGCGGCACGCGCCGCTTCGACCGCTGCGGCTTCTGCTCCAACGCCGACGACGCGTTTCACGACTCGTGCGTCGACTGCTCGGGCAAGCCGTTCGGCACGCTCGCGTACGACGTGTGCGACGTGTGCGGCGGCGACGGCACGTCGTGCCGGGACTGCGCCGGCGTGCCAAACGGCGCGGCGCGCGTCGACCGCTGCGGCCGGTGCAACGGTCAAGACGCGCTGTGCGACTGCGCGGGCGTCTACCTCGGCTTCACGGTGCTCGACGTGTGCGACGTGTGCGGTGGCGACTCGTCGACGTGCGCCGACTGCCGTGGCGTGCCGAACGGCGCGGCGCGCTACGACGCGTGCGACCTGTGCGCCGGCGACGGCACGACGTGCGCGCACGATGTGGTCGACCCGCGACGCTTCGAGTCGCTGCGCGGCACCGTTGTGAGCATCTTCGTCGTCATCGTCGGCGTGTTCGTCGCCGCCTGCCTCGTTGCCATTGTTATCTTCTCGTACGTCGCTCGGCGGCGACGCCAGGACGCAGCGCCGGTGCAGGCGCGCAACAATGGCGGCAACGTCGGCCGAGGCGCCGCGGGCTTCCTCGTTACGCTGCTGGCGCTGACGAGCAGCGGCGCGCACGCCGTGCTGCCCGGCACGACGAACTTCATACGCCTAATGGCGCAGCGCACGACGCTGCGCATCAACTACCCGTCGTGGTTCGCCGCGAACGGCAGCGCGCTGCCGTACTGCACGCCGAGCATGGTTGGCGTGACGTGCTTCGCGCAGGACATCGTTGCGCTGAACCTAGTGCTGCCCATTCAGGGCGAGTTTTTTCCGGGCGACAGCCTACTGGGCCAGCTGCCGTTGCTGACGTCGCTCACGATTCGCAACTCGCCCAACCTGCGCTTCCCGCTCGATGGCGTTGGCAACGCGCCAGGCCTGCGGCTGCTCGAACTGATCGCGGTTGGCGTGAAAGGCGTGCTGCCCAACGACATCGCGCTGTGCACCGCGCTGACCGCCATCGACATCGAGCAGACGCAGCTGTCGGACTCGCTCGGACACAACATCGACACGCTCGTCAACCTGCGCTCGCTGACGATTCGTCGCAGTCGGCTTGGTGCCATCGGCACGCCGCGGTTCGCCGCGTTGCGCGCGCTGACGTCGCTCGACCTGAGTAGCAATGTCATCGTCGGCAGCATACCGGCGAGCATCAATCAACTGCCGGCGCTGCGCTCGCTGCACCTCGAGAACAACCGGCTGTCGGGCGGCATGCCGGTGCACGACATCGCGTCGCTGACCGACCTCAACGTGGCGAACAACCTCCTCACGTCGTCGCCGCACCCCGGCGGCGCCATCATTGCCGGTCTGACGTCGGCGCCGGCGTACGCCGGCGGACTACGCGTGCTCGTCCTGGCGCGCAACTCGTTCGGCACCGTTCTGCCCGACCTCACCGGCTTCTCGTCGCTTTACCACGTCGACCTGTCGCACAACGCGTTCTCGCGGTCCGCCGCCAAGGTAGGCGCCGGGCTCTTCCGCCTGGGCGAGACGGGCGCGCGGATAGTCGAGTTCTTCGCGACCGACAACCTCTTTACCGACCTCGACGGCTTCACGACTGGCAACCCGTTCGTCGGTTCGTGCGACTTCCGGCGCAACAATCTGTGCACATCGTTTAGCAACATAGCGCCAGTCTACTACCAGGACAACTGCACGCTCGGTGTGCGCGAGGCGTGCGGTACCTGCGGTGACTTCTCGTGCTACGACTGTCGCGGCGTGAAGCACGGCAGTGCGACGTACGACGCGTGCGACGTGTGCGGTGGGCGCAACGATACGTGCCGCGACTGCCTCGGCGTTCCCAGCGGACCGCACACGCGCAACGCGTGCGGTCAGTGCGCCATTATCGGCGACGCGGAGTGCCCGCACGACTGCGCCGGCACACTATTGGGCACGCTGCTCTACGACGCGTGCGACGTGTGCGGCGGCGACGGCTCGACGTGCGCCGACTGCCGCGGCGTGCCCGGCGGCAGCGCGACGTACGACGCGTGCGGCGACTGCGCCAACCGCGACGCGCGCTGCGTCGACTGCCTCGGCGTGGTGAACGGCACGGCGGCGTTCAACGACTGCGGCGTGTGTCTGAGCGAGGGCAACGTGTGCGAGTCGGCGCTGATGCACGACCTGCGCGAGCACGCGAACGCCTACGCGCAGTTCGTCGGGCTAGCCGTCGCGCTGGCGCTCGCCATTGTCGTGCTCGGCGTGCTCGTCTTTCTTGCGTTCTTCTTCTAACGACGCCGGCGGCGGCGGCAGCACGCAACCGCCCGCCCGTCCGCACGTCAGCAATCAAATGAGCACCTCGCTTCTCACAACGCCAATAATTACCACCGCCGCCACCAACGAAATTTCCCACACTAGACCACTCGAGGCGCTCGATTACACAGAATACCTGGCAGTCGTCGCGCTGCTGCAAATCAAGGCTGTCGCACTGGCGCAAGCGGCCACGCTGCAAGCAC
>Ga0209067_10002650_pt1 | contig 10531 bp, 4 predicted proteins | sample ColStrG_CSR_2013_FD_187199 | JGI IMG/M metagenome (GOLD analysis project Ga0209067, IMG submission 187199) | Freshwater sediment microbial communities in response to fracking from Pennsylvania, USA - Cold Stream Run_MetaG_CSR_2013 (SPAdes)... | ecosystem: Environmental > Aquatic > Freshwater >... | reverse complement strand
TCCTTCTTGATCACCATCTTCCAGTTGTTGGCATCTACGGGAGTGATCGCTACCGTGTTTCCGAACTGGGTCGGCTGATCGGTGCCGTCGGCTGTATATGTGTTGGTCACGTTGCCGGATGTCCATTTGTATTTGCTGCCGCCGAGGTCCTCGATTTTGGTTTGCTCGCCGGTGAACTTGCTTTTCTCCATGTTCAGCTTCCATTTCCCGAGAAAAGGATCGTCCGCCGCCCAGAGTGTGCTCGCGAGCAAGCACGCAAGCACTAGTGGAGAATAGAAGTGTTTCATAGTTCCCCTCCGGCGGCAGATTATAGACCTTAGCCCGGCAAGCGCAAGCGGGAAGATAAGGGAACTCCTTCGCCTTTTTCGGGGTAGATGAGTGTAATGGCGATGTTTCGCCAACTGACAATTCGAGGTCGCACCCTTTCCCGTTCGCGGATCTGCGAACTCGAGTTTGACCTCATTCCGCCTTTCGAAGATACGAAGTGTAGGATAACTTCGTGCACAGGAGGCGGTTTATGCAGCAGCCCACAACCAGAATCAATCCTTCGGAAGAAACGATCAAGATTGGTCCGCTAGGCATCCGGTTCCTCGTTACTGGCGAAGATTCGCGCGGCAGCGCGTCCGTGTTCGAGGTCCGCGTGCCGGTCGGGCAGAAGTTGGCCGCCCCGGCGCACAAGAATGACGCCTACGAGGAGATTCTTTATGGCATCCAGGGTGTCCTGACCTGGACGGTTGATGGCACGCCAATTGAGGTTGGTCCTGGGCAGGCCCTCTGTATCCCGCGAGGCGCGGTGCACCGCTTCGATAATTTCGGTAACGAGGATGCCAAACAACTCGCCGTTATATCTCCAGCGATCATGGGACCAGCGTATTTCCGAGAAGCAGCAGAGTTAATCAGCGCCTCCGCAGGAAGTCCGCCGGACCGCGAGAAGATGATGGATGTGTTTCGGAGACACGGTATGACGGTTGCGGCGTCTCCGTTGACCCCGAGTAGTACCTAGGCCCACAGTCAATGAGTGCTATGGCGATTTTTCACCAACCATCCATCGGGCAGCCCTGAAAAAGTGTAGCGGGGCCGTTAACCCTTGGCGATTTTCTTAATTCGCCAAAGCATCTTTCAAACTTTGAGAAACAAGGAGAAGGCAGAGTTCCACAAAGCGGTGATACGCGGCCTGCTAGATTCAATCCAGGAGAATAAACACGGCCTGTGCCTTCTCATAGCTAGCCGTGGCGGCTGGGTTGTCTTTCCCATGAGCAAAAGCAGTACACAAAAGCACAATTGCCAGCTTCCAAAGCAGCCTTCGTGTCTTCACTTGTACCCCTTCTCCGTCATCTCTCGTGTTTCACGTCAACAATTTACGCCGAACGGGACAAGAGTTCTACGCTTGTTGTTGTAAACAGGCGATTACACTCATTTGCCCGCCGAGCGTCCGACCGGGAGCGCCCTTTTGCCCTCCATGAATGTAACGGGGATGTTTCAACAGCCAAGCAAGACCCAGCAGCGGCCGTCGATACTGGTCCTCACGGATTTGCGACACCACATCGCGTAATGCACCTCCGGGCCGCTATACACGGAACAGAGCTGCGCCCCCCCCGAGCGTCCTGCTTGCAAAGGTACGACAAATATGAGAAAACAGAGGCCGCTTATTTGCCACGGGCGTCCTGTGCGTTAAAGCTTTGTCTCTGGGCCGGCCGCGAGGGTAGAAGACGTTGGGTCTGAGCCTCCCCTTCCGGCTAGTCGCAGACATTTTCACGCAAGGCGTCTTAGCTTGGCAGAAGTTGAGGTTCCTATGCGCTGTTCCCTCCTGGAGGTAATTCTCATCATCGCGATTTTCGCCGGAGTTTCCGTCCCAGCATCGGCACAGTGGAATACGCCAACCATTGATGGAGCGATCGCAACTGGCGAATACGGGACGAACAACTCGCTGCAGAATGCTGGGAACACGGGCCAGACCTGGTACATGACCTGGGATGCGAGCAACCTTTACGTCGGAATTGTGAATGCCAATCTTGCCGAGGGCGCCGTGATCTATGTGACGGGGAATCCCCAGAATCCGCCAACCTGCTGCTCGAACTCGGACGGCAACCTGACCGGCTTCAATTACGATGGGACAGATTTTTCTTCACTCCCGTTCCGCGCAAAGTTCGTGACCTACTTCAAAGACGGGTACCGCGAATACCGTAATTTCGACGGCAGTGGCAACTGGGGTACCCAGACCGCGAATTACGGCGCCTACGCCAGCAACAGTAGCAACCAAAACACCCGCGAGGTTGCGATTCCGTGGAATGCCATCACCGGTGGGGCCGGAATTCCATCCTCGTTTGTGTTCTTTGGATATCTGACTTCCAGCAGCGGATATGTGTATGGGCAAGTACCGTCGGACAATCCCGGGACCTTCATCGGAACCAGCGCCACCTACACGCAGTACTTCGCAATCGTAAACACGGGCGATGGGACGAGCACTCCGCCGTTCTCGCTCGAACAACCGGCGGGATTTAACACTACCGACAAGGCGGGCTTCTACCACAACACGTTTGATCCCTTCTATCGTGATTATGAAGGCGCGGTGCCGGAAAATACCGTCGTGACCCTGCGTTTCCAGACGCTGCACTCCAGCGGCATCTGGGGCGTGAAGGTGCGCGCCTACTTGTTCGACACAGGCGCGGGTACGACCACGGGCCCGGTTGATACCGGCATGCCGTTTGAGCAGAACATCACGATCAATGGGACCGAGTACGACGTATGGAAGACAACACTGACGATGCCAGGGGCGCCGACGGTCTACTACTACAAGTTCGGGATCAATCGAGACACCACAAACGGCTGGTACAGCGACGATTACCTCGACGACAACGATAACGTCCACAAGGACGGCACTGGTGTTGCCAGCGACGCCGAACCATTTTCCTCATTCCAGTTCACCGTTTACGATCCAAACTTCCAGACCCCAACGTGGCTGCAGAACGCAAATGTGTACCACATCATGCCGGACCGTTTCCGCAATGGTGATCAGACCAATGACTACTGCCGCCAGGGATCGACCACCGGCTGCCCGTTTTATTACGGAAGCCAGCAGGCGTTCACCTACGACTTGTGGAACACGCAGATTTGCGACCCCCGCAGCCAGACCTCAGGCTGCGCCGGCGAATACGGCAACCAGTTCTACGGCGGCGATCTGGTTGGCATTAAGAACGAACTGGACTACATCCAATCGCTGGGCATGGACACGATCTACATGAACCCGGTCTTTTCGGCGCGCTCCTATCACCGCTACGACACCGACAACTACCTCCATATTGATCCAGCATTGGGAGGAGACGCCGCCTTCACGGCCTTGTCGACTGAGCTTACCCGGCGTGGCATGCAGGTGATACTCGACGGCGTGTTCAATCATGCGTCTTCGGATGGCATGTATTTCGACCGCTATGACCGTTACGGAGGGACGCCTCCGAATATTGGCGCCTGCCTGTCCGCGCAGTCCAAGTGGAGAACGTGGTTCAACTTCCTGGACAACAATGCGCCCTGCACCAGCGCCGATTACATTGGCTGGTTCGGGTTCGACAGCCTGCCGACGTTCAATCACGACGTCGATGCGGTCAAAGACTTCTTCTATCGCGGTCCCAGCAACGTGACGCGGTTCTGGTATGGGCGCGGCGCGTCGGGATGGCGCTTTGACGTGCCTGACGATGGGAACTTCCAGCACTCGTGGTGGGTGGACTACCGCGCGCACGCGAAAACATACAACGGCAACGGACCATTGATCGGAGAAATCTGGCCCAACGCCAGCCAGTGGCTAGCCGGCGACCAGATGGATTCGGTCATGAACTATCGCTTCCGCAAGAACATCACCGGTTTTGTGCGCAATGCGGAGTGGCATGACGATAACAACAACGGGACCAACGATATTCCGGGCCTGACGCCGAGCCAGTTCGATAACGCGATTCGAGCCGTACGCGACGACTATCCTCCGCAGGCCACTGCGGCGATGCTGAACCTGTTGGATTCGCATGACGTCAATCGCGCCTTGTACGTGATGACCGAGACCGGCGACACCGGCCTGACTCAGGCCAAGCAACGGCTGGAACTCGCCGCGCTCTTTCAATTCACGTACATGGGAGCTCCCATGGTTTATTACGGTGATGAGGTAGCGTTAAACTCGCCTTCCCTCGCTAGCAGCGGCAACGGGCCGATCGGCGATCCCTACTCGCGGGCTCCGTATCCCTGGCTGGATCAGGGTGGAGATCCGACCATCTACGGTCCGCCGGACACCAGCGTCGAAACCTACTACACCACGCTGGCCCACCTTCGCAAACAGTACGCCGCTCTGCGCAACGGATCGTTCCTGACCTTGCTTACGGGGGATACGCAGCAGGTCACTACCGCTCCCAATACCTACGCCTTCGCGCGTGTGCTGAGCGGTTCACCGACAGCGGTGGTCGCGATGAACAATGGCTCGGCCAGGAACGCCGCTTCCATCCCGGTGAGTGGCCTGTTCAGCGAAGGCACGCAACTTCAGGATGCGATCGGCGGGGCGACTTATTCCGTCAGCGGTGGCAACGTGGCAATCACACTCGCGGCCGACACAGGAATCGTGCTGCTGCCATCGCCGGTGAATGTAGATCAGACGCCGCCCGCAGCCTCGATCACCACTTCGCCTTCCGTGAACGCTAACGGCTGGATCAACTCGAGTCCAGTCAACGTAAATCTGGACGCGACCGATTCCGGCAGCGGCGTCGAACAACTGCGCTACTGGATCAACAATGGGCAGGTGACCGTGGCTGCCGGTGGCAGTTCTTCAACCCAGATCAGCGGCGAGGGCTCCAACCTCATTGGGCTTCGCGCTCTGGACAACGCCGGCAATGTCAGTGCACTGGCCACCGCCGCAGTCAAGATTGATCTGAGTCCGCCGGTCGTAAGCGTCCTGGCCAACCCATCGTCGCTCTGGCCACCCAACGGCAAACTGGTTCCCGTCGCAGTCTCCGGCACCGTCGCCGATAGCCTTTCCGGAGCCAACCCCAATACCGCGGTGTTCGCGGTAATGGACGAGTATGGACAAATTCAGCCGAGCGGGCGCGTTAACTTGGGGACTGACGGAAGCTATGCTTTCACGATCTTGCTTCGGGCATCGCGACATGAAGATGACAACGACGGGCGGCAATATACGATCACAGTTAGCGCAGACGATTTCGCGGGTAACGTCGGTTCGGCTACGGCGACCGTAACCGTGCCTCACCAGCGGGGACAACGATGATCCCAGCTTCGCCTGATTTGAATGGCAAGGAATGAGACCTGCGGTAAGCTTTGTCGTGATTTCGCTCTACATTCTTCTTGGCAGCGACCCCTTCTGGGGGCTAACCAGGCCATAGCACTCAAAACCCCGGCTGGGGATCAATGAGCGTAATGGCGATGTTACGCCAGTTGACGCGCTTGGCTGCTCTACCGCTCGCAGGGTTTCCCCATCGGATTTTGGGAGGAAGGTTTCGACTTTATATCCGGACATCGACCGAAAAATCCTTCGTTACTTTCTCGCCCGCTTCCACCGTGAGCTAGGCACTCGTATCCATCCGGGCTGAATGTATCTGCAGAACTGAATGCAGCGCCGCTTACGCAATTCCTGATGTTATCGGCGACGCGCAGTTCAGTCACGACGCGGCCAATTGCCCTCCGTGCAAGGCTGATGCAACGCGCCTGAGTTACACTGTCGCGGGAGCCCCGATGCCCTCGCTCGACGCGCTGCTCACCGATCTTGAATCCGCGAAAAATCAGTTTGGACCTGGTGCTGCAGGCACGGTGCTGCAGCTGCTCCGGCAGGTTGGCCGGCAGGAGTTCCGCGATCCGAAACTACTGATCCGCTTCCATGAAAGTCTGCTGTTTCTGCGCGCCTTTCCGCAGTCACTGTCCTTGGTTGCGCAGGTTGAAAAACTACTCAGCGCGTTCTACAAGCGCGTGGAGCGGATTCGCGAGGTCAGCGCCGACATGTCGGTCTTCGACGACTTCGATACTTCGGGCATCGCGGGTACGACGATGCAGGACTCACTGAACTTCGAGGTTGCGCGCTGGTTGGTCCGCCGCATGCCGCAGAGTATCGAAATCGCATGGGACGATTACGACGAAGAGCGCGCCTGGGGATCGAGTTGGCCGCGTTTCATTCCGCTGCTGCGGGAAGATACCGATGTGGAGGCTAACATTCCGTGGCGGCGCTGGCTTGACGCGGCGAGAGGTTCCAGACAGGACATCGAGTGGTTGATCCTGCAGTTCGAGCAGGTAGAGATCGGTGCGTCTGTCAGCGCTGATCGGGTTCGAGGTGAGCTTTATGACTCGTTGCGGATCCTTCTGCGCTGGCGATTGCAGAATATGAAATTCTCTCGCACGCGCAACTGGATTCATCCGCACAAGTTCTACATCCATGATGCGCCTCTGATTGCACGGAAAGAAGTGTCCTTAGCCGCGGAACTTTCGCGTCCGGCAGTTCAGCTCAAGCGCCCTTCCCGGAGCGAACGTGATTGGGTGATGCGGACGATTAAAGAGATCATGCTCGTCCGGTATCGGGAGCTTTACGGGACGACTCTCGGCGACCCACAATCGGTGGTTCGGGCCGATCTCGACCGCGGAGTTGTGATCTATCTATGGAATTTGCCGCCGGAGCGGCGTCTTCCTCTGCGAGCCTATGTGGCGGGCTTCACCTTGAAGAACGGCGTCCCGATCAACTACGTCGAGGCGATCGGTCTTTGCGAATGGATTGAGGTCGGCTTCAACACGTTCTACACGTACCGGCAAGGAGAAACAGCGTGGATGTACGCTCAGGCTCTGCGCTGTCTGCGGGCCCACACCGGCGCAAGCGTGATTTCCGTGTATCCCTATCAAATCGGGCAGAATAATGACGAAGCGCTGGATTCGGGCGCCTTCTGGTTCTACCGCAAACTGGGTTTCCGCTGTGGGCTTCCGGAGATGGAGCAGTTGGCTCGGACAGAGGAGACGAAGATCGCGGCTGACCCGCAGTATCGCACGCCGAGGAGGACGCTCAAGCGGCTGGCGGAGGCGCACATATTTTATGAAATCAATGCACATGCAGGAAGAGCTGTGGGAAAAGATAATGGCTCGGCGGAATCGGAAACTGCCATCGCCTCCGGCCCGTGGGATAGCTTTTCCACACGCAATGTGGGGCTCCGTGTGAGTCGCAGGATGGCCGAGAAGTTCGGAGGAGATTTGCCGGCGATGCGCGAGGCTTCTGCGGCAGGAGTCAGCCGTGCTCTGGGAGTGAAGATCCATCGTTGGACGAGCGCCGAGCGCCGGTCTCTGGAGGAGTGGTCTCTGGTACTAGGCCCGATTGCGAAGATTGCCGGTTGGTCTGCCGCAGAAAAAAGGGAGATGATCGGGATCATTCGGGCGCAATCCGGGCCGGACGAAATGCGCTACCTTCACTTGACCCAACATCACGAGCCGTTGCGACGGGAACTTCTGCAGCTGGGATCGCGAGCAGATCGCTAAACGAAAAGTGGCCGAAGGCGTTCGCTGGCACTCCAATACTCCAATGAGTGCAATGGCGATTTTGCGCCAGCGAAGGAAGGTCAGTTGGTCCGACTGCTTTCCCAAATGGCCGGTGTGTTCTATCCTCGCCTCTTAGGGAGAACACGATGCCGCCACGCCCTCGGGTCCGTATCTTCACTTACTTGGCTCTGGTTTTCTTGTTCAGTTCAGTTTTCGATCTTCTGTGTTTTCGGCATGGGATGAAAGCGGCGTACGTGTTCGGACTCATGTGGTGTCCCGCCGTTGCAGCGATATTGACCTGCGTTTTGACGAAACGACCATGGCACGAGTTCGGATGGCTACTGGGAAAATTGAAGTACCTGTTGGCAGGATGGGCATTCCCCTTACTGTATATATGGCCGGCTTACTTGCTGGTTTGGGCGACGGGGGTAGGAGGCTTCCCCGAAGCGCATCAAGTCGAAAAGATACGGGGCATACTGCACATGCCTTCGGCCCCCACGTGGGCTCCGCTCACGTTGTACTACTTGATCGGCTCGGTAGCGGCAGTCCTGTTTAGTTGCATTTGGGTCGCCGGTGAAGAGATTGGCTGGCGCGGCTTTCTCGTACCTGAGTTGATCAAGGTTACCTCCTTCACGCGCACCGCCCTGATCAGCGGAGTGATTTGGACCGCCTGGCACGCTCCGCTGATTATCTGGAGCCACTACAACTCGGGAACTCCGGTGTGGTACTCGCTTGCCTGCTTTGCCACTTTGACAATCGCGGCCAGCTTCGTCTTTGTTTGGCTAACGATTAAGTCGGGAAGTCTGTGGCCGGCCGTACTCCTGCACGCCTCCAACAATGCAATGATCGAGGGTTACTTCAGCCCTCTGACCGTTGAGCGGGTACGAACCAAGTACTTTGCCGGTGAGTTTGGTTGCGCGATGTTGCCGTTCATTGTCTTCTACGCCTGGGTGGTGTGGAAAAACGTCACTGAAACAAATGGCCGGGGAGTGGAATCCGCAACGCCTATCTAGTCAATTGACGAGACCAGGCGATTGGATCACGCGTCGAACACGTACCTAGGTGCTGTTAACAGGCGATTACACTCAAAACCACTGCGGCGGCATGATTAGTGTAATGGGAATTTTTCGCCAACAATGGGTAGCGGGCTACTTCGAATTTTGGTCACCCTTTTTTCTGGAGGGCGCGGATCTCTTGACGAATTTTTTCAATTCGCTTTTTGATCTCAACTGCCACATGAGCTAAATCCGACCTTTTTTCCAAATCTGGCAAGAGTTTTTCCAGAAAGGCCAACTCGTCTTTCAATATTGGCAGCCGAATCATAGTTCAGAGTTTTGTACCAGCCGCCCCCAGCGGTGTCAATTGTTGAAACCAGGCGATTTCACTCATTGACGATTCCCGATCCCAGCCAATGAGCGATATCGCTATATTGCGGTAACAGCGACGAGTAGTTCGCGTCGAGGATGCTTCGTCGATCTTCACTTGGCGCTGGAGCAGCTCCTCAGCGCGCCCGGTTCAGGTCGTTATTGGGTCGTGAAACCCGATAAAGCTGCCCAGCAAAAGCTCCCAGACCCAGGCAAACCACACCGAAGCGGACCAGCCCACCAACATACGGGATGAACCCAACCACAGTAAGGATCAACAGGCCTACCAGGAGGCCCAGAAACCAATCGCCCTTCGTGGCTCCTGAGGGGTTCAGAAGTATGTGTCCCAAAAAGGCTCCAACCCAAACCTTCGCCAGGTAGATCGCGGCCAGATACAACGCGAACAGCATGAGGGAGATCGGGAGGCCAACCAGCGTAATGGCGACTACGATCATGACTACCGGCGCGCCCGCCAGAACCGCAACCCCCAGCCCGAGGCTGAGCCAGCCTGAGCCCACCGCCTCGGTCGTGGCGCGAAAGAAACCGGGAAACAGAAGTAGGCCCAGCCATCCCACCAGCAAGGCGGCCGCGACCCAGATAGCTTGGTGGAAGTAGAATCTGGGGCGCGTGAACTGGCTCCGCCTCACCTGCTGCTGCTGGATGTCACGTTTGCCCGCAATGGTCGCGCCGTCGGCGATGTGCGCCTCATTCAGTTGGCGCACGTGAGCGCTCAGGTTGCCGCCGACGCGGGCGGTGTTGGTCAGCGTAAGGCTAACTCCGGACGTGGTTAGATCTCGGCCAACGCTGCCGCTCACATCGGCATTGCCACTCGTCAAGATGTCCACACTGCGCTTCACATCGCCTTCGAGGTTGACGTCGCCGGCGGCAGCCACGATACCCTCACCCACATGGCCCCGGTCATTCACCCGCAATGATTGCGCAAAGCCATAGAGGCTGTGACCCAGTTGTCCGTCCAAGTCGAGCGACTCCGAAAAAGTGTAGATGCGGCCTTCCACGGTTCCGCTGACCACAGTTCTCTTGGCGAAACTCACCAGATCGCCCTTGACGGTGCCGCGTACTTCCACGGTCCGGCCAACAGCCAGCAGGTCCCCATTAACCACGCCTTCAATGCGAACGGTGTTGCCGGCAGCCATAAGGGTGTCGTCCACTGTCTCATTCGCTGCCACAGTGACGAAATCCCCGTGGCGCCGCTCCAAGGCAAAGCTGGGCAGCGACAACGCCAGCAGCACGATCAGCAGCCGCAGGCCCGGCTGCCGTAGCCGCCCTCGTCCCAACAGCAGTGCGGCACCGCCCAACAGCAACAACAGAGAAACCAGTCCCACGACGGCAGCATAGTCAGTCAGCATGGCAGTACCTCCGCTTGCAAAGTGGTCAAAAAAAGTGAAGAGCAGGTTCGTGGGGCCGCTTGCGCTGAAGGGATTGAACCATTCCAGCGCTGCCGGAATACTCAGCTCGTTAAACCAAATCGAACCGATCGAACCAAACGCCAGCACCGCGGCCAGCACCGCCAGGTCGATCCGCACCCCGGACCGGTGCGGATGGGGGAAGGCCGCCGGACTGGCTGCTTCTTCCGGAAGCTCGTGCAGACTTTCGCTCAGAGCGCGGTTCTCGGCACGCAATGCGTCCACCAGTTCCCGGCAGCGCCGGCACGTAGC
>Ga0209067_10002647_pt1 | contig 10535 bp, 7 predicted proteins | sample ColStrG_CSR_2013_FD_187199 | JGI IMG/M metagenome (GOLD analysis project Ga0209067, IMG submission 187199) | Freshwater sediment microbial communities in response to fracking from Pennsylvania, USA - Cold Stream Run_MetaG_CSR_2013 (SPAdes)... | ecosystem: Environmental > Aquatic > Freshwater >... | reverse complement strand
CCGCAATACCGGGCGCGCGCGCGTGCATCAGCATGTAGCGCATTTCTTCCATTCGGCTCTGGATCTGTTCGGACTGGTGCCGCTCAAGTTCGTGCTTCATGACCAGATGGAGCACCAGCGCAATGAGCACGAAGCCCAGCATGGCTACGCCACCAAACAGCAGCGCCAGACGCGCCGCAATGGAGGGCCTGATCTCAGTGCTGCGAATCATCACGGTCTTCCAGCACGTAGCCCATGCCACGCACGGTGTGCAGCAGATTGCGCCCGAACGGCACATCCACCTTGGCGCGAAGGCGTTTGATGGAGACTTCCACTACATTGGTGTTGCTGTCGAAATTCATGTCCCAGACCAGCTCTGCAATCACCGTTTTGGACAATATTTCCCCCTGGCGCCGGCAAAGCAGGCTGATCAAAGCAAACTCCTTTGCTGTCAGATCGATGCGCTGTCCGGCCCGTGAAACGCGCCGGCTTACAAGATCGAGCTGCAGGTCACCCACCGTTAGCAGCAGTGACTCCTGCACCCGGCCCCGGCGAGTGATCGCCTCGACCCGGGCGACGAGCTCGTTGAACGAGAAGGGTTTGACAAGGTAATCGTCGGCACCGTCACGCAGGCCGCGGATGCGGTCCGCGGTGCCGTCGCGCGCAGTGAGCATCAATACCGGCGTGTCCCGGGTGGCCCGCAGGGCGCGCAGCACGCCAAAGCCGTCCATGCCCGGCAGCATGGCGTCGAGAAGGATCACATCGTAGCTATGGTGCAGCGCCAGATGAAGCCCATCGATTCCATCGAGCGCAATATCTACGCTGTAACCCTGCTCCAGGAATCCCTGGCGCAGGTATTCCGCGGTTTTTTTTTCGTCCTCAACAATCAGGACTTTCATTTGCTCGCAGCGAGACTCTCAAGTTTGCGCGCCTTGAAAGCCGCACGCGCCTTCTTGCGGTTCTCGTACCAGTCGTGCGCCTTGTCCAGATAGATATAGACAATTGGCGTGGTAAACAGCGTGAGCATCTGGGACAGTATCAGGCCCCCGACCATCGCGTAACCCAGCGGACGCCGCAACTCGGAGCCCGCCCCGTGGCCGAGCATCAGCGGCAGGCCGCTGAGCAACGCGCACAGCGTTGTCATCATGATCGGACGGAAGCGAAGAATACAGGCCTCATATATTGCGTCTCTGGCAGTCATGCCTTTGTCACGCTCCGCGTGCAGCGCAAAGTCAATCATCATGATGCCGTTCTTCTTGACGATACCAATCAGCAAAATGATACCGATCAGGGCAATCACACTCAGGTCGTAGCCGCCTGCCATCAGGATCAGCAGCGCGCCCACGCCGGCAGAAGGCAAGGTGGACAAAATCGTCAGCGGATGGATATAGCTCTCATACAAAAAGCCCAGCACGATGTACACCGCAATCAGCGCCGCAGCGATCAGGTAGGGCTGGGTGCGCAGCGACTCACCAAAAGCCTGCGCGGTGCCCTGGAAGTTGCCGTTGACGCTCTCGGGCATCTGCAGCTTGCGTTGCGTTTCGCGGATTGCGTCCACCGCCTCGCCCAATGACACACCGGGTGACAAATTGAAGGAAAGCGTCACCGCAGGGAACTGGCCCTGGTGTGAGATCACCAGAAAGCCGGTTTTGGAGGTGTCAATGCTGGCGATACTGGAGAGCGCAATCTGCTGTCCGGTAACCGGTGAGGTGATGTAGAGCTGGTTGAGCAGATTGGGGTCAGCCTGAAGCCCGGGCTTGACTTCCAGCACCACGTGGTAGCTGTTGATCTGGGTGAAATATTGCGCGACCTGGCGCTGGCCGATGGCGTCATAAATCGTTCCGTCCACCATCGCCGGGCTGATGCCGAAACTTGCCGCGCGTTCGCGATCGATCGTGACCGTCGCTATGGGTGCGGAGTTCTGCTGGTCGGTGGTTACGTCCTTGATGAGTGGCAACTTGCGGAACTCGCTCATCAGCTTGGGCGCCCAGATGTTGAGCTCGTCGAGGTTTCCGTCGGTAAGCGTGTACTGGTACTGGGTGCGTGCGAGCCGGCCGCCGACATTGATGTCCTGACCGGCCTGCATAAACATGCCTATCCCTTTGACCGTTGCGAGCTTGGGGCGCAAGCGGGCAATGATTTCGTCGGCAGTGGCGGTTCGACCCTGATCCTTGGGTTTGAGGCCGATGAAGAAGTTGCCTGAATTCAGCGTGGTGCCGCCAGTTGCCATACCAAAAGCCTGAACGTCGGGGTCCTGGCGTATTACATCGGCAACCGCCAGCAGGCGCTCGCGCATGGCGAAGCTGGAGGAATCCTGCGCGGTATCTGCGGTGCCGAAAATGAAGCCGGTGTCCTGCTGGGGGAAAAATCCCTTGGGAATGTAGATGAACAATGCCACGGTCACCGCCAGCGTGCCCAGAAAACTCAATAGCGTGGCGAACTGGTGGCGCAACACAAATTGCAGGCCGCGTTTGTACCCGTTGAGCATGGCGTCAAAGCCACGTTCAAACAGCATGTAAAGCCGGCCGTGCTTCTCCACTTCGCCCGGCTTGTGCCCGTGCAGAAACTTGGCACAGAGCATCGGCGTGAGCGTCAGTGAAATGAATACCGACACGGCAATGGTCAGCGTTACGGTCACTGCAAACTCACGGAACAGTCGCCCTACGATGCCGCCCATCAGCAACAGCGGTATGAAAACCGCAACCAGTGACACCGATATGGAAATAATGGTGAAGCTGATCTCGCCCGCGCCCTGAATCGCCGCCTGCATCGGTGGCATGCCATCTTCCACGTGGCGGTAGATGTTTTCCAGCATCACGACCGCGTCGTCCACCACGAATCCAACCGCAATGGTGAGCGCCATGAGCGAAAGATTGTCCAGGCTGTAATTGAGGAGGTACATCACTGCCGCAGTGCCCAGCAGGGCCAGCGGCACCGTCAGGCTTGGGATAACCGTCACGGCCACATTGCGCAGGAATACAAAAATGATGGCCACGACCAGCCCGATGGACAACAGGAGCGTGAACTCCACATCGCGCACAGAGGAGCGTATGTTTTGGGTGCGGTCCAGCAACACGTCCACCCGGATACTCGGCGGCATGGAAGCCTGCAGGCGCGGCAGTGATGCAGTGATGCGATCCACCGTGTCAATCACGTTGGAGCCGGGCAGCTTGGTGATGGCAATCACGATGGCGCGGCCATCCTTGAGCTTGCTGTCGGCCTGCAGGGCTTTCCCGCCAAAGGCCCAGGCAGCGAGCTTCATGTTTTCCGGTGCATCGATGGCCACGCCAATGTCACGAACCCGAATCGGCGCGCCATTTTTCCAAGCCAGCACGGTGTCGTTCCAGGGCGCCGCCTTGAGCAACTGGTCGTTGGTATAGACGTTGAAAGCCTGTTTGCTGCCGTCAATGGTTCCAGTGGGCTGATTGACCGTCGTCGTTGCAATAACGCTGCGAATGTCTTCCAGCCCAATACCCAGCGTCTTGATTTTTTCAGGGTCCACCTGCACCCGCACGGCCGGCTTTTGGGCACCGTTGACGTTGACCAGACCGACGCCCTGAATGCGCGAGATCTGTTGGGCCAGGACGCTGTCGGAAAAGTCGCTGACCTCGGTCAGCGGAAGCGTGTCGGACTGCACCGCCAGAACCATGATGGGGGCATCTGCCGGATTGATTTTGCGGATCGTTGGCGGGCTGGGCAAATTGGTAGGCAGTTGACCGGCAGCAGCATTGAGCGCCGCCTGCACGTCCAGCGCGGCACCGTCGATATTGCGGTCCAGGTCAAACTGCATCGTGATTTGCGACTGCCCCAGCACGCTGGTGGAGGTCATCTGCGCGAGACCGGGAATCTGCGAGAACTGGCGCTCGAGCGGCTGTGACACGCTGGCCGCCATGGTCTCGGGCGCCGCACCTGGCAGACTGCCGGTCACGATCAGCGTGGGAAAGTCGACCTGTGGCAGCGGAGCCACCGGCAGCAGTGGCCAGGCGGCAGCACCAATCAGGAAGATGGCTATACCAATCAGCGAGGTGCCAATCGGCCGGTTGATGAAGGCGGTTGAGATGCTCAAGGTTTGGCTCCAGAACCGGTTTTGTCTGCTGGCGCTGCAGCTTCCTTGACAGATGCCCCGGCCACCAGGCGGTACAGGCCGTCAACCACGACTTTGTCGTTGGCAGCAAGACCTTTGGACACAACCGCTTGTGCGCCTTCATACTGGGCTACGGTCACGGTCTGGAGCCGCACCTTGCTGTCCGGTGTCACCACATAGACGAACAGCCCGTTCTGGCTACGCTGAATGGCAGCCGATGGAACCGTCACCACGTTGTCGAGCTTGGTCAGGGCCAGGCGGGCGTTGACTGATTGCCCTGGCCACAGGTTGTGCTGGGGATTGGGGAAACGCGCCTTCATGCTGATCGTGCCAGACGCCATGTCGATCTGGTTGTTAACCAGCACCAATTCGCCAACGCCGATGACGTTTCCGCTTGCGCGGTCAATTGCCTCAACCTGCAATCGCTTTTTGCCGGCATTGAGTGCCTGGCTGATTTTGGGGAAGTTGGTTTCGGGCAGGGTGAACTGCACTGCGATCGGGTCAATCTGGTTGATCACCACCAGTCCGCCCGGGTCGGCCGCGTGCACGATATTGCCGGGGTCGATCAACCGGGCTCCCAGCCTGCCGCTGATTGGGGCCGAAATTGTGGTGAAGCCCAGCTGGACTTTGGCAAAGTTGATGAGCGCCTCGTCGTTCTTGATGGACGCCATCAGCTGCCCTATCAATGCTTTTTGGGTGTCGAGTACCTGCTGCGTGGTGGCGTCGTCTTTAATGAGTTCTTCGTAGCGTTTCAAATCCACTTTTGCATTGGCCAGTAGCGCATCGTCCTTGGCCTTCTGTGCCTGCGCCTGGTCGAGCTGTGCCTGGTAGGTGCGCGGGTCCAGCTGGGCCAACAACTGTCCGGCCCGAACGTCTTGCCCTTCCTCGAAGGCCACCGAATCGAGTTGCCCGTCAACGCGGGCGTGCACCGTGACCGAGGACAGCGCCAGCACATTGCCGATGCCGGTCAGTGTCTGCTGCACCGACTCACTTTTGGCAAGGGCCGTGCTCACCAGAATCGCTGGGGCCTGTTGGGGTGCGACGCTCTGCGCATAAGCCGGCAGCAGTGCGCCCGAGCCCAGAACGCACAGGGCGAAGCCCATGATGCGACGATTCAAAGGTAGCGAAAAAACCGTAGTTTGCATGATGAGGGGCTTGATAAAAAGTGGTCAACCAGAGTGAAGTTGGGGTGGGTTTCTGAAATCGCTGTGCTAAGGCGTGCGGGCATCGACGTGCCAGCCCCCGCCGATAGACTTCACCAGCGCTACCTCAGTCGCTAGCAAACGTGCACGCAACTGCAATGCAGTGCGCTCATTGGTCAGCGCGGTCGCCTGAACGGTGATGACGGCCGTGTACAAGGCGGTGCCCGTCCGGTACTGGCTGAGAATGGCGTGCTCGGCGGCGCGCGATGAACGTACCGCGGCATCCTGGAATTCGATCTCTTGCTGCAGCTGGCGGCGCGCAATCAGGTTGTCCTCGACTTCCTGAAATCCATTGAGAACGGTTTGCCGATAGTTCGCGGCGGCTGCATCGAATGCTGCGCGCGCCTGGTCGTTTTGCGCATCGCGCAGTCCGCCATCAAACAGGGTGGCCGCCAGTGCGCCGCCGACTGCCCAGGCCTCATACGGCGCATAAAACCAATTGCCCAGTGACGGGCCGGAACTTCCGTAACTCGCTGTCAGCGAAAGCGTCGGGAACCAGGCGGAAGCCACGACACCGATGTTGGCATTGGCCGCGGCCACGCGCCGCTCGGCTGCAGCGACGTCCGGGCGCCGCTCGAGCAGTGAGGACGGAACAATCGCCGGCACTCCCAGTTCAACGGGCATTGGCGCATCCGCAGGCATGGCGGAGATGCTGAACTCAGCAGGAATTTTGCCGACCAGTACCGCAATGGCATGCTCTAGCTGCGCGCGGGTGAGGCGCAAGTCGGCCGCAAGCGCCTGTGTGCTTTTGAGCGTTGCGTTGGCCAGTTCAGTGTCGGACTTTGTGGCGACACCCAGCTTGAACTGCGACTCCGTAATTTTGAGCGCTTTCTCGTAACCCTTGATGATTTCGTCGTACATCAGGATTTGGCGGTCATCCATGCGTAACTGCAAATAATCATTGACCAGGGTTGCCCTCAGCGTCAGCCGCGCGGTTGCAAGATCAGCCAGGCTGGCTTGTGCGCTGTCACCGGCAGCCTCGACCGAGCGCCCTACATGCCCCCAGAAGTCAGGCTCCCAGCCGGCCTGAAAGGCCCAGGTGTGCGAAGGCCCCTCTGCTGGCGCACCTTGTGAAAAAACCAGTGATCGGCCCTCCGTGGCTGATACGCCCAAGGTCGGCAGGTAGGCGGCCTGTGCGGCCGGAACCAGAGACAGTGCCTGACGGTATTGCGCCTGGGCCTGCTTCAAGGTCTGATTAGCCTTGTCAGACTGGTCCACAAGCTCATTGAGCAAGCTGTCACCGAAACCGGTCCACCAGCGCTCACTCACATCCACCTGTCCGGGGCTGGCCATCTTCCAGTCCAGGTTTTCCTTGAACGCAGGTGCAGTGTTGTCCGCCAGCGCGTCAGGCCGCTTGTAATCCGGCCCTGCTGCACAGCCGCACAGGACCAGTGAGATAGCGGCGACCAGACTGATTCCCAACCGGGATTGACCCACGTGCATATCGAGCTTCCTTGAAGAGCGGTAAATGTAACGGGTGGTCTCCAACTGTAAGCTGACATGAAAATGACAATATTGTCATTTTTGTCACTCACGGAAACCATCCGCCACGTCTTATCCGGTCGTCCACGGGAGCATTCATGGTCGGTTGCAGTCAGCTTCGAAGTGGCTTTATCACTGTGTTTTCAGATCTTTGCGGTCCTGGTGGTTCTGCTTCTTGTCTTCATGAATTTGCTTTTTGTCCTGATGGATCTGGGTCTTGTCTTCGTGGACCTGCTTCTTGTCTTGATGAATCTGTTTCTCGTTGGCATTGATGCGCTTGTCTTCCTTGTGCGCATCCTTGAAGTCACCGTTTTTGCGATCCTGCGCTGCCCGGCCCTGCTCTCTTTGAACGCGCTGTTGGTCTTTTGAAATCTGGGATTTGTCGCTACTTATCTGGCTTCGGTCGTTGCCGATCTGCTGGCGGTCATTTCCGATTTGCTGACGATTCTGTCCAATCTGCTGGATATCCTGACTTTGTTGGGTGGTCTGTGCCATGACGCCCATTGCGGAACCGAGCAAGAGTGTGGCGAGAACAGTGGACTTGATAGCGGGATTGATGGTCATGAATTACTCCGTGTTGAGGGTTGCATCAGACGGTGAGCGTCTGATACTTGGAGTAACGGGAAGTGTCCAAGCCTGGCAGACATCGCGTGTGTAAATGGATGTAACGAGAGATTTTTCCCGCCTGGGTTTAGATATGCTTGCGGTCAACCAGTCTGGCACTAAAGGTGTTGTAGGTAGTTGAAAGCTTCCCAATACAAAAGTCACACTGCCAAGGTATAAGGAACTGTTTTCACTTGGCCGGCACCCGTGGCCAGCAAGAAAATTGAAGATTGACCAACAACATTTCAGGTAATGCGCATGTCCATGAAAACAATTGCTTCAACATTTGCAACACTGTCTTTGGTGCTGGGGCTAAGCGCGTGTGTGGTTACGCCACCCAGTGTGCGGTTCACCCCACCGGCGATCGAAATGGTGGCACCGGTCGCGCCGCCGCCGCCACGGGTCGAGGTGATATCGGCGCCGCCAAGCCACGAGTACTTCTGGGTTTATGGACATTGGCGCTGGGACGGCCATTCGCACCAATGGCAAGACGGTCACTGGGAGAAACACCATGACCATGAGCATTGGGTTGGTGCCAAGTGGAGTCAGGGTGATCATGGAGTCTGGCAATTTCAGGAAGGCCACTGGCGGCCGGACTGAGTATTTTTCGAACAGTAATTGGCAACTTTGAATTGGAATCTATGAAACACTTTATGAAACTCATGGCGATAGCCGTCCTTTGGGCTTGCGCTGCTACTTCTTTTGCGGATCAATTCGGCAACGGACTGACAATTCGGTCTGCGCCTGGCGGCAACCAGTTTTGCATGGATGCAAAGGGAGACCAGAAGGGCGATGGAACGCCGGTATTTCTATGGCGCTGTCACGGTCGGGAAAATCAGCGTTGGACGGTGACGCACAATGTTGACGGTACCAGTGCGATTGTTGGTACCGGTGGACTGTGCCTGGACGTGCGCGGAAATGGCAAGCAGGACGGAACACCGGTTCAACTGTGGCAATGCCATTTCGGGGCCAATCAGCGTTTCCGTGTGTATGACGACGGACGCATCCAGGAGGTCGCATCGGGACGATGCCTCATGGTGATGCCAGAGTGGGTTGGCGAGATGGACCACGAGCATGAGCATGAAGGCGACTGGGAGCGACGCAAGACATGGGAGCATTGGCACGCGCGAGACATCGAGCACCTGCGTTTTGCCGAGCGTGATGGCGCGGCCATCGTGATCGATGACTGCCAGCCCAAAGCGTTGCAGTTCTGGCATCCCCAGCAATAACCCAAACGCAGTATGGGTGGTGCCAGGCATATGGGCCCGGCCCTGAGCGCTTCTACATACCCAGCAGAAACGATTCAAAAAACGTTTAGCGCTTACCATCGAGCCAACTAAACGTTGGAATCATGCTGATCACAGATGGCCTTCCCATGGCCCAACGACGTTGGGCATTTCTGGCAATTGCCATCGCCATGTCGATGGCCGTGCTCGATGTCTCCATCGTCAATGTTGCCCTGCCTACTATTGGGCAGGACTTGGGCATAACGGCTGCCGAATCGATATGGATTGTCAATGCCTACCAGCTTGCAATCACGGTTGCTCTTTTGCCTTCGGCATCTCTGGGCGACAGCCTGGGCTACAAACGGGTATACGGCTGGGGCCTGCTGATTTTCACGCTGGCGTCCCTGGCCTGCGCACAGGCACATTCCACAGGCGTGCTGGCGGCCGCCCGTGTGCTTCAGGGACTGGGTGCCGCCGGCATGCTGAGCGTCAATATTGCGCTGGTCCGGTTTATTTATCCGCGCGCCAAGCTGGGCGCAGGTGTTGGTGCCATGTCGCTGGTGGTGGCCGGCGGGTCCGTTGCAGGACCCAGCATCGCCTCGGGTATTCTGGCGTTGGCGCACTGGCAATGGCTTTTCCTTATCAACCTGCCGCTGGGTCTGCTGGCCAGCTTGCTTGCCGCCCGCTACCTGCCCGTGACACCGGCTAGCGGCCGAAGTCTCAATACGCAAAGCATTGTGCTCAATGCGCTCACGTTCGGCCCATTGATCGCGGGTCTGGCCGAATGGGGCCAAGCTGGGCAAAGCCACATTGCAATAGCGCTGACGCTGATCGGATTGGCTTTTGGTGCACTGTTTGTGCGGTATGAGCGTGGTCTGACAGAACCTATGTTGCCGATTGATCTGCTGAGAATGCCTGTCTTCGCGCTCTCGATGGTGACGTCTGTCAGTTCATTTGCCGCCCAGGCGCTGGGAATGCTGGCGATGCCCTTTTTCTTTGAGCAAAACCTGGGCCGATCCGGTAGCGAGACCGGGCTTTTAATGACGCCATGGCCGCTGGCCACTGCGCTTATCGCCCCTTGGGCGGGCCGATTGTCCGACCGTTTCGCACCCGAGCGCGTCTGCAGTGCAGGCCTGTTTATTTTTGGCACCGGGCTTGCATCATTGACGACGCTGGGCAGTGATCCTGGCAACTGGAGCATTGGCTGGCGGGTGGCGCTGTGTGGTCTGGGATTTGGAATTTTTCAGTCGCCCAACAATCGCGTCATCATCGGCAGCGCGCCGCGTGAACGCAGCGGTGGCGCTTCGGGATTGCAGTCCATGGGGCGCACCGTCGGGCAGTCCATCGGCGCAGTAGCCGTCGCCCTTATTTTCAACCTCAACCACACCGCACCAACCGTCTGGATGTGCGGTGTTGCTGCGGTACTCGCCATTGTGGCGGCATGTGTCAGCGGACTGCGGAGCAGCAAACCCGCAGGCGTTTAAATGGGGCCTCATGGCAAGGATTGGCAATCTTTGCCCAAGGCAGCGAGTCGCTGTTGTGTCGTGGGGTGGGTCAAAAACCAAGTTGACGGTGCCGGTTGGCCGGGGATGTTTCTGCTTTGGGCGTATTGTTCCAGTTTGGTCAAGGCGCTTGCTAAGAGGCATGGAGAGAGCTGGTGTTGCTTGAGCAGATCGACGGCGTAGGCGTCTGCCTGCGATTCAAATTCCTGGCTGTACTGCGCCGCATAGACCATGGTTGGCAAGGATTGTTCCTGGGACAAGGCATCCATGTGGCCGAGCATCACGGCTGTGGTCATGCCCATCCCCGCGGTGCGCAGCATCAGCCGTGTCGGGTGGTGGTAGTGCAGGTGTCCCAGTTCATGCGCAGTCACCGCCGCAATTTCATCCAGGGTAAGCAAGCTGCTCAAGTCGTCGCTGATCACGATGGTGCCGCCCGGCAATGCAATTGCATTGGGTC
>Ga0209067_10002646_pt1 | contig 10536 bp, 4 predicted proteins | sample ColStrG_CSR_2013_FD_187199 | JGI IMG/M metagenome (GOLD analysis project Ga0209067, IMG submission 187199) | Freshwater sediment microbial communities in response to fracking from Pennsylvania, USA - Cold Stream Run_MetaG_CSR_2013 (SPAdes)... | ecosystem: Environmental > Aquatic > Freshwater >... | reverse complement strand
AAAAAAAGCGTGCGGCAAGGGCTGCCCTACCGGGCGCGCGTGAAGTCCGAATTGCGTATCCAGCGTCATGACGAACCCCAGGCGCACCAGGTCGTAGAGCTTGTTCCACTCCTTGAAGCCGGTGAATGGGTCGGCGCTATCCGCAGACACGCCTTCGGCAAAGTGCATCAGCTCGGAATAGCGCGTCAGCACATTGGGGTCTACACCGTCAACGTCCTGCGCCCCCGTCAGCATGGCATGGTCTGGCAGATAGCTGTTGGCGATGCGAACGTCGTCGGTGAGCGTGCTCTGAAACGCGCGCTCCTGCGACAGGATGGGGTCTTGTGCCGGGCAATAGCTGACCGTGCTGTAGGCGTAGAGCACAAGTTCCAGTGCCGCCAGCAACGCGACGCCGCGCGCAAACCGCGGTCCCAGACGCAACAGCACGGCAAGCGCGAGCAAGGGCGCCGCCCCGAGCAACAAGGCAAGCTGAATGTTTTGCGCAATGTAGCGCAGCACCATGCGCTCGGATTCGGCGGGAATCGTCTGCTGGTAAATGCCGCCCAAGGCGTACACCTCGCCACTGTTCGCCATCCAGTGCACCAGCGGCTGCACGTTTTCGGCCTGGCTGGACAGGGCCAGCAGGAGCAGCGCGAGCGCACACGCGGCAAGCAGGCCAGCGGCCCAGCGCGGGCAGCGTTGACCGCGCAGCAAAAGGTCCATGCCGCGCCCCGCCAGCAGCGCCAGGTAGACCGTCACGAAAATATTGAATTTGGACGCACCGCGAAAACTGGCAAAGCCGGGCAAAAAATCGTACAGGAGGCGATGCAAAGCGGTGTGCTTGCCCAGCGCCAGCAACAGCAGTACCACGATCATGCCGGCGTAGCGCAGGCGCGTTGTGCCCGACCACTGCCCCGCTTCCTGCGCGAGCGCAGAACGGGCGAGACCGGTCAGCGCCAAAAATACCGTAGTCGCGCCGACAAACAGCGACATTTCCCAGAGAAACGCGCGCCCATAGTAATGCGCCGAGTTCACCGTACCCCACACGTTGGGCAGAACGGCCGTCGCGATATTTTCTGGCGGGAACGAGAACGCTGCGGCGTAGGCGTACGGCAGCGGATGGCTGCGCAGGGTCTCGCCCATGGTCTGCAAACCCGGAAGGATCTGGACGGCTGCCAGCAGCAGTGCGATGCCGGGTATCCACGCCAGCTGCCCTATCAGTGCCGGGGATCGCCAGAATAGATTGGCGCGGCTAAGGCATAGCAACACCACCGTCACTGCACAGTAGTACACGTACTGCGGGTGGCCCGCCAAAATCTGCATGCACACGGCGGCGGCGCCTATCAAGGCCCAGCGCCTGGCGTCTGCCGGCGCGCGCTGCTGTTCGCTGGCGTCCAGCACGGATTCGGTGGCGCGCAATACCAGCGGTATCCAGGCCATGCTGCACAGATTGCTCAGGTGCCCGGCGTATATGTGCAAAAAATAAGCGCCGCTCAGCATCACGATCAGGCCCGCCAAGGCCGACGCCGTTACACCCAGGCGTTTGGCTTGCGCCCAATGAAACATCAAGCCCGCAAGCAGCAACAGGTGCAGGACGATACCCAGATTGACGGCCCAGGTCAGCGGCAAAACCAGATAGATCCAGTTCAGCGGATAGAACAGGGCGGACTGGAATCCGCCAAGAAAAGGAGCGCCGGAAAAAATATGCGGATTCCACAAGGGCAGATGCCCCGCCGCGAGCTGCGCAAAGCCAAAAGCGCGCCAGGAAAGAAATTGCTGGTACAGATCGGTGGACTCTGCACCTATGAACTGCGGCGATTGCGCCGTAGCCAGCCCGGAAAAAATCAGCAGCAGTACCGCCACGTAGCCCAGGTAGACCCCCAGCACGGGCCGGGGCAGGCTTAGGTTTGCGAGGCGCTCAAATTTCATAAATGGCCTGGTTGTGCAGCGGGCCCGGCGCAGCGGGAGGTGGGCGTCCAATGCGGCGCGGTTTCAGGGCGCGTGGTGCTTGGATTCGGATAAGCGCCTGCGTTTGGCTTGCTGCGCTAAGGCATCCAACTCCCGTACATTTGAGCGCATGCACCGCGCAGACCCACTCTCGCCAGCAGCCGACCGAACGCTGCGCATTCTAGCCCTGGTGCTGTGCTTGGTCGCCGCCTGTTTTTTGTGTGTGCAGCCGCAAACGTCGAACGACTTTTGGCTGCAGGCCAAAGTAGGGGAGTGGATCGTGCAGTCGCGCAGCATTCCCGAAACCCTGGTGTTCCCATTTACGCAAGCGCAGGACTTTCCCTTCCACGCGCACGAGTGGCTGGCGTCGCTGCTTTTCCACGGCCTGGTGCAGCTGGCAGGCGAAGACGCGCTGCCGCTGTGGCTGGGGCTGCTTGGCTGCGTGTTCTTTGCGCTGGCGTATCGGCTGGCGCTGCTGCGCTCTCCGGGCAACCGCGCATTGGCGGCCGTGTGCGCCTTGTGCGCGCTCGTATTGGAAAATTTCCGCCACTTTCTGCGCCCGGAATTGTTGGCGCTGCTGCTTTTCTGCGCGCTGCTGCACACGCTGGAGCGGCTGCAAGCCGGCCGCCTGCGGCGCCAGGGCCTGGCCGTTTTCGCCTGCACTGCGCTCTGGGCCAATGTGCACGGATCGTTTGTACTGGCGCCCATGCTGGTGGGAATCTATCTCCTGGGGCCGCACGTGGATCGTGCCCTGGGTCGAATGCCCGACGGCCCGAAGCCGCTTCCGTGGGCGCACGGCGCAGGTCTGATGCTGCTGTGTTGCGGCGCCTTGCTGCTCAATCCCATAGGCTGGAATCTGCTGATTTTTGCCCTCTCCTTTGGTGCCAGCGACTTCGTACGGCAAAACATCGTCGAATGGTTCCCCGCGCTCGACCCGCGCCTGCGCCACATCCTGGGCGTGCAATTGGCGCTGGCCGGCGCTTGCGCCTTGCTGGCACTGTGCGCGTGCTACGCCAGGCGCCTGCGCAGCGCAGACCTGTTGCTGCTGGCGCTGGTGCTGGCATTGTCCTGGCGCGCAAACCGCTTCCTGGTTTATGTGCCCGTGTGCTGGGTGCTGCTGTTTCCGCAGGCGCTTGCCAGCACGCTCTACGCCCGTCAGACCGGCTTGTGGCGCTGCTGCTGCGCGCTGGCGCTGGCGACGGTGTTGCTGTGCCTGCGCTTTGGCAACGTCAACGGCAACCATCCCTACAGCTCGTCGGCATGGGGACAGTTGAACGCCGGCATGCGTCAGGTACTGGAGAACGAGGACCTGCGCGGCAACGTCCTGTGCAGTTACGACTTTGGCGCAGAGCTGGTGTATCGCGCCTATCCGCGGATGCGGCCGTCGATAGACTCGCGCATCGATTCCTACGGCGAGGTCTACTATGCGCAGCACGAGGCCTTGCTGCACGACGCGGCCGCCCTGTCGGCTTTTCTGCAGCGCTATGGCGTGCAGTGGATGCTGCTGACGACAACCGACGCCGACGACATGCTGCGCAGCCATGCGCTGGTCGAGCCCGGCTGGACCTTGTACGCGCGCAGCGGCCAGGCCCTGCTGCTGCACCATAGCCCCTGAAGCGCCGCGCCGCAAACCCGCACACGCGCTGCTTTGCCGTGCACGCCAGGGCAGCGTTCCACGCGCCACTGGACGCAGCGTGTTAGGGCGCGTCCGGCCAGTCCACCGCGCGGTAGAGCGGATCCTCGGCCCAGTCGGCGCGCATGCGCGCGGTCACGGTCGGGTCCATGGATTTGCGCAGCACCAGCAACCAATGCTGCGCGTTCGCGAACTGTCCGTTGCGCGCATAGTTTTGCGCCAGCAGCAAAATGACCTTGGCGCTGGGCAGGGTGCTGACAAGATCCTGCATCGCGTCGAACTGCTGCGACTGCAAACCGCTCTGCGGCGGGGTGCGCGCGAAGTCAATGTAATCGGCAAGGTAGTCGAGCACCAGCACCTGCGGCGGCGTACGCGCCTGATTCGTTCGGATGTGGGCGCTTTCAAAGCGCAGTCCATAGAAGCTGCGCTCCACCTCCAGATAGTCGCGTACGGTGACGACCAGCGCCAATGCGCAGCCCAGCAGCAGCAACAGGTCCAGACCGGGCAGACGGCGCTTCTGCGGCGGGCTTTCCTGGCTGGCGTGCAGTGTCCCTGCCAGGAGGCCAAAAGGCAGCAGAAAAATGGCGTATTGCAGGGGATATTCCAGCATGGCGTGCGACAGCAGGACGCTCAGCGACGCCAGCAGCAGCCAGTGCGCGAACGACTGCAGCGCGCGCCAGCGCTGCCACCACCACCAGAACAGCGCGCCGGCGATCAACAGTCCCAAGGGATAGCCATTCCATAAAACCAGGTCCAGCACCAGGTTGTGCGCACTGGTGAAATAGCCGGTGGCTCCAGGGTGTTCGGCCACCACGGCGAGTTCGGCCGCCGGCGTTCGACCCCAGCCGTAGCCCAGCCAGGGCCGGCGCGTGCTGGCGTCCAGGAATACTGTCCAGGCCTTGATGCGGGCCGGGTCGCTCATGCCCCGGTACGCGTAATCTGGCGCTTCTTTCCATTGTTCGGGCGCGGCGACACGCGCGACCCAGAGCTTGGCCTGGGGCAGGACAGCGACAGCGGCCGCAAAGCCCAGGATGAGCGCGCTGCAGGCCCACAGAAATCGGCCTTGCGGCAGGAGTTTGCGGCGCAGCACGCAGGCAGCAAACAACAGCAGCACGTTCAGATAAGCGGTGCGCGATTCGGTCAACACCAGACCCAGCAACAGCCAGACGGCGGCGCACAGCGCGACGCCCGCACCCAGGCGTTTGCGGGCATAGGCCCACGCCACCCCCAGCAGCCCCAGCAAATCCAGCGATGCAAGGTGGTTGGGTTGCGCCATGTTGGCGTACAGCCTCTGGCCATAGTCAACCTGCAAGACCCAGGTGCCACCGGCCAGTCCAAACCACTGCTGCAATTGCAGGCCCACCGATACGAGCGCCGCCAGACTGCACGCCAGAAACAGAAAATCCAGCGCCTGGCTGGGATGCACGCCTTCCCAGACTTCGCCCAGGCGCCACGCCAAGGCCAGGCCGGCGAGGTACAGGACCTGCACCCAGGCGGCGCCAAAGTAGGGGATCTGGCCCGCGGCCCATTGCACGGCGGGCAGCAGCGCCAGCGTCAGCACCGCCAGGGACTGCCGGGACCAGGGGTTCAGGCGCCCGGCCTGCGGCAACAACCAGCACGCGATCAGCAGCAGGACGAATGCGGCCCAGGCGTCACTCTGAAACGATAACCAGGGAAGCGCGTGGTTCGGCAACAGCCAGCACAATGCCAGCAGGACCGCGGCCAACACCAGCCAGCGTGCAGCAATAGGTCGGTAAGGCATGAAAAAAAATAGGGAGCCGAGGCTCCCTATCGTTGGCGTCAAGCAGAATTAACGGCAGGAAGCAGGCGCCCACTTGGAGTTGCTGGTCGTGCAAGTCCACTGGCTGATTGCGTTGCCGGAAATGGTGGGGGACAGGAAAACGTTGAAGTCACCCAGCGACAGGATCTGGCCGGTCACGGTAACCAGGCCCAGGGTGGGGTCCACAACCAGAGCCTTGGCACGCAGGGTGCCAACGAAGCCGCTGGCGCAGGTGCTCAGGCTGGTCGGGCCAGAAGCGCCGGCCGTCGAAACGCCTTCCGTCACGCAGGTGCGTGCACCGCTGGCGGCCAGAATCACTTCAGATGCCTTGGCGCGGTTGGTGTAGTCCTGGTATGCCGGCAGAGCGACGGCAGCCAGAATACCGATGATGGCAACAACGATCATCAGTTCGATCAGGGTAAAACCCTTTTGCAGATTGCGTTTCATACGAAGACTCCTAGAAAGTGGGGGAACGGGACCGCTACGAATCGTAGCTGCACCGGATGCTGCAGCTTTCATGCCAGGTCAGGCGGCGGCATTTGCGCCACTTCTGCGCGCGTTTTGCAACTTTCACCGACTTTTCTTGTCAGGTTGGCGCCGGTCCCCGGACTTTTTTCGTCACTAATGACATTTATGTCAGACGGCTACTTGATGCACACCTGCCGCACCATTTTCAGGTCGGTCAAGCCCATCATGACTTTTTCCATGCCGTCCATCTTCAGCGTGCGCATGCCGCCTTCGACGGATGCGGCAAACAGCTCGGACACGCGCGCGCGCTCCTGAATCAGCTTTTTCACGCCGTCGTCGGCCACCAGCAGTTCGTGCAGACCGATACGGCCCTTGTAACCGGTCTTGTTGCACTTGTCGCAGCCAACCGCCCGGTACAGCTTGATCTGGCCACCCTCGCCGTAGGTGCTGACCCACTGCGCCACCATTTTTTTGCTCTCGCCCGCGTAATCCGCGGTCCAGGCCTTGGAGTGGCGCAATTCTTCGGCGTATTCGGCGGCAAACAGACGCGTTTCCTCGGCGTCGGGCGTGTACGCCTGCTTGCAGTCGCACAGCTTCTTGGCCAGGCGTTGCGCCAGGATGCCCAGCAATGCGTCGGCAAAATTGAAGGGGTCCATTCCCATGTCCATCAGCCGGGTGATGGACTCGGGCGCGGAGTTGGTGTGCAGCGTGGAGAACACCAGGTGGCCGGTGAGCGACGCCTCCACGCCCATGGCAACGGTTTCCTTGTCGCGCGACTCGCCCACCATGATGATGTCCGGGTCGGCGCGCAAAAATGCCCGCATGATGAGGGCGAAATCGATTCCCGCCTTGCGGTTGATCTGCACCTGTCGCAAACCCTTTTGCGTAATTTCGACCGGGTCTTCGGCGGTCCAAATTTTGGTATCCGGAGTGTTCAAAAACTTCAGAATCGAGTGCAGCGTCGTGGTTTTGCCCGATCCCGTGGGACCGCACACGTAAAACAAGCCGTACGGTTTGCTCACCGTGCTTTCCAGGCGCGTCTTGTTGTGCGGCGTCAGGCCCAGTTTTTCCAGGGGAATGGGCTCGCCGGCCGCAAGAATCCGCATGACCACGTCCTCGACGCCACCCGCCGAAGGAATGGTGGCGACGCGCAACTCGATGTCCAGCGGCCCGTATTTCTTGAACTTGATTTTTCCGTCCTGCGGCTTGCGGCGCTCGGAAATATCCAGATCGCACATGATTTTCAGGCGCGTCACCATGGCCTGGCGGAAGTGCGCGGGAACCTCGACGTAGGGGATGAGCGAGCCGTCGATGCGAAAGCGTATGCCGGTTTTGAAGCGTCCCGGCATGGGTTCGATGTGAATATCCGACGCCTTCTGGTTGTACGCGTCGACGATGAGTTTGTTGACGAACTTGACCAGTTCGTTGTCGGCAGCGGCAGACTCCAGCGAATCGTCGTTTTTTCCGTCGTCGATCGGACCCCCGTCCATGTCGGCGAGCATCTGGTCTATGGTGGTGTTGCTCTCCGTCGTGCCAAACAGCTGCTGCATGGTTTGGTCAAAATCGGCCCGGGTCGTCACGCGATAGGCCATTTTTTGGGCGCGCGGAAACACCTGCGGAACAATGCGTGAACCGCGTACGGCCTCCGGGTCCAGGCACATGATGACCAGGCCCTCGGGCGACTCCTCCAGCGGCATCCAGCCCTGCTCCAGCACAAACTCGCGCTTCAACACGCCCTGCAGCGCCTCGGCACGAATGCGGCCGGCGTCAAAACCGACGTAGGGCGTGCCAAAGAATTTGGCCATCGCGGCGCCAATTTGCGCGGGCTTGAGTCCGAATTTGGCTATCAGTTCGCTTTCCACCGACTTTCCAGCGACGCGGGCGTCATGCACACACTGACCCAGCTCGGCGTCGGTAATCAGGCCATCGGCGACCAGGCCGTCGTATTTGCTCGCGCGCCGCTGGGTCTCGCCGTCGTTCTTGCCGGCACGTTGGCGTATGGCGGTGGCCAGCGTGTTGCACAGTTCGGCGACGCCGTCGAGCTCGAGCTCGCCAAAAGGTTCATCGCTTTTGTTGTTGATGACCTGCAGCACGCCGTACAGCCGGTTGCCGGCCAATATCGGGGCAACCAGCATTTGCTTGGTCCGATAGCCCGAGCGCCGGTCCACTTCCTTGAGGAAATTCAAGGAAGGGTGAATTTGTCGCAAAGCCTCTTCGTCGTAGACGTCGGGCAGGTTCAAGGCCTTCTTGCTGAAGGCGGCGTAGCCCGCAATGCTTTGCGGCGAAATAGGCAGTTTCAGGTCGCGGCTGCTGTTCAGGCCGGTCTTTATTTTGGACACGATGGCGGTGTCGTCCTCGCTCACTGCGTACAGGGTGAGGCGGTCGGCGTTGAGCAGCTTGCAGATGTCCTGGCTTACTTCCAGCATGATCTGCTCCACGTTTTCGGTTTCGTGGATGCGCGCGGTGACGTGGTGCAGCTGGCGGTAAAAAAGCGCCTCAAACGTCATGCCACGCTTTTGCGAAGCCAATTGTTGCGAGGCGAAAAATGCCTCTTCACTGGGCCGCGCCAGATTGACCGGGGGAACGACACTCATAAGCCTGGCTCCTGAACTAGCACGATGCCCCCGCTATGGTAGAGCAAGTGCGCACACCGGTGTGCGCGAACGCAAACACCCGGCACGGCGCGGGACCGTGGGCTTGGCATGGGCGCACCCTATTTGGAGTCAAACTGGGTTGCACCGTCCCACTCCGGGTCAAAGGGCAACAAGCGCATGGACGCGACGCGATCGGAATACAGGCGATACAGGTAGCGATCCGGGTCCAGACGCAGCAGATTTACCAGCAGAAGTTCGGCCTGATCCCAGTTCTGCGCGCGGTAGGCTCGCAAAAATCCGGCCCAGGTTTTCAATTGCTCGGTAGCCGGGGCGCTGCCGGCAGGGCCCAGGGGCAAGAATATGCCGACTGCTTGCTCCTTGCCCTTGACGCGCACCCGGTCGAGTTCCTGCCAGACAAAGTCGGGCGCCAATTGGCGCGTGCTCTCGCTGATCACCATGTCCACACCGTAGGCCTTAGTCAGCCCCTCCAAGCGCGAACCCAGGTTGACCGCGTCGCCAATGACGGTATAGCTGCGCCGGATATTGGAGCCCATATCACCAACGCACATGGGGCCGGTATTGAGACCTATGCCAACGCCGATCTGCGGCAGGCCGCGCGCGGCGTGCCCGGCGTTGATGGCGCGCATGGCGTGCACCATCTCCAGCGCCGATTTCACGGCCAGGTGCGCGTGCTCAGGCGTTTCCACGGGTGCGCCCCAAAATGCCATGACGCAATCGCCCATGTATTTGTCTATGGTGCCGCGGTTGGCGCGAATGATGCCGGTGAGCTGGCTAAAGACGCCGGTAAGCAGGGCTTGCAGCTGGGTCGGCTCCATGCTCTCGGACATCTTGGTAAATCCGCGCATGTCGCAAAACATCACGGTGAGCTCGCGGTTTTCGGCCTGCATGCTGTAGGCGTCCGGATCCTTGACCATTTCGTCGACCAGCTCGGGCGGCACATAGGTACCGAACAGATTGGCGAGTTCCCGCTTGGAGCGGCTCTCCACAAAATAGCCGTAGCTCATGTTCAGCGCAAACGCGGTCAGCGCCATGGTCAATGCCGACGCCAACGGCAGCACCAGGCCGTAGCCCAGGTACAGCCAGAAGTTGACGCCCAGGAGCAAGGCGACCATCGCGGCGCTCAGCGCAACGGCCTGCATGGCGGGCAGCAAGGGCAGGCCGATGACCAGAATCAGCCCGGCCAACGTCAGCTCGACCACCTCGTAGCCCAGCGCGTAGTCGGGCTTGAGCAGCAACTTGCCGTCCAGCAGGCCCGAAAGCAGGTTGGCGTGCGTTTCCACGCCGGGGTAGGTCTCGCCTACCGGGGTCACGCGCAAGTCCAGCAGCCCGGGAGCGGTGGTCCCGATGAGCACAATTTTGTCCTTCAGCGTCAGCGCAGGCAGGCGCCCCGAGAGCAGGTCCGACGCGGAGTAATAGCGGTAGGAGCCACCATGCGCGCCGCCGGCGCCCCGGTACGGAACCAGGGTCGCCACGCGCTCGTCGACCGGGATCGCCATGCTGCGCTCGCCCTGGCGCAACAACACGCGATCCATTCCCTGCAGGTCGCGCGCGAGGAATTTTTCATTGGAATAGCCCGGAGTCACGGCCGGAGATCCGGCGAGCTTGCGAAACATGGCGAGGGCGAGCGATTCGTAATATTGGCCCTTGTATTCGCCCAGCAGGGGCAGCGAACGCACCACGCCGTCGTCGTCGGTAATGGAATTAAAGAATCCCGCGCTGGGCGCGGCGTCTGCAATCGCTGGGATATTGCTGCCGTAGCCGCTCCAGGACGTGGCGTGCACGACGCGGCCCTGCAAGTCCTCGCGCCGCAGCACGGACTTGGGCAGTACGCCGTTGGTAACCGCGTCGCGCTCGCTCGACAGGTAGTAGCCCAGCACGACCGGACGCTGCTGCAAGGATTGCGCAAACCGCCAGTCATAGTCCAGCGTAGGCTGCAAGGCGCGCAGGCGTTCGACAAAAGCCGGCTGATCCTTGAATTCCTTGCCCGCCAGCGCCTGCATGCGCTGCAGCCCGGAACTGGTGTCGGGCTCGGCAAAAACCACGTCAAATCCGGCCAAAGCGACTTTCTGCCGCTCGAACAGTTCGTCGACCAATTGCGCCAGCCGGTCGCGGCT
>Ga0209067_10002644_pt1 | contig 10538 bp, 7 predicted proteins | sample ColStrG_CSR_2013_FD_187199 | JGI IMG/M metagenome (GOLD analysis project Ga0209067, IMG submission 187199) | Freshwater sediment microbial communities in response to fracking from Pennsylvania, USA - Cold Stream Run_MetaG_CSR_2013 (SPAdes)... | ecosystem: Environmental > Aquatic > Freshwater >... | reverse complement strand
TGAAGGTACGGTTATTTCCGTTACCGACGGTATTTGCCGCGTGCATGGTCTGTCAAATGCGATGCAGGGTGAAATGCTGGAATTTCCAGGTAACACATTTGGTCTGGCGCTGAATTTGGAGCGTGATTCCGTTGGTGTGGTTATTCTGGGTGACTACGAACACATCTCAGAAGGCGATACAGTCAAATGTACCGGCCGTATTCTGGAAGTGCCTATCGGTCCTGAACTGCGCGGTCGCGTAGTCAATGCACTGGGTCAGCCTATCGACGGTAAAGGTCCTGTCAATGCAAAACTGACTGCGCCTATCGAAAAAATCGCGCCTGGCGTCATTGCACGTCAATCCGTTTCCGAGCCAATGCAAACTGGTCTGAAATCGATTGACTCGATGGTACCTATCGGTCGCGGTCAGCGCGAACTGATCATTGGCGATCGTCAGACTGGTAAAACAGCTGTGGCGATTGATGCCGTGATTAACCAGAAAGGTCAGAACGTTACCTGTATCTATGTAGCGATTGGTCAGAAAGCGTCTTCGATCAAAAACGTAGTGCGTTCATTAGAAGCACACGGCGCGATGGAATACACCATTGTTGTGGCGGCTTCAGCGTCAGAATCAGCAGCGATGCAATTCGTCTCTGCCTATGCCGGTTGCGCAATGGGCGAGTACTTCCGTGATCGTGGTGAAGACGCACTGATCATTTACGATGACCTGTCCAAACAGGCGGTTGCGTATCGTCAGATTTCTCTGCTGCTGCGCCGTCCGCCAGGTCGTGAAGCTTATCCAGGCGACGTGTTCTATCTGCATTCCCGTCTGCTGGAGCGCGCTGCACGTGTCAATCCTGAATACGTTGAAAAATTTACCAACGGCGCCGTCAAAGGCAAAACCGGTTCACTGACAGCATTGCCTATCATTGAAACCCAGGCTGGTGACGTTTCTGCTTTCGTTCCGACTAACGTGATTTCGATTACCGACGGTCAGATCTTCCTGGAAACTTCCCTGTTCAACGCCGGTATCCGTCCCGCGATTAACGCCGGTATTTCGGTGTCACGCGTCGGTGGTGCAGCTCAGACCAAAGTCATTAAAAACCTGTCCGGCGGTATCCGTACCGATCTGGCGCAGTATCGTGAACTCGCCGCGTTTGCGCAGTTTGCCTCTGACCTTGATGAAGCAACCCGCAAGCAGCTCGACCGCGGTGCGCGCGTTACGGAATTGCTCAAGCAGGCGCAGTACTCACCACTGTCGATCTCACTGATGGCAGTTACTTTGTTCTCCGTGAACAAAGGCTATCTGGATGATGTGCCGGTCAAGAAAGTGCTGTCCTTTGAAGCTGGCGTACATGGTTATATGAAAACCAACCACGCTGCCCTTTTGCAAAAGATTGAAGAAACCAAACAACTCGACAAAGAAGGCGAAGCAGTCCTCGCTGCCGCAGTTGCTGATTTCAAAAAATCCGGCGCTTACTGAGAACGTAATCAGGCATCGGTTTGAGTCTGAACTGATGCTGTAAAAAGGGGGCTTACATGGCTGTCGGTAAAGAGATACGGGGCAAGATCAAAAGCGTAGAAAATACGAAGAAGATCACTAAAGCGATGGAAATGGTCGCTGCATCCAAAATGCGTAAAGCGCAGGACCGGATGCGTGCGGCTCGCCCATACAGTGAAAAAATTCGTGTGATCACTGCGAACTTGTCTCAGGCAAATCAGGAATACAAGCATCCGTTCTTAGTGAATCAGAGTCATTCCAAAACCATTGGTCTGATTGTGGTAACAACAGATAAGGGCCTGTGCGGCGGTATGAATACCAACGTGTTGCGTTTGGTAACCAACAAGCTGCGTGAAGTAGAAGGTCAGGGATGCAAAATTGAAACCGTGGCAATCGGCAATAAAGGCTTGGGCTTTTTAAACCGGATTGGCGCCAAGGTATCAGCGCAAGTGGTACAACTCGGTGATACGCCGCATTTGGACAAACTGATCGGACCGGTAAAAGTTTTGCTGGACGCCTATCAGGAAGGTAAATTGGATGCGGTCTACCTGTGTTATACCAAGTTCATCAACACCATGAAGCAAGAGCCGAAAGTGGAACAGTTGTTGCCACTGACGGCAGACAAGCTGGAAGTCAAATCAGGAGACCATTCGTGGGATTACCTGTATGAACCAGACGCGCAAACGGTGATTGACGAACTGCTGGTTCGTTATGTTGAAGCACTGATTTATCAGGGTGTTGCGGAAAACATGGCATCAGAACAGTCGGCCCGTATGGTGGCGATGAAATCTGCCAGTGATAATGCAGGTAGCGTGATCGGTGAGTTGAAGTTGATCTACAACAAAACTCGCCAGGCAGCGATTACCAAAGAGCTTTCAGAAATTGTGGCTGGTGCGGCAGCGGTCTAGTTTATTGAAAAATAAACTGCGATTGTCGAAACGGATAAAACGAATGTTTAAACTAAGTAGTAACTATTCATAGAAGGAACGAACATGGCTGATGGCAAAATCGTTCAGTGTATCGGCGCTGTTGTGGACGTAGAATTTCCACGCGACGCGATGCCTAAGGTATACGATGCCTTAAAAATGACAGGCTCTGACCTGACTCTGGAAGTGCAACAGCAATTAGGTGACGGCATCGTCCGTACCATTGCGCTGGGAACTTCCGATGGTCTGCGTCGTGGCATGATGATCCAAAATACCGGCAAACCTATCATGGTGCCAACAGGTGCAGCGACCCTGGGTCGTATCATGGACGTGTTGGGTAACCCGATTGACGAAGCTGGACCGGTGACAACACCGACTCACGCAGCGATCCACCGTAAAGCGCCGGCATACGATGAACTGTCCCCATCTCAAGACCTGTTAGAAACAGGTATTAAGGTGATTGATCTGGTTTGTCCGTTCGCCAAAGGCGGTAAGGTTGGTCTGTTCGGTGGTGCGGGTGTGGGCAAGACCGTGAACATGATGGAACTGATCAACAACATCGCGAAAGAACACGCCGGTCTGTCCGTGTTCGCCGGTGTGGGTGAACGTACTCGTGAAGGTAATGACTTTTACCACGAGATGAAAGATTCCAACGTGTTGGACAAGGTTGCCATGGTTTACGGTCAGATGAATGAACCGCCTGGTAACCGTCTGCGCGTGGCGTTGACTGGTCTGACTATCGCTGAAGGTTTCCGCGATGAAGGTAAAGATGTGCTGTTCTTCGTCGATAACATTTATCGTTATACCTTGGCCGGTACCGAAGTTTCTGCACTGCTGGGTCGTATGCCATCAGCGGTGGGTTACCAGCCAACACTGGCTGACGAAATGGGTAAACTGCAAGAGCGTATTACTTCCACCAAGACCGGTTCGATCACATCAATTCAGGCAGTCTATGTTCCAGCCGATGACTTGACCGATCCTTCTCCTGCAACCACCTTTGCTCACTTGGATTCCACCGTGGTTCTGTCGCGTGATATCGCTTCACTGGGTATTTATCCGGCGGTTGATCCACTGGATTCAACATCACGTCAGCTTGATCCGCAAGTCGTCGGTCAGGAACACTACGAAACTGCGCGTGCCGTTCAGGGTACCTTGCAGCGTTACAAGGAATTGCGCGACATTATCGCGATTCTGGGTATGGATGAACTGGCACCGGAAGACAAGTTACTCGTTTCACGCGCACGTAAAATGCAGCGTTTCCTGTCGCAGCCATTCCACGTTGCTGAAGTATTTACCGGTTCACCAGGTAAATACGTTTCGTTGAAAGACACCATCAAGGGCTTCAAAATGATTGCCTCCGGTGAACTCGATCATCTGCCGGAACAGGCGTTTTACATGGTTGGTACCATTGATGAGGCGATTGAAAAAGCGAAGAAAATGGCAGCGTAATTGTGCTGTTTGGGCCGCTGCTGATTGAGCGGCTCATTCTTTCTCAGTTTTTCGTTCAAGAAATCGTTCATATAAGGTAAGCAACATGGCACACACTATTCAAGTAGACGTGGTATCCGCAGAAGAATCGATCTTCTCGGGTCTGGCCGAATTCGTCGCTTTGCCGGGTGAATCGGGTGAGTTGGGAATTTATCCTCTGCACACACCGTTGATCACCCGTATCAAACCGGGTTCAGTGCGCATACGCGTACCGGGTCAGGCAGAAGAAGTGTTTGTATTCGTTGCAGGTGGATTGTTAGAAGTTCAGCCCAAGCATGTCATCGTGCTGGCCGACTCAGCGATTCGCGGCAAAGACCTCGATGAAGCAAAAGCAACCGAAGCCAAGAAACGTGCAGAAGATGCGCTGGCAAACCGCGATGCAAAAATTGACTATGCTGCGGCACAGGCCGAACTGGCTTCAGCAATTGCGCAGTTGGCTGCGATCCAAAAATTGCGTCTGAAGCGTTAATACGGTTTTAGATGTAAGCAGCAAAGGGCAGCTTCGGCTGCCCTTTGTTTTTGGGGTTTACATTGATTGCAGCCGAGTCATATTGATTCTTCCTGTGCCTCAAAATCCAGCCCCGATGCTCATACTTTTCATTCAATTCGCAGTTCGGCTGCATCATAAATTTCATTGTCCCGACGCATACCAACGGCAATAATCAATACCTCGATCCGCTCGCCGTCAACTCGATAAATTATTCGGGTTTGCCCAGTTCTTATTTTTCGATATCCTGCCAGTTGACCAGTTAATGCTCTTCCAAGCTTCTCCGGCTCTCCATTGATAATCCGGTCGCCGATCACTTTCAAAATGGCTCGGGCCTCTGCCCGACCCAAACTAAGCAAATCGTATTCGACTTCAGGGTGGTAGATTACCGTCCACGCCATTATTCGTCACCTTCAAAACGTGCGAGCAGATCGGCGTGAGTCAGCGGTTTAACCGAACTTAAGGTGAAGATCCGCTCTCTTGCCGATGCTTCAATACGCAGATCGGCCAACTCGTCGATCAGTGCTTCAAAATAGGCGGTAGGCAACAACACTGCGGTGGGGCGATTGTCTCGAATAACCACATACCTGTCCTGTCGGCCATCAGCCATACGATCGAGTAAAACCCGGGTATTTTTTTGCAGTTCCGTTGAGCTGATAGCCTGGTCCGCGCGAAAAAGTAACATGTTCAATTCCTCCTGGTTGGTTGTCGGATTATAGTCTCATTTAAATCGCCTACCTATATCTATGCACCGCTGTTGCCGCTTACAGCACACTACCCATGCCGATACACCAATTCCCAAGTGCGAAGTATGAAATAATCGCGCTCCATCCCACGCGAATGATCGAAACAGATAACGAATCGATCACACATACTTATTAAGGAATAAAAAATGCACACCATCGCGCAGCCCTGGATGTGGGTCGCTTTTCTGCTGTTTGTGCTGGCTATGCTGGTGCTTGATATTGTCGCCATAGGTGGAAACAAGGCTGCAAAAATGAGTCTCAAACAGGCCGCCTTCTGGTCACTGGCCTGGGTAAGTATGGCGCTGTTGTTTGCGTTTGGGCTCTGGCTGTATCTCTGCCAGGTGGCGGACGCCGTGATCGCACAAACCACAGCCATGGAATTTCTCGCCGGATATGTGATCGAAAAAGCGCTGTCGATTGATAACATATTTGTCTTTCTGATGATCTTTGGCCATTTCTCAGTCCCAGCCGAATATCAGCGCAAGGTGCTCCTGTATGGCGTACTCGGTGCAATCTTCATGCGTATTACGATGATTCTGGCCGGGGTATGGATGGTCCAAGAATTCAGCTGGGTACTGTATGTGTTTGGTGTGTTCCTGATATTTACCGGTATAAAAATGATCTGGTCGGCGGACAATAAACAGGACATTAACGCCAATCCGGTAGTCCGTTATGCTAAAAAATTATTACCATTCACCGATGGGTACCGGGGCGAGCAATTCAGCGTTCTAGAAAACGGCAAGCGAATTTTCACACCGCTGTTGCTGGTGTTAATCCTCATTGAAGTCTCTGACGTGGTGTTTGCCGTCGACTCTATCCCCGCCATATTTGCCATTACTACCGATCCGTTTGTCGTCTTCACCTCGAACATATTCGCCATAATGGGATTGCGCGCGCTGTACTTCTTGCTGGCCGACATCGCTGAACGATTCCATTTTTTAAAATATGGATTGGCGCTGGTTCTGATGTTTGTAGGATTGAAAATGTTAATCGTTGACTGGGTGCATATCCCGACATTGGTCTCTCTGCTTGTTATCGCGTTAATCGTAAGTGGTTCAGTGCTCATCAGTCTGATGGTGACCAGGCATACTGAGAAAAAATAATCATTCATTAACTAAGCCAGTCCATAAACAGAATAAGCTTATGAATTACCAATAGCCCACCGGTCCAATAACGGGATGCGGATTGACGTATAATCACAGGCTTCCAGCAAATAGTGCGCCAGCATTTTACGGATTAAGCAATCCGATCCAAGTGCCTTCTGAATCAGGCTGTGCAACCCGCATAGAAAATATTGAGCACCCTGGCGTCAATCAGAAAACGAAAAAGACCAATATGAATCCAGCTGCCCACAGCAACCCGTTGCCGCTTTGCGCCACCGAAATCCAACTGCGTGAAATACTCAAACAACGCATCATGATTTTGGACGGTGCGATGGGAACAATGATTCAGCAATATAAATTGTCAGAAGCAGATTATCGCGGCGAGCGATTTAAAGACTTCACCGGCCCGGGACGGGAGCTGTTCGTCAAAGGCAATAACGAATTGCTGACGCTGACTCAGCCACACATCATCTCCGAAGTTCACGAAAAATATCTGGCAGCCGGTGCCGACTTTATAGAAACGAATACTTTCGGCGCTACCAGCGTGGCGCAGGAAGACTATCACATGGCGCATCTGGCTTTTGAAATGAACGTCAGTGCAGCCCGGCTGGCACGCGAGGCCTGCGCCAAATACAGCACGCCCGATAAGCCGCGATTTGTCGCCGGCGCGTTGGGACCGACGCCCAAAACCGCGTCGATCTCTCCCGACGTGAATGACCCTGCTGCGCGCAACATCACATTCGATCAGCTGGTAGCGTCCTATCTGGAGCAAACACGCGGTCTGGTTGAAGGTGGCGCCGACGTGCTGCTGGTAGAAACGATTTTCGACACCTTAAACTGCAAGGCAGCATTGTTCGCCATCGAATCATTTTTTGAAGCCAGTGGCAAACGACTGCCGGTGATGATCTCCGGCACAGTCACGGATGCCTCCGGTCGCATTTTATCCGGTCAGACAGTTCCGGCATTCTGGAATTCGGTGCGCCACATCAAGCCTCTGACTATCGGGTTAAATTGCGCGCTCGGTGCAGCGCTGATGCGTCCGTATGCCGAAGAGTTATCCAAGATAGCCGACACCTTTGTCTGCATTTATCCCAACGCCGGTCTGCCCAATCCAATGAGCGACACCGGCTTTGATGAAACACCACCGGTCACATCTTCACTGGTGCGCGAATTTGCCGAAAGTGGTTTTGTGAACATCGCGGGCGGCTGCTGCGGTACTACACCGGCGCACATCAAAGCGATTGCGGAACAGATCAAAAATGTCGCCCCCCGCAAAATCCCGGTGGTGCCGCATGTCATGCGTCTTGCAGGTCTGGAGCCGTTTGTCATTGATGATCAATCACTGTTTGTGAATGTCGGTGAGCGAACTAACGTCACTGGTTCCAAAGCCTTTGCGCGACTGATACTGAATGAACAGTTTGATGAAGCGCTGGCAGTAGCAAGACAACAGGTTGAAAACGGCGCGCAGATCATTGATATCAACATGGATGAAGCTATGCTCGATTCAGTCGCGGCCATGACGCGCTTCCTAAATCTGATCGCATCGGAACCAGACATCGCACGTGTGCCATTGATGATTGATTCTTCCAAATGGTCGGTGATTGAGGCAGGACTGAAATGTGTGCAGGGTAAAGCGATCGTCAATTCCATTTCGATGAAAGAAGGCGAAGCGGAATTTTTACGCCAGGCCAAACTGTGCAAGTGGTATGGCGCAGCCGTGATCGTGATGGCGTTCGATGAAAAAGGGCAGGCCGACACATTTGAGCGCAAAACGGAAATCTGTCAGCGTGCCTACAACCTTTTGGTGAATCAGGTGCAGTTCGCACCTGAGGATATTATTTTTGATCCCAACATTTTCGCCATTGCCACCGGCATCGAAGAACACAACAATTACGCGGTCGATTTTATCAATGCCACGCGCTGGATCAAACAGAACCTGCCCGGCGCCAAAATCAGTGGCGGTGTCTCCAACGTCAGCTTCAGCTTTCGTGGCAACGATCCGGCACGTGAAGCCATCCACACGGTATTTCTGTATCACGCGATTCGGGCCGGCATGACCATGGGCATCGTCAACGCCGGGATGATAGGCGTCTACAGTGAGCTTGGTGCCGAGCTACGCGAGTGCGTCGAAGACGTGGTTCTTAATCGCCGGCCAGATGCGACCGAACGCATGATCGACATGGCCGCCACATTAAAGGCGGGCGATAAAAAAATTGAAGCAACGCTTGAGTGGCGCAATGATCCGGTAGCAAAACGTCTTGCGCACGCCATGGTGCACGGCATCACGCAATGGATAGTGGAAGATACCGAAGAAGCGCGTCAGGGCTTTGAATTTCCTATCCAGGTCATCGAAGGGCCGCTGATGGACGGGATGAATATCGTCGGCGATCTGTTCGGTCAGGGCAAAATGTTTTTGCCGCAGGTGGTGAAATCGGCCAGGGTAATGAAGCAGGCGGTGGCGCATCTTTTGCCTTTTATTGAAGCCGAGAAAAAACGCTCTGGCGACAACAAACCAAAAGGAAAAATTGTCATTGCTACCGTCAAAGGTGACGTCCATGACATCGGCAAAAACATCGTATCCGTGGTCTTGCAATGTAATAATTTTGAAGTCGTGAATATGGGCGTGATGGTGCCATGTTCGGAAATTCTGGCGGTTGCAAAAGCAGAGAATGCTGACATCATTGGATTGTCCGGACTGATTACGCCATCGCTGGAAGAAATGGCTTACGTCGCTAAAGAAATGCAGCGTGATCCTCATTTCCGCATGTTGAAAATCCCGTTACTGATAGGCGGTGCTACCACCAGCCGCGCGCATACTGCTGTTAAGATCGCGCCCAATTATGAAGGTCCGGTAGTTTACGTGCCTGATGCGTCACGTTCGGTTTCTGTCGCGCAGTCATTGCTGACGGTTGATCAGCGCGCTCAGTATGTGCAGGATCTGGCGATCGATTACGAACGCATCCGCGAGCAACACGCCAACAAAAAGGCTTTGCCGATGGTCAGCCTTGAGCAGGCTCGCAAAAACAAAATGCACCTGTCGTTTGCCGGGGAGTTTGCTCCTGTCAAACCGAAATTTATCGGGCGCCGGGTGTTGAAAAATATTGATCTGGCCACGATCGCCAGTTACATCGACTGGGGTCCGTTTTTCCAGACCTGGGATCTGGCCGGTCCGTATCCGGCTATCCTTACTGATCCGGTTGTCGGTGACGCAGCGAGCAAGGTATTTCAGGAAGGCCAGGCAATGCTGAAAAAAATCATCGAAGGCCGCTGGCTGACCGCAAATGGCGTGATCATGTTAATGCCTGCCAATACGGTGAATGATGACGACATCGAAATCTATACGGATGAGACGCGCACGGAAGTTGCGCTCACCTACTACGGATTACGTCAGCAAACCGAGAAGCCGATTATCGATGGCGTGCAGCGCCCGAATCAGTGCCTGTCAGATTTTATCGCTCCCAAATCCAGCGGGATCAACGACTACATTGGCATGTTCGCCGTGACTGCCGGTCTGGGAATAGAAAAGCATGAACAGCGCTTTGAGCAGGCTCACGATGATTACAGCAGCATCATGCTCAAGTCGCTGGCCGATAGACTTGCCGAAGCCTGTGCAGAATATTTGCACGAGCGGGTGCGTAAGGATTTCTGGGGTTATGCAACGGCAGAACAATTGAGCAATGCTGATCTGATCAACGAGCAGTATGTCGGGATACGTCCGGCGCCCGGTTATCCGGCCTGTCCCGAGCACACTGTCAAAGCTGAGGTATTTAAGCTCATGCAGTGTGAAGAAATCGACATGCATATCACTGAATCGTTTGCCATGATTCCAGGCGCGGCCGTGTCTGGATTTTATTTCGCCCACTCACAGTCCAAGTATTTCAATGTGGGCAAAATTGGCATGGACCAGGTTGCCGATATGGCCTCGCGTCGTGCGATTCCAGAAGAGCAAATTGAACGCTGGCTGGCCCCCAATCTTTCCTGAATACCCAGTGGCGGTTAAAAAATGGCATGCGCAATCATGCCATTTTTGTATTTTTAATTGAGCTCGCAACTTATTTGCAATTAAGCGCAATAAAGTGTTGACGTGAGTGTCAAGAGCCCCCATAATCTCGCTTCTTTTCGGCAACCCAACAAAACGATTGTGTAGCCAGCAGCGAATAAAGCCACAACTTTCGCTTCAAAAACTCAGGGCAACCTGAAGATCTTTAACAACATACAGTCAATAAATGTGGGCATGTATTGCGAGCGAATTATCTTTTCGGAGATAAGACGACAAGTAATAGATGTTCACGAAGAAGAAAAATAAGG
>Ga0209067_10002643_pt1 | contig 10541 bp, 8 predicted proteins | sample ColStrG_CSR_2013_FD_187199 | JGI IMG/M metagenome (GOLD analysis project Ga0209067, IMG submission 187199) | Freshwater sediment microbial communities in response to fracking from Pennsylvania, USA - Cold Stream Run_MetaG_CSR_2013 (SPAdes)... | ecosystem: Environmental > Aquatic > Freshwater >... | reverse complement strand
GTTTGAATGTTTCAACCGTCTTGTTGTGGTGTGTTGTCCTGATACTGCTGGTGATGGTGATAGCGCTGGCACGTCAGGTCGGCATTCTGTTTGAGCGCATCGCGCCGATGGGTGCGCTCGTGACCGATTCCGGGCCGGCACTCGGCTCACGCGCGCCGACATTTGACCTGCAGACGCTGGCTTCAGTGCCAATTCAGATTCCGGTCGGTCGCTCTAGCAGCACGTTGCTGTTTTTTCTGTCACCTACCTGCCCGGTTTGCAAAAAACTGCTGCCGGTATTGAAATCGGTGCAGCATGCTGAACGCAGTTGGTTGAATGTCGTGTTGGCGAGCGACGGCAACATGCCGGATCACTTAAGTTTTTGGAAATCAGCCGGCCTGACCGATTTTCCTTACGTTCTGTCGAGTGAGCTCGGCATGGCATATCGGGTTGCACGGTTGCCGTATGCGGTGTTGATTGATGAAAACGGCATTTTGCGTTCCAAAGGGTTGATCAATTCCCGCGAACAACTTGAGAGTCTGTTTATAGCCAAAGATCTTGGCGTTGCCTCTGTACAGGAATATCTGTCGAAAACCACCGATCAACACGATCATGCCGGGCACGATCATGCGCATGACCCGGTCGTAGCGCATGCCGAATAACAAAGGATAAATATATGTGGAATTGGTTTGATCAATTTTCGGAAAATCAGGCACGAACTCTGGCCACCCAGATTTCGCGTCGCAACGCGCTGAACCGGATATCGCGGTTGATGGTCGGCGCGGCGTTCATCTTGCCGGTTCTGCCGTTCGACCGGAGTACGGCAAACGCCGCCGGCGTCAATAAAGCCAAAGATGATGCGACCGCCTGCGAGTATTGGCGCTATTGTGCGATCGATGGCTTTTTGTGCTCATGCTGTGGTGGTTCTCTCACACAATGTCCTCCCGGAACCGATGCTTCAAAAGTCAGCTGGATAGGCACTTGCCAGAATCCGAACGATGGTAAAGATTATTTGGTCAGCTACAACGACTGTTGCGGCAAGACAGCCTGCGGCAAGTGTCTGTGCAACACAAACGTCGGCGAACGCCCCGGTTACAGTCTCGGCAAACACAATGATGTGAACTGGTGCATGAGCAATGATAATTCGATGTTCCATTGCACGACTGCTTCTGTGATCGGGTTGGCAGAATGAAGGCTGGTATTGTCAGGTTGATGTTATTAACGGCGCTCTTGGGTGCTGTCAGTGTTGCCACCGCTGATACCGGTGAACAGGTATTCGCACAACACTGCGCAGTCTGCCACCAGGCCGAGGCGCAAGGTATGGCCGGATTGGCTCCGCCACTCAAAGGTTCCCAGTGGATCCGGTTCGCCAGGCAGAGAGAATACATTCCCGGTGTGCCAATGGTTGGTATGTTTGGATCCCTGGCATTGGAAAACGGCACCTTCACAGGCGCCATGCCGACTCAAAATCGCTTGAGTGATGAAGAAATTGCCGCTGTGATCAACTATCTCTTCAAACAGGTGAATCACATTGAAGACTGGGTTGATGTCAGTACAATCGAGATAGCGGAGTTGAGAAAGAATCCCCCCACTGTTGCCAAATTACGTGCCCTGCGCAAACAGGCGTTGGAAAAATGAAGCGGCTGATTGGGAACTTCTGCCTGACGGGATATCTGTTGAGCGGGATGGCAGTTGCACAGGCTGATGAAACCAAACCAGCCAGTGCGTACGCGCATGCGCGCTCCCAATTTATTCTGTACTGCTCAGGCTGCCATCAGGCGGACGGAGCCGGACATCCGAACGTGGGGATACCCAGTATGCAAAACACGCTGGGAAATTTTGTTCGTTCACCCGCGGGACGCGCCTTTCTGGTTCAGGTGCCGGGTGCACGCAATGCCACTGTCAGTGATGCAGAGCTGGCTGAATTGACCAACTGGGAATTGCAAACCTTCTCAAAAAAAACTTTGCCGGAAAATTATCAGCCCTACACCTCAGCTGAAGTAACACAGGCCCGGTCGGCACCGCCCTCGGATATTCCGCGGGCCAGGGCGCAAATAATCAAAGATCTTCAGTCGAAAAATTTGATCGCGGAAGACGGTATCAAATAGTTGGAATCGCATTGCATCCAGGTAAGTATCCGGGTAAGGATCCAGGCAACTAAGGCGTCATCAGGGTAGCAGTATTTTAAAATCAATCATAAACGAGACAACACTATGCAAACATTTACTTTAGTAATCAATGGCCAGTCGGTCGCTGGCGACAACGGTCAATTTGAAATCAGGAATCCTGCGACTGAGGAGTCGCTTGGCTACGCGCCGATTTCTTCGGAGGCGCAGGTCAACGCGGCCGTTGCGGCGGCCAAGGCCGCCCAACCAGCCTGGGCGGCCTTGCCTGACGCAGAGCGCAAGTCGTATATCAATAAAATCGCTGAAGTGCTCACTGCCAACACGGCATATCTGGCCGAGTGGATCACCCGCGAACAGGGTAAGCCATTGGCCGGACCAGGTTCGATGTTTGAAATGCAGGCGTGCGTTGGCTGGACCCAGGTAGCAGGCATGCTTGAATTGCCGCCTGAAGTGGTTTTCGAGGACGCAACCCGTCGCGATGAACTGCACCGCAAACCAATTGGCGTGGTTGGTGCCATCGCGCCATGGAATTGGCCGCTGATGATTGCCATCTGGCAGATTATTCCATCCCTGCGCGCCGGAAATACCGTGGTATTGAAACCGTCCGAATATACACCGATCGGTACACTGGAAATGATTCGTCTGATCGCAGCTGTATTGCCTGCCGGTGTCCTCAATACCATCAGCGGTGCCGGCAAGGTGGGTGATACTCTCGTACGCCATCCCGATGTGAAAAAGCTGATGTTCACAGGGTCGACTCGGACCGGCAAACGCATCATCGAAGCGTCGGCAGACAATCTGACGCGCCTGACCTTGGAATTGGGTGGTAATGATGCTGCGATTGTGTTGAAAGATGCCAAGGCGGCCGATATTGCCGAAGGGTTGTTTTGGGGATCATTTATCAATATGGGGCAGACCTGTGCCTGTGCCAAACGTCTGTATGTGCATGCCGATATTTATGAAGAAGTCATTGCGGCACTGAAGGCCGTGGCAGAGAAAATGCCGATGGGCGATGGCATGCAGGACGGCATTGTACTGGGACCAGTGCAAAACAAGATGCAATTCGACATCGTTTGTGATCTCGTTGAAGATGCCAAAAAATTGGGCGCAAGAATCGTTACCGGCGGAAATCCTGTTTTCGGCAAGGGCAATTTTTATCCGATTACGCTGGTCGCCGATATCAAAGATGGGGCACGATTGGTGGATGAAGAGCAGTTTGGTCCGGTGCTGCCGATTATAAAATATACCAACGTGGATGAGGCAATTCGTCATGCCAATCGACTCCAGGCCGGCCTGGGTGCATCAGTATGGGGCAGTGATATAGCTCAGGCACAGCAGGTGGCGCAGCAAATCGAGGCAGGCACGGTCTGGATTAACCAGCATGGTGCGATCCATCCAATGGTGCCATTTGGTGGTATCAAGGGCTCCGGCTACGGGGTTGAGTTTGGCGTGGAGGGATTGAAGGCTGTTACGGTTCCACAGGTTATCAGCATCAAAAAATAATTCAACTGCATTTCCGCACCAGAAAAGAGCCGACCTGACTTTCGCCATGATGACTTCTGAAAATCAGAAAGATTGGTCGGCCCATGAATTGACCATGACGGTGTTGATGACACCGGACATGGCCAATTTCTCCGGCAATGTGCATGGCGGCACGATCCTGAAGTTTCTCGATAGTGTTGCCTATGCCTGTGCCAGTCGCTATTCCGGTAATTATGTGGTGACGCTGTCGGTTGATCAGGTCATGTTTTTGCAGCCCATCCATGTGGGTGAACTGGTGACCTTTTTGGCGTCGGTGAATTACACCGGAAACAGCTCAATGGAAATCGGCATCAAGGTCGTGACCGAGAATATTCAAAAGCGGCAGGTGCGACACGCCAACAGTTGCTATTTTACGATGGTGGCGGTCGATGAAGAACGGCGACCTACTGCTGTTCCTGCGCTTATCCCCTCTACAGATCAGCAAAGATTGCGTTTTGAGCAGGCCAGAAAACGCAAAGTTTCGCGTCAGGCGCTGAAAAGCGCTGCTGCGAATTAGTTGCCCTTTTAACTGAAAACCAGTTTCACAACATTCCGATTTATATCCCCAATTTTTGCGATTTTCGGATAACGGCAAGCCTTTGTTTTCCTCCAGTATGCAGATTCAGAGAGACACTAAGGGAGGGTTGTTATGAAGACGAAGATTTACAGCGCGTTGATTGTTGCAGCGGTTATCAATTTGGCGCATGCACAGACCGCGCAGGATTTGGGAAAGAGTCTTACCCCATTAGGAGGCGAGAAAGCCGGCAATGCCGCCCATACGATTCCGGAATGGGTGGCCGAGGATGTGATGCTGCCCGGCTGGCAATACGGCAAATATCGCAAAGATTATTTTAAATACAAAGATGACAAAATTGTCGATGTGATCGACGCCAGCAATGTCGATAAATATGCAGACAAATTGACCCCCGGGCAAATCGCTTTGATCAAACAGATCAAGGGCTACAAGATGGATATTTACCCAACGCGACGCACCAGCGGTGCGCCAGCATTTATCGCAGAAAATACCAAAAAGAATATTGGCGTAGCCAAAATTGGATCGGACGGTTGGAGTCTGGCAGATGCCATTGTGCCGGGTGTTCCTTTCCCGTTGCCGAAGACCGGAACAGAGGCAATGTATAACGCCAAAATGCGGTACAACGGCGTTGGAATTGACTATAAGGTGGTGACGACAGCTGTTTCACCGCGCAAAGGCAGTACCGAATGGATTAAGGCCGGTTCCGAACAAACTGTGTATTTCCCCTGGGGCAGCAAAGGTTCCACCAGCCTGGCGACGTTGCCGCCGGTCGAGTTTTATACCTATTTCGCCTATTCCTCTCCAGCCGCGTTGGCAGGTCAGGCACTCTCGATCACTTTCTTTCTGAATAAACCTGCCAACGAAACGTTCTACTACTTTCCAGGACAGCGTCGTGTGCGTCGCATGCCGTCGTACGCTTATGATTCCCCGCAAATCGGATTTGAAAATCAGTACACGATGGATGAGCCCTATGTCTTTACCGGGACTATCGATCGGTTTGACTGGAAGTTGACTGGAAAAAAAGAGATCTATGTTCCCTACAATTCATTTGGCGCCTATAACTTCAAAGCCAAGTTCGAAGATGTCGCCAAAGACGATGCAATCGCAGAAAACGCCAGAAGGTATGAGCTGCACCGGGTATGGGTTGTTGAAGCAACCGTGAAGGCTGGCATGCGTCATGTTGCACCGAAGCGGACTTTTTATATCGACGAAGACAGCTGGAATCTGTTGCTGGCTGACGACTATGACGCGCAGGGGAAAATCTGGAAGCATCGGGAAGGCTACCTCATTCCTGTCTATGAGACCGGCACAAACGATGTTTCTGGCTTTGCGCAATATAACCTCGCTGAAGGTCGTTACGTATTCGACATGCATTCAGCGGGTGCCGGTAAGGATATGAGCTGGGAAACCGAGACCAAAAATAATCCGCGTTTCAAATCCGCTTTCTACAGTGTAGATAATTTGCGTGCCATCAGCGAACGCTGATTGGGTCAGATAAGGAAAACTACAATGAAAATTGCTTTTAAAACTTTTACGGCACTTGGATTGCTGGCAGGCGTCAACGCAGCGCAGGCGATTGATTTCAGCAACGACACCGTCACAGGAAATTTTGATTCAACCGTTTCTATCGGCGTTGGTATCCGTGCTCATACACCTGACTGCGTGGGAATTATCGGCAGCATCGGTGGCGTACCGGTCCATGCGAGCGGCAGTGATGCACCGGCTGGTTGTACGGAAGCTTATTCCGGCTATGGAGATCAGGGAAATCTGAATTATCGTCAGGGCCAGTTGTTTACCGGCTATGTGAAAGGCACCAGTGAACTGCTGCTCAAATTCGATAACGATATTAAATTTTTGGGACGGGTCAGCTGGTTACGTGATCTCGCTGCCGACAAAGTCAGCGGTGATATCAGTGCTGCCGGCAGCACCTCGCTGCCCGGTGATTCAGGCGATCAACTGCGTGAAAAAATCCGTCTGTTGGACTTTTGGGTCAGCAAGTCGTTCAATTTAGCCGATGAACGGGCCCAAATAAGGGTAGGTAACCAGGTGATCAACTGGGGTGAAAGCCTGTTTCTGCCCGGCGGGATTAATCAAACCAATGCCGAAGACTTGATGCGGCTGTCACAACCGGGCACCCAGCTGAAAGAGGCGGTGCTTCCGACCAAGATGATTAATTTTTCTACCGGTCTAGGCGGCGGGTTCAGCGTTGAGAGTTATGTTCAGCTGGGCTGGGAAGGGAATTATTTTCCACCGGTCGGCAGTTTCTGGTCGACTGCCACCGTTGGACCGGGAGCGGACGGTGACGGCTTTCCAACAACCAAAACACCAAGATCGGGCGGTCAATACGGCGTGGCACTACGTTATACACCCGATTCTATATCCGCCAATTTTGGTCTGTACGCTCTGAACTACCATGACAAGTCTCCGGTCATGTCGACGTCGACGACTTCACCCAGTGGTTATCAATATTCCTATCTGGAAGACAGAAAATTGTTAGGTGCCAGTGTTAACTTTCCAGTCGGGAATTGGGCCATCGGAAGTGAGCTGTCTTACCGTCCCAAAGATGCGGTTTCATTGAATTCCTCCGCTCCTGGATTGAGCACCACAACAGTCGGGGCACAGTCTTGCCTGGCCAATACGCACTGTTACGTCGAATCCGGCAAATATCAGCTTGCCGTAACCGGGTTGCTCAGCCTTACCCCTAGTGATTACGGCGGGATTTTAAATTTCCTGCATGCTGACACCGGTACTTTGCTGTCAGAAGCGGTGGTGGTTCGTTATCCAGGTTTGCAAAGCAAATATCAGGGAGTGCCGGTAGCTGCCGGATTATGGGGGTGGGGTTATGACAATGCCGCAAATCTCATTGCGACAGGTTCCGGCACACCCGATGGTGTTGGTACAGCCACATCCTATGGAATCAATTTCGATTACAGCTGGGTATACGACGGCACTGTAATCAAAGGCTGGCAGGTGGTGCCTGAGGTGTACTACTTCGACGCATTGAAAGGATATACGCCGAATGCCATGGGCACGTTCATGCAGGGCGCCAAGTCAGCCAATTTCGTTGTGACCTTTTTGCAGAACCCCGCGACTTGGCAGTTTGCTGTCAACTATGCTGGATTCTGGGGCGGACGAAACATTCTTGCGCAACCCCTGAAAGATCATGGTTATGTCGGCATGACGTTAACCAGAAACTTTTAATACGCGAAAGATCCGTACCTGAACCGGTACGGATCTTTGTTCCCATTGGTTTTTAAGAAAAATTGTGTCAAATAACACAGGGACTGCCTTGAAGTTGGAGATGGCGTGAAACAGATTGTACTTAAGCTCGAAAAGTTCTTATTCGCATACCGCACTCCCGTGTTACTCAGCTTTTTCGTGCTGACAGTACTCATGGCATGGTTTGGAGTGCAGTTGCGTATGGAAGCCGGATTTGAAAAGCAAATGCCGGTTGGTCATGAATACATCACCACCTTCAAACAGTATCGGGAACAGCTTTTCGGCGCCAATCGACTGACTGTCGTGGTCAAAGCGCGTCACGGAACGATCTGGAATAAGAAAGCATTGGATCGGTTGTACAACGTGACGCAGGCTGTCACGTTTTTACCCAATGTTGAACGACTTGGTGTGCAATCCCTGTGGACGCCAAACAGTTTTGTCAATGAAATCACCGAGGAAGGATTTCTGGCCCAGCCTTTAATTCCAGGCACGGTCACCGTGGACGGTTTGACTGACGATGTTATTGGTGGAATAAGTCGTGCGACGAGTCAGGGTGGTTACGTGGGAACGCTGGTTTCGAGAGACCAGACCAGCGCAATGATCACCGCTGACATTTCAGAACTCAATGAACGCGGCGAAAAATTGAATTACGTCGCGTACAACGATCTGCTGGAAAAAAATATCCGCGCAGCATTTGAAGACCAGGATTTTGAAATCCAGATTATCGGTTTTGCCAAACAGATTGGCGATATTGCCAAAGGCGCTTCGGCGGTATTTGTTTTTTGCGGGATCGCCATGCTGCTCACCGTGCTGGCTGTCTACTGGTTTTGCCGGTCCTGGCGCCTGACCTTTTTGCCGATTATCTGCTCACTGACTTCTCTGGTATGGCAATTCGGTGCCCTGCGCCTGATAGGGTATGGACTTGATCCACTGGCAGTGCTGGTTCCATTTCTGGTGTTCGCCATCGGTGTATCGCATGGTGTGCAACAGATCAATTTTATTTTACGCAGACTGGCGCAAGGTCGAACCACCGATCAAGCTGCGCGCGACAGTTTTTCTGGTTTGTTGATTCCGGGTGTTCTGGCGCTGGTCACTGCGTTGATTTCGTTCGTTACTCTGATGTTGATTCCAATTCCGATGATACGGGAATTGGCAATTACGGCATCCCTTGGGGTTGGCTTTAAGATCATTACCAATCTGATCATGCTGCCGCTTGCCGTCTCGTATTTCAAATTCACCGAAAAATTTGCCGAGCATGCGATGGGCAGGCACCATCAGCGTTCCAAAATGATCAAATTAATTGCGGTGGTGGTGCAGCCGCGCAATGCCGTGATCATTACCTGCCTTTCTTTCGTTTTATTGGCGGTCTCCATTTGGCAAAGTCGCGACCGCATCGTGGGGACATTGCAACCCGGTGCACCGGAATTGAGAGTCGATTCCAGATTCAATCGTGACGCCGTAGCGATTGCGAATTCGTATGATATAGGATTGGATTGGTTGACCGTGGTTTTTCAGTCTCCTGATCATTCCTGCTCGAATGTGGGCATCGGCAAATACCAGGATGATTTCGTTTGGCGCATGCAGCACGTTCCAGGTGTACAAACCATTAAATCCTTTGCAGGACAAATGCGCACCTACAGTCAGGGTTACAACGAAGGCAATCCGAAAATGGCGGTCGTGCCGCTGGATCCCGGCAATTATGCCGGACTGGCAACAGAAATCGCCCGAAATCGCGGTTATGTCAATGGAGACTGCAGTATGACCGCCGCCCATCTGTTCCTGACCGATCACAAGGCCGTGACGATCAAGCGTGTTATCGACGCCATTGAACAGTATCGCAAAGAGAATCTGAATCCGTCGGTGGTCATCCGGCTGGCGTCCGGTAACGCCGGTGTTCTTGCCGCAATTAATAATGTGCTTGAAACCAGTGAAACGCCGATGCTGATTTATGTTTACGTGACGATAGTGTTGCTGGTACTGCTTGTATATCGTGATTTCAGGGCCGCGATAGCCTGTTGTTTGCCGCTCACGATTGCGACATTTGTCGGTTATTGGTTTATGAAAGAGTGTGACATTGGTCTTACAGTTGCCACGCTGCCGGTAATGGTATTGGCAGTGGGAATCGGTGTTGACTATGCGTTGTATATTTACAATCGCCTGCAAATGCATATGGCAGATGGTGATTCCATCATTATTGCGATGGAAAGAGCGCTTGAGTTTGAGGGTATGGCGACCATCTTCACCGCCCTGACCCTGGCTCTCGGAGTCGCAACCTGGTCGTTCTCGGAACTGAAATTTCAGGCTGATATGGGGATGTTGCTGGCATTCATGTTTATTGTGAATCTGTTGATGGCCTTCACCGCATTGCCAGCACTTGCGGTCGTTTTGGAGCGAATATTTCCTCGCTCTAAACCAGCCTATGCCCCTTCCATTCTTACCCATTGAACGAAATATGATCAAAGTCCGTCACTCGAATTCTTCAGGCCAGAGCAGAGCGTTCGTCTTGTGCCTTCTGCTGTTATGGTCAATACAGGGATGGGCCCGGGAAAATTCCGAAATTGTCCCGGTATCCCATTTACCTGCCGTTAAAATGGTTGGTGCCGATAAAGCCATGTTGTTGGCAGTCGATCACGCCGGTGCGCGCATTGTTGCGGTGGGAGATCACGGGATTGTTTTGCTGTCCGACGATAACGGAAAGAGTTTCAGACAGGCCGAACTTGTTCCTACGCGCGCAACGTTAACCTCAGTCAGCTTTATCGACAGTAAACAGGGTTGGGCAGCAGGGCATTGGGGCGTCATTTTACATACCGTTGACGGCGGCAATACCTGGACTATGCTGCGCGACGAGATCTCTGCCGACCGTCCTTTGTTCAGCATCTATTTTAAAGATTCGTTAAATGGTTTCGCAAGCGGGCTTTGGTCGTTATTGCTGAGTACCAAGGATGGCGGCAAAACCTGGACAACGATTGAATTACCGTCATCTGACGGACGCAAGGCAGACAAGAATCTGTTTGGAATTTTTCCTGGTCAGGGGGACGATCTCTTTATTGTGGCCGAACGCGGGTCGATATTCCGGACTAACGATTTTGGGAAAAATTGGACGGAACTTCGTTCCGGCAGCGCCGGTTCCTTTTGGACGGGACTGTACCTGAAAAATGATA
>Ga0209067_10002642_pt1 | contig 10544 bp, 8 predicted proteins | sample ColStrG_CSR_2013_FD_187199 | JGI IMG/M metagenome (GOLD analysis project Ga0209067, IMG submission 187199) | Freshwater sediment microbial communities in response to fracking from Pennsylvania, USA - Cold Stream Run_MetaG_CSR_2013 (SPAdes)... | ecosystem: Environmental > Aquatic > Freshwater >... | reverse complement strand
TCGCTGCCACTGCTCGACTGCTGCGCCAAAACGGACTGCCCGAACAGCCCCATGCTCATGATAATGCTGCCTGAATAGATCAATCGGATTGAACGTGCCAGACTGGTTTCCTTCGTCTTCATCAATACTGCCCCTTTTCAAAGTTGGTTTTTTCGATTCATGAAAGGCATGCGTACCGCGCTGCCATTTGGCTTGCTGAATTAATTAAATCATTAATAAATACTTACTAGAAATAAATTTTGCTTTATTTCGATTTCTTTCAAATGTTTTCGATAAAGTGTCGTTTCGTTGCATCAACCACTTCGTTTAATTTTGATTTTTAGAACGTGCACCATTAGCGGGCAGGTGCTGCCCGTCCGAATTCAATCACCGGTCGCGTTGCAAGTTTTATGCCAATTGCGAAAATTGTGCCGGGTATTTTTCGAAAACAAATGAAAACACGCCAGGGTTTTCAATCCGGACGTGACCTTGAAAAGTTGATGCCCCAAAAATCAACTATCCATATAGAAAACAATTCGTTGTCAGACCGGGTCGAGGCTGACTAGCATTGCGTCATCAGCATAAGCAGCAAATCGAAGGACAGTGAGGTAGACATGGTAAATAATCCCAAAATTGATGCGCTCAGAGCAGCCCTGCAATTGGCAGTGGCCTACCGGGAGACATTTTTAATTGCCACGATCAAAGCTGAAATCAAAAGGCTGGAAAAGAAAAACCGTGCCGGGCTCGACTGGAGGTAACTACGTATCGATTTGCCTGATACACATTCCACTTGTTGCAGGTATAGAGCCAGATATTTTCAAGATCGTACAAATGTTGCATCGCATTCTGACAACAGAATGCAGCAGTAAAACAAACCTGTGAGTCAACAAAAGCAGGTTTAAATTTCAAAGAAATTGCACTATTCTGAGTAGACAGAACTGGCGTTTTGAACCTTGGGTCTCGGTTGCACCGAATTCCATGTTTCGCAACGTCTCCCATTCCAAGATGTCTTCAGAATATGGCCGCTTTACCCAATCGAACGCTATTCAAGTACTCTACCCTGATCATTTTTGCAATCAGCTCAGCATTTGTAACCTTGACAACATCAGCGGAGGAACTCGTCTTTGTCAACGATTCCAGCTCCTACTGTCCTTACACCCTGTGCGAGGATGGCAAGGAAGGCTATATCATCGAGGTCGTCAAAGCGATTTACCGCAGTGAAGGGTATACCGTGACAATCAAAAATGTTCCCTGGAACCGAGCAATTGCCATGGTTAATGCCGGAACCGCAAACGGGATTTTGGGGATAGTAAAAAAGGATTCTCCGGAACTTGTTTACCCCCAGACCGAAGTCGCCCGTTATGTGCCGGTCGTCTATTCGCTTGTTTCGAATCCATGGCATTACGAAGGAATCAATTCACTGCGGAAAATCCGGCTTGGGCTGATTCAAAATTATGGCGACCCGGATAGCTTCCCTGAACTGAAAGCCTATTTGGAAGACAAATCTTCCCAGGTAAGCTACGTCGCAACAGACAACTCGCTCCTGCATTTGTTCATGATGATTGAAGTCAAGCACATCGACGCAACGATAGACGATCAACGGGTCGGCACCTACCTGCTACGCAAATCAGGAAAAGAAAAACTATTCAAATCAGAATCATTCAACGACCTTGCCGGTTCAGGATTTGTCGCCTTCACTTCGAAAAATGCCAAATCTCAACATCTGGCAGATTTGTTTGATGAAGGTATGGCCAAACTGCGCAAGTCCGGAAAACTCAAAAGCATATTGACCGATTACGGCATTGCAGACTGGAGCAAATAAAGTTCACGGCCAAACGACTTCGGCATTCACATCATCGTGCCCCTTGTGGTATCGATGCATTACCCACACAAATTCGAAGCAAACCTGCATTTTTTGTACTTGGACTGACCACTGTTGGAATAAAATCAGGTCTGCCTTTTATTCTTTCTGAGCACACTGATGACTGCCTTCAACCGAATCCTGAATCGAACCATGTTTCTCACGGCAATGTCTTTATGTGCCACGCTGGCTCCCCCTGCGGCATCGGCTGAAAAGCTCATTCTGGTCAATGACTCTTCGCCCTATTGTCCTTTCACACGCTGTGAAAATGGTAAAAATGGGTATGTCATCGACGTGGCAATGGCCATCTATCAGGCACAAGGTTATTCGGTTGAAATTATGGACGTGCCTTGGAACAGGGCGATTGCGATGATGAATGACGGAAGTGCCGACGGCATCCTGGGCATTGTCAGGGCCTCTGCGCCAAAAATGATCTATCCAAAGTCGGAGGTTGCCCAATACGGTATATCCAGTTTTTCCCTAATGTCAAATTCATGGCGCTTTGATGGGATTGCCTCACTGAACCACGTCAGACTTGGTTTGGTCGAAAATTACGCCTACGGTGAATTGGACCCGGATTTAAAAACTTATCTGGCAAAAAAAAATGAAAATATCCAATGGGTCAGTGGCTTTTCTCCGCTATTAAAAATATTTCGCATGATCGATTATGGTGAAATTGATGCCACCCTCGAAGAAACCCATGTCGGCAAATACGTCTTGCAGAACTCTGAAAAAATAAGTAACTACACAATTTCCGACCGCATCAACAAGAGTCCACTCTTTGGCTATATCGCATTTACGCACAGGCATCCGAATTCTCAACATCTGGCCGACGTGTTTGATGCGGGCCTGGCAAAGCTGCGCAAGTCAGGTCAATTGAATACCATTCTGGCTGCGTATGGCTTGACTGACTGGCAGAAATAAGCGGGCAACCGGTTAATTTTTTCAGGCTTGCGGATCAGTCTTGCATCGATACCATTATTTCCCCGTCAAAGATGACTGTCGTTCGCCTTGTACACGACCTTGCCGCCAACGATCGTCATCAGCACTTTGACATTGGCAATTTCTTCATGCGGAATCAGGGTCGGATTGCGATCAAGGATGATCATATCGGCAAATTTACCAACCTCGAGTGAACCGGTCAAGTCGTCCTGATGCAGTTCATACGCCGCGTTAATGGTCGCGGCCCGCAATGCGACCGCCGGTGTCAAACCGGGATCATCGCCAAGCCGGCCGGCATATCTGGCTTCGGCTCCAGGGCGGGCAGTCCGTGTCACGGCAACTTTGAGCGCAAACCATTCATCGAGTTCATTGACCGGCCAGTCGCTCCCAAACGCGATGCGCACCCCCGCCTGATCAAATTTGCCGGCCGTCTCGAGAAACGGAAAACGTTCCGCGCCGATATAATCCCGTACCCCGTCGATCGTGTCAGGCGCCGGTTTGCCCCATTGGAATGACAATACCGGTATCGCATTCAGCTCTTTGTAGCGAGCATAGTCAGAAGGCGCTATGGTTTCGTTGTGCGCCAAACCTGGCCGAATGTCCTTGTCCGGAAATGCGGTACGCATGGCCTGTATTGAATTCAGCGCAACGTGGACCGCACCATCACCATCGGTATGCAGATGCGGATCAATGCCATTACGCGCCAATTCAAGCAGCAAAGGTGTCAGCAAACTTTGTTCAAAATACAGTGCCCCGGAATTCGTTCCCGGTACCCAGTGCGGATCGGCTTTCGAACCGTGATTGACAAAGTAGGGTTTCAACAGTGCACCGGTCATTGCAGGTGCCTGAATAACACCATCCATGAAAATTTTGACATTTCTGACCGTAATGCCCGGCTCTTTGACCAGTACACCCTGATCATTTTTGTGGGCCAGCGTTTTGACATCCGCGACGGCTTTGACCGGATCTTTGGCAACATAGGGCGTGATCATTGGCGCAAAATGTGCACGCGCTGTCAATTCGCCGCTGGTCTGCAAGGTTTTAAAGGTTTCAATATTTTCAGCGGTGCCCATGGCGTCGAGAAACGAGGTGACGCCCTGCTGGCTCATGACCTTTAATGCCGCCCTGGCGCTGGCGAGATGGATGGCAGCAGCCATTTCCGGTGCAGGCTGGGGTATATGATCGGTAATCAGAGAAATCGCGCCACCATCCTCAAATACGCCTGTCACGTGTCCGGCTACATCGTGTGTGATAACGCCGTCACTCGGATTGGGGGTACGGTCGGTTACCCCGGCAAGCTGGATGGCCCTGCTATTGGCAACCAGCGAATGGCCGTCAAAATTCAAAACTGTTACAGGCCGACTGGTCTTCAGCTGGTCCAGATCGACGCGGGACAGATCGGTTCCAGCTGGCAGCATGGCCTGACGGAACCAGGCGTAAACATTGAGCCAGCTGTTTGGGTCGGCATTTTTTTCGCTATCCAAACAGCTTTGAATTTGCTTTAATGTCTCTGGCTGAGTTAACGCCACATAGTGCAGATTGCAGCTTATTTCGATGCCACCACCCATGATCGGATGCATATGACCATCAATCAGACCGGGCATCAATGTCCGCCCATGCAAATCAGTCACGCGGGTATTTGCACCGATGTAATTATCCACAGCCTCGTTGCTGCCTACAAAAATTATCCTGCCATCCTGAACTGCAAGGGCCTGCTGAACTGAATTGCCTGCATCCACGGTATAGACCGTACCGTTGCGGTAGACCGCATCAGCTTGGTGAGCAGATCCATTTGTCGCACATCCGCTCAACAACGCCGACAATATCGGCAGTGCCGCAACGAAGGTGCCTTGCAATAAACTGGATTTGGTCGAAGATTTTTCCGCCGTTTTACGCATTGTCAGCCCCATGATTTTTACGATAAATAACGCCAATTGCATTCATCATGCATTTGGCGTTTCACTTAGAAACGGATCTCAATAGCGGTAATTGACGGTCAGACCAATGGTACGCGGTCTCCAGGTCCGATCAAAATAATACGGTGACCCGACAAGATCATGTTGATGAACCAATTCTGGAGTCGAATTGAACAGGTTATTGACGTACAGGGAGGTATCCCAACCGTTCCAGCGCGAGCCGGCGCGCAGTGCCATGAGTTTGGTTTCCGGTGCACTGATGGCGGTCGGATCGTAACTGCCGGCATTATTGGGATCCTGCCCTGGGGTTAAGCCCTGTTGACGGGTATTGAGCTGATAATCCGCATGCAGGTAAGGTTTTATTTCATCGAATCCGGGTACTTTATAGTCTACCGCCAATGACAGGCTCCACGGTGTCGTGGTTAAAAAGTCGCCCTGACTCACGATTGGCGGAACGGTTGTATCTGATCCGGCGTAGACCGTTTTACGATACCGTGCTTCTGTATAGGCAACATCAACCGTCAGCAGCAGATCGGCCACCGGCTTGAAGCGCATCGACGTATCTAACCCTTTGCTGGTAGCCGCACCCAGATTGGCAGCAAACTGCGCGCCACAATACGGCAGATACACGTTTTGCTGGATATTTTTCCAGTCGACATAAAATGCACTGCTGTCAATTTGGAGACTCCGGTTCAGGTAGGAATTTTTCGAACCAATTTCGTAACTCCAGAGCGAGTCCGACTTGTAAGTGTCTGGCGCACTGGCAATGCCCAGCAATGCCAAATCCTGACCACACAAAGCGCCTACATTCAGGTTAATTCCGCCGACCCGGTAACCTTTGGCCGCCGAGGCATACATCATGTCATCGACGTCAGGTTGCCAGGAAAGCCCGATTTTGGGCGTCACCGGCGTTTCCTTAAGACTGGAATTTGCCGTCAATGGCGTTGGTGCGACCAGCGGTCCTGCGGCATACTCATTGCCGGAGGTGCGAATGCTGGCAACACGCAATCCGGTCGTCAACTTGACGGTATCTGTTACATTGAAATCCGTCTGTCCGAACAGGGCTATTTGCCGATCGACCGATTCGGCCGGTGCAATATAAGCCAAATCCCCGTAGGGCAAACCCGGAAAGGCGGGAATACCCAACGTGTTTGCCAGACCGGTGCCAACCCAATTTTCGGTCGAATTTTCATCCTGACGCGACAGGAACAGACCTGCCACCCAGGTCAGCCGGGCTTTTGGGTCCACCGATTGCAATTTCAACTCTTCAATGACATTGTGCTGTGTATCCGAAAAATAGGATGAACTCGTTGAACCCTGACTTCCCGGACCTGATGCATAAGGAGTCAGGCCAAACAGCGTACCGGTAAACTGGGTATAGTCACTGACCCCGGTTTGATGACGGGAGAAATAAGACGTACTGGATGTTAATTTGCTCCATCCCAGGTCCGAATTGATTTTGATTGTCGATAAGGTGAGCGGGTCCTGGCTGGTATCCGGTTGGGCATTGCCATTTAAAAATTGGCCCGCGGAAGGATTGGACAATGTCTCCCAATACGAGCTGGTGTCATTGAGTTTTAATTGTTGATGGTAAACCGAAGCAATAATACTGGTGTCCTTGCTGACGGCAACTTTCAACGCACCACGTATGGTTGTCGTTTCTTCCCAGTTGGCGTTATGTTCAGTTACACCGGTTGACAGATTGGTTACCGGATCCACGTTCACACGGTCTACATACCCGCCATCCTTACGAGTGGATACCGCCAAACGGAATCCGACCACATCCTGAACCAGAGGTTGGCCAATCGCCGCACCGACTTCATAGCTTGCCGCACCATTTTTGGTTGAACCCACATCGCTGCGCAAATACACAGATTCCTCATTCAGACTTGGTTCGGGTTGAATAAATCGCACTGCGCCACCTTCCGAACCGGCACCGAACAGCGTTCCTTGAGGTCCGCGCAGCATTTCTACCCGGTCCAGATCAAACAGGGCCGGGAACGGGTTCACTGAACCGAAGCCGACATGCTTGGTCTGTATCGGTGTATCGTCGATATAAATACCGGTTGTGGATGCTCCGGCGCTGGAATAAATTCCCCTGACAGAAATTTCAGAATCTTCGTCATTGTAGTTACCGGTTGCCGTCGTGCCGTTGCGATTGAAATTCACACCTGGCATGACACGGGTCAGGTCATCAATGTTATGCACGCCTTCATTATCCATCTGCTGCGAGGTGATCGCCTGAACACTGATCGGCGTGTCCTTCATCAGCGTAGCCCGCCTTTGGGCGGTAATTGTGACCTGTTGAATTTCATTGGAGTGCGGCTCTGCGCCGTTGCCGGATCGGCTTGCTGGTTGCTGCAGACCTTTTGGTGCGTCCTGGGTCGCCGATCCTGATGCATCCGAATTTGCAGGGATATCGCCACTTGCCTGTTGTGCATGCAAGGATACGGTCAGAAAAGTTGAAGCTACAGCACTGACTATGACCAGTCGTCTGGCGTAAAGTTTCATATTGATTCATCCCTTTATATCAACTGTTTGGATTTACAAAAATAAAATTTTTGAACGAATTTTTTGCAGTTCAGTCTTTAATACAAAAACAAAATGCCGATCGACCTGTCTTTTAAATCTTGTGAAACTTTTTCTTCAAGTTAAATAGTAATCCGAATTTTTAGTCGCATTCAAGTTGAATTTCAATAAAACCACACTTTAATTCAAATGCGGTCTTTGCCGGCTCTACACTTCGAATTAGCTGGCTTCCGAGTTCGGCATCGCATCCCGGGATCAGCAACCACCTACCAATTAAATGCTTGTCAGGAGCACTTGCCGCAGGCAAAATGACAAGTACAGATTCGAGCATGCGAAAATTGACCATCATCAAAAATCTCGCACATCAATAAGCGAACAATAATTCACTTATTAGTGAGCGAAGCGCATGGAATACTTTGACCTACTTCGAGGAGAACTGACGTGAAGGCATCAAAAAAGCAGCTAGCCACACCGAAGGTCTACGACAATCCAAAGATCACGGTAAAAGGACCACAACAGGCACGCAGCGTCAGAACGGTACAGGCGATTCTGGAAGCGACGGCATATGAAATTGATCGCATTGGCCTGGACAAGCTGACGACAAAACGGATCGCCGAAGCCGCGGAAATTTCCATCGGCGGGTTATACAAGCATTTTCCAAACAAGGAGGCAATTGTTCAGGAATTGACTGTACGATGGCTGGAGCAAAATCGCCTGATGATTGAATCTTTTGATCCCCGGTTGACCGGTTGCCAGGATTTGCTGCGCTACCTCGATGACATCACCTGTGCAGCATTAAAGATTTATTCTGAACAACCAGGGATCGGGACGCTGGTCAACGCACTGGCATCAATGCCGATACTCTACCCCATTCTTATCGAACATGATGAACATGTTACGCAACAAGGGGCAAAAGCGATTTGCCACTTCCTGCCGAAATTGAACAAAAAGACTGCTGAAATCACTGCGAAGACACTGTCAATCATCAGCCATGATATTTTGTGTGAAATTGTTTTGCGCGACTCAAAAAATGCCGACGTGCTGCAGCGGCAGTTGCGCACTGTTCAGTATGCATTGGTGGTGCCGTTGATGGTGGATAAGGGGTAGATAATAAAAAACCCGCTTGCGCGGGTTTATTATTTGGCGGAGTGGACGGGACTCGAACCCGCGACCCCCGGCGTGACAGGCCGGTATTCTAACCAACTGAACTACCACTCCAATGTGGTCTTGCAATCGGTTTAATTGGTGGGTGCTGAGAGGCTCGAACTCCCGACCTACGCCTTGTAAGGGCGCCGCTCTACCAACTGAGCTAAGCACCCAATCAAACTGCTGATTACAAAAGAAGGCGCTAGTTTACTGCATCTTTCAGGCCTTTGCCAGGTTTAAATTTCGGTACTTTTGCTTTCTTGATTTTGATCGCTTCACCGGTTCTTGGATTGCGACCGGTGCGTGCCTGACGGACACCTACTGAGAAGGTACCGAAACCAACCAGGGTTACCGTGCCATTTTTTTTCAGCGTGACTTTCACTGCGCCGATCATTGCGTCCAATGAACGCGTTGCGGCTGCTTTGGAAATGTCTGCCTGTTTTGCGATATGTTCTATCAATTCGGTTTTATTCACTTACGTCCCCTAGCAAAAGTTAAATTAAGTGTCGATCTGGATCGACCTTGGATGTTTGTGCATGTCCACACGTTCTTCCCATTGGTGCTGCTGTTTGGTTTTATTCATTCTTACTAATCCCCGCCTTATGGCCGCGCCTTAAGGCAGAAATTCAGCCTTCGTATTAAACAAGCCTTAAATCACGGTGTCAAGCGGTTTAAACAAAATTCAGGAGGGGAATAAAAAAATAGTTTTGAAAAATGATTTTCAATAGGCAGACCAACTCAGTTCGTTGATCAGATTGGTGCGCCGCGTTATTTTTCAGTGCGCGCCATGCACCGCTTTATGCGTTTTTTCCTCAAATTGAATTAAACAAAAATCAAAACAACCACTGACTATCTGCTTGATTTCCATTGATTTTTATTGGCAAAATCTGCCCGCTTTCTCTATGAAAAATCAAATTAATTCAGTTCCCTGAACCAGCTGTTTTTAAAAAATTTTTTTGATTCGCCTGGTGAATTGTGGTGTTTTAATCAAGACTAATGAATGATTTTCCTCAGTGCTTTACCAATTCCCATGCTTTGCAATTCATGATTTGCAAAATAAAATCGCAAAATGTTTTTACCGATATGCGCAAACCGTCTATAGTTTAGCCCACTCTCATCCACACACAGAACCATGAAATTTGACGTAGCCATTATCGGCAGCGGATTGGCCGGCTATTCAGTCGCGCTGAATCTGGCCGAAACCCAGAAAGTCGCCATTTTTTCAAAACGCGCTCTGATCGACGGCTCCAGCAGCTGGGCTCAGGGTGGCATTGCCGCGGTGCTGGATTCCGGCGACAGCGTGGAACAGCACTTGTCCGACACCCTCATCGCCGGTGGCGGATTATGCGATGAAGCAGCCACGCGTTATATTCTGGAAAACGGTCGCGCTGCCATCGAGTGGTTGATTGCGCAGGGTGTGCCGTTCACTCCGGACACCGATGCCGAACTGGGTTTCCACCTGACCCGCGAAGGCGGGCACAGCCAGCGCCGCATCATCCATGCGGCGGATGCGACCGGACATGCGGTGCAGGTTACGCTGGAACAGAAAGTGCGCAATCATCCCAACATCACCCTGTTTGAACACCACTATGCCATCGATCTGATCACGACTGACAAACTGGACATACCAGACAATGCCAAAGTCACTTCGCCGCTGCGCTGTCTTGGCCTGTACGTGCAGGATGTGAAGACCGGTAAGGTGCATACCGTCACTGCACAACATACCGTGCTGGCAACCGGCGGGGCCGGCAAGGTGTATCTGTACACCACCAATCCGGACACCGCGACCGGTGACGGTATCGCCATGGCGTGGCGCGCCGGCTGCCGGATTGCGAACATGGAATTCATCCAGTTTCATCCTACCTGCCTGTATCACCCGTATGCAAAATCATTTCTGATTTCGGAAGCCGTGCGCGGTGAAGGCGGTCTGCTGAAACTGCCCGCCTCCGCCGGTGCTGCCGGTGGCAAGCGCTTCATGCCCGAACACGATGAACGCGCAGAACTGGCACCGCGTGATGTCGTCGCCCGCGCCATTGACTTTGAGATGAAAAAGCGCGGACTGGATCACGTCGATCTGGATATCTCGCATCAGAGCCCCGAATTTTTGAAAGAACATTTCCCCACCATTTATGCCCGCTGCCTTGAATTTGGTATCGACATAACCAGGCAGC
>Ga0209067_10002641_pt1 | contig 10548 bp, 8 predicted proteins | sample ColStrG_CSR_2013_FD_187199 | JGI IMG/M metagenome (GOLD analysis project Ga0209067, IMG submission 187199) | Freshwater sediment microbial communities in response to fracking from Pennsylvania, USA - Cold Stream Run_MetaG_CSR_2013 (SPAdes)... | ecosystem: Environmental > Aquatic > Freshwater >... | reverse complement strand
AATTAAATGTGTTTCAAACGCCTTCGCCAGAATGCCAACCATTGTTGAAAAAGCACCGGTGACAAATTTCACTTTCGACAAAGAAATCGAATAAAATGCGAAGTCCAACATCTTAATCCACCCGCCGTGCAAAACCAAATATCACCACTAGTTTTAAGTTTCGGCAGTTCCGACCCGCTTGGCGCAATTGGAATACAGGCTGACCTCGGCAGCTTTGCGGCAATGGGCTGCCACGGACTGACCGTCATTACTGCCATCTTAACTGGTGATACAACCCAAATCACTGACATTGAAGCTGTTGAAGCAGAGTTATTGGTCGATCAGGCCCGCACCATACTTGAAGATGTGCCGGTTGCAGCATTCAAACTTGGCACGATTGGCAGCATCGAAAACGTCAGTGCCATTGCCGAAATCGTTTCGGACTACCCTGAAATACCGCTTATTTTCGATCCTTTTTCCTCTTTGATTCCTGATCAGGGTCAAGACAGTGAAGATATTTATCTGGCGGCCAGTGAACTCATCATTCCCCAAACCACATTGCTGGTGGCATCAGCGGTGGAAATATCCAGATTGGCCGAAACCTGGCGAGAACCATCTACAGAAGATACGCTGGCACTGGATGTGCAGCGTTTGATTGAATCCGGCTGTGAATATGTCCTGGTTACCGGAACATCCGCTACCAATACAGAAATTGGTAATTCCTTATATGGCGAATCCGGAATAATTCGTCATGATACCTGGCCACGTCTGCCCGGATCATTCCTTGGCGCAGGTTCAACCCTGTCGGCTGCCATCACCGCATTGGTCGCCAATGGTCTGGATTTTCCGGATGCTGTTTTGGAAGCGCAGGAATTCACCAATGCCGCTCTGGCTCACGCACAGCGCTTTGGCATGGGGAAATTGGTCCCGGATCGCTATTTTTGGGCACGGGAACCGAATGAACCGCAAGATCTGGATCAGGTTTAATGCGCCACAAAGTGCGCTTTTTTATTTCAATTACTCTCAACCGATTTTCAACCAAGATAAATAACTTATGCGTAACAAAGAACTTTTTGAACGTGCACAATTGACCACGCCTGGTGGCGTCAACTCGCCAGTTCGTGCATTTCGTTCGGTTGGCGGCACACCCCGATTTATCAGCAAAGCCCATGGCCCTTATTTTTGGGATGTCGAAGACAAAAAATATATCGATTACATTGGTTCATGGGGCCCGGCCATCGTCGGACATGCCCATCCCGAGGTGATTCAGGCAGTGCAAGAGGCCGCAGCACGCGGTTTAAGTTTTGGCGCGCCGACCGAAGGCGAAGTATTGATGGCTGAAGAAATCTGTAAATTGGTGCCGTCAATAGAACAGGTTCGTCTGGTTTCATCCGGAACAGAAGCCACCATGAGCGCGCTGCGCCTGGCGCGTGGCGCTACCGGGCGCGACAAAATCATCAAATTTGAAGGGTGTTACCACGGACACGCCGATTCGTTGCTTGTTAAAGCCGGCAGTGGATTACTGACCTTGGGAAATCCCAGTTCATCCGGCGTCCCGGGCGATTTCACCAAACATACCCTGGTTCTGGACTACAACAATACGCAGCAATTGGAAGAAACCTTTGCTGCCATAGGCGACCAGATTGCCTGCATTATTGTTGAACCCGTTGCGGGCAACATGAATCTGATCCAGGCCACGCCGGAATTTCTTGAAACCATGCGCCGGTTATGCACCAAACACGGTTCGGTATTGATTTTTGATGAAGTGATGTGCGGATTTCGGGTGGCGTTAGGCGGAGCGCAATCGATTTATAAAATCAAACCGGATTTGACAGCACTGGGCAAAGTCATTGGCGGTGGATTGCCGGTCGCCGCGTTCGGCGGACGGGCGGATCTGATGGCACACATGGCACCACTGGGCGGCGTCTATCAGGCCGGAACCTTGTCTGGCAATCCGGTTGCGGTAGCTGCCGGCCTGACCACGTTGAAATTAATTCAGGCAAAGGGGTTTTATGAAAATCTGAGTTCGCAGACCGCAAAACTGGCGAAGGGCCTGACTGAAATTGCCAACAACGCCGGCGTCAACTTTTGTGCCGATTCAATCGGTGGCATGTTCGGTCTGTATTTTTCAAAACAGATTCCAGGCAGTTACGCTGCAATGATGGCGTCTGACAAAGAAAAATTTAATCGATTCTTTCATCTGATGTTGGATGGTGGCGTTTATCTGGCACCCTCCGCATTCGAGGCCGGCTTCGTTTCTGCTCAACATGATGATGCAATCATTCAGGCAACTCTGGAAGTCGCCAAACGGGCCTTTCAACAGCTCAATTAAACTCACCAGCCCGGTACAAAAAAATCCGCATACTATTGAATTCAAAATAGTATGCGGATCGATTACTCATCAGATTAAAACGCCGTTCTGAATCCTACTGCGATACCAGTTCTGCTTGTGTTGCCTCCCAACGGTGCACCTGCAAATTGCAAAAGTGTATTTGTCTGCGTACCGTTGTCGATTTCGCCCCCGCTCACTTTGGTGTAATCCGCACCAAGATAGACATCAGTCCGCTTGGAAAGATAATAGTTAACCAGTGCATAAGTCGTGGAGATACGTCCATCATTGCCGGATGAAGTTTCATTTTTAACCGAATCCACCATATAGCCCGCAGTGTAAACAATCGCCGGACTGGCTTTGTACTGCAGGCCCGCTGTCAACACGCTGTCGCTGCGCTGCAAATCATTGTCTGCGTTTCCCAGCATGCTGGTGTTGGCCAGAGCACCACCTGAGTTGTTCGCTGCCTTGGCAAATCCGGCGTCGCGTTTTGAATTGAAATAGTTGACATACAGTGTGGTGGAATCGATGCTGTAAGAACTTCCTGCACCGGCGACGTTCAGCTTACGCGATGTCGCATCAACCGATTGCTGTCCGAATACACCCGCGCTAAATGCTCCGCTGGTGTAGGTCAGCCCCACTCCCTTTGTTGTACCGAGCTCATTTGAGCCAGCCTGGCCTCCAGGCGAATATTGAACTTCAGCATGGACAGGGCCCCAGTCATTTGAATATTTCAGTGTATTGTCGAAACGCACGCCCATCAAAAAAAGCTGCCACTGGTTTTCGGGCATGTTTCCCATGCCAACTGGGTCATATCCGTCAAGCGTAGTGAATGCCACACCATATTGACGACCAACATCAATTTCACCCAGGGACTTGTCTTTCAAACCGATATAGGCCTGACGCCCGAACAGTTGTCCCTGCTGATCACTGTTTCCGTCGTTGCTGGTAAATCCCATTTCCAGTTTGAATAGTGCCGCAGCACTCGCACCTAAACTTTCCTCCCCCTGAAAGCCCAACCGGGATCCCTGCAATGCGCCACCCTGACTCAGTTGCACTTTGCTGCCAACATTGTCTGCATCAATAACTTCGTTTGTCGTGTAACGCACCATTGAATCGATTACGCCATACATTGAGATAGTTGATTGTTGGGCATACGCTTGCGACGCGGCCAGGGACGTAATAAAGAGAGTTAAAATCTTTTTGCTCATGAAGACCTCAAATGTTAAATTGAAAATAGTGTGTCGAACAAATTGCCCGGCACACGGATCAATTTCGCTCTGACACCAACATGAAGTCATTTATCAAAAACAAATTCACATTGCCTTTTTATTATCAATGCAGGCTGCAACTTCGCCCAATTGAGGATTACCCTCACCTGTAAAATTTCAACAAAATGATTTTGGTGAGCCAACATGCTGATTTTTTACGCAGGCGTTTCACTGAAACAGGCCAAAAAATTCTGCGCTGGTGGTCCGGTATTTTTTGAAGGGCAGACCGCAACGGGTGCACGAGGATAAAAGTTTGATTTTTTTAAATCGAAAATTGACCGCTTTTCTAAAGCAATTGATCTGGTTTTTTGACCCGCGCTGAAATATCCAAAACAACAATAATCTGATTGACTTTATCTATTTCCTGCCCAGATAATGCCTGTCCTATTCATGAAATGAAATTATTATGTTTGCATCAAGAGTTATCCGTTTATCGATTTCTGCTTTTTTGGCAGTTTTATTGGTTGTAGGCTGTAAAGGGCATGGCTCTTCATCTTCTTCACAAATACCGCAATCGTTAACCAACTGGGTTTGGGAATCGGGTTCCGAATCGGCTAACAGTCCTGGCTCTTATGAGACACAGGGCACCGCCTCCGTAACCAGTCAACCGAGCGGTCGTTATGGCGCAATGTCATGGATAGATTCAACCGGTCAATTTTGGATTTTCAGCGGCGCTGGCGGTGTCAATGACATGTGGGCGTTCAATACCGGCACCCTGCAATGGACTTGGGAACGCGGTGGCAATGGCTTAAGTGGCGCTGTTGCAGGCACCTATCCTGCCTCTCCCAACCTGCCCGCCTCAGCAACCAATTTGCCGGGCCAACGCAATTCGGCCGCAACTTGGGTGGACAAGACAGGGAACCTGTGGATGTTTGGCGGCTACGGGACAGACAGCAACGGCTTGATTGGCTACATGAATGATATGTGGTCGTTCAGCCCGTCGACGAAATGGTGGGCATGGATTGGCGGTTCTGCTTCGGCTGGTGCACTGGCAGGCAATCCCAACTGGGGAACTCTGGGTGTGGCCGATCCCGCCAATCAGCCCAATCCGCGCAGCAATGCTGCTACCTGGACCGATGCCGCCGGTAATTTCTATATGTATGGTGGCAACGGCTATCTGAACAGCGGCACCTACATTCAAGGCGATCTGTGGCAGTACAACCCTGTTGCAAACCTGTGGACCTGGATTAACGGATCGCAGTCCCCAACTGCTATCGGCTCTTACGGATCAATCGGCGTAACCGTTGCGGCCAACAAGCCAGGGGCACGTCATTCCGCCACCACCTGGACTTCTGCCGACGGCGGCACTTTCTGGCTATATGGTGGCACCGGTGTTGATGCCAACGGGACGTTGGGCGACCTGAATGATTTGTGGAAGTATGATGTCCATTCAAACATGTGGACCTGGGTCAGTGGTTCAAATCTGGTCAACGCTACCGGCGTATACGGAACAAACGAAGTACTTGCGGCCACAAATCAGCCCGGTGCCCGTTATGGCGCAACCGGTTGGGTCGGCAAAGACGGCAATCTCTGGCTGTTTGGCGGCAACGGAATCAACTCCACTGGAACACCTGTCGTGTTGAATGATTTGTGGGAATATCAAACCGCTACAAATCAATGGGTATGGTTTAACGGCTCCTACAACGGGAATTCTCCGGGTTTTTATGGAACTTTGAATACACTGAGCTCCAGCAATATACCCGGCAGCCGAATTTATTCGTCAAATTGGGTCGACAGTGCGGGCGTTTTCTGGCTGTATGGTGGTCAAGGTTTTGATGCTTCCAGTACGAATGGTCGTCTGGGTGACCTCTGGAAATATACGCCCTGATCGGAATTGATTACTTAAAATGAACGCCAAGCGACTCGCTCATTTTGAATGGTGTAGGATTGGACCACCGATTCATAGACGTTCTGTTTAGAATAAAAAAGGGGCAAATTGAATTTGCCCCTTTTTTTTGCGATTTAAAAATTTCCCGTTAATCAGAATAAATGCTTTAATCCAAACTGAATGGTTGCAACCGAATTTCCCTCTTTGTACGTCGCAATCTCGGATTCACTTTGATTTTTTACATAAGTGTAAGCGGCATACAGATTGGACCGCTTCGACAATTGATGGGTGTAACCGATGGCAAATTGCTCCGCGTCTGCGTTATCGACCAATTTATTTTTTTTACGCGTGTAATCAGCGAACACCTGATTTGCACCTAACGGAACGGTCACTCCCACCAGATAATCCTGCGTTTTAAACCGGTTACCCTGTTCATTCTGATCAACTGCTGCATGTAACTTGATTGCACCCAGATCAAAAGCCGCACCGATAAAATTGGTCTTGAACAAATCTGTTGAAATTTCAGGCACCACCACTTCCTGCTCATTATTTGCCTGATGATAGGCGTACACAACCGTCAACGGACCATCTGCGTACCCCACAGATGCACCGATCTGACTTTGCGCGTTGGTATCACCGGCAATGCCACCGAAGCTATAGGCCACCGTCCCTTTGAATCCACCCAGATGATCCGGCGTGTTGTACACGGCGGCATTGTTTATCCGCTGATAACTGGAATAATTTTCGGCATTCGTTCCGAAAAAATTATTGATATTTGCCGCGAAGCCGTTAGCGAACGGATCAATCGCTGCATAAGCCTCATAGAGCGGTGAAAATTGGCGCCCCAACTTGATTGTCCCGAAATTGCCTCCCAATCCGACATAAGCCTGACTGTTAAAAATCCCCCAGTTGCTAAAATCAGTGGGATTGGTATTTGCGTAACTCAGACCAAGCACGCCGTAATTGAGCAAAATACCCTGTTCCAATACAAACATAGCGTTCAATCCATTCCCCAGATCTTCACTGCCTTTAAAGCCAAGGTGCGAATAGGATTCCTGACCGCTGGCCACGGAATTGATTGTCCCCTCCGGCACTGCACCATGGATAGAACTGAAACCGGCATCCAACGTTCCATACACCGTGACATTGGCAGATTGCGCAGAAGCAACGCCAAAGGTGCTCAATAAAGAAATTGCTAACAAAGTTTTTTTCATATCCGTCTTTCCAAAGTAAATTGAATGGTTGATTCCCCTTGCAGACCAAAGCACGGGGATCATGGAAAGCAGCAAACATCTCCAATGATTAACTTTGATGGATCGCCCATCGTGCGAAATTCCTGAATTTCAAAAAAACCAATTATTTCGCAATTAACATTGAAACATGGGCCAAAATCGCTTCATCTGCATCACAAAAACAGATAAAAGTCGTATTTTATAATTGCTGCTACGCACAGTTTTTTGGCTGGACAGACTTTATCGTTGACTTTTAGTTAACTCAATAAGTGCAATTACTTATGTTGTGCGTACACATTTTGCGACAATTTTTGAGTTGACTAATGGGCAAGTAATTCTTTATGCGCTTTTTTTGACAGGTGCCAACACAACATGGCACAACACACGAATCCAAATTGGCCGAATGCCAACCAGAGGGGGGAACGATCTAAACCGGGTGCAATTACGCCTGCGACGATACCTGCCAAAAAAGTCACCATACATGACTGGCAGGATGCGACGATGCCGCGCGTATTCGGAAACAAATCCAGCGTCATCAAGGTGACTCCTGGAGCAACCAGTGACATGCCGACTGCATAAAAAAACAACGGTGCAACCGACCAAGGAATTGCAGGTGGAAAAAAGGAATGGTAGGCAACATTACACACCGCTGCCCCAGCCAGAAAAACATAACCAATGCTGACCTGTCGAAACAATGGCGTCCTTCCCGCCAGACGGTTGGCACCCAATGCGCCAAGAAAAATGCCGCTGACCATGGGAATAAACTGCCAGCCGAATTGCTGCGCCGACAAACCCAGATGCTGGGTCAGAAACACAGGAGCCGATGCCACATACAAAAACAGTCCGGCAAAATTGAAGGCGACCGTTGCCGACTGAAGGTGGAAGGACGGCGATCCGAACACGGCCTTATAACTTTCAGCCAAAACCGGAAAACTGAACGCATGGCGATTTTCAACGGGCAACGATTCCGGCAAAAATCGGAAACAAAACCAGATCAGAGCCACGGTATAGAGGAATAAAAAAAGAAATATGGCGCGCCAATCCATAAACGTCAGCACGAACCCACCCAAGATGGGTGCGACCGCAGGCGCAATTGAAAAAATCATGGTCACAAGGGACAACAGCCGCTGCGCCGCCGGTCCGGAATAAAGATCCCGGATAATCGCCCGCCCGACCACCATCCCGGCCCCGGCAGACACGCCCTGCAAAATTCTGAAGATCCACAAATATTGCACGGTATGTGCCGCTGCGCAACCTAGTGATGCGACTGCAAAGACAGACAACGCCACCAGAATGATATTGCGGCGTCCCAAGGCATCAGAAATTGCACCGTGCCACAACATCATGAATGCAAATGACAGCATATAAGCGGTCAGAGTTTGCTGGACTTCCAGTGCACTGACGTGGAAGGACGCCTGAATTGCCGGAAAGGCCGGCAGATACGTGTCCACCGAAAAAGGACCGAGCATGGCCAGCGCAGCCAGCAAAATCGCCAGATGCGTGCTTTTTTTGCGGCTTGCCATGCCTGATTCAGAAACACTGTGCAACATAGATTCAGAGTTCTTTGGGTTTTGCCGATTCACGACGGTTAAAGCCGGCGACCATGTCGAAACGGAATAAACGACATTCCAGTGCGCCGTTAAAAAACGGGGTTTTACGCGCTTCTTTCAATCGCAACATTTTCGGCAGCGTCAGGTCCGCTGTGAACAAGAACACCTGCCAGCCTGTGAAGCGCTGTTTCAGCGTCGTGCCAAATGCGCTGAAAAATGCATTCGCCAGATCATCATTTTCCAGCGTGCTGTCGCCGCGCACGCCGATCCGTTCCCCATAGGGTGGATTGGTCAGCATGATACCTGCCACATCCGACGGTGGTGCCTGAATCTGCTGTGCCTCGATCTGTTTCAGGGGAATCTCGAAGCGGACGCCGGCCTTGTTCAGATTGTTACGCGTCATGACCACCATATCACCGGAAATATCGCTGCCGAAAATCGTCGGCGCACCGGTGACTTCTTTGATCTTGATCGCGGCCTTGATGTTCTGCCACTGTTCACGATCAAAATTGCCGAATTTTTCAAACGCAAATTCACGATGCAGCCCTGGTGGAATGCCAGCCAGCATTTGTCCGGCTTCGGCCAGTATCGTGCCTGAACCACACATCGGATCAAACAACGTCATGCCCGGTTTCCAGCCGGCTACCCGCAACAGACCGGCTGCAAGATTTTCACGCAAAGGGGCGTCACCGGTTTCCATGCGCCAGCCGCGTTTGAATAATGGTTCTCCGGAGGTGTCAATGTAGAGCGTAAAGTTGCGCGCATCCAGAAAGCCGACGATGCGAATATCCGGGGTTTGGGTGTCCACTGAAGGGCGTCCATTGCACAGGTCGCGGAAGCGGTCGCAGATCGCATCCTTGATTTTCAGGGTGGTAAATTCCAGACTGCGCAGCGGTGATTTGATTGCAGTGACATCGACACGGATCGTATGATGAATACTGAACCAGTCTTCCCATGGCTGCTCCAGCGTCAAATCATAAATATCATTTTCGTTGTTGTAACTCTTGTGCGCCATGCGCAATAACACTCTGGACGCAATGCGCGAATGCAGGTTGATCTGATAGGCATCGGTAATCAGGCCCGAACAGTGCACGCCGCCCGGCACCTGATTGTGTACATTCAGCGTGGTCGTATGCAAAGACGAAATTTCTGCCAGCTCATCGGCCAGCGCCTGTTCCATGCCGCGCGGGCACGGACAGAAATAAGAAAATTGATGTGACATGGGATACCCTTTATCCGTTGTTAACTGCTTTTAGGTGGAACACGATGCACCATCGCGCCACGTTGCTTTACTGTCAGAATGGTTTCACAACCACCAGACAGACCACTGCGATCAGCATCAATACCGGAATTTCATTGAAATAGCGGTACCAGACATGACTGTGCGTATTTTTTCCCTGCTCGAATTTTTTCAGCAGCCGGCCACAGGCGTGCTGATAACCGAGGATCAAAACCACGATACCCAGCTTGACATGCATCCAGATATTGCCGGGACCGCGACCAATTCCCACGTACAGATACAAAATCAAACCGAGAACCAAAGCCAGCACACCCAGCCATGAAGTAAACCGGTACAGCTTGCGCGCCATTTTCAAAAGCCGCTCAGTCGTCGGCCCGGCAGTTTCTTCTGCCAGATTCACAAAAATCCGCGGCAAATAAAACAGGCCGGCGAACCACGACATGACAAACACAATATGGAACGCTTTAATCCATAACCAATTCATACCTGTTCCCTTTTTTTCTGTATTTTCAAATGCCAACCAATTGGTTCAGGTCCGGACTTCGCCATGACCAAACACCACATATTTGACGGAAGTCAGTCCGTGTAGCCCGACCGGGCCGCGCGCATGCAGTTTATCGGTAGAGATGCCGATTTCCGCACCCAGCCCAAATTCAAAGCCGTCCGCAAACCGGGTGGAGGCATTCACCATCACCGAAGCCGAATCCACTTCGCGCATGAAACGCAAGGCACGGCTGTAATCCTCAGTCACGATACTGTCGGTGTGCCGGGAAGAATACTGGTTGATGTGCGTGATGGCCTCATCCAGGTCGGCAACCACTTTCACCGACAGGATGGCCGCCAGATATTCGGTACCCCAGTCTGCTTCCTGCGCCGCAATCAAGTGCGGATAGCCTGCCAGCAAACTCAACGACTCGGGATCGCAGCGCAATTCCACCTGTTTGCCCGCATAGAGTGGCGCCAGAGCAGCCAGTACCTGCCGCGCCACCGAACGTGCGACCAGCAAGGTTTCCATGGTGTTGCAGGTACCATACCGATGGCACTTGGCATTGAACGCAATATCGGTCGCCTTCTTCAGATCCGCCAACTGGTCAACATACACGTGACAGATGCCGTCCA
>Ga0209067_10002640_pt1 | contig 10549 bp, 8 predicted proteins | sample ColStrG_CSR_2013_FD_187199 | JGI IMG/M metagenome (GOLD analysis project Ga0209067, IMG submission 187199) | Freshwater sediment microbial communities in response to fracking from Pennsylvania, USA - Cold Stream Run_MetaG_CSR_2013 (SPAdes)... | ecosystem: Environmental > Aquatic > Freshwater >... | reverse complement strand
GTATCAGGCCCCGTCTGGAAAATCTGTTTCGGTACAGGGCAGCGGGCTGGGACTGTTTATCTGCCGGGAAATAGTTCTGCGGATGGGCGGCGAGATCCGCCTCGTCTCTGAAGCAGGTCGCGGCACCCTGGTCACCGTGACACTGCCGCTGCAGATCTGTGCGCCGGTAAGCCACGCAGACGAGACTACCCTACCCGGCTTTCCACAGCTACGGGTGGCGATTGTTGATGACCATCCAGCCAATCTGCTGGTGCTGCAGCAGCAGCTGGCGCGCTTTGCTATTCAGGCTGACATCTTTGAACAGGGACGCGCGCTGCTACAGGCCGATGCACAGCAGCCCTATGACCTGCTGTTTATCGACCAGATGATGCCGCGTCCTGACGGCACATTGCTGCTGCGGCTGCTGCGTCGGCGTGACCGCCAGCGAGGTCGTCAGGCGATGCGGGTGCTCTGCTCGGCAGACGCTCAGCTACTGTCACGACCGCTTGAGGCGCGTGAGCGGGTACTGATAAAACCGGTGCAGCTAGCCGATCTCAGTTCACTGCTGGCGGAATGGCAGGCAGATCCGCTGGCGGCATTGGATAACAATCTCTGGCAACTGGCACAACAGAATGACAAATTCCTCAGCCGTCTGAGCCAGACACTGCACAGCGCGGTGACGCAGGATCTCATTGCGATGCGCGAGGCGCGTGAGTGCGCAGACTGGACGCAGTTTGCCGAAGCGGCACACAGGATGAAAGGAAGCTGGTTACTGGTGGGACTGGAGCATGGTGCGCAACTCAGCCAGCAACTGACAGATCAGGTTAAACAGCATCAGGACACGTCTGAGACGTGGCAATTACTGATATTATTCGCAAACAGGTTACTGAAAAAACTGGAATCTTATGGCACATACCCACACTCATAGCGGGCAGGATAGTAATCGCACGCGTCTGGCGGCAGCCTTCGGGGTGACCGTTGTCTTTATGGTAGCTGAAGTGATTGGCGGCTGGCTCTCAGGTTCACTGGCGTTGCTGGCGGACGCCGGTCATATGCTGACCGACGCTGCAGCGCTGCTGATGGCCTTGCTGGCAGTGCAGTTCTCACGCCGTAAACCCAATGCACGCCACACCTTTGGCCTGTTGCGTCTGACCACGCTGGCCGCATTTATTAACGCCATCGCACTGCTGGGCATTACCGCGCTGATCGTCTGGGAAGCGGTGCGCCGCTTTACCGATCCGCAACCGGTGACCGGCGGACTGATGCTGGGGATCGCAATTGGCGGCCTGCTGGCCAATATTCTGTCGTTCTGGCTGCTGCATCACGGCAGCGAAGAGAAGAACCTCAACGTGCGGGCCGCCGCGCTGCATGTCATGGGTGACCTGCTGGGTTCGGTAGGCGCGATCGTGGCGGCGGTGATTATTTTGCTGACCGGCTGGACGCCCATCGACCCGATTCTGTCGTTGCTGGTATCCCTGCTGGTGCTGCGCAGCGCCTGGTCGCTGCTGCGTGAGAGTCTGCAGGAGTTACTGGAAGGGGCACCGCATTCACTGGATGTGAACCGGCTGATACGGGATCTCACGCTGAACATCGCCGAAGTGCGCAATGTTCACCATGTACATCTGTGGCAGGTCGGCGAAAAGCCGCTGCTCACCCTGCATGCGCAGGTGATCCCGCCTTACGACCACGATGCGCTGCTACATCGTATTCACGACTACCTGCGCCAGAACTACCAGATTGAGCATGCGACGGTGCAGATGGAGTATCAGCCCTGTGCCGGTGCCGAGTGTGAACTTGGCTTAAGCAGCGCAGCGGCCTCCGGCCATGATCACAGTCATGTTCACGATCATGACCCGGCTCACGCTAAAGGCGAAGCGCACACTCACTGAGCCGACAGCGCGCGGGAACCCTGTTGCCGCGCGCTGCGGATCCACATGCGTGAGCCGTTCAGCGCAATCAGCGTCAGAATCACATACTCCAGCGACATCGCATACACGCCCTGACGGGCGAAAATCATCACGCTTATCACATTGATGATGACCCACAGCAGCCAGTTCTCAACATATTTGCGCGTCATCAGTACCATCGCCGCAATCGACAACACCATCATGCAGGCATCCCAGAATGGGAATGCATCCGGCTGCAGTGCGGGCATCGCCACCGCCAGGCCGAGGCCGTTCATCAGCGTCACGGCCGCACGGGTTAACAGCGCAAACACCGGATCGATATAGAGGGTCATCAGCGCAATCGCAATCACGCAGCCCGCCGTCCAGGCCAGCGCTTTAGGCAGCGGCAGCCAGCGGATTTTCAGGGCCGCCTGATGATCTTCGGTCTGTCGACTCCAGGCATACCAGCCATAGATATTGGCAGCAAAAAAGAAGAGCTGCAGCAACAGGCTGGCGTAAAGCTGGATCTGAAAGAAGATCACCGCAAACAGCGTGACGTTAATCAGGCCAAAAGGGTAGTTAATGATTTTTTCCAGGCTGGCAAACCAGATGCAGAGTAAGCCCGCCAGCGTGCCAATAGCCTCAATCCATGAGAGATCGTAACCTCCGGCACCCAGAGGAATGTGAACCAGAATATTATGTGTGCTGAAAAAGTCCATGCAGAGCACCTGTCCGGTAAACGCTTAAGCGTTTCCCTTCACGTTGAGTTTAAGTTTCGCTGCAAAGGATAGCATGCGGTTCAGCGGCAGTAACGCCGCCTCACGCAGCGTCCTATCGACCTGAATCTCATGTTCCATGCCACCCGAATCCAGCGCCTCTGCAATGGCTTTAAGGCCGTTCATTGCCATCCACGGGCAGTGCGCACAGCTGCGGCAGGTGGCACCTTCACCGGCAGTCGGCGCTTCCAGCAGCTCTTTATTCGGTACCGCTTGCTGCATTTTATAGAAGATGCCGCGATCGGTGGCCACAATCATCTGCGGATGCGGGAGAGATTGAGCGGCCTGAATCAGTTGGCTGGTCGAACCGACGGCGTCTGCCAGGTCAACAATCGCCTGCGGTGACTCAGGATGCACCAGCACTGCCGCGTCAGGATAGAGCGCTTTCATGCGCTGCAACGCCTGGGTTTTAAATTCGTCATGGACAATACAAGCGCCCTGCCAGCACAGCACGTCCGCACCTGATTTCCGGGTAACGTAGCGGCCAAGATGTCGATCTGGCGCCCAGATGATTTTTTCGCCCAGGCTGTCGAGATGTTCAATCAACTCAACCGCAATGCTTGAGGTCACCACCCAGTCGGCTCGCGCTTTTACGGCCGCCGAGGTATTGGCATAGACCACCACGGTGCGATCGGGATGGGCATCGCAGAAGGCATTAAACGCGTCAATCGGGCAGCCGAGGTCCAGTGAGCACTCCGCCTGCAGTGTCGGCATCAGCACGGTTTTTTCGGGGCTGAGGATTTTGGCGGTTTCACCCATAAAGCGCACACCCGCTACCAGCAGTGTGGTTGCTGAATGGTTGCTGCCAAAGCGCGCCATCTCCAGCGAATCGGAGACACAGCCGCCCGTCTCCTCCGCCAGCGCCTGAATTTCCGGGTCGGTGTAGTAGTGCGCCACCATCACCGCGTTACGCGCCTTCAGCAGCGCTTTGATTTTCTCGCGGTAGAACGCCTTCTCGTCTTCACTCAGGCGGGCGGGTTTGGGCGGAAAAGGGTAAACGGCGCTTTCAGAATCAAACATCACACTCATGACACAGCTCTCGTTTTATCTAATTAACGAAAATCACCCGATGAGGCGAATAATGGCATTGAATCTGCCATCGTGTTTTATATGCTAAACAAGATAACGGAAAAGCCGAACGGTGTCGTGAGATATTTATTCTGCCTGCATCACAGCGTCTGCCCTGCCCGACTGCGGTTCATCCGCCAGCACCCGCGGTTTCTGCGGCGCTTCCCGTGCCAGCAGAAAGGCTTTGATATCCAAACCCCCTGCAAAGCCGGTCAGCTTACCGTTGGCACCAATCACGCGATGGCACGGTGCAACAATCGAGAGAGGATTACGACCATTGGCTGCCCCGACTGCACGCACCGCCAACGGATGGCCAATCTCCCGCGCAATCTGACTGTAGCTGCGCGTCTCACCAAACGGGATCGCCACCAGCGCCTGCCAGACTTTTTTCTGAAAGTCGGTGCCGACGAAGTCGAGCGGGAGTTCAAAACAGCGACGAACGCCAGTGAAGTATTCGCAAAGCTGACGCTCGGTTTCGATCAGAATGGGATGATCGTCATTGCGCGTTTGCGGCAAAAACCGGGTGCGTTTCGGATTGTCGTTTTCCCACAAAATGCCCGCCAGGCCGTTATCGCTGGCGACCAGTTTAAGCTCGCCCACCGGAGTAACTATCGGCTTGAAGTAGTACATGGTGATTCTCCCGTCACGGTTTGGTCACCCAGTATCGCACTTTTCATCAGTCTGACTGGCTGTTTTCGGTCATGGCGATAAACTGTTGTGCTGTCCGAAAACAGCCAGTCTGTCGGGTTTTACCGGCGTAGGCTGCGCGTATTTACCGGAGGAATACCATGCTCGATCCCGAAATTGCCTACCAGGCGCTGACCTCTCGTGATACCCGCTTTGACGGTGTTTTCTTTGTGGGCGTAACCTCCACCGGGATCTATTGTCGTCCGGTCTGCCCGGTCAGAGCGCCGATGCAGAAGAACTGCCTTTTCTTCAGCAGCGCCGAGGCGGCGGAGAAAGCGCGCTTTCGCCCCTGTTTGCGCTGCCGGCCTGAACTGGCTCCCGGCAATGCGCCGGTTGATCAACCGCATCGTGTGGCGGAGCGGCTAATTCAGCGCATTGAGGAAGGCATGCTGGAGGAACGCGAAGGACTGGAGGCGATCGCTGCTGAATTCGGTTTCAGCCTGCGTCAGCTGCGCCGTATCGTGCAGCGTGAACTTGGCGTTTCGCCGCTGGAGCTGAAGCAGACCCGACGTATGCTGCTGGCAAAGCAACTGCTGACAGAGACGCAACTGCCGGTCACGGAGGTCGCCTACGCCAGCGGCTTCAGTAGCCTGCGCCGGTTTAATGATGTGTTCCAGGCACGTTACCGAATGACGCCGAGCGCGCTGCGGCGGGACGATACGGGCACTCAGCGTGCGCAGCCCGGCGACCGCGTGACGCTCCGGCTGGCCTATCGCCCACCCTACGACTGGGCGGCGATGCTCTGGTTTTTACAGACGCACCTGATGAAGGAGGTCGAAGCGGTGGACGATGGTAGCTGGCGACGCACTGTGGCGCTGGGCCGCTGCCGGGGCTGGGTCAGCGTTTCGCATCTGCCGCAGAAGAACGCGTTGCAGGTGACGCTTTCAACCTCGCTAACGCCGGTGCTGCCGCTGCTGCTGCGCCGTCTGCGTGACCTGTTCGATCTCGATGCACAACCGCAGCGTATCGCCGCCTGTTTAGCGCAGGATGCGTTGCTGGCTCCCAGCCTGATCGCGCATCCGGGTTTGCGTGTGCCTGGTGCATTTGACACCTTTGAGCTGGGCGTGCGCGCGATTATCGGCCAGCAGGTGACGGTCAAAGCAGCCACCACGGTCAGCAGCCGCTTTGCCGCCGCCTTTGGCGAGCCCTGTGAGACGCCGTTCCCCGATCTGACTCGCTACACCGCACACCCTGAACGCATCGCTGGACTGACGGTGGATGATGTTGCGCCTATGGGGATTGTCAGCGCCGCGCGCTCCCGTGCCATCATTGCCTTTGCCACCGCCTGCGCCAGCGGGGATCTGCGTCTCAGTGCCGCTCAGCCGTCTGACGAGGTAATAAAAAAACTGGTCAGCCTGCCGGGCATTGGCCCGTGGACTGCGCATTATATCGCGATGCGCGCCCTGCGCTGGCCAGATGCTTTCCCCAAAGAGGATATCGCCATCCGTAATAACCTGGGCGGCATGTCAGCGAAAGACGCGGAAACGAGATCGCAGGCATGGCGTCCGTGGCGCAGCTATGCGGTGATGCATATCTGGGAGAGCCTGGCGGTGGCAAAAGTGAAGAAAAAGGCGTGAGGATGGATACAGGGATGCAGGTTATCACCCAGACTTGCACAGGCAGTATCGCAGAAATCATAAAAGCGCCGTAAGAAGCTTCCAATCTGCTGGCCAACCTTCATCCGGCTGAATCTGACCGCAATAAATAAGTTTAAAGCGCAGGGAACACGGTCAGAGGAGGAAAGCGTCCCGCGCCAGGGACGGCGTGGGCCGAGCAGGCCATGGATGACAGCTTTTGCGTCTTTCCGATCTGACCGTGTTTTCTGCGCAGGCTCTACCTCACAGCGGGCTGCCGCAAACCTCAGCAAAATCCCAAACGCCGGTGATTTTTACAATTAAAATGAGTCAGATACCGCAGGTTCTCACCCTGTACGATGACGTCCGTGCCGCGGAAACGAAAAAAGCGCCCAAAGGGCGCTTCTTTCTTAATTGGTGGGTCGTGCAGGATTCGAACCTGCGACCAATTGATTAAAAGTCAACTGCTCTACCAACTGAGCTAACGACCCGCTCGGGGCTTACAACCGTTCAACGCGCCAGGCGGCTGAGATAAGATGGTGGGTCGTGCAGGATTCGAACCTGCGACCAATTGATTAAAAGTCAACTGCTCTACCAACTGAGCTAACGACCCATCTTAGGTTGTGAAGCAATGCTGAAGTGTTCTTCTTAAAACTGCGCGGTGAAAAACGCATCTGAAGGAGATGGTGGGTCGTGCAGGATTCGAACCTGCGACCAATTGATTAAAAGTCAACTGCTCTACCAACTGAGCTAACGACCCATCTTCAGGCTGACCAGACACTTTGCAATGTGTCCCGGCAACGGCGGCATATATTACTGATTTAGCGGGGTAGCGCAACTCTTATTTCTGCTAAATGCTTCAGTTGCTTACCTTTCATACGGCAAGACCAGAAATCACACGATATCTGGTCTGAACCGGACAGATTACAGACTTGCCAGATGTTTCTGAGCCTGTTTAGCAGAATCGGTGCCTGGATAAAGTTTGATCACCTGCTGGAAGACCGCTTTGGCTTTCGCCGTGTCTTTTTTCTCCTGCATGATGACACCCACTTTCAACAACGCTTCTGCAGCTTTCGGCGACTTCGGATAGTTTTTCACTACGGTGGCGTAATAGTAAGCCGCGTCGTCCTTTTTGCCTTTGTTGTAGTTCAGCTGACCCAGCCAGTAATTGGCGTTCGGCTGATAGGTCGAATCGGGGTAACGTTTTACCCACGCCTGAAGCGCGCTGATCGCCTGGTCATACTGTTTCTTCTCCAGAATCAGCGCCACAGCCGCATTGTAATCGCTGTTAGCATCACCGGTCTGCACAGGTGCGCTATCCGTTGAGGCTGCCGCGCCTGCGGTTGCTGCTGCGCCGGTATCCGCTGCGGCATCACTGCCCGCGGCCTGTTGACCGCCGCTGGTGCTGGCGCTGCTCAGGCTGTCAATCTGCTGGTAAAGCTGCTTCTGCCGCTCAACCACCTGATTCAACTGATAGGTGTTTTGCTGGATTTGCCCACGCAGCGCATCGATATCGCGCTGGTTATCGCTCATCTGCTGCTGCAATTGCTGCATCAGCTGTGCCTGGGCATTAGAGATTCGTTCAAGAGTGGTGACACGGTCTTCGACCGAGCCGGAGCCAACGCTACTGATTGACGCTTGGGCATTAGCGGCCCAGGGGGCCGCTACGCCAATCAGTAACGACAGACTTAACAGATGACGTCTGAAGTTACTAACCATGTGATTCTCTTAGTAGACCAGTACGGCACGACGGTTTTTAGAATATGCTGCTTCGTCATGACCCAGAACGGCTGGCTTCTCTTTACCGTAAGAAACGATAGACATCTGATCAGCCGACACGCCTTTGCCTTGCAGGTACATTTTAACGGCGTTAGCACGACGTTCGCCCAGGGCGATGTTGTATTCCGGCGTACCGCGCTCATCCGCGTGACCTTCAATGGTCACTTTGTATGATGGGTTGCTGCGCAGGAAAGTCGCATGCTGATCCAGCATCTGTGCGTAATCAGACTGAACGTCATATTTGTCCAGACCGAAGTACACGATGTTGTTCTGCTGCAGCTGCTGCATCTGCAGACGAGCCTGCTCGTCAGAAGACATGTTGCCGCCGTTGCCGTTCATGCCAGAATTTGCACCATAAGCGCCATCAGCACCCATGCCAGTCTGGTCATTGTTGTTGTTTTTGTGTGAGCTACAAGCCGCTACTGCCAGAACCGGCAGAGCCAGCATCAAACCCTTCAGCACTTTGTTCAGTTGCATTTCAAGAATCCCATTATTGTTTATTGTTTGCGATGTCTGAGATGTCAGACATTACAGATACGGCGACCAGGCAGGAAATTTTACCTGTCCATCAGTTGCCGGAAGACGCGCTTTGAAACGACCGTCGGTTGAAACCAACTGCAACACGGAACCCATACCCTGAGTAGAGCTGTAGATTACCATTGTGCCGTTTGGAGCCAGGCTCGGCGTTTCATCCAGGAACGTGTCCGTTAACGTTTGAACGGCTCCCGTTTCCAGATCCTGTTTGGCGACGTGTTGAGCACCACCGTTGGTGCTAATCATCACCATAGATTTACCATCTGTTGCGACATCCGCATCCTGGTTCTGACCCCCTTCCCAGGTAATACGCTGTGGCGTGCCGCCATTGAGTCCTACTTTATAAATCTGAGGCGCACCCGCCTGATCGGAGGTGTAAGCCAGGGTCTGACTATCCGGGAACCAGGTTGGTTCAGTGCTGTTATAGCGACCATCCGTCACCTGACGCGTCTGACCTGAGGCCAGATCCATCACATAGAGGTTCAGACTGCCCGTTTTAGAGAGCGCGAAAGCGAGTTTAGAACCATCTGGCGAAAACGCCGGCGCACCGTTGTGGCGCGGATAAGAAGCGACCTGACGGATTGCACCGTTAGAAAGCGTCTGTACCACCAGTGCGGATTTGCCGCTTTCAAAGGTTACATAGGCAACTTTGCTGCCATCCGGAGACCAGGCTGGTGACATCAATGGCTGTGGTGAACGATGCACCACGAACTGGTTGTAACCATCGTAGTCAGCCACGCGCAGTTCATACGGGAACTGGCCGCCATTGGTCTGCACCACATAGGCGATACGGGTGCGGAAAGCGCCCTTGATGCCGGTCAGCTTCTGGAATGTTTCATCACTGGCCGTGTGAGCGGCATAGCGCAGCCACTGTTTAGTCACTTTATAGCTGTTCTGTGACAGCACGGTACCCGGCGCACCGCCGGTATCGACCAACTGGTAAGAGACCTGATAACTACCATCCGGGTTAGCTGCGACCTGACCCACGACAACGGCATCGATGCCGAGTGCGCTCCAGGCAGCAGGCTGAACTTCCTGCGCGCTGGTAGGCTGCTGGGGCAGACGCGAACGATCCAGTGGATTGAATTTGCCACTGTTACGCAGGTCAGCCGCCACGATGCCACCGACATCTTCCGGCGCTGCTCCAGAACCGGTCCATTTAAACGGTACCACACCAATCGGGCGTGCGGTGTTGACACCCTGGGTGATCTCAATTCGAACTTCTGCATGCAGCATGGCTGCCCACAGCAGGATAAAAAAGCCTAACGTAACGCGAAGAGCTTGCTTCATTTTATCTCCCTTATCTGAACCTCAGTCCACGATAATTGGCACTGTTCCTGGAAACCACGATTACAACTTAAGTACGGCAAGCTAAACATAGATCAACTTGCCGACCGTTACTGCATTATTGCGGTTTAAAACGCATTGGGGCGTTTTTAAACACTTCGTAGACCGCCTGCGAAGGCGGCTTCGGAATACGTGCCTGTTTGGCGGCAGCAATCGCAGCCTGACAGAGCGCGGGATCGCCACCCTCTGATTTAACATCAATCAACAAGCCATCAGGCGCAAGTTTAATCCGCAAATCACAGGTTTTTCCGCGATACAGATCCGCATCATAGAATCGGCTTTGAATCGCACTGACGACCTGCCCCATGTAGGAGTTGATTTCCGCGCCCGACGCCCCCGCTTTCTTCTGGTTTCCCTGCCCTGCTGCACCGCCAGAGGTTCCGCTTTTCGGTGCATTTTTACCGGAAGCGAGTCCACCCAGCAAATCATCGACATCGCTGTCATTGGCAGCATCGGCGGCGGCTTTGGCTTTGGCATCAGCTTTGGCCTTTGCGGCAGCATCGGCTTTCGCTTTAGCAGCTGCATCCGCTTTGGCTTTCGCCGCGGCATCGGCTTTCGCTTTAGCTGCCGCTTCCGCCTTCTCTTTGGCCGCCTCTTTAGCCGCTTCCGCTTTCTCTTTGGCAGCTTCTGCGGCTTTTTGTTTAGCCTCTTCGGCCGCCTTAGCTTTTGCCTCTGAAGCCGCTTTTACTTTGGCCTCAGCCGCTGCTTTCGCATCTGCTTCAGATTTTGCCTTCGCTTCCGCAACGGCTTTCTCTTTTGCCGCAGCGGCTGCGGCAGCTTTCGCCTGCTGATCAGCCTGCTTCTTTGCCTCGGCTGCAGCCTGTTTCGCCTGCTCAGCCGCCGCTTTAGCCTGCGCATCCGCCTGCGCTTTTGCATCCGCTTTGGCTTTGGCCGTCGCTGCTTCAGCGGCTTTCTGCTG
>Ga0209067_10002639_pt1 | contig 10552 bp, 8 predicted proteins | sample ColStrG_CSR_2013_FD_187199 | JGI IMG/M metagenome (GOLD analysis project Ga0209067, IMG submission 187199) | Freshwater sediment microbial communities in response to fracking from Pennsylvania, USA - Cold Stream Run_MetaG_CSR_2013 (SPAdes)... | ecosystem: Environmental > Aquatic > Freshwater >... | reverse complement strand
GGCGCCGATCATCACGGCGAAGGCGACGCGGATGGTCGCCTCGATGATCACCGGCCCGATCGCGTTGGGCAGGATCTCGCACAGAATGATCCAGCCCGGGCCTTCGCCGCGCGCGCGTGCCGCCAGCACATAGTCGCGGCTGCGCAGCGACAGCACGGTGCTGCGGGTGATGCGCGCCAGCCCCGGGGTGAAGGCCACCGCCACCGCCAGCAGCGCGTTGCCCATGCCGTTGCCGAGGATGGTGACGATCAGCAGCGCGAACAGCAGGTCGGGCACCGCCACCAGCCCGTCCAGGATGCGCATGATGACCGCGTCCACCCAGCCGCCGGAGACGCCTGCGACGAGGCCGATCAGGCTGCCCGCGACCACGCCGAGGCCGGTGGCGCCGAGGCCGAACAGCACCGTCGGCCGCGCCCCGATCAGCAGGCGGGAGAACAGGTCGCGGCCGAACTGGTCGGTGCCGAGCCAGAAGGCCGCAGACGGCGGCTGCAGCCGCGCCTGGGGGTGAAAGGCCTGCGGGTCGTAAGGTGCCAGGCTGGGCCCGAACACCACGGCCACCGCCACGATCAGCAGGAACACGGCTCCGGTGACGAAGCTGGGTCGGTGCCACAGATCACGCATAGCGCACCCGCGGGTCGAGCCAGGCGATGACGATGTCAGCCGCGAGATTCGACAGTGTGTAGGCCGCGGCCATCACCAGCGTCGCCGCCTGCATCAAGGGCAGGTCACGGTTCTGCACGGAATAGATCAGCAGGCGGCCCAGGCCGGGCCAGGCGAAGACCTCCTCCACCACCAATATGCCACCGAGCAGATAGCCGACGTCGAGCGACAGCACGGCGACAGCCGGCGCCAGCGCGTTGCGCAGCGCATGCACCAGCACGATGCGCGGCGCAGAAAGCCCCTTCACCCGCGCGGCACGGATGTAGTCGGAGCCCAGCACCTCGGCCATTTCGCTGCGCAGCTGGCGCGACAGATGGGCAATCAGGATCAGCGACAGCGTGGCCACCGGCAGGATCATGTGGAGCACGAAATCCAGCGGATTCTCGGCCAGGGGCGTGAAGCCGCCCGCCGGCAGCCAGTCGCCGGCAACCAGCACCAGCAGCAAGGTCGCGGTGACGAATTCCGGCACCGAGGCACCGACATAGGCGAACAGCCCGATCACCGCATCGAACACACTGCCGCGCAGCAGCGCGCCGGCCACGCCGACCGGCACCGCGATGACGCAGACCACGCACAATGTGGTCGCCGCCAGCAGCGCCGAGCGGCCCAGCGCATCGCCGACCAGCGACACCACCGGGCGCGACAGCCCGACCGACATGCCCCAGTCGCCCCGCAGAATGCCGCCGAGCCAGCGCAGATACTGCTCCCACCAGGGGTCGTTCAGCCCCAGCGCCAGCTCCATCGCCTCGCGCGAGGCGGCGGTGGCGAATTCGCCCAGAATCATCACCGCGGCGTTGCCGGGCAGCAGCTGGGTGATGCCGAACACCGTGAAGGAGACGATCAGCAGAACCAGCAGGATCGCGCCCAGGCGGCGCAGGAGCCACGCAGCGCTCATGGGGTCATAGAACGACCGTGAGATCGTCAGGCAGCCCGGTCAGCAGCTCGGGCGCGCCCTCGGTGATCAGCAGCGTGTGGCCGACGCCCATGGCGTATCCGGTGGCGGGGTCGCCGAGCATGACGTGGAAGAACAGCACCATGCCCGGCTGACAGACGGTGGGGTTGCCGGTGTAGATCATCGGCGGCGTGTCCATGCTGGTGGGCGCATAAGTGAGCCCGACCGAATAGCCGGTGGCGCCGAACCGTGCGCCCTGGTAGCCGCCGGCGTCCAAACCTTCGGCGTGGCAATCGAAAATCTCGCCCAGCGTGGTGCCCGGGCGCGAGATCTCGGTCATCTGCGCCAGCGTGCCGCGCACCGTGTCGTACATATGGCGCTGCTTGTCGGTGCACTGTCCCAGCAGGACGGTCCACTCGGTCTTGACGCAGTAGCGGCGCAGCGCCACCGGATACTCCACCACGATCTGGTCGATCGCCTCCAGCCGGCGCGGCTGGCTGACACCGCGGCCATAGACGGCACGGGCGCCGGAATTGAACAGCGGCGCATTGGGCGGCATGTCGCCGCCACCGCCGAGCACGACGGAGAGGTATTCCGCGGTCAGCGCGCCGTCCATCACGCCCGGCTTGGTGGCGGCGATCACCGCCTCCAGCGACCGGTCGAGCAACCGGCCGGCGTCGCGCATCACCTCGATCTCGGCCGGCGACTTGATGAGGCGCAGCAGGCGGATCATGTGCTGGTCGAATTCCAGCGTGCAGAACCCGGCCATGGCCACCTGGATGCGATGCAGATTCCAGCCGGTCAGCCCATGGGTGTTCATCTCAACGGCCACGCGTTTTCCGGCCAGGCCCTTTTCAGCCAGGATGTCGCGCAGCGCCCCGGCGGGATCGGCGGCCTCGCTGTCCCACCACAGGCGGATGTCCTCGATGGTGCTGGTCTGGCGCGCCTGCAGCAGGTCCGGGCGTCGCGTCAGCAAGGTGATCGGGGTTTCGTCCGCGGTGATCACCGCGCATTGGAAGAACACGAAGCCGCCGCTGTCGTAGCCGGTCAGCCAGAAATGGCTCTCCTGGGCGAACACGAGAATGGCGTCGAAGCCCTTCTCGGCCAGCGCGCGGCGCAGCGTGGCCTGGCGCGCCATGTGTTCTTCGCGGGTGAAGGGGAGGACGGGAACGCCTGTAAACATTGTGTTGGCCTCAGCAAAGATGAAGTTCTGGCGGAATGGCGGAGAGATTTTCCGCAGCCCCCTCGGTGATGACGAAGCTGCGGCCGAGGCCGGCGGCAACACCCGCCACACTGTCGGGCACCATGATGTGCACGAAAAACACCATGCCCGGCCGCATGATCAGCGGATTGCCGGAATAGATCATCGGCGGCACGTCCATCCAGGTCGGCCGGAAGGTGCAGCCGATGGCATAGCCGCAGGCGGCGAAACGCTCCTTGGCGAGACCCCCGCGATCGAGCACGCGGCGATGAATGTCGTCGAGCTCGCCCAGCGCGCGGCCGGCGCGGGCGTGGTCGAGCACCTGGTCCATGGCCTCGGTGGCCAGCGCGAACAGCGCGCGCTGGCGATGACTGGGCGGGCCGACCGAGATCGTCTCCTCGGTGCAGACATGATAGCGGTAGTACGAGGCCGCGAGCTCGATCATGATCTGATCATCGCTTTCCAGCATCCGCGGTCCGCCGATGCCACGCCCGTAGATGGCACGCGGGCCGGAATTCACCAGTGGCCCGGTCGCCGGCATCTCACCGCCGGCGGCCAGCATGGCCGAAACACCGGCGGCCGTGGTCATGCAGTCCAGATTGCCGGCGGCGGTGGCGCCGATCATGGCGGTGACGGCAAGATCGGCCAGCCTGCCGGCCTCGCGCACATAGACAAGCTCGGCGGGCGACTTCACCAGGCGCATGAAGCGCACGATGTCCGACGCGTCTTCCAGCGTGACCAGGCCTGCAAGGTTTTCTTCCACCCGGCGGTGATTGGCCGCCGTCAGCCCATAGGTCGCGTATTCGATGCCGACCCGCTCGCCCTGCAGCCCGAGTTCGATGAGGATATCGCGAAGATCCTGTGCAGGATCGGCATCCTCGGCATTCAGCCAGATGCGGATGTCGTCGTACAGCGAGGCGTCGCGCGCCTGCGCCAGATCCGGCCTGCGGGTCAGCAGCACCGTGGGGCGTTCATCGGCGGTGATGACGCCAACCTGAAAGAACACATAGCCGGAGGTGTCGAAGCCGGTCAGCCAGTAGTGGCTCTCCTGGGCGAACACCAGCAGGGCGGCAAGCCCCCGGCTGCGCAAACTGGCGCGGGTGCGCGCCAGCCGCTCGGCGTGTTCCTGTGCCGCAAAACGCAGGCTGACCTTGCGGCCGTCGGCGGCGACGGCCGCGATCTCCGGCATCGTCAGGCCGCCAGCCACACCTTCTCGATGAAGAAGGTCTTCTGGATCGGGCTCGGCGTCCAGCCGCGCACATTGGTGCGGTTGGCGGTCAGCACGTCCTGGAAGAACGGCAGCAGCGAGGGCTTGTCATGCACCATCAGCGCCTGCGCCTTGGCATAGATCTCGCGCCGCTTGGCCTCGTCCAGCGTGGCCGCACCGGTTGCCACCAGCTGGTCGAATTCGGCATTGTTCCAGGCGGTGTCAGCGAATGCGGCCTTGGAGGTGAACAGCAAGGTGAAGGCTGCATCCTCGGTGGCCTGCATGCCCCAATAGCCCACGTAGAAATTGCCCTTCATCCACACATTGGCCAGATAGGTGTCGTGCGGGATGGTCTGCACATCGATGTCGAAACCGCCCGCGCGGGTCATCTCCTTCATCGCCACACCCACCGCCGAGCGGATGGCCGGGCGGTTCGAACAGATCAGCGGCACCTTCAGTCCGTTGGGATAGCCGGCCTGGGCCAGCAGCTTGCGGGCCCCCTGCGGATCATAGGCCACCGGGGCGGTCTCGCTGTAATAGCGATACTGTGGCGAGATCACATTGTCCGCCCCGGACTGGCCGAGGCCTTCCAGCACCAGCTCGACCAGCGTGTCGCGGTCGACCGACATGGCAAGCGCCGTGCGCACGCGGATGTCGTCGAAGGGCTTCTGGTCCATGCGCAGCACGACATTGACGAAACGGCCGGACTTCACCCGCTGGCCCAGAATGCCGGGTGCGGTGGAAACCCGCTTGTAGTCGGCCTGCTGCACATCGGACATCACATGCGTGGCGCCGGACAGCAGGTTCTGCACCTCCGCCGTCAGGTCAGGGAACAGCGGCAGTTCGACGGTGTCCAGATAAGGCTGGTCGGGCAGGAAATACTTGGTGTTGCGGTTCACCCGCAGCAGGCGCGAGCTGTCGAACAGGTCGAGCACGAAGGGCCCGGTGCCGGCGGGCTTGGTGTTCAGCGCCACCAGGTCAGACAGCGCCGGGGCCGCCACGATACGGGCGTTGGAATGCGCGGTCGCCACCGGGAAATCGGCAAACGAGGTGGCGCAGGTGAACCGCACCGTCAGCGGATCAACCGCCTCGATCTCCTTCAGAGAACCAAGCGCCGCGCGGGCAGGGGAGGCCGATTTCGGATCAAGGATCGCCTTGTAGGTGGCGACCACGTCGGCCGCCGTGAAGGGGCTGCCGTCGTGGAAGGTCACGTTGGGGCGCAGCTTGAAGGTGAACACCTTGGCTTCCGCATCGCCCGTGAAGCTCAGCGCCAGATCCGGCTGCGGCTTCATGTCCACACCCATGCGCAGCAGGCCGGAATACAGCATGTCGATGGCGATGTATTCGGAAGGCCCCGAGATCTGCAGCGGATTCAACGATGTCGTGCGTGTGGAAACCGACACCCGCAGCGTGCCGCCACGTTTCGGCGCGGGTGCGGGCGTGGTCTGGGCCTCGGCCAGCGCAGGCAGGGCCAGGCCGGCAGCCACGCCACCGAGAACCGAACGACGGGTAGGGGAGAACATGCTGATAATCCTGTGCCGGGAGGGAAGGAGAACTTTGCCAGTGCAGCGGCATCTTAGGATTATATTGCACTGCAACGTAATACGTCTCGTCGCACAATCGGTGCGAATATCACATGTGCCAATGAATGGGCGCGACGCCCGATGCGAAACTCACGGACCCAGCGACCTTAAGTCGTTTGACCACCGCCCGCGACCGCACCGAAGCTGCGTCGGGTCCCAGGACCAAAGCAAGAGCACGGCGAAGTGCTGGAAGAGGATCAACCCGCATGATGCGAAACCTGCTGCTGGCCACCATCGTGGCCGCACTCCCCTTCGCCGCCCAGGCACAGACGGCCAACATCGCAGTCGGCGGCGCGGTCACCACGCTGGATCCGCATTTCTACAACAATGCGCCCAACGACATGATCTCCACCTACATCTTCGACAACCTCACCGACCGGGACGCCAATACCCAGCCCGTTCCAAGCCTGGCAATGTCCTGGCGCGTCATCGCGCCCACCGTGTGGGAACTGAGCCTGCGCCCGGGTGTGACCTGGCACGACGGGCAGCCCTTCACCGCGGATGACGTCGCCTTCTCGCTGGCGCGGATTCCGCATGTGCCCAACAGCGTCTCCGGCTTCGCCGGGCTGGTCCGCGCGATCACCAAGGTCGAGATCGTCGACCCGCTGACGATCCGCCTGCACACCGAGGCGCCGCACCCGCTGCTGATAACCGAACTCGGCACGGTCGCCATCGTCTCCCGCCACATCGGCGAGACCGCGACGACCGAGGACTACAACTCTGGCCGCGCCGCCATCGGCACCGGCCCCTTCCGCCTGCAGTCCTACCGCCCCGGCGACCGGGCGGAATTCGTCCGCAACGACGCCTGGTGGGGCGGCGCGCAGCACTGGGCGCGGGTGAACTACCGCTTCGTGCCCAACCCGGCCGCGCGGACGGCGGCCCTGCTGTCCGGCGATGTCGACATGATCGACCAGGTTCCCACCGGCGACCTGGCAAGGCTGTGCGCCAGCCCCAGCGTCAGCGTGTTCGAAAAGACCGGCGGCCGTATGCTCTATCTGAGCATGAACTATTCCCGCAAAGGCACACCGCCCTACGCGACGGCCAACGACGGCCAGAAGCTGGCCGCCAACCCGTTCCAGGATGTGCGCGTGCGCCGCGCGATGTCGATCTCGATCAACCGCGTCGCCTTGGCGCGCCAGCTCATGGAGGGCACCGCCACCCCCTCCGGCCAATGGCTGCCGCCCGGCGCCTTCGGCTATAACGAGGCGGTCGGCGTGCCCGCCTACGATCCGGCGGCGGCCAAAAAGCTGCTCGCCGAGGCAGGCTACCCCGAGGGCTTCCATCTGACGCTGCATTCGCCCAACGACCGCTACCAGAACGACGCCGCCACAGCCCAGGCGGTGGCACAGATGTGGTCGCGGATCGGCGTGCAGACCCAGGTCGAGGCGATGCCCTGGTCGGTGTTCTCGGCCCGCTCGTTTCGTCAGGATTTCGACATGCGGCTGATCGGCTGGGGCAACGGCACCGGCGAGGCAAGCTACGCGCTGGTCAACATCATGGCCACCTACGACGCCGCCCGCGGCCTCGGCTCCAGCAACAGCGGCCGCTATTCCAATCCGGCACTGGATGCGCTGTCCGAACGTGCGCAGGAAACCCTCGACGACGCACAGCGCCGCGCCCTGCTGGAACAGGCGGCAAAGCTCGCGATGGACGACGTCGCCTTCATCCCGCTCTACCAGCTCTCGAACTACTGGGCCACGCGCAAGGGGCTTGCCTACACCCCCCGCATCGACGAGGCCACGCGGGCGGTCTATCTGCGGCCGGCCGAATGAGAAACGCCTGGGTCCACCTGCGCCGCGTTGAAAACAGACATCGCAGCGCATCCTGCAGCTTCCCCGGGCGGTAAACTCTCCCGGCGACCAGGCGGCCTGGCGAACTTCATACGCCCAGCTCTCCAAATTCGGTGCCCCATCATCATGCATACGCACGTTCGATCCGGTGCAGGTATTCAGTCCCTCTGTCATTGACGAAACCCACATCAGCGCCGAACGATGCCGAAGCGGGACAACACCATCGGCAACGATCCCGTGTTGTGAGGACCGACCCGATGCCCGCGGCGACCAACCTGCGCAGCCTCGATCTGAACCTGCTCACGGTGTTCGAGGCGGTCTTCGAAACCGGCTCCATCACCCGCGCGGCCGATCGCCTGGCCCTGAGCCAATCGGCCACCAGCCACGCCTTGTCCCGCCTGCGCGACACCTGCCGCGACGACCTGTTCGTGCGGGTCGGTCAAGGCATCGTCCCCACGCCCGTGGCGCAGCGCATCTTTCCCGACATCAAGAGATCGCTCGATGGATTGCGCCGCTCCGTGGACGAGGCGCGCGGCTTTGATCCGGCGACGTCGGAACGGCGGTTCCGGATCGCGATCCCGCACCCGATGGGCCCGCTATGGGCCTTGGCGATCCGCGAAGCCGTTCGCGCCGCAGCACCCGGCGTTCTGCTCAGCTTCGACACACGAACCCTGGCAGACGAAGCCGGCGAGCGCATGAAAAGTGGCGAACTGGACGTCTGCGTCGACTGGTATCCGCCCGATGGTGACCGTTTCGTGCTCCGGAAGCTGCTGGAGGACGAGGTCCTTTTCATCGCGCGAAAGGCCCATCCCCGCGCCTCCAAGGGCATGTCCGTTGCAGCCCTCCGTGCGGAGAAATTCGTGGTCACACGCTATCGCAGCGGCAATCCACCCGAGGCAATGCGCATCCTTCGCCAGGCCTTCATCGACCTCAACCTCAGTATGGACGTGCTGCTGACCGAATTTCTGGAGGTTCCATTTGTCGTGATGCAGACAGACCTCATCGGTTTCATTCCCAAGACCATGGTGGGGCCGGCGTTGGAAGCGGCCGGACTGGACGTCGTCGGTGAGGTCGTGCCGTCGCTGCAGATCCCAATCTACCTTGTCTGGCACGAAACCCGCCGCGCCGACGATGGCCACCGCTGGCTGCGAGAGATGGTCACGCAAACGGTGATCGCCGCCACCCTCCGCTGATGTCTTCGATCACCTATCCCATCGCAATACATGCATGAGATTGAAGCCGCGGATGCACCGCGATGCGTAACCCCTGAAGCCGGCTCGACATTAAAAGGCCAACCGGAACGACACGCCGTATCGGGGGTGGCGTCGATCGAGGAGTGAGCGGTTCGTGCTTTGTCCCTACAGAATATCAGAACACTCGTTTTCCGAGACCGAGGCCCGGATTGCCCTGGAAGCTTCATGGGGCCTGTGCCTGATGGCCGGATTTTCAAACCCCAGAATGGATCGAAAGGGTGACAATCGGTTCTACACCTATGCGCTTCTCGATGAAGACGGCGCTGCGGTCTACGTCGGAAAAGGATCCGGTGATCGTTGGCGTGCACACGAGAAGGAGGCACAGGACCGCTCGAATCGGTCCCAAAAGCACCGCTGGATACGAAATCAGTGGGAACACGGTCACCGGGTGCTGCGGTGCAAAGTTGCCCAGGGTCTGTATGAGCACGAGGCCTTTGCCCTGGAAAAAGAGCTGATCGAACTGATTGGCCTGGAAAAGCTGCTCAACGTGACCGAGGGCGGAGCTGACCCGTTCAAAGGCCTGACGCCGGCCTATCTGAAAATGATCGCCAAGGCGCGTGCCAAGATGCAGGCGAAACGATCGAGGCCCATGGTTCCGACGAACCACATCCAAAACATGGCGGCAGGGTATCCGGTGCAAACCCCCGATGCGTTGAAACGTCTGCTGGTTGCCAGGGGACTGCCATGGTGCACGCCCGGTCCCGGTGGCGGAAAGGACGCGCTGCTGCGCCTGATCCGCATCGGCGCGGATGAAATGTTTGCGGTGCTCGGCCTGGCGCCAGCCGGGACGATCACCCAGGAGCGGCTCTTCCTTCAACGGGTCGCGGTGCAACATCCTGAATGGTCGGTGGTGGAGTGCATTGCCTATGCCAAGGATCAAGGTCGTCTCAGGAACCCAGCAAAAACCGACACCGTCCCTACGTCGGATATGCGCGGGGTGATGAAGGCATACGCTGTGATGGTACAGAAGGCCCGCCAGCAAAAGGCCACCAATCCCAATACGCGTGTTGGATGGTCGGAAGCGCCCGATGCCAACCTGGACCAGGAAGGTGCGTCGGCTCAGAACGCCATGGCTTTCGTCCCACCGGGGAATTTCGGGCACAACGGCGGCCCCGTCTGGAATGACGCGGATTGAACACGCCACCCGCGCGCAGCTCGATGCCTATGCGCTGGAAAGCCATGTCCGCGCCGCGGCGGCAAACCGGGCTGGCGCCTTCCGGCGCGAGATCGTGCCGCCGGCGGTGCCGGGCGCGCAAGGCGATGTGCTGCACGAAACCGACGAGGGCATCGTCGAGGCACTTTGACCGGCATGCGCATATTGCAGCCCGGTATAGCCTGAGTGCTCCAATTGCAGGCACACTCGCCGAGGCAGCGATTGCCGCACTTTGATCTCCGACCCGGCAAGGAGCCGCCATGACCCAATTTCGCATTTTTGCCGCGACGGCACTGGCTTCCCTGATGGCGATGGGCGCGGCACAGGCGGCGGCCTTGCCGGATGTGATCCGCAAGGCCGGTGTGCTGCATCTTTCGGTCAACGCCACCTATGCGCCGATGGAATATCATGATCCCGCCACCAACCAGCTGATGGGGCTGGATGTCGAACTGGGCGAGGCGCTCGGCAAGCGGCTGGGCGTGAAGGTGGAATGGACCGACGTGGCCTTCGCCGAGCTGATCCCGTCGCTGGCCACTGGACGCACGGACTTCATCATCAGCGGCCTGTCCGACCGTGCGGCGCGGCGCGAGACGATGGATTTCATCGACTACCTCAAGACCGGCGCGCAGTTCTTCGTCATGGCCGACAGTGCGGCCAAGGAGCCCGCCGACCTGTGCGGCAAGAAGCTGGGCACCACGCGCAGCACCTCCTTTCCCGGCGATATCGAAGCCTGGAGCAAGAAGACCTGCGAGGCCGCGGGCAAGCCCGCCGTGCAGTACGTGCCAGGTGAGAACAGCATCGACGTGCGCAACC
>Ga0209067_10002636_pt1 | contig 10557 bp, 30 predicted proteins | sample ColStrG_CSR_2013_FD_187199 | JGI IMG/M metagenome (GOLD analysis project Ga0209067, IMG submission 187199) | Freshwater sediment microbial communities in response to fracking from Pennsylvania, USA - Cold Stream Run_MetaG_CSR_2013 (SPAdes)... | ecosystem: Environmental > Aquatic > Freshwater >... | reverse complement strand
GAACAGGACGGGGCATCATATCATCTCCAATCGCCATCGGTTGCCCGGTTGATTCGCAAGCAACCGTAACGGCGAGACAGAGGCTTAAATCATTTTTCCGCGCCGCGCAAGCCCTCTGCGAAAATTATTTTAACTCCCTCTTGCCAAACGCCGCAAATCGCTTTAAGCAAGCAACCATGTCAGAAAATAGCCAAGTCGCAGAGAGATTGCGCCAAGCCATAGAGATTGTCGGCTCTCAGGCCGAACTCGCGCGGTTAGGCGCGATCACGGAAGCCGCGATCAACATCAGCATCAAGACGAACTGGTGCGGCCCGAAGGTCGCGATAGCGATTGAGACCGCCACCAAGGGCAGGATCAAGCGGAGCGCGTTGCGGCCCGATCTCTGGGCGCCGAGAAAGAGGCGAAAGAAATGCTGACATGCGATTACGATTGGGATCCAAAGCCTGGCGCTATTTGCTGGACGGCCTGCAATAAAATAGCGCCATGCGACCGGAAGCGAGCGACAAAATGCCGGTCGTGCAATAACATCGTTAGGCCAGGAGAGTTGTCAGCAAAATTCAAGCGATGGAAAATTCCTGAATGCGAGATTGAACGTAAAATCTATGGCGAAGAGTATGAAAATGGGCCGCCACGCGCGCCGTATTTCCTCTGCCTTGATTGCGCTAATATCTATTTTTTCTTATGCACATTTCAATATGCGATTAATATCAATGAGAATATGCACGATCTCGCAAAGGAGCACGCCGAACTGATTCGCGACGGACATGGGGGTTGTCTATGACATCTCGCTTTCCTGTTGCCGACAAGCGCGACCGTTTCGTTGACGGCATTCTATTCGACAGCAAGAAAGAGGCCGAGAGATACAAGGAACTGAAGCTGTTAGAGCGAGCGGGGATTATCTGCGACATCCTAATTCAGCCCGCTTATCCTGTCCTCATAATGGGAAAGCACTTCTGCACATATACTGCGGACTTTTCCTACTTAGACAAGCGGTGCGGGCGTGTCGTGGAGGACACAAAGTCAACAGGCACAGCGATGGATGCGGCTTATCGTCTGCGTAAGAAAGCGGCTGAATTGTACTACGGAATAAAAATCACTGAGGTCATTCGATGACTGACGACGCCGCGCTTCGATTGACGATCGCCGCCCTTGAAAAGCGGATAACCGCGCTCGAAATCTTGGTTGCGAAGATCGTTGAACTTCAAGGGATACAGTTCGAGGATGCGGTAAAGCGTTTGAAAAAGAAGAGGCCGTGAAGATGCCTGACTTTCGTGTGGGAGATCGGGTTAAGCTGTCTCCGAAAGGGATAGACCGTCTCTGGCAGACGATGCCAGAACGTCCTACATTCCGTGGCACAGTGACCGGACATAGCACCCTCGCTGATTGTCTATGGATAAAATGGGACCATAACAAAAAGCCGTATTCCTTCCACGCTGATTTCATCTGCTGCGCCGATGAAGTTATTGGGAATAACTCTTGCGAGGTTCTAGCAGATGCAGAACCTCGCATGACGGACTTTCACCGGGTAGCGCTTGAACTGTTCGCAGGCCCAAGCAAATTCAACAGTTGGCAAATCGCGCGCGCCCTGGCCCAATCGGAAGCCCGCGTTGCGACCGCCATCGCCGAGGCGCTTGCTTGGACGCGAGAAGCGAGGAAACGAGCGTGAGCGCTTACGAGGAATTGTTGGCGCGCCCTCTAACGAAAAACCGCCCGGCTGGGGCTGCCGAGCGGTTCTTGACGAAGCGCATGATTTGCGCCTATCGTATAGATGCCTAGGGGGTTTGCCGACCCTGGTCTAGGCGAGCCACGGAGCAATCGTGACCGACAACCCATATACAGTTTCGCGCATCCGAACGCAAGCCCTAGGGCTGGGCGCATGACGTTCGTCTGTTCGTTCATCCTAACAAAGGAGGCTTTCGAAGCATCCTAATTCGTCGGCGGTTCCAGAAACTGAGGACGCTGGGGCGAATCAGGCAAAAAGCATCACCAGGGGGCGCGGCAAAGATGCAGGACTGGTCCGAAAGGCGCGAGGTCCGACCGCTAGAGCGACGCAAAGCTCTGAAAAGTAGGCGCCAAGGCAATCCGCAGCGTCGCGAGATTGCCGCCCGAAACGACGGCTGGCTCCGGCAAGCAAGATCGGTGAGGGCGTGGGGACTGGCCTTGCTAATTCAGCAGGGCTGGTCGTCCTATGCCCTTACTCAGACCTCACCAACAAGCATGAACATAGGAAAATAAGACTGGTAGGGACGAAGTGGGCATATCGGCGGCAACATTGGAGCGGCTGCTAGCGCTCGAACTTGGGGACAAGTTGCAGGCGGTTATCCAAATTGTCATCGATAGCCATAAGCGAGAGGTAAATCCCGTGAGACAGGCGATAAACCGAAGATATTATCTTAAAAGTCTTACTAAGACGTCTGAAAACGTCTTAAATGGTCTTAATAAGACGTCTGAACACGAAAACGGCAAAGTATTCGTCAAAATAGGAACGCCGCAGTGGGCGGCATGGGAAATCGAGTATCGACGATCTAAGGGCAAAACGCCCCCCGTCGATAAACTGGGAATAGGATGGCACTTCCCGTCAGAATGGCCGCCGAATGGCGCTGGGCTCGCATCGGCGGAGCCACGGCCATGAAAAAACGAGCGGCTCCCGTATCGGCGCTTCCCGCGTTGCAGCGGTTCAAAATGTCGCATTACCGCGAAGCACCCCCTGGTCAGGTTATCGATCCGGCAGAGCGAGCGCGGGTATCTGCAGGTCTGGCGACATTGGCTGAAAGCCTAGCAACTCGGCAGGCTAACCAAATCGACCGCAAATATTCGGAATTACCAATCGCGAAAACCGCGCGCTTGACGGCGGAATACCGAGCCGACCCGCCAAAGGTTGGCCCTCATCTCTCGCGATGGATTGTCGAGAATGTTTGGTCGGCGGATGAAGCGGAGACCGAGCGATGAGCGAAGTAGATAAGGCGTTTGCACTGGCCCTAGCCCTTCCGGCCACAGGGTTAGCGTTCTGGCTAGGCGCAGCTAGCGCCCAAAACCTCACCTCCTGCCCACTCGACGAGGATCTGTACCATGGCTATTGCCTCATCGACACACCCCGCACCATAGCCACACCGTCAACCGCACCAGCCGACCCGGTCTACCCCTACGCCTGTAACGACATAAGAGGCCAAGGGTGCGTCCCCGATCCACCCGCTGGCGGCGCTGGCACGAGCAACAACGGCAGTCCCAACGCAGGCTACGGTAGCTCGACTAGCGGCGCGGCTGATGCGGGCGGCAATGCTGATGGTGCAACTTCTTCCAGCAGCGGCGATGGCTCTAGCAGTGGATATTGACCGATGAGCGAAGTGGATATTAGCGAGGGATCGCTGCTCAAGATTGGGCCCATCTATTCGGAAGCCGTGTCGGCGACCGTATTCGGTCGGGTCCTGGCCGAACGGGACGCCCTCCGCGCCACTCTCACCGAAGTTGAGCAAAGAGCCGCCAACAGCGCCGCCGAGGCGAAATACTATCTCGAAAGCACAATACTTGCGTTAAAGAAGGCTCATAATGATGAATCCGCCGCTCGCGACGCAACCATCGCGGAACTGCGGGAGGCGTTGGCGAAGGCGACGGCCGATGCTGAGCTATATGCAAGTCGGCTGGCTCCCGCGCAAGCCTATCGGGATAGATATCAGGAAGCCCTCAAGCAGGCCGGCGATTGGATAGAGCAGCAACAAGACCTGTATGGCGTGACATGGGGCAGGGATATTTTGAAAGTTATCGACGCCGCCCTCTCTAACTCAGGGGCGAGCCAATGACGGCGGAACAGGCGGTTGTATTTGCAATACGTAACAGCAGTTCGGCGAAAGAGTTCATCGAAAAGCTCAGCCTTAATAACTTCGCCCTCGTCCCCACAAACCCCGATTCCCAAGAGTTCAAGGATATGGTGGAGAGAGGGGCGAAGGAACAATACGAACGTAATGTACGAATGTTTTTCACTCCTGAGTGGAATGACGAAACTGAATACGTTCGAAATGATTATCGCGAACGTGCCCGCGTCTCCCTTCTCGCCGCCATCAAACCGGAGTGAATCATGAATAGAGAGGAAATGCGGAGTCGAGCCCTTACGATAGCTCGGGGTGGTAGCTGTCCTTGCGTTGACTGCTGCGAGCGTCTATGCAACGAGATTATTGCCCTTATCGGAGCCGAAGCGGTGAAGATAGCGGAGAACAAGATAACCGAATTGGAACGGCTTGGTTTCGAAAGCATGTCTCTTGAAGAGGTCGTGACCGCCCTTCGGGAGTTGTTCGGAGTGCAGAAGCCATGAAAGACAGTCATATCGGCGGCATCGTTGTCTGCGTCGCCCTAGGCGTTGCCACGGTCGCGGTGTTTCAAGAGCACTCCGCTCCGCTCCGCATTGGCGCATGCGACATGACGCCAAGGCCTCAAGCCTTTTACGCTTTGCGCTCCTGTTATGGTCGAGACGACAACGACATCAGTCATTTCTTCGATCTAGGGACCGGCTGTTTCATCAATCAAATGACAGGAGCCGCAGATTATTGTCCGACTTTTGTGTCCCACAGTGTTGACCATGCGACTGTTTGGGGTTTCGAATGAAAGACCTCCAAATTATGCTCAACGAAATCCGCACCCGCTTCGGCCCTCACTACGTCACGAGGGCTATCAATGTAGGCGGAGTTCTGCGGACAGAGATACGGGTCTTAGGAGACGACTGGTGCCCTCACATCGCAATGGCCGAGCGGATGTACGAGAACGGGGATCGCCACGGGCTGACGACGCTGTACGATATGATGATGGGGGGATGGAAGCCGTGGAACACGCTCAATGCGGCCATAGTGATTAATCAAGCGCGGAAGGCGACCAATGACAAATGAACCCGATAAGCAAACCATGATCGAGCGCGCGCGGCTCCTTTGCAATCCCGATGAGGCCCGGCACTTCGAGAGCCTGGTCAAGTTGTCCAATCAGCATGGGGGCCATGACGGAAACGTCAAGGTGTTTTATTATGCCTTGATCGCGCCGCCGGTGTCGGAAGAAACCAAAGCCTTCATCGAAAAGATGCTCTGCACGAATGAGCCAGCCAAACGCTGGACAAAGCAATGAGTCATTCCCCGACCTATCTCGCGGCTCATTTTCGATCAACAATTGCCGAGCGCACCGCGGCGAACAGACGACGCTCTTGGGACAAATCGTTTCCCGCGCCAAAGCCAATTCGTCGTATCGTTCGCAAGTCGATAGTCGGGGAGCGCTGCGACGTGACACTCCCCGCGCTGGCGTGGATGGACCCTAAGCGATCCTCTCCGTGATTTTGGCTTGCGGGCCGAGGGACGGCGCTGCTTCGCCCGTCAGGCGCCCGAGCATGAACATCAGAAGCGCGAATATCGCTGTGAGGACGAGAAATCGAGCGCGCTGGCTCATGGTATCGCCCCCGCAGCGTAGAGAACCGCCAGAGCCGCAATGACGGCTCCGATGAATGCCAAGAGGTCGAATGTCGCGATTTGTGCGGGGCTCTGATGGGTCATGATGGATCGTCCTCCGCAGTTACACGCTGATGACGCGCGCGCAGACCCTTCAGCCCATTATGAGCGGCCCACGATTGGACATTCTCAGGAGAGCCCCAGCAGCCGGACGGTGCGGCGTTATAAAAGAATATGATGCAGTCTTTAATGCACAAGGCATTCGTGTCGTCGGCTTTCGCGAACGTCTCTCGAAGATCATTAGAAAGCAGCGCTGTCAGGAAGTCGCCCGGCGGTGTGCCATTATTGATCCATCGCATTATAGCGCCGTGCATATGTTGTGGCAGTTTTCCAATAAGGTAGCTCATGACAATGCTCCTATGAGAACAGTCGCTCCGCCGATAGCCCCAGCAACAGCGCAGGCCAGCGAGATAGCAGCCCAGATCAGATGTGCGAAGAAGGTCATGATCGCCAATCCTTAAACTCTGGAACAAGCGCCGCAACCTCGGGCAACACCCATGTTTGTAGCCAGCCGCGCGTAGCAGCTTCAACGGCGACTTGGACTGCATGTCGAACTTCTGGCGTCATGTCGCGGGCTCCATCCACGCCAAAAACCGCAAAGCTGAAAGCCGGACCGCGAGTTAAAAGACGGCGCAACTCGACCGCGTGAGATGACCTCGTTCGCTTCATTTTCGCTCTCCATTCGGGCGTTCGCTCGCCCTGAAAAGACCATAGCGCAGAAAATAATGAAGCGCAAGCGAAAAATGCTATTGACAGGAAAAACGATATGGGGTAGATATTGGTCGCAGAGGTAGCGAGATGAAAGAATCAGAGACATATAGGCGCGCTGCTCGGGTTGTCGCCGCGATGGACCCGAGAATGCGAATGCTTGGGCAAGCAGCCTCGAGTCAAGCCCAAAATCAAAACGAAATGGTTCAAGGATTTGGTCTATCTTATAGCCAGACAGAGGCGGCAATCTGGTCAGGCTATGCTGGGGCGGCCGCCACTTTGAGAATGATCGCCGATGAAATTGAGAGAGGCGAGAAATCAACACCATAGGGGCTTATTCGGGAGAAACAACAATGGCTTTGGTCCACGAAAACGGCGCTTGGAACTCCCAGGCGGAGGCTCAAGAGGTCGATCGCCGCATGGCTGGGCGCCCCGAGTGGCAGCGCGCCTATCTCGCGCGTCAAGTCCGCGAGGAAGCGAGCTTCGAGCGCTGGCCGATCTGGGAGCGTCAACTTTCCTGTGAATGGACGCAATCGGAAAAGGCGACGCTTGAATTCTGGATGTATGCTCGTGGTTTGCAGCCGATCAGCAGGGACGGAAACGAAGTGTATTTCGACGCGGGCGTGAAGATCGACCAGCTTACGAACGCGATCGAAGCGCGTTGCGAGGCTCGGCTCGCGCTTGAAGTCGAAATGGGGCTGGTGGCATGAGCGAGTGGCAACCAATCGAAACCGCACCGAAGGACGGGACGTATATTCTAATCGCGCCGGGATTATGGACTGGAGTGACCTGCGGAATTGGCGTCTATGATCTTGACCGATATGCGAAAAAGCCGCGTGCATTCTGGCGGCGCGTGGAAGGGCATGGGCGGTCGCAGTCGCGTGAGGTACCGCCCACGCATTGGATGCCCTTGCCCGAGCCTCCCAAATGAAGCCTTCCCATTGCCGAGCGGCCCGCGGGCTGCTTGACTGGACGATAAAGGACCTCGCGGCCCGTTCCAAGGTCTCGGAAGCGCAGATTATCCGGTTTGAAAACGATAAGCCAACAGGACCGCTGTATGTCGCTGCGCTACGGGGGGCGCTTGAGGCGGGGGGGATCAAGTTCGTGCCGAACGGAGTTCAGATGCCGTGAAGCCGGTTGCCAGGGTTTACTATCCCGCTAACTCCCCGTAAGATCGACTCTGCATGGCGAGCGGGCGCAAGCGAAAATCAGGACCTAGGCAGCCAAATGGCCAGCCCTCGCGCGCAATCGCCAATCGCGAACCTTCCTCAGACCGATCCCCCTGCGCGATAAAGCGCCTGATGGATGCTGACATTCGCCTTGTGCATCAAAGCGCCTATGGAACGTCGGTCGGACGCCTAACCCTCCAAGGCAAGCTCAATGAAACGCAATATGCCGCCGCGCTACAGTGGGCCGCAATCGCTCAGAAACGCGCAAGGGCGCTCGATATGCCCTCAGCCGACATCAAGAGCCCAAACCTAGAGCCAAGGTCCCCAGGCTCTTCCCCAAACGGATCTAGCGACAAAGCCAGTCGCCTCGCAATCCTGCGCTTTGACCGGCTGATTTCCGATCTTCGCGCGCTTGGCCTCACCAAAGGCAGCATAATCGCAATGCGTGAGTGCTGCGAGGGAATCGGCCGCTCCCCTGCGGGATTTATCGAGCTTGTCGGCCTTCGCGATGCGCTTGCGGCCCTCGCCATTTTACTCGGATTGACGGGAAACGCGCCGAGTGCAATAAATGCGTCATCGGTGGTTCGCCCTCAATGATTTGTGTTAGTCTAACAGCATGGCAATCCGATTTGAGGACATCAATGGCGCGCAAAATCCTGGAAAGCCGCCTCAAGGCTCCTCTCGGCCAAAGCGTAAAATGGTGGGCGCGTTACCATCGCGACAATCCATCAACGCCGGTCAAAATCAAAAATCCGATGAAATTCCTCAGCGCTCACCAAAGGCGCAAGCTGCTTTTGATCGCGTCGCCTACCAGCGCGAGTTGATGCGCAAGCGCAGGGCTGCTAAAAAAGCAAAAGTTAGCAAAGCGACTTGAAAAAATAGCGATAGGATAAATTGCAATGGCCGGACATGGCTCCGCGCCTGGAGAGCGTCGCGGCGGGCGCAAGAAAGGCGTACCCAACAAGGCGACCTTGGCAAAGGAATCCAAGATAGCTGCGGAAGGGCTGACGCCGCTCGAATTGATGCTCGCTGTGGTGCGCAACAAGGATGAATTGCTTGCGACCCGGCTTGATGCGGCCAAGTCCGCAGCGCCTTATGTGCACCCTCGTCTGACTTCGGTCGAGGTCGGCGGCATGGATAAACGCCCGCTGGAATTTCGCGATGTGACCGAGTACACCGACGAGCAGCGCGCGCGAGCCCTCGCGGCGTTCATCGCCAAGCAGGCTGCATTGGATGCGCAAAAGAAATGAGCCTCTCTACGATTTTGTGGATTGGCGTTTGGGCGTTAGGCTGGTTTGCGGGCGGCTTGGCGATCGGCTTCATGTGGGGTAAATCAAGATGAGCGAGAAATTCTGGAAGTTCGTGGCATGGCATCTGATCCCAAAACGCGCGCGATATTGGGTCGTCGTTCGACAATGGGCGCATGCAACGCAGGGAAAATGGTCTCATGTTGAGGCTCCCATTGTCCTCGCGCTTGAAGTTCTGCAACGAATGGACTGAACGGCGTCCGGCCGCCTGACGCCCGGAAAACAGAAGGAGAAGTGCGATGCGACTGAATAAGACACGGGGCCTTCTGGCGGGGCTGATCCTGCTCGCGGGCGGTTATGCGGCGATCGGCGCGGGTTTGTGGCAGACGCTTCCGATTATCGGTGGCGCGTCCTATTGCGCGAGCTACATCGGCTCGCCCACGGGTCAGGGCACAATTACGGGCACAGGCGGCGGCACGACAACGCCTCCTGCAGTTTGCGGCCAGACGGTTCCCGCGGGGCCTGCGACCCTCACTGGCTCGGAAGTGCTTCCCGTCGATCTTTACACGCCCGGCGTTGGCCCGATCTTCGCGGGAGGCCCTACAACGGCTCTCATTCCGCTATCGCTCCTGAGCCCTGGCAATGTGGTTGTGCAGACGACGGGCGCGTCCGTGACGCTCGGGAACCTGACCGGCACACAGATTTTCAATGGTGTAGGCGCGACGGAAGCGGTGACAATGCCTCCGGCGCCGTTCAATGGCCAGCGCGTTCAGCTTGCGAACTCGACCTCGACCGCCATCGCAACGTTCTCGGTTACGGCGAACACGGGTCAATCGCTGGTGGGCGTTGCGCCAACGAACCTCGCGGCCGAGACGAACAACTCGGCGGCTGGCGCGCTATCTCAGGTCGAATACATCTATCAGGCATCGAACACGACGTGGTATCGCATTCAGTGATATAGCGGCCTCTCTCAAGCAAAAGGACAACGAACATGGCAGGTCAGAACGATATCGGCGACGTCAAGGGCATCAACATGCGCTCGATGGAGTTGAATACAGCTAAGGGCGCCGGGGCGCACGATCCGATGCGCAAGGGCAAGGAAAACCCTGGCAACACGCATCCGGGTCGCGATGGCTCGCGAGAGGCCCCGTGCGCGATCCCGATGCCGAAAAAGCGCGAGATCGACTGAGACCGCAAAGCTTGGGCGCTTGAACGCTGCGATGCTACAAATGCCTCGTGGATAGCTGGAATGCTCCGGCGCCCGCCACTTCCCTCGCCCTAGGAGCGCCAATGCGCCGCATCGTTAGCCATGCCCTCGCATTGGCCCTCGCCCTAGCGAGTTGCCTGCCCTCATTCGCCTATGATGCTGCGGTTTCAGCGGGCGGCTATGATGATTTCAGTTGCAATGCAGCGACAGGCGGCGCGAGCACCTGCTCGGGGCTAACGCGATCCGCGACGATCACAGCCTATGCCTCTGGGCAGCTTGTTTGCGGCGCGACCTGCGCGCCAATTCAAATCGTGGCGGGGCGTCGTTCTCCGACCTCGCCGCGTAGCGGGCTGTTGAGCAAGGTCATTCTCGCCAAGAGCACGGGCTCGTTTGCGAATGCCTCGTTCAATATTTACCTCTTTGCGTTGCCCCCGACTTTCGTGGGGCTCGCGGACTATTCCGCATACACGGGGCCGTATTTCGCGGACCTGACCGCGCCCGCGATCTACATCGGCCAAGCGACATGCGCGCAGACGACGTGGTCAACAACGACAGATGGCTCGGGCTGGAATGTCTGTCCGCTTGATATCGCACCCGCGGTCTATAAGTCGTTTCCGCCCGGCGAGACGATTTATGCGACGATCGAGGCGACGGGGGCTTATATCCCGGGCGCGGCGGAAAAGTTCGTCATCGTGACCTATGAGGCGCAGGACTGATGCGCGCGCGGCTTGCGTTCGCGGCGCTCGCGA
>Ga0209067_10002633_pt1 | contig 10567 bp, 11 predicted proteins | sample ColStrG_CSR_2013_FD_187199 | JGI IMG/M metagenome (GOLD analysis project Ga0209067, IMG submission 187199) | Freshwater sediment microbial communities in response to fracking from Pennsylvania, USA - Cold Stream Run_MetaG_CSR_2013 (SPAdes)... | ecosystem: Environmental > Aquatic > Freshwater >... | reverse complement strand
TGATCGACTTATCCACAGGCGCAGTGTAATCTGCTCCAATTCGTCCCTGGTCAAAATTCAATGAAAAAAGGTGGTCAAAATTCGATGCGCGCCAACAGAGCAAAGTGAAACATTGGAGCTTTCGTCAGTCGGCTGGTTAAAATGGACAGCGGGGTTGGCAATTTTGACTTTAATTTCAGCGTTTTGTTCATTTTTTATCCCCATTGCTGCCGATGCCACCAATTCACAAATAGTCCAATATATGACTTCAAAATTAGTTCTTTTACTTGTGCTCTTATCGGCAACTGTTTGGTGTGGGAGATTGTATAAAGCACAGAAACATTTGGCTATGCATCCACAATGAATTTGAGAAAGTGAATGCCAAGTAAATGAACAATTTGAAGAATCCCATTCATCATCTGCATAGCAGAAAAAGATGAAAATCTGAACCAGCGTCAAAATACGCTGAGCAGATAATTCAGGGAAAACATAGTGGAAATAATTTTGGAATCAAAAATCACCTGCCCACAATGTCACCTAACTAAACTGGAGACAATGCTAGGTGATGCGTGTCTGTTTTTTTATGAATGTAGCTACTGTAAATCAATGCTGCGACCGAAAAAGGGTGATTGCTGTGTTTTTTGTTCCTATGGTTCGGTGAAATGTCCGCCAGTTCAAAGTCAGAGTGGATGTTGTGGTAGTCACTTGAATTGAGTGTTGCCGAAGGCGAGGCTCTCCCATAAAGCCAAATAAATTACGAATATGACAATTAATGGTTAGTTTGTGGTGAATATCCAAATAGCTGTATAAAAACACAGTTTTATTTGTTAATAGGTGTATAGTGCGAATTGTTGGGCAAATCAATCGCAACCTACTACTTATGGGGAATGAAAATGAAAGAGCCAGGACTGGATAACCGCCATCGTGACAAAGATGGTCAGATTCAACAAAAACGCAGCGACACACAGAACAAGAATCTCCCAAATCCAATTCCGGGATTCAGTCCAAAAACAACGCTTGGGAACTATGCGAGAAAAAACCGGGAGACAAGTGAGAGCGGTATTCGAAATGCTGTAAAGAAGAGTGGTAAATGATGGGACAGATTTCAATCTCTAATGACGCACTCCTCAAGAAAATAAATCAGCAACTTGAAGGGCAGGAAGGACTACGATTTTTGGTTTCAAATCTGGCACAGAGGATTAATGAAATACCGAACTGGCGAGTTGATGGGTATGTGGTTAGTGGCCAGAGTATGCTACACGCAGATGAGCTTGAGCCGTTGAACAACGTGTTAGAACAGTTTTCTTCCTATGAGGTTGACTGGACGTTGCCAACATCGAAAACGGATTAGTACATAAAGCACGAAAATAGTGAATTGAAAATGAAAAAGCACTGAATTTGAATTCAGTGCTTTTTTACTTCAATCCGGTGGTGCCCAGGGCCGGACTCGAACCGGCACGCCTTTCGGCGGGGGATTTTGAGTCCCCTAAGTCTACCAATTTCATCACCTGGGCATTTTTACTACTTGGAATTACATAATACCAGCTCGATCAGTTGAGCTAAAATTATTCTGAAACTTTACAAATCTTTACAGCACTTTTGCCACTAACTTTTGCTGCTGAAAATTATTAAATTCAACAACTTGCGTGTGAGTCCATTTTTAACGCGGGGTCTTTTGAGTCCCCTACGTCTACCAATTTCATCACCCGGGCAAAATTGAGTCGCTATTATGGTCCATTCGAATAGTTAGCGCAAGTAACATTTGCCTCGAATGGGCGGAGTCCGGGTCGTTACTTCCGTTTGTATAACATAAACCGTTCCGATTTATCCGCTGCGCGATGTCCTTCCCACAACGGATCGGTATCTGGAGGGAAGTTGGCCGGTTTGATTGTGTGACGTTGTGCCAGAAAATAATCGCATTCGGGTTTGTCAAAGCCTGCGAAACGGATATTGCCGAAATAGGCGAATGACGCGCGTTGCGCCGTGCCGACGTTGGTGTCGACACAGTTGTAATGTTCAGGCAGTTGGTGTGCAATCTCCAATGCCAGTGGCCGGTAGCTGACCCGATAGTCGATCCATGGTGTAAATAATGTCAACGCCAGCAGCCAGCACAAAATTACACCGCTGCCGGACAGGACCACTGCACGCCATAAAACCCGTGGTTGACGCGAGATGCGCCAGTGTACCAGCTTGACCCAGGCACAGGTAAATACGAAAGCAATGAAAAAAGTGATCGGATTAAATTCGGAAGTGAAACCGGGCACGGTTTTAAAGACGTTGTTGTGCATCTGTTCCGGCCAGCCAAATTGCATGGCAATCCAGGACATCCAGATAAAGGTGGCGAACAGGCTGAACACCATGACGGAAAACCAGTCAACCGCATTGATGGCACCACGTTTCATGGTCGGCAGTCCGAATGCGGCCAGTATCGACAATGGCGGAATCAGTGGAATCAGGCTGCTTTGTTCCGCGTAGGGGCTGCAGAACGCCAGTAACACCAGTGCGATCAGGAATCCGAGTGGCAGGCAGATATGCAGTGCTTTGGTCTGCTGACGCCATGCATAAACCGCCCATCCTGCAAACGGCCATGCCGGCCAGGTAAACCAGGCGGAATATTTGACAAAGTAGCGCAGGCTGCCATAGCTGGGGCGGAAAAATTCTTTACGGTTCCAAAGTAACCAGGCATCAATCGGAGACCCGTTAAACGGCTGCACGACAGCGCAGCTAACGAACCAGACTGCACCGATGGCCAATGCTGCCGGCAGGGAGATCAGGATCAGATACGGCAGCAATTTCTTATAACGAAAACCAGCCAGCATACAACATGTGAACCACAGGCTGGCTGGCACCAGCCAGCCGCGGGTCAACGTCAGCATGCCAAGGGCGGCACCAAGCATCAGTGCAAATTTACTGGTGGCGGCTGCCTGTTCCGGATCGTTATCAAAAAGGCGGATGGCAACGTACAACACAAATGCGACCAGTGAAATCTGTAGCGCGATTGCGCTGGTTAAATGGCTGTGCAGCAGCAATCCCAGACTGCCAAGGTAGATCAGCAAGGCACCATCGGCGAGAGTGCGACCAAAATCTGCCGGTTCAGGCTGGCCACCAAATGCCAGTTGAAGTGGCTGCGCTTCCTGTCGGCGTCCCAGTGTATAGGTTGCGTACCAGACCGACGCTGCGCCCAGCGTGAAAAACAGCAGACTGGCCAAACGTGCAGCGACTTCGTCGCCGATCAGCCAGCCGAACAGTCTGATGCACAGGGCGCCTATCCAGTAGCTGAACGGCCCTTCCTGGGGCATGGACAGCCCAGCAATATTCGGCCATAACCAGTCATTGATTGATCCATGTGCCATCGTCCACATGATGCCGAAACCACTTGCGTCCCCCCCAATTTTCCATGGGTCGCGGCTGAGCAGTCCCGGCAATATGTACAGGACGCACAGCGCAAAGATGCCGAGTCGGGGAAGTCCAATTGTTGCTGACGCAGGGAGTCGAACTGGTTTCATTAATCTATTTATTAAAGATACGTGGTGTGGACGTTTGTCAGGTGCAGAGAATTTACCCTTATGCTGCCGGGCATGCAATAAAAAAGCAGCCGAAGCTGCTTTTTTGTGGTGCTTTGGCTGTGAACGCCGTCAAAATTACTCGTCTTTGACTGCAGTTTTGGAACCAACTGTACCGAATTTTTTGCGGAATTTATCAACACGACCTGCCGTGTCAACAATTTTATGTTTACCAGTGTAAAAAGGATGGGATTCAGCTGAAACCTCGATTTTTACCAGCGGATAAGTTTTGCCTTCAAATTCGATGGTGTCACGTGTATTGATCGTCGAACGCGTGATGAATTTGAAATCGATAGACATGTCCTGGAACACGACTTCGCGATAATTTGGGTGGATACCGTCTTTCATATTTGCCTCTGAATAAAGTTTGGCAGCCAATAACCACTTCGTCGGTCGACTTGCTTCTTGACCCGATTGAGTATCACTTACCTGATTGGAAATCGGCTACCCATGTAGCCGAGCTCGCGATTATACACAACTAACGGCCAAAATACAGCCAAAAATTAGCCTTGGATGTTCAACGACGCATCATTTCAAAGAACTCGGCATTGTTTTTTGTGCCTTTCATCTTGTCTAAAATGAATTCCATCGCTTCAATTTCATCCATGCTGTATAGCAGTTTTCGCAACACCCAGATTTTCTGCAGCTGATCTGGTTTGATCAGCAGTTCTTCACGACGGGTTCCGGATTTGTTCAGGTTGATCGCCGGGTAGGTCCGTTTTTCGGCCAGACGACGTTCCAGATGAACCTCCATATTGCCGGTACCTTTGAATTCTTCGTAAATGACGTCATCCATACGGCTGCCGGTTTCAATCAGGGCAGTGGCGATGATGGTCAGAGAGCCGCCTTCTTCCACATTTCGCGCGGCACCAAAAAAGCGTTTCGGGCGTTGCAGCGCATTTGCATCCACACCGCCGGTCAGGACTTTGCCGGATGCCGGGATAACAGTGTTGTAGGCACGCGCCAGACGGGTGATCGAGTCCAGCAGAATCACGACATCTTTTTTCATTTCAACCAGGCGCTTGGCTTTTTCCAGCACCATTTCAGCAACCTGTACGTGACGGGTGGCCGGTTCATCGAAGGTCGAGGCAACCACTTCGCCACGTACGGAGCGCTGCATTTCGGTCACTTCTTCAGGACGTTCGTCGATCAGCAGCACAATCAGCGTAATGTCAGGATGGTTGGCCGTGATGGCGTGCGCAATGTGCTGCAGCATGACGGATTTGCCGGACTTCGGCGAAGCCACCAGCAAACCGCGCTGTCCTTTGCCGATCGGGGCAATCAGATCGATGATACGGCCGGTGGTGTTTTCTTCACCGCGCATGTCGCGTTCAAGGCATAGCGGCTTGTTCGGGTGCAGCGGTGTCAGGTTTTCAAACAGGATACGGTGTTTGGAGGCTTCCGGTGATTCACCGTTGACCTTGTCCACTTTAACCAGTGCAAAATAGCGTTCGCCATCTTTTGGCGTTCGCACTTCACCTTCAATCGAATCGCCGGTGTGCAGATTGAAGCGGCGGATCTGGGAAGGCGAGATATAAATATCATCGGTGGACGCCATGTAACTGGCGTCGGGCGAGCGCAGAAAGCCAAACCCGTCGGGTAAAACTTCAAGAGCGCCATCGCCAAATATTTGTTCGCCTTGTTTGGCGCGTTTTTTAAGGATTGCAAACATTAATTCCTGTTTGCGTAATCGTGCTGCGTTGTCAATGTCCAAGCCAATTGCCATTTCTAGCAATGCGGAGACGTGTAACGCCTTTAATTCAGATAGATGCATGTTTTTGGTGTCCCGAGATGGGAGTAGTGGTGGGGGAGGAACAACGTGGTGTGAAAATTAGTGGTTGTCAGGTGATTCAGCGACGCGGCAAGGGGGGTGTCCATTGCCGCGTACTGTTTCGAATATTACAGATTACTTTCGATAAACGAGGTCAATTGACCCTTGGCCAGCGCGCCAACTTTCTGAGCCGCAGGCACACCGTTCTTAAACAGTATCAGAGTCGGAATACCGCGCACACCGAATTTGGTTGGCGTTTCCTGATTTGAATCCACATCCATTTTGGCGATGATCACTTTGCCGTTTAATTCTTTGGCGACTTCTTCCAGAATCGGGGCAATCATTTTGCAAGGACCGCACCACTCAGCCCAGAAATCTACCAGGACAGGTTTGTCTGATTTTAATACATCGGATTCAAAAGATGCATCGGTGATATGTTTGATGTTTTCGCTCATGGATTCCTCAAATGAGGGGAATTAAAAAAAGGGTAATTGTTAAGGGTTTGTTTGCTGCTTTTGTTTTGGTGTCCCGGACCACAGCCCTGAATTGGTAAAAAAGTGCAGGGTGGGTATTGAACCTGGAGCGGCTCAGTCTTATAACTTTTTTAAAGTGAGCTGCAAGGCAGGGAAATCGCATAATACTCCATTTTTGTGAAAAAGGTGAATGGGCGTCTCATATTTTTGAATCGTGAGATCCGCGAGTGCGATCATCAGCGCTAGAACTACCGGTTAATTAAACCGTGCACGATTGATATCAACGGATGGCAAGCAGTTTGATTTTTGCGAAAATTTTTTAAATAACGCCTGCGTATCGTGATACCATTTTTAGTTAATGTAAGACAACATCTAGCCGATCAACCCAACTGCACCCACTGAAATGATTTCTGACTTTCACCAACTGGCTCAAAAAGTTGAGCAACTGGCGGCACTGACAACCAAGCTGCGCGTTGAAAATACCGAATTGCGTTTAAAGGTTGCGGAATTGGCATCGACCAATACGGATTTAACTGCAAAGATACAGCAGGCACACGAGCGCGTCACTGAAGTGCTTGAAAAACTGCCATTGGCCGAACAGGAGTAAAGATGAATCAGATCGACGTTACCATCATGGGGCAAAGTTACAAACTGGTCTGCAAGGATGGCGAACAGGCCGCGTTGCAGCAGGCTGCCGCGTATCTGGATGAAAAAATGTGTGCAATTCGCGACAGCGCCAAAATAAAAGGCACCGACCGGATTGCGGTGATGGCAGCCCTTACTATCTCAGCTGATCTGCTGGCGACCAAGGTGCCCGGCGGATTGTTTCCGGACGCGACCATCGCAGAAATTAAAAAACAGATGCACGATATGAACGACGTACTGGACAGTGCACTGACTCCGCAGGAAAACCTTTTTTAAGTCGAAGGCAAATTGTTTGTTCCTATTAGGCAGGATTGAATAATAAAAATAAATGCTTTAAATCAACGACTGATTCGGGTACACTTTGCTTCCCTGCCGTGTTTGCTATTGCCATATATTCCTTGAACCATTTATATGCATAGGTTGTGGACATTGTTCAATTGGTGTGAGCGTCGCTTTGTCCGATGAACCCGAAATTGAACTGACTGCAACCAACTTGAACCTTCAGGTTCAGGATGCTGGCAAAGCGGCTCTGGCGGGGATTTTATTCAGGCGGCTGCATTGAAAAATGCAGCCGCTTTTCAATTGAGGAGAATGGATTGAAGCGCTATTGGTTAATGAAATCCGAACCCGGTGAAGTCAGCATCGACGACCTCGTCAAGCAAAAAACAATAGGCTGGTTTGGCGTGCGCAATTATCAGGCGCGCAATTTCATGCGTGATCTGATGCAGGTCGGCGACGGGGTGCTGTTCTATCACTCCAGTTGTGCCGAACCTGGTATTGCCGGGCTGGCAGAAGTGGCCAGTGCCAGCTATCCGGATCCGACCCAGTTTGAACCGAAAAGTCATTACTTTGATCCGAAAGCGACTCTGGAGCAGCCGCGCTGGATGCAGGTCGATGTCAAGGCCATTCGTAAAACAAGGCTGGTGAATCTGGCCGAATTACGGGCTGAACCGTTGCTGGCCGAAATGCTGATTTTGAAAAAAGGGAATCGTCTGTCGATCACGCCAGTCAGCCCTGCCGAGTGGCGGGTGATTCAAAAAATGCTGGGTTGATTCACAGATTTTTAAGAAATCGGTTTAAGAAAAAGAGGTGTATTCACTTGCTGAATACACCTCTTTTTTTATGTTCAGGTTTGCCGGCAATGCGGCAATGACTTTTATAAAAGTCGCGGCAGTCCGATCAACGTTGCCAGCATCAGGCTGGTCAGTAACAGCAAATTCCAGAAATTGTCCTTGAGGATACCGGATGTCGTAAATTGGACAGGTTTGATATGTTGAATCAGAACACGCATGTTTCTTCCTTGTTTAGTTAAATCTGCAATCAACACTATATGGGTTGACCCAGTTATTTTCTAATGAAGAAAATCCATATTCGATATACCGATTGTGAATAACAGCGCAGTCACGGCATCCTGATGGGTACGCAGCGCATGAACGTTACTGAAAATGAAAAAATGCAACGCTGATCCCTTGATCAAGATCAACATATTGAGTTTACCAAGGGAAAACCCCTCCTGTCTTAACGAGATTTAATTGAATTAGAAATTTCATTGCATAAACTGGTTGGCAGAACAGAGCGATGCGCTTGTGCAGCGAATCAGCACTCCGGTATTTTACAATCATGACGACATCAGGTCGGGTACATCAATATGAAAATTCTTGACAATATTTCCATCAAGACGCGTTTGGTCTTTGTCATTTCCTTTTTGTCATTCTTGCTGATTGTCGGCGGGCTGATCGGCATCATCAATCTCAGTATTGCCAATGATGTGATCAGGGCGGATTATGAAAGCCGTCTGGTGCCCATGGAGCACCTGCACAAGATGATCAATTTAATCAACAGCAACCAACTCGCTGTGGCGTTGTCACTGACTGCCGATACGTCGACGGTTTCTCAGGACATGCAACAGATTGATACGCGGCTGGCTGAAATCAATTCCGAGTGGCAGAACTTTTCTGCCGTTGAAAAAAATGCCGATGAAAAGTCTTTGGCCGGCAAATTTAATGAGGCACACCTGAAACTGGTGCAGGAGGGGCTGACGCCGGCCATGACCGCGCTTCGTGCCGGCAATATCGCCGAGGCGACACGACTGGTTCGCGGTCCCATGCCGGCACTGGTCGCATCGGTTCAGGACGCGGCGAATGCACTGAATCTGTTGAATATGAATACATCGAAGAAGGATTTCGAGAAATCGCAATTTATTTATCATCTGGTCCGCAACAGCTGCATTACCGGGATTATTCTCGGTATCATCATTTCGGCTTTTATCGGTCGCTGGCTGATTGGTTCCATTTCTCTGCCGTTGGAAGCAGCAGTTCGTACTGCAAAAAATGTCGCCGCGGGCAACCTGACCAACCATATTGAAACGACGGCACAGGATGAAACCGGGCAGTTAATGCGCGCCCTCAAGGAAATGACAGAGAGCCTGGTCAATATTGTTGACCGGGTCCGGGTTGGCACGACAACCATTGTGAATGCGTCAAATGAAATTGTTAGCGGAAATCACGATCTGTCAGCCCGCACCGAGCAGCAGGCGCATTCACTTCAGGAAACCGCCTCGTCGATGGAAGTGCTGACCGCGACCGTGAAGCAGAATGCCGACAGCGCACAGACGGCCAATCAGCTGGCCCAGTCCGCCTCCGAATTTGCGGTCAAAGGTGGCGTCGTGGTGCATGAGGTGGTCGAAACAATGACCTCGATTAACGAGTCGTCGAAAAAGATTGTCGATATCATTGGCGTGATTGACAGTATCGCTTTTCAGACCAATATTCTGGCGCTGAACGCCGCTGTTGAGGCGGCACGGGCCGGTGAGCAGGGGCGCGGGTTTGCCGTGGTGGCCACCGAAGTACGCCAGCTGGCACAGCGTTCGGCTGCAGCGGCAAAAGAAATCAAGAATCTGATCGATGATTCGGTACAGAAGGTGCATGCCGGCGCCAAGCTGGTGGACCAGGCCGGAGCGACAATGGAAGACATCGTCTCCAGTGTAAAACGGGTTACCGACATCATGGGTGAAATTACCACTGCCAGCAAAGAGCAGGCCAACGGAATCGACCAGGTCAACCGGGCCATCAACCACATGGATGAAAGTACCCAGCAGAATGCAGCACTGGTTGAACAGTCGTTTGCTTCGGCAGAGTCACTGAAAGATCAGGCGTTTGAGTTGGCCAACGTGGTCAGCATTTTTGTGCTGAATGACGCGTCAGCTTCAGCGGCACGCGCGCTCGAATCACCGGCAGTCAGGGCATCGCAATCGAACACCAGACTGCTGGTTGCAATCTGATAATGTGCTATTGACTGAACCGGTCCCGGAGCAGGTTCTTTTGCACCTTGCCCATGCTGTTGCGCGGTAATTCATCCACGATGAAAATTTGTTTTGGCACTTTGAAATTGGCAATCGCCGTTTTCAATGTGCTGATCATCTGGGTTGTATCGACTGCTTGATTGCAGACCAGTACGGCGCAAACCGCCTCACCGAAATCGTTGTGTGGCAATCCGATCACCGCGGATTCGATAACGCCGGGCATGGTGTCAAGTATGAGTTCAATTTCTTTGGGATAGATATTGTAGCCACCTGAAATAATCAGGTCTTTGCTGCGTCCGACTATGTGCAGGTAACCTTCGCGGTCGAATTTTCCGAGGTCGCCGGTTTTAAAAAAACCGTCCGCGCTGAATTCCTGGGCAGTCTTTTCCGGCATGTTCCAGTAGCCCTTAAATACATTGGGACCTTTGACCTGAATGTGACCGATGGCGTCAACCTGACAGGCCACGCCGTTATCGTCGACTGTTCGCACCTGTTCGCCCTGCAAGGGAAATCCGACGGTACCGACGCGCTTTTCGCCGTCACACGGATTGGACGTGATAATGTTGGTTTCGCTCATGCCATAACGTTCCAGCAGAGTGTGACCGGTGCGCTGCTGAAAACTGTGGAACGTTTCCGCGAGCAGCGGGGCCGAACCGGAAATGAACAGACGCATGTGGCTGCACAGCTTTTGATCCAGTCCGGCCTGCTCCAGCAGGCGCACGTAATAAGTCGGCACGCCCATCATCACCGTACAGCGTGGCAGAAAACGGATTACCTGTGCAGGATCGAATTTGGGCAAAAAGATCATCCGGCAGCCCGACAGCAGTGCAACATG
>Ga0209067_10002632_pt1 | contig 10568 bp, 15 predicted proteins | sample ColStrG_CSR_2013_FD_187199 | JGI IMG/M metagenome (GOLD analysis project Ga0209067, IMG submission 187199) | Freshwater sediment microbial communities in response to fracking from Pennsylvania, USA - Cold Stream Run_MetaG_CSR_2013 (SPAdes)... | ecosystem: Environmental > Aquatic > Freshwater >... | reverse complement strand
ATATAAAATTGTGTACATCATTTATCCTTTTTAATAAAACCTTTTGGCCATATGCAATCTAAACCTAGGTATTGCATCAAACAACAGTATGCAAGCTGTGTGTGGTATTCCCCCTTAACTTGATGGAGATTAACTACAATTCCAATTAACTTGTCTTTGTCTATTTCCTCATTTGATTTCATTAAACAATCCTGTATTCTTATCGTAATACACTTTAACCTTACCAGAAGCTCCACTATTCCTATCTTCAAGTAAAACTAAGTCCCTAATATTTCTTTGCTCTTCTGGGTGCTCTGGGTTTTTATTTCCCTGTATTCCTATCATTGCATGGCAGCTTCTCATCATAGCTCTACTGCCAGCAAATTGAGTGCTAAGTACAGCTCCACCACGCTCATGTGGTTCCCCTGAATCTGGCGCTTTAAGGTGGCAATAGATGTGTACCACAATTTGCAAGTCCATAGCCATCTGTGCTAGCTCTTGAGACATCTTCTGCAATAGTGTATTAGCGTCTGCTGGGTTAAATGCGTTAGTGAGCGTAGTAATGGGGTCAATAAACACTGCTTTACATCCCTCATTAGCTGCTTGTCTAATGTCACTCTTCAGTACATCCCAAGTAAGCTCCTGGTAGAGATTCAACATATACAATTTATCTTTTACAAGCGGCGCCCCTGCATCGAATGCTTCAAAATCAAACGGTATATTGGGGTCATGGAATACTTTGCCTACAAGCTTACCTATCACTCCCTGTAATGTTCTTGCATTACTCTCTTCAGTCTTAGCTACAAACACTTTCCAACCATGCTCTTTGATGTTCCATGCTGCTAGATCATCTAAGAATGCAGACTTACCCATCTTAACTCCAGCTCCCCAGTAGACACACTCCCCTAATCTCTGTCCTCTAGTAAGCTTTGTAAGCCCCTCATAAGGATAACTAAACCCCCATTTTGCTTCTGTTCTAGCGAGTGTAAGAACATCTTCAGCTGACACAATTCTGGTGTTTTTCGGCTTTGCAGCATTGAATACACATGCTCCGTAAGCTGCTTTACTTCTTCCTTCTATAAGGCAGTCATTAGCATCCTTTCCTGGAAGCTTAACTACCACAACATCTGGTACAATGAGCAGCACTTCCTCTACTGCTTTCTGGCCAGCCTCATCAGAATCAAAAACTAATACTATTTCTTTAAAGTGGTCTCGTATAGCTTTAAGATTTTTTGATATATCTCTTGCTGCACTACCAGCCCCATGTGGTAAGCTAACAATAGCTGGGTGAAAATCAGCATAGGGAGTCCCTTTATTGTGATCTTTGAATATTTGATACAGTGCAATGGCATCTAGTTCCCCTTCTGTGATGTATATACGCTTACCACCAGTGGCTATTGCTTGATTCCAGCCAAACAAATCCACGTCTTTCTGATTGCCAATGCTCCACATGCGTTTATTCTCAATTAAGCGCACTTTATAACCCACTAGCTTAGCCCCCTTAGTGTATGGGTAATAATGAAGCTTAGGCGTCTCTCCGTCTGCTTCTGATACCCCTATGCGCACATTAAAATAAGCTAAGCTTTCTTTCTTCAGCTTTCTATCTTTAAGAGGCAGAATGGGATAGCTAGAAATGTCTTCTATTTCTTGCTCAATTTCCTCTTTAGATTTGATAGCTTTTGTCGGCTTGTATTCAGGCTTGTCTAAGTAGGGATTAGGAATGTATTGGCCTGTAGCAAAATCAAAGCCATCATATGTACCATCCTCTTGTAGAAATACCTGAATACTCCCGATCTTTTCAACACATACCCCCATCAAAAGTATGTGCGCTTAAGTGTTGTAACTGTCACCCCTAAAGCAAAATAAATATTTACTATAGGGATTACACCCATAATCAAGATACAAAGAACAATCTGCATAAATGAATATTTCCTAAATGCTTCTATGCTAGCCCATTGCAACAAAGTACCAAATGCTACTAATGCAAAAGCAATCTGATACACAAACCAAAATGTTTCCATTATTTCTCCTGTTTATAAATCTTAAATTCATTCACATATGCATCTAAAGTGGCTCCAGCCAATCCAGGTGCCGTATTCACTTCTAGGACAAAGGCTTTTCCAGTCTTAGTAGTGAGTATGTCTACTGCTCCAAAATCTAGCCCTAAGGCCTCTACAGCCAGCACAGCATGCTTTAACACAATTTCTGGAGCAATAATATCGTGGTTAGCATAGATAAACCCATTAGCGTGATTTCTAACTTGCCAATTAACATTTTCATCTGGTACATCTAATTTCCTCTGTTTCTTTTGTATAAAAAATGGTTTTACCTTATGCACGTGTACACGATATTCATCCTGCTTAGGCACATACTGAGTATATAGAGGGGCATCAATCAATGCTTCCCCAGGTTTAACAATAACAATTCCTTTACCGCTGTGACTATTAACTATCTTACGGCACACTACCGCCTTACCAGCTTCTAGCCACATTCTTGCTCTTGCTTTGTATGTAGTGTGGGCAACACAGATTTCATGTTTAGCCATCGCATTAAAAGCTGTAATCTTGTTTGCTGCCTTTGCTACAGCTGAAAAATGGTTTATATGGTTTTCAATATTCCAGATATCACGCTCAATAGCACTGGCCCCCCAGTTAATAAAGCTACCTTTAATAGGTTTTCCATGGTGCTTAAGTCTTTTAACTCCTAAAGCTTTAGCAAGAGCTTTAGCGCCCTCGCTAGCTTTATTATATGAGTAAATCTTCATTGTGCATCCCCTGGATTTAATGGATTGGCTTGCTGTAGGCCTGCTTCAATTCTCCAGCGACGTAGTGCTTCTTCATGATCCATTGCTAAGCCATTAATAACAGGACCAGGGGGAGCAGCAGCAAATACTCTACGAGGAGCATTAGCTAAAATTTCATCAATATCATCTACAATTACTTTAGCTTTCTTCTTACCCTTTGCTTCTCTGTATGAGAACGGCATATCAATACTGAGAGAAAAGCTGTTTTGCATATCTCGGTCCATTCCGACATATGTAAAGCTAGCAGCAAGTTTTCTACCTAACACCCGATACAAGAATGATGTAGGTGTATCTTCCATAAACATATTAAGAATGTCTTTAGGTGTACCAGCACCCATAGCAAACTCTCGCAAGGTCACTAATGCTTTTGCCCAAGTAACTAAGCGGTCTACATCTAGATTGCCTTCCATCGCTCTGAATTCTAAAGAGCCAAACTTAGCTGTGCTGCACAGATTGATAGAAGCATACCTAACACGTTCTTGATTCACATATTGAAAAGCTTGGCTACCATGAGTGAATAACATATTAATGGTATCCAATACCCCATCTGCATCTGATAAGCGAAGACAAAATCTGTTTCCTTTGCGCAGTGCTCCGCAGAAGTTAATCAGAGGCTCTTCTAACAAAAAATAGGTATAGATGAAATTCAAATACTGATTCATCTCCATCTGTTGACAATTTACATGGACATGCACTGAAGTGCGGAAAGAGAAATCAATACGGCTCCCATCTTTCTTAAACTCCTCTTGTAAGCCCTCTAAAGCACTCTTCACTTCATCAATAGGCAGTGGCTTAGTAAAGATATACTCCATGCTCTCACCACGTAAGGAGCCGTCTTTAACAGCTTTCCAGCGTCTGTCTCGTGGGTCATCCGTTAAACGTCTTCCCTCTACTTCTATCTCTATTCCTACATCGCCGTCAAATAATGGCTGCTTTAAAATCTCGTAAATCTTTGGCATGATTATTATCCAGTAATAAAATTAAATGTTTATACTCTTCTTTAAACTCAATATTTCCGTCTTTAACTTTGCCAACTGGATTGGTCTTATAGTAGACGTTCATACGGTAATCCACTGCAAACTGCTTATCAAAAGCACAGCTACCCTTAAGCTCAACACATTGCTTTAAAGCTTGCTTCAATGTGGGGTAATGATTGAGAAGAGCTTCTGCCACTTCTTTTGTAGCCAGCTGCTGTGCTTTGTGTCTCTCTGCATCCCCTGTCTCAATAATGTGCTGTACGCTGACATTACGTGGATTGAGTCCCATGTAAAACTTACGGATGGGTGTACGCTGAGCAAAGAAAGCATATCTACCAATATTAAAATATCCTATGCGGGCTATAGGCTTTAAGAATCGTGCTATATCTAAATCTTCCCTAGCCAGATTCTGAGTTAAGAGATCAGTGTAGATAACTGTCTTACAGTCCCTAGAGACTTCGTTAATGTATACAGGCTTGTCTTGGTACATCACTACGCATCCGACAAAATCCCGCACAATGTCATCATAATCCATATCCATATTATGCCCTCATCACTTCTATATTTTCAGATTGGATAATCTTATAAGCTGCTTCAATATTTGACGTATTAATGATGTCCTGGATGTCTCCATATTTCTCTGCTAAATTATTCCCAGCCACTGCACTCTCTGTAGCCCTTACAGCAGCACGATATACCCAAGCCATAAGCTGCTCTGAGTTTAGCCAAGCATTAGACAAAGTGCGATATTCTACCCCGTATGGTTTAGGGCGATATGCTCCAGCTTTGCCATACATTTCTCTCCGTCGTGTAGCTGCATCATAGAACAGGCTAGGAAGACCAAGGTAGAAATCACATTGTCTAGCTACTGCTTCACAATTATCTAAGTGCCCAACTTCAAAGGGTTCTTTATCGCCTGTCCAACCGATATGCACATGGCCAGAAGCTGTACGCATAGGCCGATTTCCATCTGGTCGTGGGTTGGCTGTGCGTGTCCAGGCATTGTAATCTGGGTCACATCCAAGCTCTAGTGCTGCTAAAGGCTGTGTAGATAAATACTCTTCTGAGAAATCAGCTACAGGCACAGCTACCACTTCATATTCAGGAACCATTGATCGAATAGTTTTATATACGTCTTGTACATTGATGACAAACTCGCTCTCATTATGTGCTGGGTCTATGTTGAATTCCAGAGCCATACCATCTACTTGCACAGCTCCCCTGTTTACTTTCTGTGGATTTTTCTTATCACCTTCAATCAAACCAAATGCAGACATAAATTTACCACCCTGCTTTACAAATATTTCTGGGTCACATCCGACTAGAATCTCCATAATTCACCTATATAAAATTAACCATGTCTTTTACTTCTTGATTATCTGCGCAATGCTTACAGAAGCACTCCCCGCTAGTGGTAAACTTAACCCCTTCTCCGGCTATGAGGTTTGTACTGCAATAGTCACACTGTTGATATTTTTTCTCCCAGTCAGCTTTCTTAAGTAAAATCCCGTTAGCATCTTTAAACGTGTCTTCATAAGCATCATCGAATACAAGCTTTACATTAATAGGGTTGGCACGATAATACGATTGTCCATTTGCTTCATGATGTAAGCACAGAATGCTAGTAATTACTTCATACCCAATAAATGCTTCTAAAGCTTGATCTTTTTGGCTGTGATATAATCGAATAGGGTATTTAGGATTGTCTTTATCAAACAATGAAATATACCGCACATTCTTCTTATCTACTCCCTTATCTAAAATCTCAAGAGTAACTAATTCTTGATTAGCATAAGAGCGTGGTAAATCCATATACTCATTATTTACCACTACCAAAGAAGCCTTAGACTTTCTAATCTTCCCATGAGCTGTAGTAGTGGCTGTTGGGAAAGGGAGTGGGGGTGGTGCCTTCACTTCAGTCACTTCTGGCTCTGAAATATTGCCATCACGGTCAATTAAGAATTTATATAATTGATCTGTTACTGTCTCTGTGATGTCTGTATGCTTGATATCATTACGCCCAAGAATAGCATACAACATCCATCCCTCAGAAGCTCCAAACAATGTCTTGCCGTCATCTGACCAGCATGTATACATCGGCCTGTCTGAATTGCGTAAAAGATTAAAAGTCTTTTCTCGCTTATCCCAGAATACTAAGCTCCAGGCATCACGTGGGCTATCAAGCAGGTTTATAGCGGCCTGGAGGCCAAAATCTGCAATGTGTGCATAAAGTGCTTCACTGTCTACAGCGTACTTTACATGGTCGTGTAGGCGATATTTAGAGCCTAATGTGCCGTTATGTACCCCTACTAGCTTGTGATTCTCAAAGGGGTGAGCTGTCTCACGTGATACTCCGCCTACTGTAGCATAACGATTATGGCCAATAAGCACACAATTCTCTTTATCTACTGCGCTTGCTCCACGCTTACTGTACAGAAGAAAATCAGGCGTGCCAATCTCCTTCACCACATCTACCATCTGCATCCATTTAGATACTGCCGCTATTCCCGTGCTATCTTCTCCCCTCAACTGGTCAACAGTGAGGAGCTGGGAAAATACTTTCCTGTGTACTGGCATGATGTTCCCAGCTACAAATACAATACCACACATAATTATCTCCTTAGGCTGCTACAGCTTGTTTAGTGAAAGAAAAGAAACGGTCTAAAAGCTCAGCGAAATATTTACGCATTCCTAAATATTCTACTGATGAGAATTCAGGATGGGGTTGGAAACACAAGCTTTGTGTCCCTTCATAAAATACTACTTCCACATCTTTGTCTGAAATATCGCTCTTAAAGATTTCTCCGTCATACCATTCCCGTCTGCCCTTTTGATTGCCAGTAGCGATAATTTCAGCATCTTCCCCTGGCAGCATCATCTGATGGTGGGTAGAGCTTACATATACCTGTTCCCCTGATTGTGTGTCTGTGATAGTGTGCCCCACAGTATGCCCTGCTACATGCTGATACATTCTGCCACCTGACATCACATTAAGAAACTGAGCACCACGACAAATCCCAACACAAGGAATACCTAAGTGCTTAGCTTTATGAAAGATGAGGGCTTCTGATTCATCTCTGTGGAAGCTATTGTAGGTGTATGCATGCTTCTTATCCCCATACAGCTTAGGGGTAACATCTTGCCCACCAGTGAAGCATACTAAATCTGCTTTATGCAGCTCTTGTACCACTTCAAACCCCAGGAAAATAAACAAGCGTTTATAATCGTCATCCCCAGCTATAATCAATACTTTCTTCATTTAACCTTCTCCATTTCTTCTTCCACAAATCGTGCTAAGTCCAAAACTGCCTGGTCTGAAATAACTGTTGTAACATCCCATCCAGTACCCTTTTTCTCTGATTTCAATGCACTAGATAAGATTGCGTCTGTTGTTTCTTTTCTAGGCACTTCTCCACCATTCTCTGCAATTCGATCAAATACAAGGTAGCTAGTATTACTATCCTTATACGGCTTATCCTCTGCGCACTTACCATAGCCCTTTACAAAGAAGCGAATAAGATCAGTGAAGCGCATTGTGTAATGTAGTGCACGATGACTAGAAGAACAGCTCACCCACACCCACCGCTTACCGTCTAATACCAGAAACATACTAAGCAGATATGCCGCATGGCCACTAATACCATTACTAACTAGATAATCAAAACAATCTAAAGACTGCTTGTGATATTCCCATGCTCCACGTAAAGCAATACATGCTCCAGCTACAATATCAATATCATGAGACGTGTCCATAAGGATTTCATTCTTAAGGCCAGCTTGGAAATCTTTATCAACGAAAGCTATTGACCAAGGACTATCTTTCAGAATATATGAAGCGTATTTCTCATACATCTCCCTACGGACTTCTGGTACTTGGTTATGATCACAGCTAAGGCCATACACTACTGCTTGTGGCTTACCTTCTGGATAAGCTAATGCTGCATGGCATGGGCTATCAAACTTCTTAACCACCTTAGTAGGAAGAATAATCGCAAAAGAGCAAAGGTGGCTCACCCTGTGGTGGGTATGGTGCTGCAATGCATTACGTGCTTCTAACACTAGGGCATCAATATTAGGTGGAGGTAGTGGCTCAGGTTTTACAGCTGGCTTAGCTGCTGCTTTAACCGCCTCGGCAAATCGCTCTTTTTTAAATGGTGAATATACCCCCTCACCAAGGTCAACATAAAATACAGCATTCCCTATATTCACAATCTTATATTGAGCGCCCCTGATGAGCCTCCCTACAGGATTGACACAAACAACAATATCTCCTACATTCATAATTATCTCCTATAGTTTAGAAAAATCCAAATTCCAAAGTGCTTCCCAGTAACCGTACCGCTGTAGTGTTCTGCTCCAGATAAACGATTGCTTTAAATTTTTAGTTGGCTCAACAGCCTTCACTGTCATTAACTGCAATCTGATAGCAAGAAGGATTAATGGGTCATCACAATTAGCCTCAAATTTCTTCATAATCTCAGTTCCGACAAACTTGTAGCTACTGTTTAAAAGAGCTTTTACAATTTGACCGTCTGAAATAAATCCCCAGTAATCTGTCCCTTGAGGTGTTCCATGCCAACCAAATGCCGCATCTACTGTCTCATTCCAATCTACTTCACGCCCAAGAAATTCTAGGTTTAAAATAATCTCATCTAAGTGATCTCCCTTAGCCATCTGAGACATTTCCCTATACAGCACAGTATCCAGGTAGTTTTGATGCTTCACTTCTGGGATTGGCACAGCCACAGCTGCTTCTTTAGGGGCGACATCTTGGAAGTCTTCTAAAATATTGAAATCACCTTGGTTAATGCCTGACCAAAAATTGTTCCCTTGGGGACTCTCCTCCCAAACAAAAGCCTCAATAAGACGTTGTGCCTCAAAATCCATCCCAATGTTCCCTATTTCTTCTATGCGCTTTCTAGCAATAATTACCTGCTTTAAAAGCGTACCCTTTAGGTGCTGTGGGCATTCCCCCATCAGCTTCTTCACCCACGGTATTTCTCTTGTCCTCATTTCATTTTCCTCTCCTAATTTAGCCATATCCCCGAAATAGCCCTGTATAACACCTATAGGGAAATTACCCAAATACACCGGCATGTACTAAACTCTTCACTGTAGCGGGGTGTAAATTAGCTTTCCATCCCCTTGTCTCATGCAGCTGTCCAGCTTTCGTATCCAGCTCTTTAATAACTTTATCAGCCAACTTAAGTCCAGTCTTGCTCTTTACCACTTTAGCATTCTCAAAGGCTTCTCTCATTGCTGTCTTCATGCTATCTCCTTAGGTTTATTTAACACTTCCAACATCTTATCAATCCAGGCCAGTCTGCCTGCTCTCTCTAGCTCAGATGTAGCTAATGTCCCCCAGTTAACCCCAGGAACATTATTTCTAAGCCATGTTTCATAAGAAATGAATACAGCCCTATTGATATATCTTTTAAGGTCTTGTAAGGCCCCGGAATTCTCAGGGCATACATCCATAAGGGCTAAGCAAATAAACCTAGCCTCACCTGTTTCAATCAGTTTACGGGCCATTCCTAGATATTCAGCAGCTATTACATTATTACCACATACAAGAGTGTCTAGGCTGGGGTGTGGAGGGATATTAATGTATTCCATTTCACCCCCTTAAAAGAAAGACAGCAGTTAATAATAAGCGCATTCCTGTATAGCCCTGTGATTTAAGATAGCCTATGGCATAATCAACACCTAGAAACTTCTTAAGCTTACGCGCCACTTCCACATTAGCTGTATGGGTCATATTCATTCCCTTCTTTGCAATAAACAGATTGAAAGCTCATAAACTTACTACGCTCTTTATCATGCTCTTTTTTAATCTCTACATCTCGTAATGCTTGAGCTTTAGCATCTTTAGCTTCTTTCATCTGCAATACAGCTTTCAATAGCAATGTGTGCTCATCTGGAGTGAGCCAGGATAGGTGGATTCTATACTCTACAGACACTCCATAATAATTATAACTAAGTAGAAATTGCTTTCCTACTTTCTCATTAATTACCATGTAGTTACCAGAATAGTGGTAGTGGTAATTTGGGTCGGGTTTGCACTCAATCACCCAATCTTCAGGGAATAGCAAAGCCTTAATCATAGCAGTGACAGGGGGAGAAATTACAAGCATCCTAGCTTCTTCTTCCTCGTCACTCTCCACAAACATCTTCTTTAGTCTGCTCCAAATCATATACGCTCCCTAGATAATCAAACAAATAACAGCCAATGCAAAGGATAAGCCGCATAGAAAGCTTATAGCTATTAATGCTTTTAAGTCTTTATCCATTTGTTTACAATAGCCTCTAAGCTGTTTAAACGGTCTTCTATAAGCAGTTCTTTAATCATCTGCTTACGCTTTACTTCTAAATACAACCAATAAGCTGTAGTCATAATATCTCCAGTTAGCACCATACAACGTGTTTAAAATCCACAGTGCGAGTTATAAAACTATGCACCCCATCAAAATCGTTCCATGTACATATTTCCATGTAGCTCTTGTGAAAAGGAATTATGTAATGATGTAATTTGCTTTTAGTAAACATTTTATGCTAGTCTTCAGTTTTGTTATCGTTTAATGATTCAATTGCAATTATTGTAAACCATCCTTGACGCATTAGCTCCGCTTCTGCTACTTTACGTGTACATCCAGTCATTAACATCACGTATTCTATTTTATCTTGCTTAGTCATGTTATTCCCCTTGTTTAGTTGTTCGCTTAGTTGTTCGCTTAGTTGATGTAGCCATTCTAACGGCTGTATTTAAGCTTGTAAAGCATTATTTTCACTATTTTCAAAATAAATTGTAA
>Ga0209067_10002631_pt1 | contig 10570 bp, 8 predicted proteins | sample ColStrG_CSR_2013_FD_187199 | JGI IMG/M metagenome (GOLD analysis project Ga0209067, IMG submission 187199) | Freshwater sediment microbial communities in response to fracking from Pennsylvania, USA - Cold Stream Run_MetaG_CSR_2013 (SPAdes)... | ecosystem: Environmental > Aquatic > Freshwater >... | reverse complement strand
CGGCACGGTTCCACCAAAAAAATGGCGGAACTGATTGCCCAGGGTATTGAAAGTGTTCCCGGCTGCAGCGCCAGACTGCGCACCGTACCGGCCATTTCCACTGTCACTGAAGCAGTTGAAAGCGCCATCCCTGCCGAAGGAGCGCCGTACGTTGAACTGTCCGATCTCAAGGAATGCGCCGCAATTGCGCTCGGCTCACCGACCCGGTTTGGCAACATGGCCTCGGCCATGAAATATTTTTGGGACGGCACGGTGGCGGACTGGCTGTCTGGCAGCCTGAACGGCAAACCGGCCTGTGTGTTTACCTCAACCGGCAGTCTGCACGGCGGACAGGAATCGACCCTGCTGTCGATGATGCTGCCCCTGCTGCATCATGGCATGCTGATGGTCGGACTGCCCTACACGCATCCGGCGCTGATGGCGACCTCCAGCGGTGGGTCACCGTACGGCGCCAGTCACTGGTCCGGTGCGGACGGCAAAAAGGCGATTACCGAAGAAAGCCGGCAACTGGCTGTTGCACTCGGGGCGCGCCTGGCAACTACGGCACAACTGCTGCAGCGCGCATGAACCGCTCTGCCCTCTTCGCGCGCGGCGCGACCATTGCACTGCTGGCCCTGATTCTGCTGTGCGTGCTCGAAGAAATGTGGCTGGCACCACTGCGTCCCAATGGTTCCTGGCTGGTTCTGAAAATCGTACCGCTGCTGTTCGCGCTGCGCGGCGTGTCGAAACAGGACAATTACACCATGCAGTGGTCGTCCATGCTGATTTTGATTTATTTCACAGAAGGGATCGTGCGCGCAACGTCGGATCGGGCCGGCCTGTCGGTGCCGCTCAGCTGGCTGGAAGTGCTGCTCAGTCTGGTCTTTTTTTATTGCACACTGAGTTATCTGCGCCCGGTTAAAAAGGCGGCCAAGGCATTGCAGAAAGCCGCCGCACTGAATGAATCCGACCCGGCACCATGAAACCCTTTATTGAGCAATGCCGACAGTTACTGGGAGATGACTATGTCATCACCGACAGTGCGGCCATGCTCAACTATCTCACCGATTATCGGCAACGTTACACCGGCAAAGCTGCGGCTGTCCTGAAACCGGCCAATACGGTTCAGGTCGCAGAATTGGTCAAACTGTGCAATCAGTATCAGATGGCCATCGTACCGCAGGGTGGCAATACCGGACTGGTGCTGGGCAGCGTGCCGGATCAGACCGGACGCGCGGTCATTCTGTCACTGTCACGCATGAACCAGATCCGCAGTACCGATCTGGTCAATGACACCATCACCGTGGAAGCCGGCTGTGTACTGCAGCAGGTGCAGCAGGCGGCTGATGCCGGCAACCGGCTGTTTCCATTGTCACTGGCCTCAGAAGGCAGCTGTACCATCGGAGGCAATCTGTCGACCAATGCCGGCGGCACTGCTGTTCTGCACTATGGCAACGCACGCGCTTTATGTCTGGGTCTGGAAGTGGTCACCGCTTCCGGACAGATCTGGGACGGTCTGCGCGGCTTAAGAAAAGACAATACCGGTTACGACTTGCGCGATCTGTTTATCGGGGCCGAAGGGACACTCGGCATCATCACGGCAGCCGTGCTCAAACTGTTCCCACGCCCCAACAGCAGCGCCACTGCGTTGGCGGCATTACCGTCGGTGGAAGCTGCACTCGACCTGTTTCATTTCATTCGCAGCAATGGCAAAGACAGCGCACTGACCGCATTTGAACTGATGTCCGCTTACAGTCTGACTTTGGTGGCCCAACACTTTCCGACAATTCGCCAACCAAAGTTGAGCGCCCATCCGTATTACGTACTGATCGAATTTTCCAGTCAGGAAGAAGGAGTGGTGGTCAATCAGGCGTTGGAATCGGTATTACATCAGGCCATGGAGGCCGGATTGATTCCCGATGCGCTGGTGGCAACCAGCCTGACCCAATCCGCCGAGTTCTGGAAAATCCGTGAATCGATTTCCGAGGCGCAAAAAGCCGAGGGCAAAAATATCAAACACGATATTTCCATTCCCATTTCCGACCTCGGCAGATTCATTACCTGCACCGATGCCTTGCTCCAACACCAGTTTCCAGGTTGCCGCATGGTCACTTTCGGTCACGTCGGTGATGGCAATTTACATTACAACGTGTCTGCCCCACTTAATTCGCCGGTTGAGGCATTTTTGTTGGAACAAAGCGCCATCAACCGTGTCGTATACGACAGCGTGGCCGCATTTTCCGGATCGATTTCTGCTGAACACGGAATCGGCGCGCTGAAGTGCGAAGAAATTCTGCACTATAAAAGTCCCGTCGAGATGCAATTAATGCGCAGCATTAAGCAGGCACTCGATCCGAACAACATCATGAATCCGGGAAAGGTGGTCTTGCCTTTGCCGTAGAAAGAACGGCACATGCAATCCTTAACTTTTCAGCCTCGCTTATTTGCCACCATTACCATCACAGTGCTGGCAACCGCCCCACTCAACGTCCCTGCCGTCGCTGCAATCACCAAATGCATCAAAAACGGTGAAGTTACCTACACCGACCTGCCCTGTCCTTCCGATGCCCAGACCATACCGTTTGACGGCCATGTAGCACCGCCCGATGACCCTGAAGCGGCGCATCAACGCCACCTTGACGACCAAAGAAAGCTCGAGCAGATCCGTCTTGAAAATCAACGACTCGAAGACCGTCAGCAACGTGAGGCGCGCAGCGCGGCACAATATGAAAAGCAGAGAAAGGAAAAAGAATTGATGTGCAAAAAATTGAATACCAGGCGAAAACTGGCACAACAGAACCAATCTGACTACCCGCCCGCCATCAACAAACGCAAAGCCGATCAGGCACGACTGCAGGCGCAGCTGGCCGAAGATAAATATGCTGAATATTGTTCGATTGAATAATTGCCCCTGACAAATCGCTGCGTCAGGCGCGCCACTGGGGGTAAGGGTGACGCATCAGATTCGAATTCAGATAACGCGTATCGTGGGTCACTTCTTCACCAATCCATTCGGGCCTGGTGAATTGCTGGTGTTCCGATTCAAGTTCGATTTCTGCAACGACCAGACCGGCATTGTCGCCAATAAATACATCGACTTCCCAGAGCATTTGGTCGAATTCAATCCGGTAACGGTATTTTTCAATCAGCGGTTGTTCACACAGGGTCAGCAGTTCCGCTGCGTCGGCCACCGGTATCGGATATTCCCATTCGCCGCGAACCAGCCCGACGGCCTTACCCTTGATGGTCAGCATCGCTGATTCGCCTTCGATCCGGACCCGCACCACCTTGTCGGGACTGGCCAGTAAATAACCCTGCCGCATCAATGCACCTTGCGGCAGGCCTTGCCAAGGTTTCCCCAGAACCAGAAACTTGCGTTCTATTTCCAGGGCCATGGGTTATTTTCTGTTGAGATGTTTCAGGATCGGCAGCAACATGGCTTCGCCCAGCTTGGCACTGCGGTCGCCATCCCAACCCACCACCACGTCCGGCAATTCAATATTGTCCTTGAACGGCATTTCGAGTGTCAGTGAAACACATTTGAAATGATGGCCGACATATTTGGAGGCCATCTTCAGCAACTCTTCATAGTATTTATCGGGCGGATAACCGACCTTGGACTGAAAGTCCGGGCTGGCTGCGACGAAATTTTCAACGAAGGCATTTTGCTCGGCCAGCTGCTCCGCGGAAAAATCCATCAGCATTTCACTGCCGGCGACAAAGTTATACGGCAGCCCTTCATCGCCATGTATATCGAGGAACAGATCACAGCCGGTTAAGTGAATTTTATTTTTGACATGGAATACTTCGGGGCTGGTTTCCAGACTCGGCGTCATCCATTCACGATTCAGATTGGCACCGGCCGCATTGGTGCGCAGGTTGCCGCGTACCGAGCCGTCCGGATTCATATTGGGCACGACATAAAACACGGCCTTCTGCAAAATTTTGCGGGCCACCGGATTGGCCACATCCAGCAGTGCATCCAACATGCCTTCCACCAGCCATTCAGCCATGGTTTCACCGGGATGCTGGCGTGCGATGACCCAAACTTTCTGTTCTGCCGTTTCATCACCGACAACCAGCATGTTCAGATCACGTCCGTCAACAGTGCTGCCCAGATCTTCCACCCGTACCAGTGGCGAATACGCGGCACGACCGAGCAGCGATAAATGACGTTCCCATGAATACGGTTCGAAATAAGCGTAATACACACTGTCTTCGGTCGGGGTATGGTTGATGGTCATGACTTTGCCATCATATTCGGTATCAACCCGGAACCATTCTTCCCGATCATAACTGGCCACTGCACGATAACCTTCCCAACCGGTCGGGTAAGTCGCTTCTCCGGCATTCAGAATCTGGATGGCACAGGCCTGATCACGCGCACCTTGCAGACGGAAATAAAACCATTGCATAAAATCGGCATGCGAATCTTTGCGCAGATTAAGCTGGATCTGACCGGGCTCGTTCGCGCTGACAACTTCAATCGCACCTGCATCAAAATGGGAACTGATCTTAATAGACATAATTTGTTTTAAGTTTAAATAACGAGAGCGCTATTCTCTCCCTATTGGCGCTCAGTCATCAAGCTTTACAGCGCTTTTCGCATTAATTCTTCAATTAAATGATGAGCATCTGGTAATTGATAGCAAACTTCACTATAATCTGCCCCTCGTCGGGGCGTAGCGCAGCCTGGTAGCGTACTTGCATGGGGTGCAAGGGGTCGAGTGTTCGAATCACTCCGTCCCGACCAATTAAATCAATGATTCAGATGCCGGATTCCGGGATCGCTTAATGCATGCCGATCTTGCATTTGCATCGCCCTTCTTCTACACCGTCTGCAGGTTCATCCATTTCAAAAAGTTCAAGTACTCAACTTATCGAAAATGGCATTGATAGCGACCTGCCAATTCATGGCGAATCCTGAAATGAACTTTCAACTATCATTTTCAGTTATCCAGACCATAACCATTCGCCCGACAGGTCGATTGAAAAATACCATTAAATAAATCGAGAACCGTCCAAAAATGCGGAAATTATTTGAGACGAAACCAATTCATTTGATATTTTATTTTTCTAAAAAACAACAATTACAATTGCTTGCAATTTCAACATAAAAATCGCTGATAAAATTTTAATTTCCAAATACCGGAAAATATACGTATAAAATTTTATATAAATTAATTAAAGCAGAATTAAATTTTAAAAATGGCGACATCGCTTTCGGAAAAGCTTACTTCAAAAAAATTTCTTGTGATAAATAAAATATTTACATTTGCCTAATGGCATTATAAGCTACACAAAAATGCAAATTGGCAATTAATTACCAGGTGCATTTTTAAATCAGGTGGTTATACTGAGGAAATTCCCAGTGGGCGCAAAGTGAATTCAAAGTCAGCATGCGGACATTGACGGCAGAATTTAAACAGGTGGGAGACAGCTATGGAAAAACAGGATCAACGCAAACAATCGTGGGTGCAACGTTCCAACACTGAGATCGAATCTGCAGTGAATCGTGGACTGGCCGTTGCGCTGTTCGAGGGAATTCTTGCGGGTGCCAGAGTCATGTCGTCGGAAGGTGTGCCGCTGGAAGTCAGCGCCAGAGTATTGGGAAATCACAAACGCCGGGCAACCGACTGGCAGTGACCCGATTTCTGACCGAACCGCAAACGTTCGCCTAGTTTCGCAATACATATCGCAGTCAAAAGGCAGGCAGCCGCACCAGGCAGGTGACGCTGCCATTTTTTATGCTCCAAATACTCTATAATGCGCGCACCCGAACATTCCCGGCGTGGCTTCCCGACTGACTATGGCAGTAAATCATTACGAAAATTTCCCTGTTGCGTCCTTACTGCTGCCAGCGCGTCTGCGTCCCGCGGTGCGCGCGCTGTATGCATTTGCGCGCGGTGCGGATGATATTGCCGATGAAGGCAATGCAGGTAATGAGGAACGCATCGCCGGTCTGGATTATTATGCGGCACAGCTGGATAAAATTGAACGGGGTGAAACACCGGAGCCGGAGCAATTCCGTATTCTGCAACAGGTCATTACACAATACCGGTTGCCGACCACACCGCTGTATCAGCTGCTTTCGGCATTCAAACAGGATGTCGTGCAAAAACGCTATGAACACTACGACCAGTTGTTCGATTACTGCAATCGCTCTGCCAACCCGGTCGGCCAGTTGATTTTGCATTTATACGACGCAGCGACGCCGGAAAATCTGCGTGACTCAAATGCGATCTGCTCTGCGCTGCAGTTAATTAACTTCTGGCAGGATGTGGCCCTTGACTGGGAAAAGCAGCGAATCTATGTCCCGTTGGACGATATGCGCCAGTTCGGCGTGACCGAACAGCATATCAATCATCAACAATATGACGCAGCCTGGCAGGCCTTGATGGCATTCGAACTGCAGCGCACCCGTGAACTGATGTTATCCGGCAGTCAACTGGCGCTGCGACTTCCTGGTCGGATTGGCCTGGAATTGCGCTCAGTAATTCAGGGCGGATTGAGAATTCTGGAAAAAATTGAACTGGTTCAGGGCAATGTGTTCCAACACAGACCGGTATTGTCCAAATGGGATTGGGTCGTGATTGGCTGGCGAATTGTTCGCATGTGAAACTCTGATACAAAAAACACCATCACATAGAACAATAGGGACTTGACTTAACAATGCGCCGGACCTACATTCAGCACCTGTCTTCAACAATGCACGATACCGTCTATTAAGCAGATTGATCCATGACCAACCCTTTGCGCATCTTCCCTGCCAAACCTTTCCCAAAGTGGAACGGCAAGAGCTGGCGCGCGCTGGTTGCATTGATTTCGATATTGGCGTTTCTTGCTTTGGTGTCGGCTTCAGTCAGTCATATTCACCAGACCAATCAGGAAACGCAGGAATGCTCGATTTGCAGCGTTGTTACTGACAAGGTTGGCAGCAGTTTTGCCGCACCGGCTTTAATGCTGTCCCGATTTGTTCTGCTGTTTTCCATCACCGTCATCACCCTGTGCAGCAGTCTGCACGCTTCCGCCCTGCTGCTGCCACGCAGCTGCGGCCCGCCCACCCGCGTTTAATTCAAATCCCTCCGAATCTGTTTCGGAACACATCCCGTACTGACCGATACCGGCCAGTCGGCTACGTGGGGGCGCCAATTGCCCAAAACGCAAGCGTAGCGACCAACTTGATATTTAACAGGGTTTTCCATGTATTTGAATTCTATTGCTCCAGAACGCCGTCCCGTTTCTCTTGCCATCACTGCTGCACTGGCACTCATGGCAGGTTATTCCTGCCTGCTGCATGCAGAGGAATCTGAGATAGCGCCAGCGGCGGCAGAACCATCCGCCGAAAACGTTATCGTCATCACCGCGCCGGAACGTCTGAAAAGCGCGCGTACCGAGTTGCTGCCTAATATTGGCACGACCGTGTATGAGATTGACAAACACATGATCGACAATCTGGGCCAGGGTGACAGCACACCATTCGATGATGTATTGCTGCGCATGCCCGGCGTGGTACAGGATTCCAAGGCCTCCGGTTCCCTGCACATTCGCGATGATCACGGCAATGTGCAATACCGTGTCAACGGCGTGGAATTGCCAGAAGGAATTTCTGGTTTTGGTCAGTCGATCGATACCCGCTTCATCGAAAATATTGATTTTGTGACCGGCTCGCTGCCGGCCCAATATGGTCTGCGCACAGCCGGCATCATTGATATCCAGACCAAGGAAGGCAACCTCACACCGGGCGGACGGGTCGGCATACAGGTCGGCAGTAACAACTATGTGGAACCCAGCGCCGAAATATTTGGCAGCAGCGGCGCATTCAATTACTTTTTTTCCGGTAGCTATCTGCAAAATTCGATCGGCATAGAAAATCCGATCGCCGATAAAAACGCGATTCACGATGATACCCGGCAGAAGAAAACGTTTGGCAATCTGTCGTATTTTCTGAATGACGATTCACGCCTGTCCATGTTGTTCGGCACCTATGACGGGCACTTTCAGATCCCGAACAATCCGAACCAGCAGGCCCAATTTTCATTAACTGGCTACAGCGACATAAGTAGCGGCGTCAATACTGTTCCCTCCGCATCTCTGAACGAACGGCAGAATGAAGAAAACCGTTTCGTTTTGGTGTCCTATCAAAAAACGCTGGGAGCGCTGAATTTCCAGCTGTCCGGATATCACCAATTTTCCGAAACAATATTTACACCCGATGTCCCGGGCGATTTAATTTATAACGGTATTGCCTCGCAAGTGCTGCGCAGCAGCTCTTCCAACGGATTGCAGTTCGACGGGAGTCTGAAATTGAATCCGGAGCATACCGTGCGCACTGGTCTGGCCTACAACCACCAGAATACCAATACCGACAATACCTCCGAGGTTTTCCCTCTAAACAATGGGGTATTCTCTGCCGACCCTGTATCGATCGTCGACAATGGCAGCAAAACCGGTACGACCCAAAGTTTTTACCTTCAGGATCAATGGACCATCTCAAAACAGGTCACCCTGAACTACGGAGCACGTTACGATCAGGTTTCAGCCTATATTCAGGAACATCAGTGGAGTCCGCGTCTGAATCTATCGGTCAAAGCCAACGAGGCCACTTCCTACCATGCCGGCTATTCGCGCTACTTCACTCCGCCGTCACAGGAACTGCTGTCCCAGAACAGCGTCAATAAATTCGACAACACCAGTGCAGCCTCGTCAGTTGTTGTTTCTGACCCGGTCAAGGCCGAGCGCACCAATTATTATGATGTGGGAGTCAACCACAGAGTCAACGCGCAACTTTCGCTGACTGCCGATGCCTATTTCAAACAGGTCACCTATCTGCTGGATGAGGGGCAGTTTGGACAGGCATTGATTCTTACACCGTTCAATTACACCAAGGGGTATGTTCGAGGACTCGAGCTTTCCGCGATTTACAATGAAAATACCTGGGGAGCGTTTGTCAACGTCTCGATTGAGAAAGCACTTGCCACCAATATCATTTCGGGTCAGGCCACCTTTGCGCCGGATGAGTTGGCCTATATCGCTAACCATTATGTGTATCTGGATCACAATCAAACCTTTTCGGTTTCAGGTGGGGCGAATACCAAAATTGGTGAATACAAGTTAAGTGGCGATGTAATTTTTGGCAGTGGATTGCGCAACACACCGCAAGGTGGTGCGCCAAATTCCGCTTCCCTGCCGGATTACTTCACCCTGAATGGCAACGTCACCCGGGTCTGGAAAGACACGGCTGCCGGCACGATTGAAGGACGTATCGCCCTGTTGAATGTGCTGGACCGCAGCTATCTGTTAAGGGACGGAACCGGAATCGGCGTCGGCGCCCCCCAGTACGGTGCACGCCGCACACTGTATGTCGGAATTTCTTCGAGTTTTTAAGCCAGTCACCGATGAACGACCAAAGGGCAGATTTCTGCCCTTTTTTTGTTTTCAACCACTTAATTGAGTTCTTGTTTTTGCAAAAACTATAAATTACACTTTGCGTTCATTCAACCCACTATAAAAATATGAACACGTTGCCAGCCCGCTCCCTGAATGCAAACGATATCAAAATCCTGTCGCTGGCTTCCCTTGGCGGCGCCCTCGAATACTACGACTTCATTATTTTTATCTTCTTTGCCTCGACGCTCAGCGACCAGTTCTTTCCCGCGACCTTGAGCCCGTTCTGGAAAACGCTGAACACCTCGGGTCTGTTTGCGATTGCCTATTTTATGCGGCCCCTCGGTGGCCTCGTCATGGCGCATTTCGGTGATCTGGTCGGACGAAAGAAATTATTTACCCTGTCGATCGTGTTAATGGCGTTGCCGACTTTTTGCATCGGCCTGTTACCGACCTTTCATCAGATCAGTTATGCCGCGCCTTTGCTGTTACTGGTCATGCGCATGTTGCAGGGCATCGCGATCGGCGGCGAAATCCCGGGTTCCTGGGTCTTTGTCTCGGAACACGTTCCGGAAAAACGGATCGGACTGGCGAATGGTCTGGTCACCAGCGGACTGACTCTGGGTATCCTGATCGGCACGTTAATGACGCTGTTCATCAATTCCAGTTACTCGCCGGCCGATATCAAGGACTTTGCCTGGCGTATACCATTTCTGGTTGGTGGGGTGATGGGCTTCGTCACAGTGTATCTGCGCGGCTATCTGCATGAAACACCGGTCTTTAAAGAGATGCAGGCGATGAAGACGCTGAGTCAGGAATTGCCGGTTTCAACCGTCTGGCGCGACTACAAACCCTCGATCCTCATTTCGGTACTGGCAACCTGGTTGCTGACTGCCGGTATTGTGGTCGTGATTCTGTTTGCCCCGCTACTGATGAAGTCGCCCGTCTTTAATATACCGGCCAAGGTAACGCTGACCATGCAGAGTTTTGCCATCGTGGCGCTCGCCTTGGGATGCATCGTTACCGGTCTGATGTGCGACCGGTTCGGCGTCGGCAAAACCTTCATCGGCATGTGCAGCGGTCTGGCAATTTCCAGTTGTGCTTTTTATTTCAACATTGGCCAGGGTGACTATGCCACCCTGACCGTGCTGTATGTCATCACCGGATTCTTTGTCGGCGTCGCCGGGGCAGTGCCGTATATCAT
>Ga0209067_10002630_pt1 | contig 10570 bp, 4 predicted proteins | sample ColStrG_CSR_2013_FD_187199 | JGI IMG/M metagenome (GOLD analysis project Ga0209067, IMG submission 187199) | Freshwater sediment microbial communities in response to fracking from Pennsylvania, USA - Cold Stream Run_MetaG_CSR_2013 (SPAdes)... | ecosystem: Environmental > Aquatic > Freshwater >... | reverse complement strand
GATCGAGAGGGGCCACCAAAAGCGGCTCGTAGCTTGGGTTTTCAGCGTATGCGGTCAGGAAACTGAAGACATCGTGAACGGCGCGCGTGATTTCGGGATTGGCCGTAAACAAACTCAGATCGGTGTAAATCCGCGCCGTGGTGGCGTTGTAGTTGCCGGTGCCGATGTGGGCGTAACTGCGAGTTACGTCGTCGGGATCACGCCGAACCAGTAGCGACAGCTTGCAGTGCGTCTTCAGACCCACCAGGCCGTGGAACACCTGCACTCCGGCATCTTCGAGATCGCGGGCCCAGCGGATGTTCGAGGCTTCGTCGAAGCGCGCCTTCAGTTCGACGACCGCCGTCACTTCCTTGCGTGAGGCGGCGTCGATCAGATGGGGCACGATATGCGAATGTTCGCTCGTGCGGTAGAGCGTCTGCTTGATGGAAAGGACCCGGTCGTCTTCCGCCGCGGATCCGATGAACGAGACCACCGCATCGTAGGAATCGTAAGGGTGGTGTAGCAGAACGTCGTGGCTGCGAAGCTCCTCGAACAGGTCTTTCGACTTCGAGGTCAATCGGAGTTCGCGCGGGGTGAACATACGGTACTTCAAATCGGGCCTCTGCACCTGCTCGTAAATGTTGAACAAACGCACCAGATTGACTGGGCCGTTCACCGAAAAAACCTGCCAAGGATCGATCTCAAATACGGTGCGCAGGCGGTCGATGATTTCAGGATCGGCGTCGGCCTCGATTTCCATGCGTACGGCGTCACCCTTGCGCCGATTGTGCAGTTCGGTGCGCACCGACTCCAGCAGGCTGCGAGCTTCCTCCTCAGCCAGGTAAAGATTGCTGTTGCGAGTGACGCGAAAGGGGGCGGAGGAGACGATGTCGTAGCCGTGATACATCTTCTCGGCATGATGCGCAACCAGGTCCGCCAGGAAAATGAAGTCCGCCGTACCCTCCGAAGGCAGGCGGACGAGCCTGGGTAACGCTCGCGGGACAGACACCACGCCGGTGTAGGTCAGAGCCGAGCGCCGGCGGCGCCGCAGCAGGAACCCCACGCACAAGGCTTTATTGATGACCCGCGGAAAGGGATGCGTCGGATCCACTGTCACGGGGGTCAACAGCGGATCAAGCTCCTTCTCGCAGTATTCTTCCACGAACTGCAGAGCTTTGGAATCGAGTTCCTGCAGACCCCGCACGCGAATTCCGTTGGCGGTGAGGGCGGGTCGCAGCCGTGCATCCCAGCAGTCATACTGGTCGTCGACGAATTCATGAGTCAACTTGCTCAGCACATCGCGCTTGGCGGTCAGGGTGAGGCCGTCCGGTCCGGCCTCGTTGTAGCCGTCTTCGATCTGCTGCATCATGGCGGCGACGCGGACTTCGAAGAATTCGTCCAGGTTGCTGGCCGAGATGGCGAGGAATTTCAGCCGCTCCAGAAGCGGATTCCCCTCGTCTTCGGCCTCCTCGAGCACACGCCGGTTGAACGCGAGCCACGAGGTGTCGCGGTTGAGGTAGTACTGGGGATTGTCGAGTGCGATACGAACCATGACTTAGGCGATCAGTGCGTTATTGGTGCGGTTGTTCTCTTCCGGCAGGGGTCGGCTACGTACCCATTTTCCTGCCGCCAAGCGCTTGCAAGTATAGGCGATGATCCACGATTCTGCACGGCGTCGCCTTCCCTGATCATCCGAGACAGCCATTTCCATGGGAATGGCTTAGCCATTTCTGTAAGTAAGCGGAACGTGGGCTTATAACCTGCACAGCCGAGGGAAGTACTCGGACGTATAGGCATGCCGAAAAGTAAGTATAAGACATCCTGGGAACTGGTACGCCGGTCAACCACACCAACCAGATGCGGCGTTAACATTCTCCTCGGAAATAAAACCGGCACCCAGACTCTGTCTGGATGCCGGTGAGTGTAGTGGAATTTCGGCGTCGCCCGATTCCTCTCTATGGCAGATAGTAGCGGAACGAGGTGAAGACCATGGCATCCAAGCCGTGGGGCTCGGCGCCGCTCCTCCCGGACCAGGCAGCGCGGTTGACGTAGGAGAACTGCGGACCCCACTGGAAGCGGCCCTTCGGTCCGTTGTAGATGCGGTACCAGAAGCCGATCGTTCCCTCGGTCAAAGCGCGCGTATCCGCCGTGCATCTGGACGAACCCGGCAAGTTTCCGGAGCCGTTGGACGGAAGAGCTTCGGTGAAGCAGCCAGAGTTGTTGAAGCCGCTGCCGGGCGCCATGGGTCCGCCGGCTCCGTATCCCACATAGGCTGGCGTTCCCGCAGTAGCGCCGAACTGGAGGTTGTTTGGGTCGAAAGTGAAGGCGCGGCCCGCGTACTCGGTGCCGGCGTTCATGTAAACGTCGAGCTTCGGCCCGTGCCATTCCAGGGTGGCCAGACCCTGGTAGCTGCGGATCAGGTCCAGGGTTCCGTTGGCGCGGATGGAAGCGTCAGGCAGCGTGCTGGTGCCGTAACGGCCGACGCCGCGGCCGGTCAAGCCGTGCAGGCCGAATTCGAGATGCTTATTGGCGAACGACCAGCGGGCATTGGCGCCAAATCCGCCGCCGTCGGTGGAGGAGTTAAAGGCGCCCGCAGCGCTGGGCGAAGTGATCGTACCCTGGCAGGGATTGGTGGCCGTAGCCTCGGCGCAGGGAAAGACGCGATCACGGAACCGGCTGTATATCCCGAAAATCTCGTAGTGTCCGAAGCCGGGCTCGAAAGCCACCTTCGCGATAACGTCAGGCGACGGATTGAAGGAGTAGGTGGACACCGGCGAGCAGGTCGTGAGGACGCTGACGGCGCCAGTGGCGGAAGTGCTGGTAACGGTTGAGCAGTTCGAGATGGCGGAGTTGTAGAGGCCGCCGCCTGCTCCGGCCGATCCGACCAGATAGTTGAAGCCGTTGCCGTGCGTGGTGAACGTGGCCTGAGGGTTTTCCATCGAAAGGGCAAGCCACACCTTGTTGTTGAAATTCTTGGCCACACGCAGGCCGAACTGCCGTGCCCAACTGAAGCCGACGGTGTACTGCGGATCAATGGTCATGGGCAGCGCTTCGCTGCGGTTGTCGGTGCCGTGCCTGGTTTCGGCGACCAGGCTCCACATCTGTCCGCCGGTGAAGGTGAAGCCGTTGTCGAAGGCGGCCTGGCCCCAGGCCTGCCGCTGACGGAACGTGTAGCTGTTGCTTTGGTTATTGTTCGAGGTCAAACCCGCAGAGAGGAAGTCGGCCTCGACAAAGCCGGACAGCTTTGCGGTCTTCAAGCGGCCTTCGGCCAGCATCGAGATGCGGGACTGGCGGCCGGATCCGAAGAACTCCGAGATGCTGCTCTGCGACGCGCCTGGCATGGTCAGATTGTTGAAGGGCGTGTTGATATCCGCCGCCAGGGCGCGCGAGCGGCGCACAAATTCACCAGCGAGGAAGCCACCCGGTGTGATGGTGATTCCCTTCACGTGAATCGCGGTGGGAGGCTCGTTGACGGCTTTCTGCGTTTCCTGCAGAGTCGAAACTGCACTATTCAATCCGGTCTTGAGGTCGGTTACATCATTCTTGACCGCAACCACGGCCTCCTGCTGCTGAGTTGCCGTAGTCTCAGCTGCGGCAGCCTTGCTGGCAGCATCGGTAGCGGCGGTTTGGGCTTGTTGCACCGCCTGATCCTTGCTATGGAGTTCATCGCGGAGTTCCTGAAGTTGTTGGGCCTGCTGCGCCAGAGCTGCCTGTTGCGAGGCGATCGCGTCCTTCAGCGCCTGTACATCGGCGACTGTTATCGTTGCTGCCTTCGCCTTCTTGGGTTTGGGCTCCGTACTGCTTTGCGCTACCAGTCCCGTTGCCAGTAACAGAATTACACACAAATTCCTCGCAGACTTCATCGTCCTCTCCTTTTTAACTGCTTATAGATGAAAACCACCCACACCAGAGGGGCGGCTACTTAACCTGCTTGATTGCTTCCTTGACCTTGGCGGCGACGTTTTCCGGCAACGGTGCGTAGGCCAATGCATTCGTCATCGTTTGGCCCTCACCCACCATCCAGTTGAGAAGATCTGCCAGAATTTTGCCTTTCGCCGGATCCTTCGACTGGGAAGGAATCAACAGCCAAGTAAAGCTGGAAATCGGATAAGCGTCCTTGCCGGGAGCATTGGTGATGGAGACGCGGAAATCGGCGGGCATCTTCGGAGCCGAAGCGGCCGCGGCCGTCACGCCTTCCAGAGACGCCTTCACGAAGGCACCTGAGGAATTTCTCACACTGCCGTAGGGGATCTTGTTTTGCACGGCGTAAATCAATTCCACGTAGCCGATCGAACCGGCCAGTTGCCGCACCGAACCCGCGACACCCTCGTTCCCCTTGCCACCCAAGCCCTTTGGCCATTTCACGGAGGTCCCGCTGCCTACCTGGCTCTTCCAGTCGGGGCTGACTTTGGAGAGGTAGTCGGTCCAGATGAACGTCGTTCCACTCCCGTCGGAGCGGTGGACGACGATGATGTCCTGATTCGGAAACTTCACATCGGGATTGGCGGCGCTGATCGCCTTGTCATTCCAGTTAGTAATCCGGCCCAGGAAAATTTCCGCCAAGACATCGGGAGTAAACTTCAGTTCGCCGCTAATGCCGGGGACGTTGTACACGGGTACGACCGCGCCCAGCACAGTAGGAATGTTGAGAACCTTGGTCTTCAGCTTGGTTTGTGCTTCCTTGAGTTGATCATCGGTCATGGGCATGTCGCTGGCGCCGAATTCCACCGTGGCTTCCGTCACCTGCCGGATGCCGCCGCCGCTGCCAATGGACTGATAGTTGATCTGAACGTCAGAGTGAACCTTGTGATACTCGCTGAACCACTTCGAGTAGATGGGATAAGGAAATGTCGCGCCTGCTCCGTTTAGGGTGGTCTGTCCAAAAACCGCCAGGGGCAGGAGGACACACGCCAACAGCAGCACGATTTTGCGCATCACTAGATGAATTCCTCCTTATGGATGTAGCTTCCCTTCTATCGGCGCAGTGTTACAGCACGGTTACAAACGAGTAAATTTCTGATGAATGGACCTCCAGAGACGATTAGCTTTCAGAATAGAATGGACGCAGCTTCATTTGCGTTTCGCTAAGGTGCGGTCTGCAGGCGAGCAATTTCCCTGGGAAAGAGCGTATTGGCGGGAAAGTCACTGCGAAGGCCGGTAAGCAGTTGCAGGGCACGAGGCTTGTCTTTCTCGCGAACGTAGACGATGGCGAGGAGAATTCGGGCAAAGGGCGCGAGGTAGTGTCCATGCTCGGCGGTCGTCTGCAAGTCCGTGATCCCGCCCGCCTTGTCAGCCGGCAGGCCTCCCATCCGGAGAATCCAGCGCACCGGCGCCGACATGCTGCCGATGATGTACTTGCTGAAGCCGGTCGCCAGCAGCGCATCGTAGCAGTCGTGGCAAACCGCGAGGAGTTGCTCCGCCGCGATGGATGCCTGTTTCGTGAAATGGAGCGAGGCGAGATTTCGCTTTTCGATCAGAGCCGCATAATCGGCCTGCAACCCCGATGACAAAGTGAGAGCGAACAGGGCGTCGCGGTCTTTCGGGTCCCTGGCGAGCCGTGCATGGGCGAGATTTTCGGCGCGTCCGATCGCGCTTTCAAATTGTCGTCGAACCATCGGTTCGGGGGTTAGTTTCGACCGCGCGGAAAAGGCCGCGTCGTCTTCGTAGAACTGCGCCTCCAACACTCCCAGGCGGTGGAACTCGCTGAACAACAGGCCTGCCGCTTCGCTGACCGGGCCTACCGCATCCTCGGGATGCTGTTGTTGCCACGTCGCGAAATCCTTCTGAGCCCCGTAAAAGTCGAGGTTATAGAGTCCGGAGAATCCATGGTCGAGCAGCGAGGATGAAGGGGGCCGAGAGGCGTCCTCGGCTTGCGCCACACAGCACAGCGCAGCGCAGGCGCACAGAATTGCCGCTCGGACTCTCGGTCGTGCATCGAATAATGGACTGGGACTCGACACTGCTTGCGCTCGCTCTGGTCCGTCGGCTTGGTCTATCATCGCTGATCTGCGCCCGGCGGCAATCCGTGTCTTTAATCTGTGGCGCATGAGATTTTGATGCCGGCGACCCCATTAAGCGTACCCCGGTTTGTCGAACTTCTGTAATTTCTGCCGGTGAGTCCTCCCCGGCTTGCGAAGGAACGACGGCTCATGAGTGATTCAGTCCGCTACGCTCCCGGTTGGCCCGGCATTCCGCCCCGTTGGACGTCCAGCGCCAAAACCGGCGTCGGAACGGCGCTCAACCGGCACAGCAAAGTTTGGTTCACGCTCAGTCACGGCATTCTCAACGAAGTTTACTTCCCCCGCGTGGACCAGGCCTGCACGCGCGACCTGGGATTTATGGTGACCAACGGACGCGATTTCTTCTCCGAAGAGAAGCGGCACTGTACATTTGAAAATCGTCCCTTCGTACCCGGGATCCCGGCGTTTGAACTGATCAACACCGCTGTCAGCGGGCACTACCGGATCCACAAAGAAGTCCTCAGCGATCCCTTCCGCAACGTCGTTCTGCAAAAGGTCCGCTTCGAACCGGTGCAAGGACAGCTTTCCGATTATCACCTGTATGCCTTGCTCTCGCCCCATCTTGCCAACTGCGGAAATGGCAACACCGGATGGATCGGCGAGTACAAAGGCTTTCCCATGTTCTTCGCCGAACACCACGGCGTAAGTCTGAGCCTGGCCTCGTCGGCACCATGGATGAAGATGTCGGTGGGATTCGTCGGCGCCTCCGATGGATGGCAGGATCTCTCCGAACACTTCCGGATGGAGTGGGAGTATACCCGGGCCGAGAACGGCAACATTGCCTTCACTGGCGAGATCGACCTCGCTGCCTGCAATGGCGAATTCGTGCTGGCGCTCGGCTTTGGCGCCATTTGGACGGAAGCCGGTCAGCAGGCACGCTCCACCTTGTTCGAGGACTACAGCGAAATCCGTCAGCACTATGCTTCGGAGTGGGGCAACTGGCAGAACAAACTGATCAATCTCGACGAACCTCCGCGCCAATTCGATCTTTACCGCTCCTCGACCGCTGTTCTGCGCACGCACGAGTCGAAAGATTTTCTGGGCGGCATTATCGCCAGTCTCTCGATTCCGTGGGGCTTCAACAAAGGCGACGAAGATCTCGGCGGGTATCACCTGGTCTGGCCGCGCGATCTGGTCGAAACCGCAGGCGCGCTGCTCGCCGCCGGCGCCGTTACGGATGCAGTCCGCGTCTTACGCTATCTCGAAGCCACGCAGGAAGCCGCGGGTAACTGGGCGCAGAATCTCTGGCTTGACGGACGTCCGTACTGGAGCGGCATCCAGATGGACGAGACCGCTTTCCCCATCCTGCTGCTCGACCTGCTGCGGCGCGAGGCTAATGGATCTCTGGGAAAGCTGGATCGCTGGTGGCCGATGGTGCGCAAGGCCGCCAGTTTTATTCTGCGCAACGGTCCCGTTACACAGCAGGACCGGTGGGAAGAAGACGGCGGTTATTCTCCGTTCACGCTGGCGGCAGAAATCTCGGCGCTATTGGCCGCCGCCGATATTGCCGACCTGACCGGGCACTCCGATCAGGCCCAAACCATGCGCGACACTGCCGACGCATGGAATGACAACATCGAGCGCTGGACGTACGCCACCGGAACCGATCTGGCGCAGCAGCTCGGCGTTGAGGGATATTACGTCCGTATCGCCCCGCCTGACACGGACGGCACCGCTTCGCCCACGCAAGGTTTCGTTCCCATCAAGAATCGACCGCCCGGCCAGGATGGGGACCGCGCCTACCACATCATCAGCCCCGACGCGCTGGCGCTGGTGCGCTTCGGGCTGCGAGCGCCCGACGACCCGCGCATCCTCAACACGCTGCGCGTGATCGACGCCCTGCTCAGCGTGGAACTGCCCCAGGGCCCGTGCTGGTACCGCTATAACGGAGACGGCTACGGCGAACACAAAGATGGCTCCGCGTTCGACGGAACCGGCATCGGCCGCCCCTGGCCGCTGCTGGCCGGGGAGCGCGCGCACTATGCGCTGGCGGGCGGGCACGTTGACCAGGCTCAGTCTCTGCTCACCGTGATGGAAAACTCGACTATTGGAGAAAGCCGCTCGCTTCCCGAACAAGTATGGGACGCAGCCGACATTCCGGCGCTCGAACTTTTTCGCGGCAAACCTTCCGGATCCGCCTGCCCGCTCGTTTGGGCCCATGCCGAGTATGTGAAGCTGCGCCGCTCGGTTCGGGACTGCAAGGTCTTCGATCAACCGCCGCAGACGGTAAAGCGCTATTTAGTGGACAAATACAAGCGCCAGATTTTCGGCTGGAGGTTCAACAACAAGACTCGCGCCATTCCGCGGGGAAAAACTTTGAGGCTCATCCTGCTCTCCCCTGCGCTGGTGCATTGGAGCATCGACAACTGGAAAACCTCTCACGACACGGACACGCGCGATACTGGCGTCGGCATTCACATCCTCGATCTGCCGACGGCGTCTCTTCCAGCAGGGTCGCAGGCAGCGTTCACTTTCTATTGGGCGGCAGAGAATCGGTGGGAGGGAAGCGACTTTACGGTTACGATTCAAGGCTGAGGCGACGCGGGCTGATGCATTTTCAGGAATAGCGTGAACCAAACCAGATTGTCATCCCGAGCGAAGCGAGGGATCTAGGTTCTTGGCTGCACTGCCAGTATTGCCGCTGCCAGCAAACGCCTAGATCCCTCGCTGCGCTCGGGATGACAGATCGCTCGATACAGCAACTGTGAAACCGGCCTAAGGAGCCTCTGATTAAGTCGGTACCTGTGCTAGTGCAATCAAAAGCTCTTAACCGCGGAGGGCGCTAAGAAACGCCGCTAAGGCCGCAAAGAAGAGCGGCGAAATGGGCTGAAGACATAATCAGAGCTTCCCTAATTCTCTGCGCTCGTATAGCACAACTCCACCACGGTGCAGTCGTCGCTCAGCGGATTGCCGGCGCAGAATTCCGATACTGCGGAAAAGATCCCTTCCAAGGTGGGTGACTTGGCGGCTGCGGCTTCGAGTCGAAAGTCCTCGAAAAAATCTCCCATGGCATTTTCTGCTTCTGTGACACCGTCGGTCACCAGAATAAAGCGGTCGCCGGATTTCATCTGGCAGGAGGCGCTCTCAAAGGTTGCGTCCGGAAGCAGCCCCACCGGGACATTTCCATGGGGCGGACGGATGACCTCGCCGCCGCACACCAGCAGCGGAGGCACATGGCCGCAGTTGACGTATTCGAGTTCGCCATCGCGGCGCAGGCGCGCAAGCAACACGGTCGCATACTTCTCGCCCACCAGTTTGTCAGTGAAGAACCGGTTCACGGCAGTGACCACGCCCAACAGGGGCATGCCCGCACTCAGGTGCGAGTAGATCATTCCTTGAAGCGTCGAGGCCAGCAGGGCGGCCGACACTCCTTTGCCGCTCACGTCGGCCAGTACCACGGCGAGGCCTTCCTTGGTGTTCACCGCGTCGAAGAAGTCGCCGCCAATTTCTTTACAAGACAGGTTCTTGCCCCGCAGGCGGGCAAAGGGCACCTCGGGAATCTTCACCTGCATCAGCCGCTGCTGAATGCTGGCCGCGATGCTCAATTCCTGCTGGTAGCGCCGGGATTCTTCTTCGGCTTGCACCAGGCGCGCGTTCTCGATCAAAGACGCGGCTTCGGTCGCGATCACGTGCAGGATCTTCTTGTCTACGCCGCTGATGTCGCGCGAGGCAAAGCGGGAGTCCACGTACAGCACTCCCATGGCTTCGGCGGCGGTGGCTGAGGGCACCGGCGTCTGCGCGTCGCGTGTGGCCTGCACCTGCATCTTGCGCAGTGGAATGCAAACCACGGTTCGCAGATCGTAGGCCACAATGCTCTGCCGGCCCGCCAGATCGAGCGAACCGCTGGTGTCGGTCACCAGGAATTCGGAGTTCGATCGCATCGATTCCTCAAGGATCGAGTGCGAAATCGTCTTGTCATCGAGCAGCGGCTCTTTCTTGGAATTGCGGCCGGCGGCCAGGCGCAGTTTCCCTTCGTCGTCCTTGAGAAAAACGTATCCCCGCTCGGCGTTAGTGAGCTGCAGAGTGACATCGAGCATGGTCATCAGAATCTCGTCCAGAACGCCCGCCGTGTTGAGCTTGCGGGCAGCTTCCAGAAACAACGTAAGTTTCTCCAGTTCGGTGGCCTCGGGCTTGATGCCGATGACCGAGATCTGGCTGAGGAATTCTCGCGCTGTGTTGGAAGTGGCGTGCGCCGGATTGAACAGAATGTAAGCGGAATCGCGCGCTCCGAACTCCAACCGGTCTCCGCGCTCCAGCTTCTGGCGCTGGATGCGCTCGCCATTCACATAGGTGCCGTGCTTGCTGCCCAGATCAACGAGAAAAAAGTCCTGCCCCTCCTGCATGATCTGCGCATGGTCGCGGGAGACGCGCGGGTCGGCGATCACCAGGTCTTTATCCACCTTCCGCCCAACGCTGAACGGAGTGCGGTTGAGGATGATGTTTTTCTGCTCGCTGCCCTGCACGAACACGAGGGCCGGGAAAACTCCGGAGCCGGAGCTGTGATGACTGATTGTATTTAAGGCCATGCTCTGGGCTATGGACGGTAAATCGCCGCCTCGATGGCTATTCTC
>Ga0209067_10002629_pt1 | contig 10578 bp, 7 predicted proteins | sample ColStrG_CSR_2013_FD_187199 | JGI IMG/M metagenome (GOLD analysis project Ga0209067, IMG submission 187199) | Freshwater sediment microbial communities in response to fracking from Pennsylvania, USA - Cold Stream Run_MetaG_CSR_2013 (SPAdes)... | ecosystem: Environmental > Aquatic > Freshwater >... | reverse complement strand
TGACTTCAAGCGGCCGGATCGTATCATCATCGGCACAGCGAGCGAACAGGCCCGCGAAATCATGCGCGAGCTTTACCGGCCACTCTATCTGAATGAGCCGCCGCTGCTGTTTACCAGCCGTCGCACATCTGAACTGACCAAATATGCCGCCAACGCCTTTTTGGCGACCAAAGTCTCATTCATCAACGAGATTGCCGACCTGTGCGAGATGCTGGGCGCGGATGTGCAGGATGTGGCGCGCGGCATTGGCCTCGATAAGCGTATCGGGCCAAAATTTCTCAATGCCGGGCCGGGCTATGGCGGCTCATGTTTCCCCAAAGATACGCTGGCCTTGGTCAAGACCGCTCATATGGCCGGTTCGCCGCTCCGTATCGTCGAGGCGGTGATCGGGGCCAATGACGCCCGCAAACGCAATATGGCGACAAAAATCATCGCGGCGGCGGGCGGCGATGTGCGGGGCAAGACCATCGCGCTGCTCGGCCTCGCCTTTAAGCCCAACACTGACGACATGCGTGATGCGCCGTCACTGACCATCGCGGATATCCTGCAGGAAGCGGGTGCCGCGCTGCGGGTCTTCGATCCGGAAAGCATGGAGCAGGCGCGCGGCATGATGCCGAAGGCGATGTTCTGCACCGACCCTTATGATTGTGCGGCGGGCGCATCGGTGTTGGCGATCATTACCGAATGGGATGAATTTCGCGCGCTCGATCTGGGACGTTTGCATGACGCGATGCACGCGCCGGTGGTGGTGGATTTACGCAATGTCTATCGACCGGAAGATATGCGGCGGCGTGGCTTTACCTTCCATGCAGTGGGCAAGGCTTAAATAAAAAGAAGGAATTTGCCTTCTCCCCGAGGGGAGAGGCATTTTTAGGCCATTGAGCGGTATGGGGCTTAGACCGATACTTGCGCGCCGAGTTCAACAACGCGGTCCGATGGAATCGAGAAAAAGTCAGTGGCACTGGTTGCCTGTTTGGACAGGCCCACGAATAATTTGTCCTGCCACATCGGCATTTCGGATTGCTTCGACACTTTCAGAGTGCGCCGCCCCAAGAAGAACGAGGTGGTCATGATGTCGAATTTCAGGCCGCTTTTTCGCATCAGCGCCAATGCGGCCGGAATGCGCGGGCTTTCCATGAAGCCGAAATGCACCGTGATGGCCAAAAATCCATCAGCGAGTGTTTCCACCTCATAGCGTTTGTCCTGCGGCACGCGCGGCGTATCTTCGGTTCGCACCGACATGATGACCACACGCTCATGCAGCACCTTGTTGTGCTTGAGATTGTGCATCAGTGCGGACGGCGCAACCTTTGGGTCGCTGGTCAGGAAAATCGCTGTTCCGGGCACGCGCGTGGGCGGGCGCTTTTGCAGCATCCTTACCAGATCGGCCATCGGGATCGAATCACGATGGGTTTTATGTTCCAGCGATTTGGTGCCGCGCACCCAGGTCCACATGGTGATCATCGCCAAGGCCGCCAACGTCAGGGGCACCCAGCCGCCATCCAGCACCTTGACCAGATTGGCGACGAAGAAGGCCAGATCGACGATAAGGAACATGCTGACCACCGCCAGCGAGGTCCAGAATGACCAGTGCCACGACTTCCACACCACGATGAAGGCCAGCGCCGTTGTCACCACCATGGTGCTGACCACAGAAATGCCATAGGCATTGGCCAGCGCGTCCGAAGATTTAAACAGCAGTGTCAGCAACAGCACGCCGATCAAAAGCAGTCGGTTGACGCGCGGAATATAAATCTGGCCTTCCTGACTTTCGGAAGTGTGGCGGATTTCCATACGCGGCAACAGGCCAAGCTGAATGGCCGAGCGGACGATGGAAAAAGCACCGGTAATCACGGCCTGGCTGGCGATGACCGTGGCCGCTGTGGCCAGAATAACCAGATAGGGCAAGGCCCATTTCGGGGCCATCAGATAAAACGGATCGCTGATCGCCGTGGGGTCGGAGAGGATGAGTGCCCCCTGGCCAAAATAATTGAGCAGAAGCGCGGGCAGAACAAACGCCACCCAGGCCAACTGAATGGGCAGGCGGCCAAAATGACCCATATCGGCATAGAGCGCTTCCGCGCCCGTAACACCGAGGAACACAAGGCCGAGAATGACGAAGCCTGACATGCCGTTGCTGGCGAGGAATTCAATGCCGTTGAGCGGATTAAGCGCCCATAAGATCCGTGGCGCATCCAGAATATGCATGATGCCCAGGAGGCCGATGACCGCGAAGAACACAATCATGACCGGCCCGAAAAACTGGCCGATGCGCTCGGTGCCGCCGCTTTGTGTCAGGAACAGAATAATAAGAATTACAACGGCAATATAAAGGACGTAAGGGCCGAAGAAGGGTGAAACTTGATTAAGCCCTTCCACGGCCGAGAGCACCGAAATGGCCGGTGTAATAATGGCATCGCCGGAAAACAGCGCCGCCCCGGCCACGCCCAGCAGGAATACCCAATTTGAATGTTCGCCCAGCGCGCGGTGCGCCAGCGCCATCAGCGCCAGCGTGCCGCCTTCGCCCTTGTTGTCAGCCTGCATCAAAAAAGCGACATATTTGAGGGTGACGGTAAAAATCAAAGCCCAGACCAGCAAGGAAACGATGCCGATCACTTCTTCGGGCGAAACGGCAGAACCAGTGGGATGGGCAAGTGCGGTTTTCAAAGCATAAAGCGGACTCGTCCCAATATCGCCATAAACGACACCTATCGAACCAAGAGCAAGTGCAAAAAAACTGGATTTTTTATGGGCAATAAATTCGGTGCCGTGAACAGCAGCGGTTGCTGCTGCGGGCGGCGAAGGACTGTCTTCCATGGCGAAAGCCTCTGAAAAATTCATGTTTCCTGAGCCGATTTCCTGACCGGCTCGTCGCACATGAGCGCGGGCTTATACCCTGTCAACCTGTCGTGGAGAAGCGAAATCTTGAGCAATTGCCGGGTGTGCCGGAACGGCAGAGCATAAGGCCCGGCCGCTTTACAGGTCGCGCAGCAACCCGCGATAAATTTCCTCGTCGCCGCACAGGCCCGCCAGGCGGCCTAATTGGTCAACAAGAACAATAGGATGACCGGAAGCGCGGCGCAGCTCGATGGCCGCTTTCAGGCGCAGGTCCAGCGGTGCCAGAACAATGTCCGCATGGGCTGAATCGAACAGCCCGGTGTGCCGGTCAACGGTGGACAACTTGCTGAGCTTGCCGTCAATTTCGGCGTGAAGCGGCCGGTTTTCGCCATCCACCCGCAACCGCAGGCGACCCGCCTTGTCGAGCAAGATGCTGTCGCCGTCACGCGCGAGATCGCGTTCGGGCTTCATCAGGGATGCACCGCGCAGCACCTGCAACGGGTTCATATGGGCGACAAATTCGGCGACATAAGCATTTGCAGGATGCAGGATGATGTCCTCAGCGGTGCCGCACTGGACGATGCGGCCGCTTTCCATGATGGCAATGCGATTGCCCAGTTTGAGCGCTTCATCAAGATCGTGGCTGACGAACAGGATGGTTTTCTGCAACTGGCTTTGCAGCGCCAGTAATTCGTCCTGCAACTTGGTGCGGATAAGCGGATCAAGCGCCGAGAACGGTTCGTCCATCAGCAGAATGTCAGCGTCGGTGGCAAAGGCGCGCGCCAGCCCCACACGCTGCTGCATGCCGCCTGAGAGTTCTTGTGTTTGCTTTTCGGCCCAGCGCGAGAGGCCGACCATTTCCAGCTTCTGATCGACGATCCTGTTGCGGTCTTTTTTCGACATGCCGCCAAGTTCGAGGCCAAAACCGACGTTTTCGCGCACAGAGCGCCAGGGCAGCAGGGCAAATTGCTGAAACACCATCGCGACAGAAAGTGACCGCACGTCGCGCAGCACAGCAGGCGCGCAGGTGATCACATCGACCATTGCACCCTTGTGGCGCACCAGAACCGCGCCGCGCGCCACTTTGTTAAGGCCGTTGACAGCGCGCAGCAAGGTTGATTTTCCGGAACCGGACAGGCCCATCATGACGAAAATCTCACCCTCTGCCACGCTCAGATTGGCGTCAGCGACGCCAATGACATTGTTGGTTTGCGCCAAGATTTCGTCGCGGCTCTTGCCATTGTCGAGCAGTTCGAGCGCTTTGTGCGGGTCTTTGCCGAAAACAATATCGACATGGCGAAATTCGATGGCCGTTTCGGGCGCGGGAAGGTCGTCGCTCATCATCAGCCTCCGATTTTGCGGGCGGGCTGACGGAACACCCGGTCCAGCACGATGGCGAGCAGGACAATGCACATACCCGCCTCGAAGCCCATCACGGGATTAACGGTGTTGAAGGCACGCACCACCGGCTTGCCGAGGCCGTCTGCCCCCACCAGCGCCGCGATGACCACCATCGACAGGCTGAGCATGATGCATTGCGTGATGCCGGCCATGATGGTCGGCGCGGCATAGGGCAGCTCAACCTTCCACAGCAACTGGCTTTTGGTGGCGCCAAAAGCCTCGCCCGCTTCCAGCAAATGGGTGGGCACTGAAGAAACGCCGAGATGAGTCAGGCGCACCGGCGCGGGAATTGCAAACACCACCGTCGAAATCAGGCCGGGCACCACACCAATGCCGAACAGGATCAGCGTCGGAATGAGATAGACAAAGGTGGGGATGGTCTGCATCAAGTCGAGAATAGGCCGCATAACATTATACAGCCAATTTCGGTGCGCCATGGCGATGCCCAGCGGCACACCGATGAGGGTGGAGACCAGTGTCGCCCAGGTCATCAGCGACAGGGTTTGCATGGTCTCCTGCCAATATCCGAGATTGATGATCAGCAGGAAGGCCAGCACGATGAACAGCATCAACTTCCACGAACGGTGCATCCAATAGGCCAGCCCGCAAAACAGCACGATCATGAGCAGCGGCGGGATGGCCTGAAACAGATCGGTCAGGCCGGTGATGAAAAACTGTAAAACCTTGGTCAGAGTATCAAAGAACCATTGCGCGGTTTTGAGTGTGTCGACACCGCTCTTGATCCACTTGCCCAATGGAATTTTCTGATCGGTCAGCCAGTGCATATTGAACAGTTGGTCCACAGGACACCCTCAGTAGATTTGTCGCCCCCGACGCTCGCAAAGCCTATGCCGATGCAGCGCGCTGCATCGGTGCACGAGGGTCAAAAGTCCCGCCTCCATTAAGCGGGGCAGTTTGAGTTTAGAGACCGAGGCTCTTTTTCACCGCGTCGAGACCTGGCTTGCCGTCAAAGGTGGTGACGTCCTTGAGCCAAGGCTCCATGGCGGCTGGATTGGCCTTCAGCCAGAGCGTTGCCGCCTTCTCGCCTTCCAGACCGTCAAACAGGATCGACCCCATCATCTGGTTTTCCATGGTGAGGGTGAATTTCAAATTGTTGATGAGGGCGCCCACATTCGGGCAATCCTTGGTGAATCCGGCGCGGGTATTGGTATAGATGGTTGCGCCGCCAAAATTCGGGCCGAACACATCATCGCCGTCCGTGAGATAGTTGATCTTGAACTTGGTGTTCATAGGATGCGGTTCCCAGCCGAGGAACACGATCGGGTCATTCTTGGCGGAAGCTTTTTCGACCTGTGCCAGCATGCCCTGTTCGGAGGATTCGACCAGTTCAAAGCCCTTCATATCGAATTTATTGTCCTTGATCATATCGAGGATGAGGCGGTTGCCGTCATTGCCCGGCTCAATGCCGTAAATCTTGCCCGCCAGCTTGTCCTTGAATTTGGCAATGTCTTTGAAGCTCTTGAGACCGGCATCATAAAGGGTCTGCGGCACGGCGAGGGTGTATTTGGCCCCTTCGAGATTGGCGCCCAGCACTTCGACGGTCTTGTCATCGACATAGGTCTTGCGGTCAGCTTCCATCGTCGGCATCCAGTTGCCAAGGAAGACATCGATCTGCTTATTGTGGAGGGCGGTATAGGTCACCGGAACAGCGAGCACGTCGGTGTGCGGCTCATAGCCGAGGCCCTTGAGAATGACAGAGGCGGTGGCGGTGGTGGCGGTGATGTCGGTCCAGCCCACATCAGCGAATTTCACGGCTTTACAGCTTGCGGCGTCACCCGCAAGGGCAGCACCCGGCAGCAGGCCAGCGACCAGAACCACACACAAGGATTTGAAATTCGGCTTCATAATGTTCTCCCATTTGCCGCTTGATCTTCGTCAATTTTTTTGAGGTTGCATGCCCAAATTTGCGCCGCAATTGCTCAACCTTATAGCATTGAATTTGGCGGTAAAGGGTCGCAGGCAGATTGCCTGAAACCGACATGAAATGGCGCAATTGGCGAAGTTTTTCACCCTGAGATCGGCGATTACCGCTGATGCAGGAAAATTTCGACTTCATCATTATTGGTGCCGGTTCCGCCGGGTCCGTTCTGGCCAACCGCCTGAGTACGGAGGCGAAAAACTCCGTTCTGCTGCTCGAATTTGGCGGTAGCGATGCCTCGGTGTTTATCCAGATGCCGAGCGCGCTGTCGATCCCGATGAACAGTCCCAAATATGACTGGGGCTATCATTCCGTGCCTGAACCGCAACTCAACAACCGCCGCATGCATGTGCCGCGCGGCAAGGTGATGGGCGGCTCCTCCTCGGTCAATGGCATGGTCTATGTGCGCGGCCACGCCAATGATTTTGACGCCTGGGACGAAATGGGGGCCAAGGGCTGGTCTTACGCTGACGTTTTGCCCTATTTTAAACGCGCGGAGACGTTTGAACCCGGCGGAAATCTCTATCGTGGCAGCGACGGACCGTTGCATACGCGCAAGGGCGAGATGAAGAACCCGCTCTACCGCGCCTTTATCGAGGCGGGCAAACAGGCAGGCTATGCTGAATGTTCCGACCTCAATGGCGAGCGGCAGGAGGGCTTTGGCCCTCTGGACATGACTGTGCACAAGGGCAAGCGCTGGTCGGCGGCAAATGCCTATCTCAAGCCCATTCGCACCCGCAAAAATCTGACCATCCGCTCGCATGCTTTGGTCGAAAAGATCAATTTCGACGGCTTGCGCGCCAGAAGCGTCACCTATCGGCAAAACGGCCAGAGTTTTACGATTAAGGCCAATCGCAAAATTGTGCTGTGCTGCGGCTCAATCAATTCGCCGCAATTGCTCAAATTGTCCGGCATTGGCCCCGCAAGCGAATTGCGGGCGCTCGACATTACGCCGATAGCTGATCGCGCTGGCGTGGGCGAAAACCTGATGGATCATCTGGAATTTTACTTCCAGATTGCCTCCAAACTGCCGATCACGCTGTATCCGTCCTTAAGCCCGTGGCGCAAGGGGCTCATCGGCATGCGCTGGATGCTGATGAAGGACGGTTTGGGCGCGACCAACCATTTCGAGACGGGCGGCTTTGTCCGTAGCCGCGCGGGTATCCCTTACCCCGATGTTCAATTTCATTTTCTGCCGCTGGCCGTCTCCTATGACGGCAAATCCTTGGCCAAGGGCCACGGATTTCAGGCACATGTCGGGCCGATGCGCTCGAAAAGCCGCGGCCATGTGCGCCTGAAAAGCCCTAAAATCACCGACAAGCCGGAAATCACTTTCAATTATCTGACGCATGAAGATGATCTGCCGGAGATGCGCGCCTGCGTGCGGCTGACGCGCGAGATTTTCGGGCAGGCGGCATTCGAGCCCTATGCCGATTATGAAATGCAACCGGGTGCGGGAGTGATTTCGGATGAGGCGATTGACGCCTTCATCCGCGCCAAGGTTGAGAGCGCCTATCATCCGTGCGGCACCTGCAAGATGGGCGCGGCGGACGATTTGAGCGCGGTTGTCGATGCTCAAACGCAGGTGATTGGGGTTGAGGGGCTGCATGTGGTGGACGCCTCGATCATGCCGCAGATCACCAATGGCAACTTGAATGCGCCGACGATCATGCTCGCGGAAAAGGCGGCTGACCATCTTCTCGGGCGAACGCTGCTGCCGCGTTCAGATGCGCCGGTGTGGCAATCGCCGAATTGGCAAAATTCGCAGCGTTAATCATTGAGCGTGCCCCGCGCATCGGCTAGAAGAGCGCAAATTCTCTTTTCGTTTTGAGGCAATGATGGCCAGTGATCGCACCAATTCCCCGGCAAATCCTTCGGATATTGCCAATATTTTGATCAATGCGCTGCCCCATATGCTGCGCTACGACGAGGCAATCATTGTGGTCAAATATGGCGGCCACGCGATGGGCGATGCCTCGGTGGCGCGCGATTTTGCCAAGGATATGGTGCTGCTGGAGCAATCGGGCGTTAATCCGGTGGTGGTGCATGGCGGCGGGCCGCAAATCGGCGCGATGCTGAAAAAACTCGGCATAAAAAGTGAATTTTCCGGCGGTTTGCGAATCACCGACAAGGAAACCGTCGAAATCGTCGAGATGGTGCTGGCGGGCTCCATCAACAAGCAGATTGTCGGCATGATCAATGCAGAGGGCGGGCGCGCCATCGGCCTGTGCGGCAAGGACGGCAATATGGTCACCGCCCGCAAGGTGGGCCGCACCGTGCGCGACCCCGGCTCGCAGATCGAACAGCATATTGATCTTGGGTTTGTTGGCGAGCCGTCGAAAGTGGACGCCACCGTGCTCGAGCAGGTTTTGGGTCGCGACCTCATTCCGGTTTTGGCCCCCGTGGCACAGGGCACCGATGGGGAGACCTATAATGTCAATGCTGACACTTTTGCCGGGGCGATTGCCGGCGCGCTGAAGGCCAAGCGCCTGCTGCTGCTGACCGATGTGCCCGGTGTGCTCGATAAAAACGGCGAATTGATCAAGGAATTGTCGATTGACCAGATTCACGGGTTGATTGCCGATGGCACCATTACGGGCGGCATGATTCCGAAGGTCGAAACCTGCATTTATGCGCTGGAACAGGGCGTCGAGGGTGTGGTTATTCTTGACGGCAAGGTGCCGCATGCGGTGCTGGTGGAACTGCTGACCAACCACGGCGCGGGCACGCTGATCACCAAGTGAGCCAGCACTCCGCCGATTTTGCCACAAGGCGGGCGGCTTTTGCTGAGGTTGATACCTGGGTTTTCGACCTCGACAATACGCTTTACCCGCCGCATGCGGATTTGTGGCCGAAAATCGACGAGCGGATTACCAGCTATATCGCGCAAAAACTGGCGCTGGGCCGTGTTGAAGCGCGCGATCTGCAAAAGGCCTATTATCAAAAATATGGCACGTCCCTGCGCGGCTTGATGGATTTGCACGATGTCGAGCCACTGGAATTTCTTGATTTCGTCCATGATATTGACCGCAGCACGCTGGAGCCCAATCCGAAGCTGGCGGCGGCCATTGGCGCGCTACCGGGGCGTAAGCTGATTTTCACCAATGGCTCGCGGATCCATGCGGAAAACACCGCGATTCAGCTGGGCATCCGGCCTCATGTTGATGCTATTTTCGATATTCTGGCGGCGGATCTAATTCCAAAGCCAAATGCGGAAGCCTATTCACGTTTCTTCAATGTTCATCAGGTAGAACCGAAGCGGGCAGCCATGTTCGAGGATATTGCCAAGAATCTGGTTGTGCCGCATTTGTCAGGTATGGTGACGACGCTGGTCATTCCCAAACAAGGGTTGATTGACCACCGCGACGAGGCCGACCGGACTGCGGGCAGCCGCGACGATTTGACCAGTCCTTTTATTCATTTCGTGACCGATGATCTGGAAGATTTCCTGTTAGCCTTTTGCCAGAACTGAGATCGAACATGCGTGTCAACTTTGCCGTGCCCGGCGATCTGTCCAGCCGGACAGGTGCCAATAGCTATAATGGCCATATTCTCGGCCTGATGACCGAGAATGGCATCGCCATGAACATGGTGTCCTTGCCTGCCCGGCTGCCACTGGGTGTGCGCGAGGATCTCGCGGAAGCCAGCGCGACGCTGGTGGCGCATGCGGGCGACGGCCCGCTGCTGATCGACAGCGCCGGGTTTTCCTGCCTCTCGGTTGAGCAAATCCGGCCAATACGCACCCCGATTTTTGCGCTGGTGCATCATCCGCTCTCGCTGGAAAACGGCCTCAGCCCCGAAATGGCCGAACATTTTCGCCGCACGGAGAAAGCCGCGCTGAGCTTCGCCAAGGCGATCATCGTCACCAGCGCCTACACGGGGCGGGTTCTGGTGCAGGATTTTGATGTTCCTGGCGCCAAAATCACCGTAGCCGAGCCCGGCACGGCCCATGCACCACGGGCTCTGGGCGGTTCCGGCTCGCCGCTGCAACTGCTGGCCGCAGGCTCGCTGATTCCTCGCAAGGGCTATGACGTGCTGCTCGACGCGCTTGGCGGCCTGCTTGATCTCGACTGGCACCTAACTTTGGCGGGCATTCCGCATCTTGATCCGTTTCATGCGGCACATATTGCCCGGCGCATCGAGGCCGAGGGCCTGTCCAGCCGCATTACGCAGGTGGGCGAGGTTACACCCGCCGAACTCGACAAGCTCTATGCCGGAACGGATATTTTCGTGATGCCGTCGCTGTTTGAAGGTTTTGGCATGGCGCTGACCGAGGCTATGATCCGCGGTTTGCCGATCGTTTGCACCACCGGGGGTGCCTGCGCCGAGACAGTTCCGCATGGTGTGGGCCTCAAAGTGGCGCCGGGCAACGCTTCAGCGTTTCGCGCAGCCCTTAGATA
>Ga0209067_10002628_pt1 | contig 10578 bp, 5 predicted proteins | sample ColStrG_CSR_2013_FD_187199 | JGI IMG/M metagenome (GOLD analysis project Ga0209067, IMG submission 187199) | Freshwater sediment microbial communities in response to fracking from Pennsylvania, USA - Cold Stream Run_MetaG_CSR_2013 (SPAdes)... | ecosystem: Environmental > Aquatic > Freshwater >... | reverse complement strand
GGCAGTGGACGAAGTGGCCAATGCCGAGAATCTCGGCTCGCTCGTGCGCAACTGCGTCGCCTTCGGCGTCCACGCGTTGCTCGTGGGCGAAACTTCCAGCAGCCCGTTTCTCCGGCGCGCAGTCCGCAATTCGATGGGCACGATTTTTCAACTGCCCGTTGTGGAATCCAAGCACCTCGTGCAATCCCTGCACGAACTCCGCGCGCAAGGCGTCCGGTGCATCGCCGCGCATCCGCACGTGAATGGCCGCTCGCTCACGCAGGCGAGTTTCACGGGCGACTGCTGCATCGTGCTGGGCAGCGAAGGCAAGGGTATCTCGCCGGCGGTGTTGGAAATCTGCGACGACGCGGTGGCCATTCCGATGCCGCCGACGGTGGATTCGCTCAATGTGGGCGCGGCCGCGGCGGTGTTTCTGTACGAGGCCAACCGGCAGCGGGGAAAAGTTTAGGGAGAGAATTCAGCGGGCGACCGTTTCCAACTTCACTTCAAAACGGGTGCGCTGCGGACCACGGCGCAGTTTGGTGAACAGCCCGTGCCAGAATCCAAACCCGTAAAAAATGTGGCTGGCCATCAGCAGCGGCATCGCCAGCAGGCTGCGGATGATTCCGTTGGCGGGAATTGAAACCACGGTTTGCAGCACAACCGCCAGCGCATAAAACGCGAGCGGCACCACGCTGACAATTTTCAAAAGGCCCAGCGGCTGGCCCAGCGCGGTAAGCTGGAAAATCAGCAACGTCAGCAGATACAGGCAGAAGAGCGGCGGGACAAAATTCGGCACCGAGCCGAAGGTCGGGGTGACGCGAAACTGTTCCGCGCGCCCGCGTCCGTAGTTGCCAAGCATTTTGGCAAAGGCCCGCAGCGAATGACGCGGGCGACGATGAACGATGAGTTGCGGATCGTAAATAAGTTTGCCGCCGCGCTTTTGCAATTCGTCCATGAGCGCGTTTTCCTCGTTGGGATAAAGCGCCTCGTTGAAGCCGCCGAGTTCCAAAACGTCCGCGCGCCGGGCGAGCAGGTTGCAAAGGATGAGTTCTTTTTCGCTGCTGTCCCGCGCCTCCCCAAAACTGGCGTAGCGCGCGCGGCTGGGCCCAAACGCCAGCCAGCTCGCGAGGACGACGGCGAAAACTTTTTCGAGCGGCGGCGCCTCCGCAGGACAAAGGTTGGGACCGCCGATCATCTTAACGGCGGGGTTGGAAAAATATGTCGCGGCGCGCTGAAGATTTTGCGGTGGTGGCTCCGAGTCGTCATCCAGAAAATAAATCCATTCACCGTGCGCGGCCCTGATGGCGGCGTTGCGCTGGACGGAGGGTTGTTTGCCGCGGGCGACGATGATTTCCAGCAGGCCGGGCGGGTAATCCAACTGGCGGGCGGCGTCCACGGCTTTGATTTCAGCCTGTTCGGGTCGCGCGGCAATGATGATGGTGACGCTCGGCAGATGTTCGCTCACGCGCAAAAGCTAAAGACCGTCCGGACAAGTGCAAAGATCAAACTTGCGCGCCGTCTTAGGCAGGCCTCCGGCTCAGTGAGGAATCAACTGCACCTGGCTGCTTTCATTGGTGCCACTGAGGAAACCGTAGCCTACATTGTCTCGTTGTAATACGGCGGCGGTAAACGACCAGGTTTTGTTCAGGACGGGATCGGTGACGGTTCCGGTGAAAATGCCGGTGGCCGGCGTGAATTTCATGGATAAACTATTTGCGCTGGTGTTGATCACCTTGTTGCCTGCTTCGAGATGCACGGCATTTTCAAAACCCGCCGGGAGGTCACCACCCGAAAATGGAATCTGAATGTAGCTGGTGGAAGCGAAAACCACATTGGTTCCCACCGGCGGGACGTAAAGCTGGCCGAACGCGCCGCGCTCGTAGTCAAATCCGGCCGGGTAAAATTTGGCGGCGGAATTGGTGGGCTTGACCCAGACCATCCAGCCGTCGAAGTCGGTGTCATTTTGCCTCCGGAAGGTTTGCCAGCTCATCATCAGCCCTTTGTTCCCGTACAACGGCATGTAGTAAGGCCACAGACCATCCCGGGAAAGATACGCACTTTGGGTGACCTTGGTGCCGTCGGCAAGGATGCCGGCCAAGCTGGCCAATCCGCCGACGGAAACCGTCACGGTAGCGAAACTATGTCCGTTGGGCAGCGTGGCATCAGCCGGGAAGCCGGGCATCAGCATCGTGTAGCGGCCGACCTGTGGCGCGGGATTCGTTGTGGCGTTGTAGCCGGCGCGGAAACCCTGCAGCGGGGCGGTCCAGGAATCCTGGGCCACCTGGCCGAAAATCTGGCCGGCTTGATCTGTTTGCATCACGATGGTCAGGAAACTGGTGCCACGTTTGATCCGATTCGTGGCCTGGCAAAGCAGATTCATTTTGCCACTGATGGGATAGCTGCCGCCACCGAGTTTCACCCGGCCTGAATAGGTGCCGTTCCGCGTGATCGTGGCGGTCAATTGGCCGGCGCTCGGCACCTGGACGCCGGCGTTTTCAGAAAACAGCCCAACGTACGAGCCGCTGGCGGGGATGAAGGGACTGGGAATAAAATTCGCCTGCAACACCATGTTGGGCTCAAAAGTGAAATTCAAACTGGCCGAGGTCGAGACGATGTCGCCGCTCCAGCCGGTGAACAAATTTCCGGCCGCCGGTTTGGCCGTGGCGGTATATTTTCTGCCAACTGTGAGTGATTTCGTGCCAAGGTTCGGCGTGATGGTGCCGCTGCCGCTCGTAAGCAAAACCACGGACTGGGGCACCCAACTCGGCGTCACCGTGACGGTGTTGGTGCTGGTGCCGGTGTGGCCCAAATCATCCGTGGCGGAAACAATCACGTGGCCGGTTCCGCTCCGGTTGATGGCCGGGATCACCCGCAGGACGCGGTTCGATCCCGAGCCGAGGATGCTCAGATTCGCCAAGGGAAACAGCAGCGGATTGTCGGACGAAACGGTGACGGCGACTTTGGCCAGGGGAGTGTCTGCATCTTGGATCACGAAGGACAGATTTGTTCCCGTCGCATTTTGAGCGAGCGTCACATCAGGCAAAGCCGAGACCACCGGAGTGGCACCGCCGGAACCCGTGGTGGCAAGCACCGTCAGCAGGAACTGGGTGACAACCGAATTGCCCGTGTCGTCCGTCACGATGATCCCGATGGTGGCGGTGCCGGAGCGGTTTGGCGCAGGCGTGATTTGCACCGTGCGATCCGCACCCGCACCACCAAACACGATGTTGGAAACCGGGACCAGCAAGGGATAAGACGAAAATGCAGAAACGCTCAAGTTCCCAACCGGTGTATCCTGATCGGCGAGCACAAATGAAACCGGACCCAGGGAGGAATTTTTCTGCACCGTCTGATTGGCGATGGCGCTGATGGTCGGAGGAAAAGTGGGGCCGCTCGAGTTGGTTGCCGGGACCCAGTAGGCGACTTCCGTGGAAAGATCGCTTTCAACTCCCGTGAGGTCAAAAGCCGTGGCGGCGAAATAGTAGGTCACCCCTTCGACCAAACCGGGAATCAAGATGTTGGTGGCGGCACTGCCGGCGACCAGCATGTTGGTGTAATCAAGGCTGCTGGCCCCGTAATACACATTGTAGCCGGCCACGTTCGCACTCGGGCTGGCACTCCAGTTCAAGGTGATGCTTTGATTCGCAAAACCCGGAATCGCGGCGAAGACAGCGCAACTCAAAAAAAGGTAAGCGAGCACCGAACGTCTCAAACCACTCCGCACTAATTTATTTACTATCACGGCAGACTCAAACGCATAAGCATTGCCAAACCGAAAACATTACGCGTTTCCCCCATTTAAGCCGGCCTTACCAGCAAAGTGACTCCGCCGCCGGTGGATTTCCCCTTGTATTCAAGCAGCTTGCCGGGAAAACCTGTCCGGTTCCAAAATTGTTCTCAAGATGAGGAATTTTGGAATGATCTATTAATTGTTCAAAGTTGCAGTTTTTCAAGACACCAAACTAGCGGGATGTCTCTTATTGGAGCAAGCCGCCGGGCCAAGGAAATTCCTGGCGAAGAGGCCAATTACCGCGCGAGGCCAAGCTGATGTTACTCCCGCGACCACCAAGTAACCGGACGATTCGAGCGAGCCGAATTATTTCCAAAGGATTCCGAAAAACTGCTTTGACAATTTCGTGCAGGTATTTACATTGCGCCCGCTCGGATGGGGTCTTAGCTCAGTTGGTAGAGCACCACAATGGCATTGTGGGGGTCAAGGGTTCGAATCCCTTAGGCTCCACCATCCTCCAAAAAGGAACCTTGAAAATCGCGGGGATCGCAAATAGGAGCCGCCTTCGGCAGCTACGGACTTTCGGAAACTACGGCTACTGCCATCTCTTAAATTCCTCACAGCAAAATTTTCAGTCGTGCTTTGAATCGAAAACGGTTAGCTTCGTCAGACAAAAGCATGTCCTTCAACCATTCATTGGGTGCCCTGATGCTGGCGTCCCTCGCGGCCGTGACCGCTGCTCCGGCCGGCCCACTGGCCCCGCTCGAATACAACCGTGACGTCCGCCCGATCCTCTCGGAAAACTGCTTTGCCTGCCACGGCGCCGATTCAGCCTCACGCAAAGCCAAGCTGCGCCTCGATAAACCGGAAGAAGCCACGGCCAAACACGAGGACACCCCACCAGCCATCGTCCCCGGCCGGCCGGCCGAGAGCGAACTGGTGCGCCGGATCTTTGATGAGGGCGACGACCTCATGCCGCCGGAAAAATCCCACAAAGTGCTCACCGCGCCACAAAAGGAAAAGCTGAAGCGCTGGGTTGCCGAGGGTGCGAAATATCAACCGCACTGGTCCTTCATCGCGCCGCAAAGGCCGCCCCTGCCAACGGTTAATAACCCGAAGTGGGTTCGCAATCCGATCGATAATTTCATCCTGGCACGCCTCGACGCCGAAAAACTTTCGCCCACCCCGGAAGCCGACCGCCGCACCCTGGCACGCCGCGTGACGCTTGATCTTACCGGCTTGCCGCCGCAACCCGCCGACGTCGAGGCTTTTGTCGCCGACAAATCTCCCGCTGCCTACGAAAAACTCGTGGACCGTCTGCTTGCCTCGCCGCAGTGGGGCGAGCATCGCGCCCGTTACTGGCTGGATGCCGCGCGCTACGGCGACACGCACGGAATCCACATTGATAACTATCGCGAGAACTGGATTTACCGGGACCGCGTCATCGCCGCCTTCAACGAGAACCAGCCGTTCGATCAATTCACCGTCGAACAACTGGCCGGCGACCTCCTGCCCAATGCGACGCGAGCACAGCAAATCGCCAGCGGCTTCAACCGCTGCAACATCACCACCAGCGAAGGCGGCGCGATTGACGAGGAGTATCTGGTGCTCTACGCGCGCGACCGCACCGAGACCACCGCGCAAGTCTGGCTCGGCCTCACCGCCGGTTGTGCCGTCTGCCACGACCACAAGTACGATCCGATCTCGCAAAAGGAATTTTACTCGCTCACCGCCTTTTTCAACAACACCACACAAAAAGCGATGGACGGCAATGTCAAAGACACGCCACCGGTTCTGTTCGTCCCCAGTCCCGAGGACGATGCGCGCTGGCCCCGGGTACAGAGCGAAACCGCCGCCAACGAAATAAATCTCGCCGAGCGGAAGAAAAACGCCCGCCTTGATTTCGACGCCTGGCTGGCGAAACCGGAGTTGGCCAAGCTCAACCAACGTTTGCCAACCGACAATTTGCTGTTCCATGCCCCCTTGGATGATGGCGAAGCCACCGCGCTCAAGGTGACCGTCTCCGGTTCCGCACGGGAGCTGAAGCTCGCCACCAATGCCATCACGCAGCCGGGCGCGATTGCCACGAATGCTTTCATCATCACCGCCACCACCACCGCGACGCTCGCCGACGTGGGCGATTTCGAGCGCACGAACGCCTTCAGCTATGGTGCCTGGGTGAAACTTCCGGAAGGCGATTACAAGAACGGTTCGCTGTTCGCCCGGATGCGCGACATGAACGGCAAGCAGCGCGGCTGGGATCTCTGGCTGGAAGGCGGCCGGCCGGCTTTCCACCTGGTCAATGTCTGGCCGGAAGATGCGCTCAAAGTCATTGGCAACAAAGAGCTGCCGAAAAACAAATGGGTTCATGTCTGCGTGACTTACAACGGGTCGTCGAAAGCCCGGGGCGTGAAAATTTTCGTCAACGGCGAGCCGCAGGAGGTGAAAATTGATCGGGACGCACTGAAGAGCACCATCCGCACGGAATCGCCGTTCAAGATTGGCGGCCGGGACAACAGCTCGCTCATCGAGCAAGCGGGCCTGCAGGATCTGAGGATATACGACCGCGCCTTGACGGTGGCTGAAGTGCGGGCGCTCACGGGCATTCCGCGGCTGAGATTTTTTGCCGCCCAGCCCGCAGACTCCCACCGCACCAACGAGGTAGACGAACTTTATCCCACCTGGCTCAGTTCGGTGGATCCCCGCTATCAGGAATTAAGCACCGAAAAGGTCAGCTTGAAAACCGAGACGGATGAAATCCATGCGCGCGGAACCGTGGCGCACGTCATGCACGAACGCGATCAGGCCTCCGTGGCGTATCTGCTCAACCGCGGCGAATACGACCAGCGCCGCGACCAAGTCGCGCCCGGCACGCCCGCCGCGCTGCCACCCATGGCCGCCGACCTGCCGCGCAACCGGCTGGGCTTTGCACGCTGGCTTTTGCAGCCCGACAATCCGCTGACCGCGCGCGTAACCGTGAACCGATTTTGGCAGGAACTGTTCGGCGCGGGCATCGTCCTCACGACCGGAGATTTTGGCGTCGCGGGCGAAATGCCGTCGCATCCGGAGCTGCTCGACTGGCTGGCGGTGGATTTTCGCGAGCACGGCTGGGACGTGAAAAAGTTTTTCAAACTCATGGTCATGTCGGCGACCTACCGTCAATCCGCCATCGCCACGCCGGAAAAAATTGCCCGCGATCCACTGAACAAACTTCTCGCCCGCGGCCCGCGCTTCCGCATGGACGCGGAGATGGTGCGCGACAATGCACTCGCGGCGAGCGGCCTGCTCGTCCCGAAGATCGGCGGCCCCAGCGTCAAGCCGTATCAGCCCGACGGCGTGTGGGAAGCCGTGGCCATGCCGGAGAGCAACACCAAGATTTACCAGCGCGACTCGGGAGAGGGACTTTATCGGCGGAGTCTTTACACCTTCTGGAAACGCTCGGCGCCGCCGGCCTCCATGGATATTTTCAATGCGCCCAGCCGCCAGACCTGCACCGTCCGCCGCGAGCGCACCGATACGCCGTTGCAGGCGCTGGTGACGCTGAACGATCCGCAATTCGTCGAGGCCGCCCGCCACTTGGCGCAACTCGCGTTGACGGAGGCGGCGGCGAAAACCGACGCGCGGTTGGATTTCATGGCGGAACGCCTGCTGGCGCGGCCGTTGAAATCCAACGAAAAGAAAATCGTCGAGGCCGGGCTGAAAGATTTGCTCGCGTACTATCAGCACGCGGCCGGACAGGCGGACAAGTTGCTGGCGGTCGGCGATTCCAAACCGGACGCAAAGCTCGACCACCCCACCCTCGCCGCCTACACGATGGTGGCCAATGAACTCATGAACCTGGACGCGGCCTTGATCAAATGAACCTGTTTCCCGAATTCAAACCCGATCCGCTCTTCAAGGAATATGTCCGCTACGAAACGCGCCGGCAGTTTTTCAAGCGCGGCGCCAGCCTCATGGGCATGGCGGCGCTGGCGTCGCTCGCGCCGAACCTGCTTTTCGCCGAGGACAAAAAGTCCGCACACCTGAAAAAAATTGCCAACGCGGCGCTGGTGTTCGCGCCAAAGGCGAAGCGGATTATTTATCTGCACATGGTCGGCGGGCCGTCGCAGTTGGACTTGTTCGACTACAAGCCGGTCATGGGCGACTGGTTTGACAAGGATCTGCCGGAGTCGATCCGCATGGGCCAGCGGCTCACAACGATGACCAGCGGACAGAAACGGTTTCCCATTGCGCCGTCGAAATACAAATTCGCCCAACACGGCAAGAACGGTATGTGGGTGAGCGAACTCCTGCCCTGGACATCCAAAATGGTGGACGACCTCTGTTTCATCCGCTCGATGAAGACCGACGCCATCAATCACGAACCGGCGATCACGTTCATGCAGACGGGTAATCAGGTGACGGGGCGGCCGTGCCTCGGTTCGTGGGTTTCCTACGGACTGGGCTCGTTGAACGAAGATTTGCCCACGTTCGTCGTGCTGGTTGCAAAACCCACGAACACCGAGCAGATCCAGGCGATTTCCTCACGGTTATGGTCCTCGGGGTATTTGCCGGGCGAACACGCGGGCGTTTCCTTTCGCTCGGCGGGCGATCCGATTCTGTTCATCAACAATCCCGACGGTGTGGATGCCAAAGTCCGGCGCAAAACCCTGGACGCCATGAAAGCGCTGAACGAAATTAATTTCAAGGAGGTCGGCGATCCCGAAACGCACACGCGCATCTCGCAATACGAGCTGGCCTTCCGGATGCAGTCGAGCGTGCCGGATTTGACCGCCATCACGAAGGAGCCTGAAGAGACGTGGAAACTTTACGGCGATGAGGCGAAGAAACCCGGCACCTTCGCCAACACCGCCCTGCTGGCGCGGCGTTTGTCGGAACGCGGCGTGCGGTTCGTGCAGATTTACCACAACAACTGGGACACGCACTCGAACACGTCGGGCCGTCTGCCGAGCCAGTGCAAGGACGTGGACCAGGCGTGTTATGGCCTGGTTCAGGATTTGAAACAGCGCGGAATGCTCGAGGACACCCTCGTCATCTGGGGCGGCGAATTCGGCCGGACCATTTATTCCCAAGGCGAGCTGACCAAGACCAATTACGGACGCGACCATCATCCGCGTTGTTTCACCATGTGGATGGCCGGCGGCGGCGCGAAGCCCGGTGTCATCCACGGCGAAACGGACGAATTTTCTTACAATATCACCAAGGACCCCGTCCACGTTCACGATTTCCACGCGACGGTAATGAAGCTGCTTGGCTTTGATCACGAGCAGTTCACCTACCGCTACCTGGGTTTGGACCAGCGGCTCACCGGGGTGGAGCCGGCGAAGGTGATTGACGAATTGATCGTTTGAAATTATCCACTGAGTAAGCCTATGCACGAACAACCTCTGAACCGCCGCCGTTTTCTCAAACAAACCAGCGCCGCCGCCGCCGCCCTGTCCGTCGCGCCGTACATTCTCGCCGACGACAAGACCGGCACCAGACCACCCATCGTGGGCGTGGGCGAGCATCAATACGAGGCCCTTCACGACTGGGGCGAACTGCCCGCCGGCCACGTCTATGGCAACACCCACGGCGTGGCGGTGGATGCGCAGGGGCACATCCACATCAAGCATACGATCGGCAAGGGCGCGACGATTGATGATGCCATCGTGGTATTTGACGCGGACGGAAAATTCATCCGCTCTTGGGGCAAAGCGTATAAAGGCGGCGCGCATGGCTTGCATTTGAGCCGGGAAGGCGGCGAGGAATTTTTCTACCTGTGCGATCCGAAGCGCCACCTGTTTGCCAAGACGACGCTGGACGGCCAGGAACTGTGGCGCAAGTGGGCGCCGGAACAATGCAACGGCTACACCATGCCGGGGGAATTCAACCCGACCAACATCGCCATCGCGCCCAACGGGGATATTTTTGTGGCGGACGGCTACGGCAAAAGTTTCATCCACCAATACGACCGCGACGCTAAATACATCCGCAGCTTCGGTGGCAAGGGCAAGGAGCCTGGGCAGACCGATTGCCCTCACGGCCTGATGGTAGATACGCGCGGAGCGCAGCCGGTGCTCGTGGTGGCTGACCGCTCGAACCGACGCCTGCAGAACTTCACGCTCGACGGCAAACACCTCGGCTTCGTCACCGACGAGCTTCGCTCCCCATGCCATTTCCATACGCGCGGAAAAATGATGGTGATTCCCGACCTGGATTCCCGCGTGACCTTGTTTGACGAAAACAACAAGTTACTTGCCCACCTCGGCGACGGCGGCAGCTACGCCGGCATCCGCGACCAGACGCGCGACCATTTCACACCTGGGAAATTTGTCGCGCCACACAGCGCGTATTTCGACCACGACGGAAACCTCTTCATCGTCGAATGGGTCGAGGTCGGGCGCGTCACCAAACTCCGGAAGTTGGCCTGAGTGGGCCGCCGCAGCCGTCAGGTTGCGGGAATGATTTCGATGGCGTTGATCTGCGGGTTTTCCACGTTGGGTGTGAACGAAATGTCCAACTTGCCGTCAGTGACTTCCACGTTCACGGTTTCGACATAAGCCCGGCGCGGGCCGCCCGCCTTCACCCAGACGTCGAAGTCTTTGTACTCATGGCCTTCCAAGTTGAACGAAAACACGCGCTGGCCGGGCCCTTCAATGCCGTCGAAGGTTTCGCAAAAGTGCAGCTTGACGACATACTTGCCGTTGGGCAACGGATGTGAAAAAGAGTTCATGCTGTAATGCTCGCTGCGATACAAAGCGGGGTCTTTGGTGTTCGCGATTTCCAAATCCGGCCGGTCAGCAATGTCGCCGCCATCGAAGCCCTGCTCCGGCAACCAGACGTTGCCCTCGGAATCCGTGAGCTTGTCTCTCGTGCCAGCCTTG
>Ga0209067_10002626_pt1 | contig 10583 bp, 9 predicted proteins | sample ColStrG_CSR_2013_FD_187199 | JGI IMG/M metagenome (GOLD analysis project Ga0209067, IMG submission 187199) | Freshwater sediment microbial communities in response to fracking from Pennsylvania, USA - Cold Stream Run_MetaG_CSR_2013 (SPAdes)... | ecosystem: Environmental > Aquatic > Freshwater >... | reverse complement strand
CACGTTGACGCCGGTTTCGCGCTTGGCGTCTTTCACGGTGGCGAAGATGGGGATGCCTTCGAAGTCTTCACCGGCCTTCTTGGGGTTCACGCCGGCCACGAAGCACTGGCGGCCCAGGGCGTAATCGCGGCAGCCGCGGGTGTGGAACTGGCCGGTCTTGCCGGTAATGCCCTGCGTGACCACGCGGGTGTTCTTGTCGATCAGTATGCTCATGCTGGCAATCCTTGCTTAGACGGTTGCGGCGCTGGCGCTGCCGTGGGTGGACGCGACCACGCGTTCGGCCGCTTCGGCCATGGTTTCGGCCGAGATGATGGGCAGTCCGGATTCGGCCAGCAGCTTGCGGCCCAGGGCTTCGTTGGTGCCTTTCATGCGCACCACCAGGGGCACGGAGAGCTTGACCGCGCGCGAGGCGGTGATGACGCCCTCGGCGATGGTGTCGCACTTCATGATGCCGCCGAAGATGTTGACCAGGATGGCCTTGAGGTGCTCGCTGCGCAGCATGATCTTGAACGCCTCGGTGACCTTTTCCGCCGTGGCGCCACCGCCCACGTCCAGGAAGTTGGCCGGGTTGCCGCCATAGAGCTTGATGGTATCCATCGTGGCCATGGCAAGGCCCGCGCCGTTGACCAGGCAACCGATGTTGCCATCGAGCTGGATGTACGCGAGATCGTACTTGGACGCTTCGATCTCCGAGGGGTCCTCCTCGTCGAGGTCGCGCAGCGCCACGATTTCCGGGTGGCGGTACAGGGCGTTGGAGTCGAAGTTGAACTTGGCGTCCAGGGCCACGACACGGCCGTCGCCCGTGAGCACCAGGGGATTGATTTCGGCGAGCGATGCGTCGGTATCCCAGAACGCCTGGGCGAGGCCGCGCAGCGCGGCACGGGCCTGCGGCAGGGCGGCCTGGGGGATGCCGATGGCCAGCGACACTTCGTCGCTTTGCGCGTCGGTGAGACCCACCACGGGGTCGATGCTGACGCGGTGGATCTTCTCGGGCGTGTGTTCGGCAACTTCCTCGATGTCCATGCCGCCTTCGCTGGAAGCCATGAGGCAGACCTTTTGCGTGGCGCGGTCTACCACCATGCCGATGTAGAGCTCCTTGCGGATATCGGCGCCTTCTTCGATCAACAGGCGCCGCACCTTCTGGCCCTGCGGAGACGTTTGGTGCGTGACCAGTTGCATGCCCAGGATGGACTGCGCGTGGCTGCGCACCTCATCGAGCGAGCGGGCCAGCTTCACGCCGCCGCCTTTGCCGCGGCCGCCCGCGTGTATCTGGGCCTTGACGACCCAGACCGGGCCCCCGAGCCGTTGCGCGACGGCCATCGCTTCTTCTACGGAAAAAGCGGCCTCGCCGCGCGGCACCGGGACGGCGTACCGGCGCAGGATTTCCTTGCCCTGGTATTCATGGATTTTCATTTTGTGTCTCCTTCGTTTGTATTTTTGTACCAGCGCGGGTAGTGCTTGGCCACCACTGGGCCATCGAGACGCAGTGCGCGGCAGCGGTCGAGGTGGCGTGGCATGCTTTCCGATGTGGAAACAGGGCTCTCGATGCTGCGGCCAAAGGCCTGTATGGCCGCGGTCGGCAGCAGAGCTGCCAACTCGTTGATATGGGTGCACCCGGCGACACCCCCGACGCGCTCGCGCACAGCGTCGCGAAATCGGTTCAGCAGGTTGAGTCCGACGAGGGACTGGTAGACGTCGCTGAAAGTATCGCAGGTGTCCATGAAGGGTGCGGCTATGGTTCGGGCCTGCACCGCGATGATTTGCAGGCGCCGATCGAGTTCCAGGGTGATCACCATGTCGTGCAGCGCATCGCCGGCCGGCAAGGTACGGCCGTCAAGTTCGATGTCCTGGTACTTGACGTCGCGCACATTGGCGACAAGTTCCCAGACGTGATCTTCGCGCACATAGGCATCGATTCGGATCGAACGGGTGTGGACGGGGCGGCGGTTGGTGGCGCTCATGAGCGGAGGGAATGCTGGGCGCAATTTTTGCGCCCGGGCGGCGCACAATCCGGGATCTTATAACAGTGGCTTTGCGGTATCGAACCTGCCCTTCGCGCCGGATTTGACACGTACTGGCGAGAATTTCACCTGACCTGGGTCAAGGATGGTTACCAAAACAACACGTAACGGTGTTCGATTGCCAGTCGATCGATCTGTGACGGAGTTATTTATCGCTTACGGGCCATTGTCGCGCCGCGTGCAGCACACGCAAAACGCGAACCAGATCGCCTGCTACGTCGTAGATCAGGAGGTAGTTTTGATGAACTACCAGTTCACAGGTGCCGGTAACTCGGCCAGGGCGTCCGAGACCTGGAAAATCGATGAGCCGCTGAGCGCAATCGCTAAACATCTCGTCAAGCGCTATGGCGGCGAGCGGGTTCTCGGCCTCGATGTAATCGAAGATCGCGCTTCGATCCTCAACGGCTTCGTATGTCCAGGAAAGTCTCACGACCCCGTTTCGGACCTGCGCTGGGCTGCCACCCTGCGTTTGGCAAACAAATCCTCGACGCTTTGGGCCGGCACAAGGCGACCCGCGTCTGCGGCATCGCGGCCAACCTGAACCTGAGAGCGGAGCCAGGCGTCGTGTTGTTCGGCTTCCTGCTGTTGCCGAACAAATTCCCGCATGAAGTCACGCAACAGTTGGGCGCCGGTGCGATCTCGCGCCTTGGCGGCGGACGAGAATTGCTCCTTTAACGAATCATCGACCCGGAACGTGAAAGTCGCTTCGTTCATGATCTACCTCGCTGTCACACTTTAGCGGTGCATTGTAACACATCGCCTCAGTTGGTACGTGAGTTGAACGGCGGCGGCAAGGGTGTATCCGTCAAGAGACTTCTAGCCCAAAGCTTAACGTTTTCGTGCGTGATTATTCGGCCGCTGTCGATATCGGCCAGGCCCTCGAGCGTCCAAAGCGTCTTTTCCCGCGAATTTAAAGGATCAAGTTCCATGGACTTACTTCGGAATATGTTGCCGAGCTAAGTATCTTCACCGACGGAAAGAATTCGTGAAATCACAGACGCAGCAAACCCGCGGGCGGCAAGAAACCGCCCCTGGCGGGCGCGCTCCTGAGGTGTGGTGGCAGGCTGGCCAAATTTGCGTTGCCAGACGGCTGCCGCCGCGGCGGATTCTTCTTCAACGGGCGGCAGAGATGCATGGATGGTTTCGCGATCGACCCCGCGGCGCTGCAGTTCCTGCTGGATGCGCAGGCGGCCGTAACGCGGTGCGCGCGTGCGGACCAGGGCAGCCGCCATGCGCTGATCGGATAACAGGCCCCGCGACTGCAGACGATCCAGCACGCGATCGATATCGCCAGGGGTTTCTTCCCCTTGAAGGCGCCGCTCAAGCTTGCGTTCCAGCTCACTGCGGCTGTGTTCACGCCGCGCCAGAGCGGCAACGGCCAGCCGGAGGAGGCGCTTGGCGCCTTCTTCCAGGCCGGCCGCTAGCGGCTGGGTTTCCATGCCGTTACACCGCGCCGGTCAGGCGTCGGCGGCAGCGCCCTCGGGGCGGGCGTTGATGCCGAGGGCATCACGGATCTTGTTTTCGATCTCGAAGGCCATGGCGGGATTGGCACGCAAGAATTCGCGCGCGTTGTCCTTGCCCTGGCCGATGCGCTCGCCGCTGTAGCTGTACCAGGCGCCGGATTTTTCCACCACATTGTGCTGGCTGCCCAGATCGAGGATTTCGCCTTCGCGGGAAATGCCTTCGCCGTACAGGATGTCGAAATCTGCCTGGCGGAAGGGCGGGGCCACCTTGTTCTTGACGACCTTGACCTTGGTTTCCGAACCGATGACTTCCTCGTTCTTCTTGATGGAGCCCACGCGGCGAATATCGAGCCGAACCGAGGCGTAGAACTTGAGCGCGTTGCCGCCGGTGGTGGTTTCGGGATTGCCGAACATGACGCCGATCTTCATGCGGATCTGGTTGATGAAGATGACGAGGGTGTTGGTGCGCTTGATGGAAGCGGTGAGCTTGCGCAGCGCCTGGCTCATGAGGCGGGCCTGCAGGCCGGGCAGGGAGTCACCCATTTCTCCTTCGATTTCGGCCTTGGGCGTGAGTGCCGCGACGGAGTCGACAACGATGAGTTCGACCGAGCCGGAGCGCACCAGGGCATCGACGATTTCCAGCGCCTGTTCACCGGTATCGGGCTGGGAGATGAGCAGTTCCTGGAGATTGACGCCCAGCTTTTGCGCGTATTGCGCGTCCAGGGCGTGTTCCGCGTCGATGAAAGCGCAGGTGCCGCCGATTTTCTGCATTTCTGCGATGACTTGAAGGGTGAGCGTGGTTTTACCCGAGGATTCCGGTCCGTAGATTTCTACGACGCGGCCGCGGGGAAGGCCCCCGACACCCAGCGCGATATCCAGACCGAGCGACCCGGTGGAGACCACCTGGATATCTTCGACCACTGCGCCCTCGGCCAGGCGCATGACTGAGCCCTTGCCGAACTGTTTCTCGATTTGCGCCAGTGCCGCAGAAAGCGCCTTTTGCCGTTCCTTGCTGTCCGCCACTAAGGCGCTCCTTCCGTCATCCATTGCGTGATCTCCTGCGCTGGGCATTACCGGGTGGGCCGAACCCTGCTGCGGACGCCGGTGCGCCTGAAAGCACGCTGCCGGATACCGCCGCGGGGCCTGATCTTGGGACCTGACAATATTCACATACTGAACAAATCACCAGTAGCACTGTAGATTCATTCAGCATCGCCGTCAAGGCCGCTCACAGTAAATACCCGCGCAACCGGTATCACTCTGCCCGGTTGCGGCGCGACATGCACTTGCGCTTCAAGGATAGCAAGGCGATGCCGCACGTATCGCCCCTGGCGTCGCCGCCATCCGCGCGTGCACCCGGGTTGGAGCGGAACGGGAGGCATTCGCGCTTCCTTTTTCCCGATACGGGATGGCAGCCTGGAGCCGCCGCACGGTCGGTGTAAGCTTGCCCGCGCGCGCTTGCACAAGCGGCTCTGTGGCGATGCCGCAGCAGCCGGCTTAACCGCCATTTGCCCCGGTGGGCACCCGTTACTGGTGGCTAGGAATGCGGGGCCGGCGCGCTGCACAGGCGACAAAAAATCGCCGTTACAACAAGTGCGCCCAGCCAGGGTGCCGGATCACTGCAAAACACCAGACTGCGCTCACCGCAGCCAAATTAGGGAGAAGGATTATGAGTTCTGTCGCTGGCGGCACTTCGGCTTCGCGCAAAACGGGCACTGGATCGGGAGGCATGACCCGGGAAGAGCGCAAGGTCATCTTTGCGTCGTCGCTTGGAACCGTGTTCGAGTGGTACGACTTTTATCTCTACGGCGCGCTGGCCGCCATCATCGGCAAGCAGTTTTTCACCGCGCTCAATGAAACGTCCCAGTTCATCTTCGCGCTGCTGGCCTTCGCTGCCGGTTTCGCGGTTCGTCCGCTGGGCGCACTCGTGTTCGGCCGCTTGGGCGACCTCATCGGACGCAAGTACACCTTCCTCGTCACCATCCTGTTCATGGGCTTTTCCACCTTCCTGGTGGGCCTGCTGCCCAATTACGACACCGTTGGCATCGCGGCGCCCATCATCCTTATCGCGCTGCGGCTGCTGCAGGGCCTGGCTCTGGGAGGCGAGTACGGCGGCGCTGCCACCTACGTGGCCGAACATGCGCCGCAAGGCAAGCGCGGCGCCTTCACCAGCTGGATTCAGACCACGGCCACCGTCGGCCTGTTCCTGTCGCTGCTCGTCATCCTTGGGACACGGTTGGCGCTGGGCGAAGCCGATTTCGCCAAGTGGGGCTGGCGCATTCCCTTCCTGGTGTCGATATTCCTGCTGGGCGTGTCGGTGTGGATCCGCCTGTCGCTGGCCGAATCGCCCGCATTCCAGCGCATGAAGGACGAGGGCAAGACCTCCAAGGCGCCGCTCACGGAATCGTTCGCGCGCTGGGGCAACCTCAAGTTGGTCATCCTGGCGCTACTGGGCCTTACGGCCGGCGAGGCCGTTGTGTGGTACTGCGGCCAGTTCTACGCGCTGTTCTTTCTTACCACCACGCTCAAGGTTGATCTCGTAACGGCCAACCTGCTCGTTGCGGTCGCGCTGCTGGTGGGCACTCCGTTCTTCCTGGTGTTCGGTTCACTTTCCGACCGCATCGGCCGCAAGCCGGTGATGATGGCCGGCTTCTTCCTGGCCGCCGTGACATATTTCCCCATCTTCCAGGGCATAACGCACTTTGCCAATCCGGCGCTGGAGGCCGCGCAGAAAAACTCGCCCGTGGTGGTGGTGGCCGACCAGGACAGCTGCCATTTCCAATTCGAGGCGTTTGCCAAACCCGGCAAGCCCACCTATACCAACTCATGCGACCTGGCCACGGGATTCCTGGCCAAGTCCTCGGTTTCGTACACCGTGACGCCGGCGCCTGCCGGCACGGTTGCCGTCGTGAAGGTGGGTGACAAGGTCATCAACAGTTTTGAAGGCGGTCCGCTGGATACAGCGACCTTCAAGACGCAGTTCGCGGACTTCACCAAGGCGCTGGGCGCCGAGATCAAGGCGGCTGGCTACCCGGCCAAGGCGGACGATGCCCAGATCAACAAGATAGCTGTGGGCGCGCTGCTCACCATCCTGGTTATCTACGTCACCCTGGTGTATGGCCCGATCGCGGCGGCGCTGGTGGAGATGTTCCCCACCAAGATCCGCTATACATCCATGTCGCTGCCCTACCATATCGGTAATGGCTGGCTGGGGGGCTTCCTGCCCACCATTGCCTTCTCGCTGGTGGCCATGAAAGGCGACATCTATTACGGCCTCTGGTACCCCATCGGCGTGGCCGCGTTTTCCTTCGTGGTCTGCCTGTTCTTCATCCGGGAAACCAAGGACGTCGACATCTTCAACACCTGAGGATCCATCCCGGTTCGAAGGAAGAAATCGGCCCGCCCACCATCCCCGGTGGGCGGGCCGAAGTATTTTTTGGGCCGGTTTGACGAGTTCCGTGGTTCCCCGTCATAATCAAGGGCTTGGCGGATTAGCTCAGCCGGTTAGAGCGACGGAATCATAATCCGCAGGTCCGGGGTTCGAGTCCCTGATCCGCCACCATAGTCGCGACTGTGGGCCTGTTTGTGGCCAGCAGCTTCGAGAGCAGCGTGCTGGTGCTCGCGAAAAGCGGAGGACAAGAATCGAGGGGGGACGTAGTCCCCCCTCGAGCTCCCTCCCACAGCGCTATGCGGCAATTGCCTCATGGGCTTCGATTGGCGCGCCGTCCTGCCTTTATCCCCACGAAATTTGAGTCGCGCGGCAATCCCGCTTCGGTATTGCCTTTGCCGAACGCCGTTCGCGGATCAAATAGCCCACGGCACTGGTTCGATCGGCGCAAACGTCGTCGTTATTGCGTAAGTAGAACTATTTTCCAGCGCGTTGTGGATGGCCAGCACGACCTCATTGTTGTGCAGGCACCAATCGGCTGGCAGGTACGACCGGCGCCCTTGTTCCACCGCAGCTGCCACCTCATCCGGGCCGCGGCAAAATTCCATGGGGTTGGCATTGCGGCGCGGCTTTGCAGCGCGTGGCGCGTTTGCCAACGGTATGGTTCGGGCCCAGGGGAGAAGTATGGTTCTGCGGCGGATGTCGATGAAGCGCCGCAGGTGCACCTTTTCACGATAGTTCCAGGAATCATCCACCGACAGCACGCCGTGGTCGCCAAAGAACTGCAAACGTTGATCGCGCTTGGCGACGATGCTGCACGTGAGGCGCGCCACGACACCGTTGGCAAAACGGATGCAGGCAACAGAGAAATCCGGTGCCTCCCGATCGAGCGGCGCATCGGTACGCTTGTCCGGGTACAGGCACGAGGAAAAGGCGGTGACGGAAACCGCCGGGCCGAAGAAAGCGGTCAACCATGTTACGTAATAGCCGGCATGCTCCAGCGTGCAACCCACCTCGAACTCATCCTTCCAGGGCCATGGACGGCCGGAGTCGCTCAGCCATTTCCGGTACGGCATGCGGTGGACCATGCCGTCGTCCATTTCGGCGTAGACCAGCTTGACCGGTCCCGCGCGTTCCTCGCGCAATGCCTTCCATAGCGTCTGCGCCGTCTCGCTGAGCACATTGCACGGTGCGCTGGTGATAGCCAATCCCCTGCTTTGCGCCAGTTCGTACAAATCCTTTGCATGATCCAGGCGCATGGCCAGGGGCTTTTCCGAATAGACATTCTTGCCCGCTGCCAGGCAGGCTTTGGATACTTCATAGTGGCTGTCCGGGTTGGTGAGGTTGAGCACCATGCCGATATCGGGGTCCCCGAGGATGTCGTCCAGTGCCGGCCGCAGGCAGTTCAGCCCATGAAATGCCGCAAATTCAGCTGCCCGCTTCTTGTCCCGGTCCATGACGGCAACGAGCTCCAGCCGCGGGTACAGCGGCAGGGATTGCATGTAGAAATCGGCTACGAAGCCGCAGCCGACGATCGCGATTTTCATGATGATTCCACTGGGTTGGGCCGACATTTGCATCCACCCGGAGCACACGGATTCTGCGTTCGCGGGTTTGCCGAATGTATGGCAGATTGAACAAAAACGACACCCACGGCCTTGCGGGTAAAATCGGGGTTTTTCGCCTCCGGATTAACACCGTGCCCGCGAACAAGGTTTACGTGCGCACCTTCGGGTGCCAGATGAATGCCTACGACTCGGAAAAAATTGCCGACGTCTTGCATGCCGAACAAGGCTGGCAGAGTACCGCGCAGGCCGAAGAGGCGGATCTCATCGTCTTCAACACCTGCTCGATCCGCGACAAGGCGCAACACAAGATGCGCTCCGACCTGGGCCGCCTGCAAAAGCTCAAGGACGCCAATCCCGGCCTGCTGATCGGTGTCGGCGGTTGCGTGGCCAGCCAGGAAGGCGCGGCCCTGCTCGACAGCGCGCCTTTCGTCGACATCGTGTTCGGTCCGCAAACGCTGCACCGCCTGCCCGGCATGATCGCCGCGCGGCGCGCAACGGGCCGCGCCCAGGTGGACATTTCCTTCCCCGAGATGGAAAAGTTCGACCACCTGCCTGCGCCCCGCAAGAGCGGACCCTGCGCCTTCGTTTCCATCATGGAAGGCTGCAGCAAGTACTGCAGCTTCTGCGTGGTGCCCTATACGCGTGGCGAGGAGGCCTCGCGGCGCGTGGAAGACGTGCTCACCGAGATCGCCGACCTGGCGGACCAGGGCGTGCGCGAGGTCACCCTGCTGGGCCAGAACGTCAACGCGTATCGCGCGGTGCTCAATGATGCTTCGGCGCAACCGGTGGACTTTGCCCTGTTGCTGGAACTGGTCTCGGAAATACCCGGCATCGAACGTATCCGCTACACCACGTCCCACCCGCGCGAATTCACGGCACGCCTGATCGACGCGCATGCGCGCCTGGAAAAGCTGGCCCTGCACGTGCATCTGCCGGTGCAGTCGGGCTCCGACCGGATACTGGCGGCCATGAAGCGCGGCTATACGGCGCTCGAATACAAAGCCATCGCGCGGCGGCTGCGCGCCGTGCAACCCACGCTGTCGCTGGCGTCGGACTTCATCGTGGGCTTCCCCGGGGAAACCGAGGATGATTTCCGCCGCACGCTGGATCTGGTCGACGAACTGCAGTTCGATTCGAGTTTTTCGTTTGTCTACAGCCGCCGCCCGGGCACACCCGCCGCCGACCTGCCGGACGACACCCCCGAGGACGTCAAGCGCGAACGCCTGCAGCGCCTGCAGGCGCGTCTCGATGCCATTGAAACGCGGATCAGCCGCGCCATGGTAGGTGGCGTGCAGGCGGTGCTGGTCGAGGGCTTTGCCCAGCGCAATGCGGGTGAACTCATGGGACGCTGTTCCAGCCACCAGACGGTCAACTTCCCCGGGGCGCCCGAACTGGTCGGCCAGATCGTCGCCGTGCGCATCATCGAGGCGCTGCGGCACACGCTGCGCGGCTCCCTGGTCGCCCGTGACACGGCCGAGGGCGTGCCATCGGAAGACGCGAGTCGCAGATCCTTGCACGACGCGGGCCTGAACCACGAGGGCGCTGCGCAGGGTGCTTCCCTTCTCGCCGGCAGCGACGCGGCTCCGAACGCTACCCCCAGCGTCGACAGCACAGGCGCGCTGCGGCGCGCGGCAGCGTGAGCACTCCCGCCCGCGGGCGCGGCGCCCGGGCACCGGCGCCGGTGCCACCCAAGAGCCGGACCCGCACCGCCGCCGGCGCGTCGGCCACCGTGCTGCAGTTCGCCGCCGAGGGCGACAATCAGCAACTGGCCTACCTCACCGGCGCGCTGGACGGCAACGTCCGGCAGATCGAAAACGAGTACGCCGTGCAGATCCGGCGCCGCGGCAACGTCTTTCGCATCGAGGGTGCCGCCGAGGCCGCGCGCAGCGCCCAGGCGCTACTGGCGCGGCTGCATGTGCAAGCCACGCGGCCATTGTCGCTGGAGGACGTGCAGTTGCAGGTGTTCGAGCAAAGGCGCTTTGGCGCGCTCGGCCGGCCCGTGGCGGCCGACGAAGCAGCGCTGGCGGCCGATGGCGGGCACGGCGCGGTGGGAGGCACCGACCGGCTGGCGCTGCGCACCCGGCGCCCGGAACTGCACGCCCGCACGCCGGTGCAGCAGCAGTATCTCGAGGCCATACTGGCG
>Ga0209067_10002624_pt1 | contig 10586 bp, 9 predicted proteins | sample ColStrG_CSR_2013_FD_187199 | JGI IMG/M metagenome (GOLD analysis project Ga0209067, IMG submission 187199) | Freshwater sediment microbial communities in response to fracking from Pennsylvania, USA - Cold Stream Run_MetaG_CSR_2013 (SPAdes)... | ecosystem: Environmental > Aquatic > Freshwater >... | reverse complement strand
GGAGATGCTGCACATGGCGCTCGACTGCAACATCCTGACCGCTATTTGCGGCTCGCCCGCGATCAACCATCCAAAGCTTGTTCCAAAGTATCCGGGCCGCCTGCCCGGTTCGGTGGAACACGGGGTCGTCGTGCGGCTTGCGCCTTTTTCAAAAGAACTTTTGAGCGAGGTCTTCATGCCCATCGAGGAGCCGGAGATGGTGCTCGAGTACCCCTTTGAGGCATCCGCGTTTGCCTCCGGAAAGCCGCACATCACGATTGGTGAATTCTACGCGAAAATCAAAGGGCAGATCCGCGAACTCGGCGATGGCATTTTCCTGGGCGAGCCAGCCCGCCAACTCACCACCGGATTTGGCGAGCTGCGGACCCGCTGCATCAAGGACGCAGAGGCCGCCATGGGTGCGATCGATCTGATCGTGGAGCAGGGCGAGGGCACCAAGACGTCGCCGCTCGATCCGGAGGCCGAACCGGCGCACTATTACCGCTTTGCCGAGATTTATGCGGGGAGGAAGCTGGTCCGCAATTGCAACCCGGACCCCGAGGCGCCGAAGTTCAAATTCGCCGGGCATGCGATCGAATTCGATCCGGACGGGGTTTGGCCGGTCATCGCTAACCCCAGCCGGTCCTCGTACAACCGCTTTCCGAAGGCACGGGACCTGAACGATGCCTTTAACGCTACTTTTACACGCATGCTCGACACGCTTCATCTGGTGTTCAATGGAGAACCCGACCGGCTCGCTTTGGCGCTCGGATTTATGGAGTCCCTGAAAGAACAGGCCGCCGTCATCATGGCGCTCGAAACCGTGCCGGGACGAACCGCCGGGCCGACATTCGAGTACCGGCCTTGAATCACCCAGGAGACTTGCATGGCCGAAAAATCCAACTGGTGGATGTATCACGGCGACCCGGCGCACACCGGCTGCGTAAAGGGCAGCAGGATTGATTGCTCGAACGCGGGGCGGCTTAGGGTTCTTCACGACGTCCCGATTTCGGGACCGATCCTCTCCGTGCCCGCGGTGGTAGACGGGTACGTTTATGTGGGTCAGGCAAACAGCCTGGAGCTCCGGGAAGGTAACGGCGGCAAGTTTCTCAAGATCGAACTTTCGAGCGGGCGCGTAGTTCGGGAGTTCGAATGGCCGGTCGCACCGCAGGAAGGCGATTCGCACGGATTCATGGGCATGGGCTGCACGCCTGCCGTCACGCGGAACCGCATCTATTTCACGGCCTTTAACGGAAAGCTGTACTGCCTCGATCGTGAAGACTTGGATCTACTATGGGTGCTCGACCTGCGCAACAGCGATCCGGCGCACAACCAACCGGTAACCAATCCTTGGCAAAAAGACCTTCCTCCCCCAGCCGGCTGGTGCTCGCCTTTGGTGGTTGGCGATTCCGGCAGCGAAACTGTGTACGTGGGCATCGGCGAGGGCGAGAATCCCTTGACTTTCGGATTCGTGTACGCCGTGGAAGGCAAATCCGGCAACGTGCAGTGGGTGTACTGTACGTGCGAGTTCGCGGAGAACGTTCCCAACAAACCTAATGTTCTGCCGCCAAGCGCCGTCAGCGGCAATTTGAAGCCGCCTTTCGTTCGTGGTCCGGTGGATCCGGCGGTTCGCGGCTGCTCGATCTGGTCGTCGATTGCCTGGGATGAGCGCTTGAACCGGCTGTACTGCGCAACCGGCAATCCCAATCCCGATTCGCCCCTCCCTTCCAAAGGCCTCTCCAACGGCATTCTGTCGCTCGATGCGGCAACGGGCGAATACCGCGGATTCTTTCAGCCACCTCCCGAGAGCAGCTACCGGCCTACGGACCTCGACGTCGATTTCGGCGGCTCGCCGACTTTGTTTACCGCGAACGGCCGGCGGCTGGTCTGCGCCGGCTGCAAGAACGGCGGATTCTTCGTAATGGACGCCGCCACTATGGAACGCGTCCAGTGGCGCCAGTTACTGCCGCGCTACAACGATGGCTCTCCGATTCCGACCGTCGACCCTCATGTGGGACCGTATGACGACCGCATGGATCCGCTGGTGCCAAACCGCACGTCGAATGAAACCGATCAGGAGAACTATTCGGGGACCTACAGCACGCCCGCCGTCAACGAAGATTACGGGATCCTGTACATCGGGGTTGGCGGGAATAACTACCATCCGGTGAAGGCCGGCATCGATTATTCAACCACGCCGTTTCTGCGCGCCCTGCGCTGGGATACGCTGGATGACGCCTGGCCGATGGACCACGGGAATCCGAGGCGCTATATCCATGCGCAACCGCCCATGTATCGCACACCGGGGGAATCGGGCCTGAGCTCGCCCGCGGTGGTGAACGACGTGGTGTTCTGCTCCACAACGAAGGTGGCCATTTATGCTTTTAGTGCCTCCGACGGCCGGATGTTGTGGATGGACGAGTTAGGCCAGCAGACGGGCGGCTTGACCGGAGGGTACGGGTATTGTCTCGGCCCGGCAGTGTGGGGCGATTTCGTGGTGGCCGGCGCGTTGGTGTTCGGGCGCGGCGGCGTGCTGCGGATCTACTCGCTCGGGGAGGAGTTCTGACTCATGTTCTTCGCCGCCGCGGTTTTCGGGATGCTCGCCGGGTTGGACAATTTTCAGGTTGGTTCGGCGATCGGAGCGCTCCCCCTGCGCCGCGCGCAGTTGCTCCAGCTCGCGGCGGCGTTCAGTGGGTTTGAAATCCTGTCGGCGACATCCGGCGTTGTGCTGGGCCATGCTGCCGTCGCGTGGATCAGCCCGGTCGCCGCCGCGGCGCCGGTTCTCCTGATCCTGTGCGGCGGCGCAGTGCTGCTTCGCGGGGTGCAGGGGGAGGGCCAACCTCCGGCAGGAACGCTGCTCACGCTGCCGCCATTGCTGAGTCTCGATAACCTGACGGCAGGAGTCGGGTTCGGCGTTTCGGGAGGGCCGCTGGCGGCGGGCCTGGTGATCGGCGCCATGGGCGGAGTGATGTCTTGCCTCGGCCTGTTCGCCGGCGTCAAGCTGCGACGCTTCTTGCCGCAGCGGTTGGCGACGCTTCCAGGAGCCTGGTTGTGCTTGCTTGCCGTCCGCCTGTGGGTAACGAAATGAAACTTACCGACCGCCTCAACTTCCCGACCAGCGTAGCGATTGCTCCCGGCGGCGCCGTTTACGTGGCGGAGTCGGGCCTGGCCTTCGATGAAGCGCCCGCCGGAGGGGTGATCTATCGGGTCCACTCCGACGGATCTCGCAGCGAGTTGGCCAGAAATCTCCGGCCACCGGTGAACGGGATCACCTGGCACGATGAATCGTTGATCGTTTCCGAAGGCGGCCATCCGGGGCGAATCCGCCGCCTCTGTCTGAGAACTGGCGAGATGCGTCTCATCCTGGACGGCCTACCCGGCCTTGGCAACTACCACACCAATAAGGCCGTGGTTGGACCGGACGGCAAGCTGTACTTCAGTCAAGGCGCCCTGACGAATAGCAGCGTGATTGGCCTCGACTCGCTGGACTTGGCGTGGCTGCGCACCGTGCCGCACGAGTGCGATATACCCGGTTACGACATCACCCTTACCGGATGGAATGCTGAGACGCGCGATCCGCGACGCGAGACGCCCGGCAGTGTCCGCACAGGCTCCTTCGCACTGTTTGGAGAGGAGGCGCACCCGGGACAGCATATCGCCGGGCGCGTGCCCTGCACCGCGGGTGTGATGCGCTGCAATCTCGACGGTTCCGCTCTCGAACTGGTAGCGTGGGGACTGCGCAACGCTTACGGTCTCGGGTTTCTCCGTGACGGGCGGTTGCTAGCTACAGACCAGGGTGCCGACGCCCGAGGCAGCCGTCCTGTCTGGAACTGTCCCGACTTCCTGTACGAGGTCCGCCCGGGCGCCTGGTACGGATGGCCGGATTTCTTTGGCGCGCAACCGATCACCGCCGGCCGGTTCGCCGGGCCGGACGGAACGCGACAGGAGTTCGTGCTGGCGAATCACCCCGAATTGCCGCCGCCCGAGAATCCGCTGGTCGAATTTGAAGTGAATGCCTGCGCGGTAAGATTCGTCGAGCTTCGCGAACCTGATGAAGTTAGTTTGCTGGTGGCGCTTTTTGGCGACGAGCGTCCGCTCACCGGGCCCGCCGGAAGACCGGTCGGGAGGGCATTGGTTCGTGTCTCACTGAAGGACTGGACCGTACATCCCACGCAGCCGTTTCCGTTTCAGCGGCCGATCGATGTGGCGCTGGACGCCTCCGGGAACTTGTACGTGGTCGATTTTGGCCACTTTGAGATTACCGCGGACAAGGGTATTGCGGCCCGCGCCGGCAGTGGGTGCATCTGGAAATTCCCACCCGGTTTTCTGGGGGCTGGGTTTCACGACACCGTGTCATTCGAAACGGACATCATGCCTGTGTTTCGGCAGTTTCGGGGTTCGATGCTGTGGCGCTTTGATCTGACAAATTACGATCACGTCAAAGCCAACGCTGCGAAAATTTACGAGTACATCCAGACGAAGCAGATGCCGCCGCCACCGTATCCGCCGCTCACCGGCGATCAGGTAAGCAGCTTCAAGCGTTGGATGGAATCGGGATATCGGCGGTAATCGGGCTGTGAGGGAACGGGAACGCAGGTCTACGCATCTCTATCAGGCCCTCGCTATCGAGCGTCTCGAGCAAACACTCGGCCGCGAGACGGCGGGCCTGCTCGGGTCCGTCGAAGGCATCCGCAAGCCGATCCACAAAGTCGGTTGCCGTATTGCTCCCGTCACAGGCGTCGAGGCCGGCGGCGATCAGCGGCGTTGTTTCCATCAGCCGGGAATCCTCGCCGGCGGACTGCGTGCGGAAGTATCGCCGGCCGCGGTCCACTTCGGTTGGTGGCTCGCCGCGCTTGAGGCTGTTGATCGTGCCCTGGACATCCCAATCGAGGCGCAGCACGCGGATGTGAGGCGCGCGCACGGGCATGCCGGTGTCTACCGGAGAGAGAGTCAGGTCCGCGGCGCTGGCTTCGGCCAAGGCCTCATAAAAGCTCGCAAGGCATTCGACGGCGGGTGACATCGGCATTCCGGAATGCAGGACAAAGCGCACAAACTCGGTGCGCGCTTCGTCGCGCATGTAGTATGCCCGGAGTTCCCATCCCTGCAACCCGGGGCGCAGTTGAATCCGATGCTGGCGCCAGGCGGAGAAGACATCCAGCATGCCGGAGTTAGTCTGATGCAGCGCGACAAAAAGCCAACGCAGCCGGGCCGGCGCCATCAGGAGAAACTCCCGCAACTCGACCAGGTAGTCGCGATCAAGGTGTGGAACCGGCAACAGATAGAAATTGGGAAAGATGTCGGGATACTTCCGAATCAGCTCCCGGTCGTGACTGTTCTGTTTCCGGCCTTGGTGAGCCACATCCGAGCACAGTTCTTCGAGCGCCAGCCGGTCCCGGTTTTGGGTGTAAATCGGTGTCTCGGCAAGAGCCGCCAGCAGGTTGAACTGCGGAGTCGATCCCTGGTGGCGCAAGGCATGCATGTACATACTCACGCTGTCGCGCAAGTCGTCCCAGGTTTCCTCGGGGAACCCGGTGATCAGGGAGACGGTTGTCTCGATGCCCAGCCGCTCGGCGGCCGAAACGATCTCCCGCGCGCGGCTCACGTCAAGATCTTTCTCGATAACTCGCTGCATGCGCTGCGAGCCTGTCTCAACCCCGAAGAACATCGCCCGGCAGCCTGCGCCGGCCATTAACTCCAAGAGTTCTTCGTCAACACAGTCGGTTCGCGCACTGCACGCCCAGCGAAAGTTCTCTCCCGATGCGAGCATGCATTGGCAAAACTCGACCACCCTGTCCCGATCGACCGTGAACATGTCATGCACCAGATCGAATGCGCGCAGGCCCCAAGTGGATGCAATCGCCCGCATGTCGGCCAGCATGCGCTGCGGCGATTTCAGACGGAATTTACGGCGGAAAAAATCGTTCGTGGAGCAAAAAGTACAGGCGAACGGACAGCCGCGGCCGAGTTCGAGCGGGGCCGTTACCGCATTTGCCAGTTCTCCGGTCAGGTGGAAAGCCGGTAACGGCAGAGCATCGAGATTCTGAATGACCGGCGCATTGACATTTCTAACGGGCCCGAACGGCGAGCGCCAGGTCAAGCCTGGAATGGATGCGAAATGGCGTCTGTCCGACAATTCGTCGAGAAATAACGGCAGGGTCTCGTCCGCTTCGCCCCGGAGAACATAATCCACGAATGGGAAAGTCTGGAGCGTCCGGATGTCCACCACGGAGGCCTGCGGACCCCCGAAAACAATGGCGCAGTCCGGACGGGACCGCTTGACCCAATCCGCGATGCGCAACGTGGTGGGATAGCTGCTGCAAAGGGAGCTGAAACCAAAAACGTCAGCCTGCGTGGACAGAACCATATCCGCTGCCCATGCGGCAAAATCATCCACACCGGAGCGGCCACTGGCGAGGTAATCGTAATAGCAGGAATTGAGATTGACGATCGACGGGCGTGTTCCGCGCCCGTCGAGCACGCCGGCTAAGGCCAGAAGCCCGAGTTGCGGCGTTTCCGCGGCCCGCCGGACCACTCCGCTCCGCGCATCGGAAGCGTCCTCGAAATCCGTCGCTGTCGGGGCGGAAACGAGGCAGAGGTTCATTTCTTCCCGTGTTCGGGCGGCCTCGCACTCAACTGATTGAGAGTGACGGTGATCCTGCTGTTCTCAGCCACCACATCAGTGGCGAATTCCTTGTCAAGCTCATTCTTGATAAGCTTGAGAAGCTCTTCCTTGCTGATCGGAGCATTGTGGGCCAGATCGACACATATCCGCTTAGACATAAGGAATCCTCAGGCAACCATGCTAGTACAGAATCAGCTTCGACGCAACGGAATTATCGCTAGGATCGCTCGGGCGAAATTGCTATTCGAATAACCGCCGGACAAAGGCCGCCAGTGGATTGAGCCGTAAATGCCCTGTCCAGACGCTGGCACTCATTTCCCCAACGTTGGTGTAGATCCATTCTCTGGCGACCGACATGCCCAGTACGTAGTCGAAGGTGCGGCTCGGACCCTTTCCCCAGTCATGGTAATGCTTCACGGCGGAAGCCTGCCGGACCGACTCTCGATCCGAGTCGAATGAATTCTCCCAGAGGCAGTAATAGCCGTCTTTGCGAGAGAAGTAAAAGAACTTTGTGCCATCGGCCGACCACCGGGCCAGGTCGGCGGCTTCGGTCTTTAGAGTCAGAGGTATCCAGGTATCGACTGGCCGTGCGCCTTTCTTCGGGAGCCGAGCTGCGAATACCTGTTTCACACCTCCCTGAATTACCGTGAACAGCAGGTGCCCGTTTTGGGGGCTCCAGTCTGGGTGCGCGAGCACATGATCGTGACCGGCAGCTACCACGGTTCGAGATCGTCCCGATGCAATATCGAGAATTCCGATATCCCCGGCGGCGGTGGTATGTAGCAGTTCCTTGCCGTCGGAAATCCAAGCACTTGGGTGAGAGCACGCCTGGCACACGGTGCGGGCTACGTTGTCTTTCCACAAGACGATCGAGGGTTGGTTGTCAAGCCTCGACTCAAATGCCACCGCGCCCCCGTTGAAGTCGGGTAAAGGCCATAATTTATCCTGGTTCGAGACGTAAACCACCGATTCCTTTCCGGACACCAGATCCACTTTCATCAATTGCCGGAAGTCCGGAAGTTTGCGTGTGAAGAAGAGCCAATGAGCGTCCCGCGAGACGGCAGGACAGCAGTCTGGCGCCACGTTGTCCGTCAGCTTGTCGGATCCCGATTCGTTACCCGCAGCCGCAGTGCTGACGCGCCACAAATGGAGTGCGCCATTGACATGGACAAGAGCAATCGCTCCATTTTCGGCGACGGCTGGCGCTTTTTCATGCTGATCGCCGAATGTGACTTGTAGCGGGCGGCCGACGGCGCGGGGAACGGTCCCAGCGGTGAGAATATCCCACACGCGGAACGTGTTTCCATGCCCTCCCGAGATGACAAGGTGACCGATTCCCCACGAGGTCTCTGGCGGAAAATCGGGCTCGATCTGCCGGGCGCGCAACAGGGCAAGCACTCCTGTGTTGGCGGGCTCACCTCCGTTCGGATCGACTGCCCACCAATCGGGACAAACTTTTGCCTCGGCGACGGCAGCCCGGCAACCAAAGAAAAGCAACAGGCGTCCGTCGGCGCTCCACGTTGGATGCCTCCCATCGTCAAAATGAGATGCCAGGCGTCGAGGAGGTCCGTTAGGAAGGGGATAGAGGTAAAGTTCTCCGGAGAGCCGCGAGTCTTCGGCGCCCTGCCAATACGCGATGGCGCTGCCATTGGGTGAAAAGGCGGGACTCCTGCCGCCCGCCGCCAACAGCCGTTCGCCAGATCCATCCGCTCCGATCAGGTAGATGCCTCCGCCGTCGCGCTCCGACCGGAAAGCCACGACCCTTCCATCCGGGGAAACGGTTGGGTTCTTATCTTCGCTCGGGTTCCGCGTTAGCCGCCGCGGATCTCCGTCCGGCATCGACTGAAACCAGATGTCCAGGTTCGACGGATCGGCCCGGTTCGACTCATAGGCAAGATACTTTCCGTCCGCCGACAGGCTCGGGTCGCCAGACACCGAATTGTCCGGTGTAAGTTGAACCGCGTTCACGATGCGCTCGCCCAAGGCCGGAAGAAGAGCGGCGGCAAGAGCAATCACGGCCGCCAGCAACGCGCCGGCCACGATCGCCCGTTCCGCCAGCGACCGGCGCTTGCGCCCTTCCAGAAGCGAGACGATTTCTCGAGCGTCGTGGAAACGATCTTCCGGCCCGAACTGCAGAGACCGCACGATGACCGGCCGAATTCGCGGCGGGATTTTGGGATGCGCCGCCAGCCAGGCGTTCAGTTGCCGGCCGCAGTTCTCAGGCGACCGGAGGTCGAGCGCCGGCCGGTTGCCGGTCAGCATCTCACAAATGATCAGGCCCAGCGCGAAAAGATCTGCCTGCAGTCCAATGGCCCCGCCGCTTGCCTGCTCGGGAGCCATGTAAGCAGGCGTCCCGGCGATGCCGCCCGCTTCCTCCGGCGACGCCGAAACCGCCAATCCGAAATCCGTGACGACCAGCCGCTCGCCGGTCGATGCCGAACCCACGAGCATGAGATTGCCGGGCTTGAGATCCCGATGAACGATGCCGGCCTGGTGGGCGCATGCCAGCCCCGAGACCATCTGCCGGATCAGACCCAGCGCCCGATCGAACGGCATTGGTTCGCCAGCCGCAAGACATCGCGCCAGCGTCCTGCCTTCCAAGAGTTCCATGGTGAGGAACCAGATCTGCCTGCCGTCGGTCTCCTCGTGTGATGACAGTTGATGCACCCTGCAGACGTTCGGGTGAGTGATGCGCAGACTCTGCTTGACCTCGGTCTTGAAACGCTCGATGATGCCCGGGTGAGCGGCGATGGTCGGCCGGATCGTCTTCAGGGCTACTTTTTGCTGCAAATTCAGATCGAGCGCCGCGTAGACTTCGCCCATGCCTCCTTGATTAATAAACTCGAGAATACGGAATCGCTTGTCGACGATCTGCCCGGGAGCGAAGCAGTGGCCGCCTGCCCTGCTGCTGAGATCTTCGCGGAACTCGATGGTTTGCGTGGGAGATGCCCCGGTGGACATCTGCGCTTGCCCTATCAGGTGCAACACTTCCTGAAGGGTGTCCGGGTCTTTTTGGCAGGCGGAAGCAACGAAGGCCTGGCGTAGCGCAGGCTCCATTGCCAGAGCGCGGGCGGCGATGGACCGGATGTGTTCTTGCGAGTCTCCTCTCATGTGCGACTGCCACAAAGGATTACAAATTCAGGCCTTTACGTTGCGTCACGATGGCCACGGACCGCAAATGATGATCATGATCATAGCGTTTCGGACATGGCAACGGCAATGTGATCGCGTTTTGGTGTCAAGGCAAGGTAGAAACCTGGAGTCCGCCTACTATCTGTGGAGGTCGCGCCGGGGGCAACTGAGTGTCAGGTCCGTGGCCGCGCTGGACGGCTGTAGAATAACTCTACACCACTCGTGGGAGAGAAAACACTTGCTTCCATAAGGCGAGCGCGGTATCCTCACATTAACCTCCAAACCAGCTAGGGATCCTGATTCATGTTCTGCAAGACAAGCCGGTTTGCCCCAGCAGCACTCATTCTCACCAGTTTCCCAGGCAGCATGTATGGCGCTAACGAAGTAACCGCGCTAGCGACGGGGTTTTTATATTGGAACGACTGCACGTGCCGATATGAGAATTGAGGACACAGCCTTGGAGACACCTCAAATCGACCTGCCCAATCACGAGCGACGACAACGTTTGCGATTCCCGCTAGACACGGAACTCCGCTATCAGGTCATCCGGCGTGGTCACGGCGAGCCAATCCGGGGTACTGGCCATGTGGAGAACATCAGCAGCAAGGGGCTGGCTTTCCACGCCGATGGACTGCTGGAGCGGGGCTTACGGCTCAGTGTCTCCATGGCGTGGCCTGCCAGGTTGGACAACCAATGCATTCTGCGGCTCGTATTTGAAGGGCTGGTGCTGCGCACACGCGGCAACCTGGTCGTCGTGAGCATTGAGCAACCGGAGTTCCGCACCGCGGGAAAGATCGCGGCAGCGGCCCGTCAGGAGCTCGCCGGCGTGGCGCGGGGCATCGGAGCGCTACAT
>Ga0209067_10002620_pt1 | contig 10588 bp, 7 predicted proteins | sample ColStrG_CSR_2013_FD_187199 | JGI IMG/M metagenome (GOLD analysis project Ga0209067, IMG submission 187199) | Freshwater sediment microbial communities in response to fracking from Pennsylvania, USA - Cold Stream Run_MetaG_CSR_2013 (SPAdes)... | ecosystem: Environmental > Aquatic > Freshwater >... | reverse complement strand
TGCATGCCAGTCGGAACCTCAAGCTGAGCCTTGACGGCCATCGTCGGTCCTCCCTTCCCTTGCGGGATTAGGACCGACGTTACCAACTACGGCCGGGCTGTGTCATGCAGGCTTACCGAAAGCACACCTGCTTCGGATGACGCGCCGCACGAAACTATTAATCGGCTATGCCGTATGGTCTGCTTAGCGGAACGGCCGCACGTACTCGGCCGTTGGCCTGGGTGGAGCCATGCTATGCGGGTCGGGTGGAGCCTGCCTGGTGGCCTGCCCCACGTTATACTGGCATTTCCATGGTCAGAGTTCGTTTTGCGCCCTCTCCCACTGGTTTTTTGCACATTGGGAGTGCGCGGACCTTTATCTTCAACTGGCTCTACGCCCGCAACCAAGGCGGCGCCATGATCCTGCGGATCGACGACACCGACGTCGCGCGCAATACCGAGGCCTCCGTCAATTCCATCTTCGACGGACTCCGCTGGCTCGACCTCGGTTGGGACGAGGAGTACAAGCAGTCCGAACGCCTGGCGCTCCACCGGCAAATGGCCGAGGCCATCTTCCAAAAGGGCCACGCCTACCGCGATTTCACCCCCGCGCAGACCGGCGATGCCGAACGGTCGGGCACCCATGGCACATGGCTGTTCCCCGAAGGCATGCGCGACCTTGCGCGCGAAGAGAGTGACCGCCGCGCCGCCGGCGGCGAGCCATTCGCCCTGCGCTACCGCGTGCCCCGCGACCGCGAGGGACAGGTCTGTTTCCAGGACCATGTCTACGGCGAGCAATCGAAATCCCTGGCCGATATCGAAGACTTCGCCCTGCTGCGCTCCGACGGCATGCCGACGTACCATCTGGCTTCCTGCGCCGATGATGCCGATTTGCGCATCAGCCACATCATCCGCGGCCAGGACCACCTCACCAACACCTTCAAGCATGTCCTCATCTTCGAGGCCGCCGGCTGCACGCCGCCCCAGTTCGCGCACCTGCCGCTGCTGGTTGCGCCCGACGGCACCAAGCTTTCCAAACGGCGGCACGGACCTGTGGTCTCGGTGACCACGTATCGCGATGCCGGCTTTCTGCCGCAGGCCTTCATCAACTTCATCAGCTTGTTGGGATGGTCGCCGAAGGACGACCGCGAGCACCTGACCCGCCAGGAAATGATCGACGCCTTCAGCTTCGCGGGCATCAATCGCAGCAACGCGGTGGTCAACTTCAAGGAGGACGACCCGTTCGACCCCAAGGCCGTCTGGCTGAACTCCGACCACATCCGTACCCTACCGGTGCACGAACTCGCCGCCCAGCTTCTGCCCGTCGTGCAGGCCGCCGGCATCGCCATCGACGCAGCCAGGATGCAAAGGATCACGCCGCTGATCCAGGAGCGGATCAAGCTGCTGCGCGACGTGTTGGCGGTGGCCGATATCTTCTTCGCCGCGGAACTGGCCGCCTACGACCCGGCGGAGCTGATCCCGAAGAAGGGTGACGCCGCCCTGGCGACGAAAGTGCTTCGGAAGGCGGCCGACGTGTTGGCCGGCGCCGAGTTCACCCACGACGGCCTGGAAGGCTCACTCCGCGCCGCCGCCGAGAGCCTGGGCATCAAAGCCGGCCAGATGTTCGAACCCGTCCGCGTCGCGGTATGCGGCCGCAAGACGGCGCCGCCTTTATTTGGCACACTGGAAGTACTGGGCCGCGATACGTGCCTGGCTCGCATCGAAGCTGCCATTCGAAAACTTGAGACCATATGAACCCGTCTAACCCTACGTTGCCTGCCGAGACTGCGGCGGGCCCCTCGAATTTTATTCGCGACATCATCCTCGACGATTTGAAGACGAACAAGTACCAGGGCCGCGTGCATACGCGGTTCCCGCCCGAGCCGAACGGTTACCTGCACATCGGCCACGCCAAATCCATCTGTCTGAACTTCGGCCTAGCGGCCGAGTTCGGCGGCAAAACCAACCTGCGGTTTGACGACACCAACCCATGCAAGGAAGAAACCGAGTACGTGGATTCCATCATCGATAACGTCCGCTGGCTGGGCTTCGATTGGGAAGGTCGCCTCTTTTACGCCTCCGATTATTTCGGCCAGTTGTACGAGTGGGCCGTCCGGCTCATCAAAACCGGCAAGGCCTACGTCTGCGATCTGAGCGCCGAGGAGGTGCGCAAAACCCGCGGCACGCTCACTGAGCCCGGCACCGAAAGCCCGTACCGTAACCGGGGGGTTGACGAGAACCTCGACCTGTTTGCCCGCATGAAGGCGGGTGAGTTTCCCGATGGATCCCGTACGCTCCGGGCCAAGATCGACATGGCCGCCGCCAACCTCAACCTGCGCGACCCGGTGATGTACCGCATTCTCCACGCCGACCATCACCGCACCGGCAGCGAGTGGTGCATCTACCCGATGTACGATTACGCGCACGGCCAGTCCGACTCCATCGAAGGCATCACGCATTCCATCTGCACGCTCGAATTCGAAGACCACCGGCCGCTGTACGACTGGTACGTGGAAGCTATCGGCATCTATCATCCGCAGCAGATCGAATTTGACCGGCTGAACCTCACGTACACCCTGCTCAGCAAGCGCAAGCTGCTCACCCTGGTTCAAGACGGCCATGTGCGCGGCTGGGACGATCCGCGCATGCCCACGCTCTCCGGCATCCGCCGCCGCGGGTACACCCCGCAGGCGCTTCGCAATTTCTGCGCCAGCATCGGCGTTTCGAAGACCAACGGCACCATCGAGCTGGGCCTGCTGGAACACCACGTCCGCGAAGACCTGAACCAGCGCGCCCTGCGCGTGATGGCCGTTCTGCGACCGCTCAAGGTGGTGATCGACAACTACCCGGAAGGACAGGTCGAGGAGATGGAGGCTGTCAACAATCCCGAGGACGCCACCGCCGGCAAGCGCAAGGTGCCGTTCTCCAAAGTGCTCTACATCGAGCAGGATGATTTCCGCGAGGACCCGCCCAAGCAGTTCTTCCGCCTTGCGCCCGGCCGAGAAGTGCGCCTCCGCTACGGTTACTTCATCACCTGCAAAGGCGTGGTCAAAGACGAAAAGACCGGCGAGATCCTGGAGATTCACTGTACCTACGACCCCGCTACCCGCGGCGGCAACGCGCCCGATGGCCGAAAGGTCAAATCGACGATCCACTGGGTCTCGGCGACGCACGCAATTGATGGCGAGGTGCGCATCTACGAGAACCTCTTCAGCAAGGAGGATCCCAACCAAGTGGAAGCAGGGCAGGACTTCACGGCCAACCTCAACCCGAAGTCCCTGGAGATCGTTAAGGCCAAACTCGAACCGTCGCTGGCAAATGTCGAGCACGGCGCTCTGTACCAATTTGAACGTCTCGGGTACTTTTGCGTCGATTCGGACTCTGCTCCGGGCAAGCCGGTCTTCAACCGCACGGTCGCTCTGCGCGACGCGTGGGCCAAAATCGAAAGAAGAGAAAAGGGCAAGGCGTATGTGGGGTAGGCCTCCTGGCCTGCGTTTTCGGCCTACATCGGTAGGCCAGGAGGTCTACCCCAGATGATCATCCTCGGAATCGGCGGTCTTCAGGGGGATGCCGCCTGTGCCATTTTGAAAGACGGCGCGTTGGCGGCCGCGGTGGAAGAATCGAAGCTTCTGCGGCGCCGCACCCATGAGCGCGGCCTGGGCGAGCTTCCCCACCATGCCATTGCCGCTTGTCTGAACCTGGCCGGCGCCAAACCGGAGCAGGTGGATGCGGTGGCCGTGGTGCGGCCTATCCCCGATTCCGATTTCCACCTGAAGCTGCGCACCCAGTTTCCCAACGGCCGCATCGTGCTATTGGAGCACCACCTGGCGCACGCGGCTTCGGCCTATTATGCCTCACCGTTCGAAGAGGCCACGGTCCTGACCCTGGACCACGGCAGCGATTTCCGCTGCGGCTCCCGCTGGCAGGCGCGGGGCACGCAGATGACCCTCGAGTTCGAACAGTACTCGCCCGATTCGGTGGGCGATCTCTTCGGCCGCGTGACCGAGCTCCTCGGCTTTGCCGCCAACGCCGACGAGCACAAGGTGCAGTGGCTCTCCGTGGCGGGCGACGCGCGGTATGCGGGTCTCCTCGGCGAGATTCTCTCGATGTCCGATTCAGGCCCCAGGATGGACCGATCGTTCTTCAGCACGGAGCGTGTTACTCAAGGAGGCTTCGGTCCGCGCTTCTACGAGCGGCTGGGACTGTCCGATGGAGCGCCTATTCCGGACGACGTGCGGCCCCACATTGCCGCGGGAGTCCAGAAGGCGGTGGAAAGCGCGGTGGTTCAGATGGCCGGCGAGGGGACCAACCTCTGCTTCGCCGGAGGGCTTGGATTGAATGCGTTGCTGGTCTCGGCGCTGGAGAACCAATCGAAGTACCGGAACGTCTTCGTGCAGCCGGTATCGGGCAATGCCGGAACGGCGCTGGGCGGGGCGCTGGAAACCTGGCATACCGTCTTCCGGCGCAGGGAGCGCATTGCCTTCAACACCCTTTCGCTAGGGCCTTCGTATGCCGCCGCCGATATCAAGCAGGTGCTGGAGAACTGCAAGCTGCGCTTCCGTTACATGCTCACTACCGACGACCTGATCGACACGGCGGTGGCTCAGTTGAACGACAGTAAGATCGTGGCCTGGATGCACGGCCGCATGGAGTTCGGCGCGCGGGCGCTGGGCAATCGCAGCATTCTGGCCTCGCCGCTGAACCCCTACTCCACCGAGAACCTCAACCTTTTCATCAAGCACCGCGAGCCATTCCGCAAGTTCGCGGCCTCGGTACCGGCGGAGGTGTGCGCCGGCTATTTCGAAATGGGGGACAACGCCCGCTACCTGGCAACCGTGGGACGCGTGAAGGCGGATTATCGTGACCAGTTCGCCGCCGCCGTGCTGGCCGGCGATCTGGTGCGCGTACACGCGGTGGATCGGGAAGAGAACCCGCTTTATTGGAAACTGCTGCACGCCGCCGGTAAGGCCACGGGTTTGCCAGTGCTCTACAACACGTCGTTCAATCTGTTCGGCGAGCCGCTGGTCTGCTCGCCGCGCGACGCCGTGCGGAGCTTTTATTCCTCCGGCATCGACGCGATGTTCGTGGGCAATTTCTTTTTGCAGAAATAGGTTGCCAGCGTCTTCAGCGGGCGCGCACACCAGCTTCAGCATTAAGGGCCCGAAACTCAAGAGACGACAGCCGGCGGCGCGGTTCGGGAGTATCATGGGAAACACGGCCGCGAAAAGGAGACAGATGAAGCGCTCGACCAGAAGGTCCTTTCTCGGGGGAGCCGCCGTCCTCCCCATGGCTGGCTCCTCCCAAACCCGCCAGGCGTTCCGCCAACGCATTCATCCGCTCGAGGGGATCGCGCGCCAGAACCTGAAAATCCAGGACGTGAGAGTCACCATCATGTCCTATCGGCTGCCTCCCGACAGGCAGTGGATCACAGGCAGATCAGTCACCTGGAAGACGGACCTGATCCTGATCGAAATTCTGACGGACAAAGGCATCTCCGGGATCGGCGAAACCAGCCCCTACGCCGGCCCTGACGCCGTCAAGAAGACCATTGATGAATTGATCAAACCCACGCTCATTGGCCGCAACCCATTCGACGTGGAGTACCTGGGCGCGGCCTGGAGTTCCACGCGGGCGTTCGCCGGCATCGACGCCGCGTGCTGGGATATCATTGGCAAGGCTGCGAACACCCCGGTCTACAAACTGCTGGCCACCGATGGGGAGCCCCAGCCGCGCCTTCGCATGTACGCCAGCGGCGGTGTGGAATACGCCTGGTACAAGCGGCCGGACGACCTGATCGACGAAGCCGTGCGCCATAAGGAATCGGGCTACACCGCTTTCAAGTTCCGCTTGGGCTCGGAATGGGCCAACAGCGGCATGACCGTCCCGAAATACGTCCAGTACCTGCGCCGGATGCGCGCCGCCGTGGGCGCCGATTTCGACCTGATGCAGGAGAGCAACATGCGCCTCAGTCTGGAACAATGCCTGGAACTGGCCCCGGTTCTCGAGGAACTGAAGTTCCACTGGTTCGAGGAGCCCATCGGCACCGGCGGCCCGGGCGCGCTGGAGGGCTATCTCAGGATTCGGGAAGCCTTGCCGCACGTGATGGTTTCCGGCGGTGAGAGCCGCACCAACCGCTTCGAGTTCAAGGAGTGGATCGACCGCGGCGCTTACGACATCGTGCAGCCGGACTGCAACATCACCGGGCTCACCGAAGCGTGGCACATCGCCCGCATGGCCAGCCTGTGCCAGAAGCTCTGCTGCCCGCACAACTGGCACGGCGGCCTGACCACCATGGCTAACGCCGCGCTCGCGGCGGCCATACCAAACCGCCACATGCTGGAGTTGAACCAGACCTACAATCCCTTCAAAGAGGAGATCTTCCAGGACCCGCTCGTCGTGCGAAAAGGGTACATGGATCTGCACAACAAGCCGGGATTCGGCATGGAGCTCAAGCCGGGAATCGCGGAGAAGTTCCCCTACGTTCCGGGACGCTACGACCGGCCTAATCCGGACCTTCCGCCGCGAGGCTAACGCACGCGCCAGCGGCACAGGAGATGAATGCATGAACCAACGGAAATGGCATCGCAGGGAATTCTTATGCACGGCCGCCGCAGCGGCGGTCGCGCCGATGAGCGCGGCCGGGCGCAACATCAGTTGGGGTCTCGGCGCCGTAACCTGGACGGCCAAGGCAACCGGCCCGATGCATTGGTCGCAAATCTGTCCCGACGCGGCCGCAGCCGGCTTTGACGGGGTCGAACCGTTCACCACGCGGAATCTACAGGTCAACGACGAGAATATGAACGAACTGGCGGACCTGCTGCCGAAACACAAGCTGCGCGTGTCCACCATTTATTGGGGCGATACCTTCCACCAGCCCTCGGCGGAAGACCGCATCATGAAGGATTGCTATCGCTTCCTCGGTTACCTGAAACGGTTCGGGAGCGACCGGCTCACCTTCGGCCCTCCGCCGCCGAACGTGGAGGACGAACGCGCCGCCATCCGGCAGACGGCCAAAGTCATGAACGCCATCGGGAAGGTTGCGCTGGAGGAGTACGCCATCAAGGCCGGCATCCATCCCCACGTGGGAAGCCTGATTGAGAACCCGCGCCAGATCGATTCGCTGATGAAGCAGACCGACCCCAAATACTTCAATCTCGGCCCGGACACGGCCCAGCTTTGGATGGGCGGCGGCGAGCCGGTCGAGATGTTTGAGAAATACAAGAATCGCCTGGTCTACATGCATTACAAAGATGTGCGGGCGTATCACCGGAGCCTGCCAGGCTACATGGATAACGTCATCGAGTTGGGGCGCGGGGTCATTGACTTTCCGGCCCTGCACCGCATCCTGAAGAGCATCGGATACCGGGGGTGGATTACCATAGACCTGGACAACGCGCGAGTTTCGCCGCTCGAGAGCGCGAAGGTCCAGATGGAGTACATCAAGCAAACGCTCGAACCGGTTTACCTGTAGGTCCATTATGACTATCAGCCGCCGGCACTTCATGGCATCCTCCGCAGTCTCCCTCGCGGCATCGGCCCAGACGGGCAAACCCCGGCTAGGACGCCAAGACTCCTTCCTCGGCTTCCACTTCGACCTGCACCCAAACCTGGGCGATCCCGCGCTTGGGCGCGATGTGACCGAAGAAATGGTGGAGCGGTTCCTGGCTGAGACCAAACCCGACTATGTGCAATACGACTACAAAGGACACGTTGGCTACATCGGATACCCGTCGAAAGTGAGCGCCTCGGCGCCCAATATCAACGACTCGCTTTCGATCTGGCGCAAGGCGACCGCGCGCAACGGCGTCTCGCTGTACATCCACTTCTCCGGCGTGCTGGACGGGGTGGCCGTCGCCGATCACCCCGAGTGGGCGCGAATGGGCCCGGATGGCGCGCGCGACCCGCAGGAGACCAGCACCTTCGGCCCCTACGTCGACGAGCGCATGATCCCGCAACTCAAGGAGGCCATCCGGAACTACGACATCGATGGAGTGTGGGTGGATGGGGAATGCTGGGGTCTCAAGCCCGATTATTCCCCCGCGGCAGTCCAAGCCTGGCGCGAAGCCTCAGGAATGGAAGCGCCCAAGAAGCCCGGCGATCCGGGCTACGAGCAGTTTCTGGATTTTAACCGGCAACAGTTCCGCAAGTACCTGAAGCACTATCTCGACGCGATGCACGAATTCAAGCCCACGTTCCAGATCGCCAGCAACTGGTGCTACACCACCTACGTGCCGGAGCGGCCCGAGCTGCCGGTTGACTTTCTGTCGGGCGACTATCTGGGTAACGCCAGCATCTCGGCCGCCCGCCTGGATGCACGCTACCTGGCGGCGGTGGGCAAGCCGTGGGACTTGATGGCTTGGGGCTTTCACAACGGAAATCCGCTGGGAGTGGTCCACAAGACTGGTGACCAGCTCAACCAGGAGGCCGCCGTGGTCCTGGCGCAGGGAGGCGGATTCCAGGTCTACTATCAGCCCACGCGCGCGGGCAAACTGGACGACAGATTGATCGGCACCATGTCAAAGGTGGCATCGTTCTGCCGCGCGCGCCAGACGCTCAGCCATCACTCGGAGACGGTCCCGCAGGTGGGTTTGGTCTTCTCGAAGGAAAGCTTGTACCACTACACGCCGCCTCCATCGGGGCCGGCACGCCCAGGCGCGCCGGCACAAGCGGAACCGGCGAGAAGGCTTTTCGGCGGATGGGGCCGCATGGTGGATGCTGCCCGCGGACTCCTCGACGCGCTCGTCGAGTGTCACTATTCGGTGGATGTGGTGCCCGATTGGCGGCTTTCCGAAGTCGCCGCGCAGTATCCGCTGCTGGCGGTTCCCGATTGGGGCAACATCGGTGGCGAAGTGAAGGATCGGCTGGCCGCATACGTGAGCCAAGGCGGCAAGCTCCTGCTGGTGGGCGCCGCCAACGCCGCTCTGTTCGAGAAAGAACTGGGGGTGCGCCTGCAAGGCCAGGCATCGGTACAATCCGCCTTCGTCGCCGGCACCGAGATCTTCGGCAATGTGCGCGGTCTTTGGCAGGATGTGGATCCGGGCGGCGCGGAAGCCATCGAATCACGCTACGCTACCTACGACGCGTCTCGCGACGCGAAGTGCGCAGCCACCCTGAGCAGGTTCGGCTCGGGCAAGATCGCGGCCATCTACGGGCCGCTGGGCAGCGCTTTCGCCGCGGCTCACGCAGCACCCACGCGGCAATTTCTCGAACGCGTTGCCGGGCGCATCTTCCAACCCATGGCAAGGGTGGAAGCCCCGGTCACCGTGGATGTGGTTCTGCGCCGCAAGGGCGGAAAGCTGCTCCTGCATCTGGGCAACTGTACCCAGATGCAGGTGGCGGCCGATTACGTCACCGTCGACAAGGTGCCGGAGGTAGGGCCCATCCGGATCAGCCTGCGCACTCCGAAACAGCCCGCCAGAGTCACGCTGGAACCGCAAGGCCGCGCGCTGGCAGGCGCATGGAATGGCGGAGTCTGGACTGGAACCGTGGACAAGGTCCAGATCCACACCATGGTGGCGTTCTCAGTGTAAGCGCGCAGGCCGGGAGGCCCGCGCCACGGCCCGCATCCATAGGCTCCCGAAGTGGCTGAGGCGGGTCTTGGGAACTCCCGCCTGTCCCGCAAACCAGTCCTCGTGATGGAAATTTCCGAAGTTCCCCGCGCCCTTCTCCTTCTCGTCGAGGTCGCCGATCGCGATATTCAGCCCCATCTGCCGGTCGCCCAGCGCCGTCGAGTAGAATACCCCGGGCTCCACCTCCAGGCACGGATTGAACGATGCGGCCCACTCGATCACGTACCCTTTCCCGCCGGGCTTGGGCTTGGCCACCGCCTCCTGAGCGCCGCTCAGAATCCACTTCTGGTACGTATCCCATGCCTGCGGCTTGCTGCGCGGCTCGCCTTCCAGCAGCCCGCCCTCTCCCACGCCGTGCAGCCGCGACTTGGTCAGGTTGCAGACCATCTGCCAGGAGGACCCGTCGCCCGCGGAGTCCTGGTTCCCGCTCCAACGGTTGGAGGCGTTGATCAGCAGTTCCATCTCGTCGCCAAACCACGGGTAGCCCTGCGGCGTAAGCTCGTGCGCGCGCGGATTGTTGTCGGGCAGCAAGCGCGGTGTGTCGATGCCGTAAAGCACGTCATCGGTCACGTCGAAGGCGAAGTAGATGCGCCTGCCGTCGTGCTTCACCCAGCCGCGCAGCGACAGGTCCTTTGGGTCTGTCGCCTTGGTAAACGCCGGGACCCAGTCGGCGACGCCGGTGAACGTAGTGGCGTCGTCCCATTCCCCGGGTGAAATCACGCCATCGAGACGCGGCGTCGAGCCTGGATATGCATCCAGGCTGTGCGGGAAATCTCCGGCGGTAAGAACCAAAATGCCGGCGCAAGCGATCAATGCCGCGCCGGCGGCTAGCAGGATCGGTCGGCGCATGGATCGTTCGGAGAGCGTGCCGCGAAGGAACCACTGGCCGGAAGCTAAGCCGCTGCGCAAAAATAACTTGGTCATTTAGACCCGGGGTGAGATGCGATAGTTCCATTCGCCATGGAACTCGGCCTTCTCCATACAGACTTGTGCCAGGTCTTCGTCGCTGACCTGAATTCCCGTAGGATACTGGCCCGTGTC
>Ga0209067_10002616_pt1 | contig 10599 bp, 4 predicted proteins | sample ColStrG_CSR_2013_FD_187199 | JGI IMG/M metagenome (GOLD analysis project Ga0209067, IMG submission 187199) | Freshwater sediment microbial communities in response to fracking from Pennsylvania, USA - Cold Stream Run_MetaG_CSR_2013 (SPAdes)... | ecosystem: Environmental > Aquatic > Freshwater >... | reverse complement strand
CTGGAGAATCACACTTTTCGACAAATCCCTGCGCGATTTCGGATCGGAGGGGCAGGTGAAAACGGCGGCGCTGGCCTTGCGGTTGTTGGAAAGCAAATTGATCCGGGAAGCGACGGATCGCGATTTAATTTTGCTCTTGGACGATGTGCTGACGGAGCTGGATGCGGAACGGCAGAGTCGTTTTTGGAAACAATTGCCGGCAGGCGATCAGATCATATACGCCACGACGCGGGTGCCGCACTTGGAATTTGCCGCCGCGCCACAAGAAATCCGGCTCGGTCCGTAAACCCGCCGCCCCGAGCAGTTGCCTCCATAAGCCGGTATATTGGCGCTTAATCACCTGTGATAACATAACTTATTAACAACCTGCAACCGCCTATGGATTGACGTTTTAAAAAAACCACAGCACAAAAGAGCCAACTTAACCGGAGGTCTGGATGTTGGCAGGTGTTGCAAGATGGACTTGGACGGCGGTTTTTTTGCTGGCGACTGCGGCGCAGTCGTGGTCTCAAAATTTGACTCTAACAAAACCGATTATGATAGAATCGGTCTCCGAAGTGAAGGACGGAGATCCGGATTGCATCAGCCGCGGCAGCATCAGCGAGGATGGGGTGGTGTTTTATCAAGGCTATGGCGTGGAAAAAGATAAGCCGGGTCTCAATTTTTGGACGGAGAAGGGCGGGCTGGTGAAAAATCGCTATGTTCCGCCGGGTACAGTGAACAATGGCACCGCGCAGTTTTGTTCCTGCAGCCGCATCAGTTCGAACGGCATGGTGTGGAGTTACTGGCAGACGGAGAAGACCGAGGAAAGTTTTTGGGATCCTTACAGTTATTTTGAGGAATGGTACCTAGACTACCACTCTAAAGGCAAATACTGTCTTGTGGAATTGGGTGCGGATGGGCAGGGACGACTGCTGGAGGAGCAGGCCGTTTATTGGGATTGGTGGCATGAGCCCAGCGGGTTAATTCACCAGCAGGGCCGGATGCTGGATATGGAGTTTTGCGCGGTCAATGGGTTGAGTCAGGGTACCGGGCGCTATTGTGAGATTGTGCAGGAAGACAGCAGTGCTGAGCCCCCGCCGATGGAATGCAATATTGCCTATTTTCCCCAGAATCAAATGACAGGTCAGATTTTGGATTCGGTGGTGCCGGAGGACGATGGCGAGGATTGGGGCGCCAGCGGGGTGGACATCAATGAAGAGGGGACGGTGCTGGCAGCGGTGGAGCGCAGTTCGGTCAAGGAGGCGCGGGTTTACATGTTTCACAATCCACGGAATACCTTCACGATTGTCGGCGGTAGTGATCCCCAGGCCCTGAATAACGATGACTGGGTGGTGGGCGGATTGGAACAACCCTGGGTGTGGAACCATGAGTTTGGACTGATGCGGCTGCCACTGCCTGACGGGGTGACAAAGGGTGCGGCCGTTGACATCAACGACAGCGGATTGATTGTGGGCATGGCGGGCGGCAGGGCGGCGGCGTGGCAGGTGTCTTTGGTGACGGGTGAGGATGGAGCGCGGTCGTTGAAGTTGAAGTGCCTGAAGATTCAGAGTCCATCCGATGACATCGATGTGCGCATGATCTATGCCATCAATAATTGCGGGGAAATGTTGGTCAAGCTAAAGGACAAAACGGGCTGGTGCACGGCCTATGTCAAGATGACCGAGCAATTGCTGGCGGTGGATGCGCAACGGGATGGCGTCACGCATTTTGAGGATGATGACGATGTTATCAAGAATCGTAAGCTGAGCGATCTGACCACGTCACAAAAGCCTTATGTGTTCTGGATCAACGATGATCATGATGCGGACGGCAGTGAGCGGCCAAACGGGCCGCCAGACTGGAAGGGCAACCGGATCGGCAGCGAACGGAATTTGGAGGACTTTTCGCGGTTGATGATACGGAGTGACGACTTCGTGCGGAGAAAAATCAATCAGGGTTACAGCCTCCAGTTGGAACAGACCGGCGGCCCGCGGGTCAATCTCTACAAGGCCGCAACCATGAGCAAGGAAACCGACTATCTGGCCATTAAAAGATCCGCCTCGGATCAAACCGATGGGGCATTGAATCGGGCCGTGCAGACGCAACATCTGGAGAAATATCTCAACAGCAGCGATTATGACAAAGGACGGGCGTTGTTTTTATGGGAAGGTTGTCGGGAAGGTACCGGGACGTTGCGACTCAAGCTATGCAAACCGGACGGCAGCGAGGAAAGTCACAGCGATGTCTGTGTGCGGTTGGCGCCGGTGGCGAAGATGTTTGAGCAGGCACGAGGGACTCCGACCAATGGCTTTGCTCCGCCTTACGAAACGGACGGCCAGGTGCCAGGGGTGGGTTTGCAGATAGTGCAGGAACAGAAAATCGTCAATCCCGGCGAAACACCCCAGTGCATTGTCCTGGTGCACGGCTGGCGCAACGAGGAATGGGAGAAACGCACATGGAGCGAAACTTTTTACAAACGGCTCTGGCATGCAGGGTACAAGGGCAGATTTGCCTTTTTTAGCTGGCCAACCTATGCCGCCGACAACAGCACCCTTTGGGCTGTACAGACTTACAATGAGTCGGAATTCCGCGCCTTCAAATACGCTGCTGCCCTGCGCAGTTACCTGGGGCAACTCAAAGCCAGGCTGCCCGCTTATACGATTAATGTGGCCGCGCATAGCATGGGCAACGTGGTGACCGGGGAGGCCCTGCGCGAGGGCGCGCCGGTGGACAATTATGTGCTCATGCAGGCGGCGATCTCGGCCGGATGTTATGACACGCGGAATAATCTGTTGACCGCGCCTTTTCTGGACGCCGAACGCAAAGAATCAACCCCCGATGGGGCGGCAGAGATGGGATACCGGGGCTATTTGTCGGGGATACGAAGCAATCTGGTGAATTTTTACAACGAACAGGATTATGCCTTGCGCACCGGAGCCTCAAATAGCTGGAGCGGCGAGCGGGGATATTGGGAGGAGAACAATATCCATTTCAAACCCAAACCGATCAACCCCATGAGGCACTATGGATTTACAATGGGAGTGGCGGGCATTTATGACCTGGTGTGGAGCGACAGGGCATTGGCATGGAAATTGGGACGGCGCGTGACCGATCCGATGGAGTGCATGGCTTATGTGGCCCGATCCAGGACCCGTGCCGTGGGCGGAGAACCACAGACTTGCTTTGCCGGAAACAAACTCATCACCGGACAACCCATACGGGCCCGGGTGGATTTAAGCGCCAGCTTTGGATTTACACGTCAAGAGGGAGACCACTCCGCACAATTCACGCGACCCATTCAAAATCAGATGCTGCCGTTTTACCAAAGGTTATGTTCAGAGTTAAGGGTCATCGAGAAAAATTAACATGATGATACAAAAAAAAGTTTTGATAGGGCTCTTGCTGGCTGCAGTGTTGAGTCTGGCGGTCTTGCTTTTATTAATCCTAAGGCAAGGTAGTGTCCGCACGATTCAAGAAAAAGATCTGCCTTCCAAGGGGCAGACAAGTGCAAGCAGCAACTTCAGGCAAGGAAATGCTAAAGCGCAATCTTCCGAAGACAAGCAATTGGCTGACTGGCTGGCCAAGCAGGCGGAAGAAACAAAAAAAATTGAGGAGATGTTCGCGTCGTGGGCCAGATATCCCATAGAGTTTTATGGAAAGGTGGTGGATGAGAATGACCAGCCAGTGCCAGATGCGGTGGCTCATTTTCTGGTCTCAGATACATCCGAAAACGGAACCACTAATTACAAGCGGCAGTCCGATAAAAACGGGCTGTTTTATTTTTCTGCCCGTGGGCCGGGCATGTCGGTTCGGGTGGTAAAAAAAGGATACTACAGTTATCAGAAGTATGGACGCGGCTTTGAGTACGCCGGCCCCGGGAATGACTACAGGCCCAACCCCCAAAAACCTGAGATTTTCCGCTTGCGAAAAAAGGGGGTGGAGGAGCCGCTGGTTCAAGATGGCAGCTTGTTCGGATTCCCCATCGACGGAGCCGAGCAAAGCATTGATTTCTTTAAAAAAATACGCAAGCCGGGGCGATTCGAAGATACGGACTTGATCGTCAGTTTCCACCGCAACGGCAAAGATGTAGAGAGGACGTTGAATTGGTCGGTGAAATTTGAGATTCCCAAAGGTGGTGGGCTGATTGAGTCAGATGAGGAATTTATGTTTATGGCTCCGGAGTCTGGTTATCGGGCTGTTTATGAATTAAAAAATCTAGACACGCCGCGCGAGGAAAAAAAATTCTATATCAAACTGCCGGAGAACCAAGGTTACGCCCGGGTGGAGATGGCTTTCATGCCAGATTACAATGATAGCGCGGCAATCGACATGAAGTATTTCATCAACCCGACTTCACGGAATCTCGAGTATGATCATGGCTGGTCGATTCAGGTCAAATGGCGGCGTGATGACAGTGTGGAACTGGTGTATCCGACCCCGGCGGAGCAGCATCTCGCTGATGAAAGGGAGGCCCGGCAGGAGAAGGCCGATGCCTCCAAGCCCTGACTTTCGCCCCGCCTGATTTCTTTCCACGATTTTTCGGTCACGGTCCGTTCATCATTCAGGCCAGTGGCGGGGGCAAGGGTTTGCTCCGCCAGGGACGGAAACAACCGCTCCGGCTGAACTGGTCCCAGCCCCATTTGAGCCAGCGCAGCAGGGCCGAAGCCAGCCAGAGCGCCCAGAGCAGCATGAGGAAGCGGTACCACCAGATCGAGACCGAAAGAAAACCCGCCTGGGGTAAAAGGCCGCTGCTGCGATCCTGATACCATTGCAACGAGTCGCGCGTCGAGCCGTTGCCCAGAATGAACATGTCCGGATTCCCCAGCAGGCCTTCGGACACAATCCCGACAAAAATGCCCAGCACGGCCAGCGAAAGCAGGACCAGGATGATTTGCAAAACATTGCTGCCCCAGCCGGGCAGTTTTTGAAAGGAGTCGCGCCCGCGCCAGGTGAGGAAGAAAAACCAGCCGATGACAGCCAGTGCCGCGGCGAGGGGGATTTGGGTCAGACCAAGCGCCAGCAGCATCCATTCGGCGGAACGCAGGGGCGACAGCGTCAAGCGTCCCAGCACCCAGGCAGCCAGCAAGGAACAAACCAGAATGCCCCAGAATCGCACGGCCGGCCCGCGCTGCGGTCCGTGGGTCCAGAGCACCCAGCGATTTTCCGGAGGATGCAGAACGGTGCTGATGTTGGCCGCTTCCACCGGGAGCGAAAGGGCATCTGCGGAAGCGAGCAGACCGAGGGGCTGGTTGGTTTTCCAATGGATGGAAACAGCCTGATTGCCGGGTTGCACCGGCAGGATCAGGTTGTTGCCGTCCTTGCGCACGGGAATGGAGCTGTTGTTCAGGGTGAGGGAAGTGATGTCGGCGTTACCGGGCAGGCCGATGATAAAATCCTCGCCCAAACTGCATTGCAGGTCCAGGTCCAGTGAGGAACTGCGTTGCCGGCTGCCCGGTGTGAAATGATGCACCGCCTTGCGCACCGTGATGGTGGCGCCATTGACCGGTTCGGGGCGGTTGATGGAAAGATCCACACTTTCGCCCGGCCATGGATTCCAGACCGGCGTGAGATCGGCTGAGTCGGCCTGGAAGACCGGTGCCAGGCCGCTGAGCGTCACGCTCCAAACCGGCGAGGCCACCAGATGCCAGTGTTCGACCCAGGTGTCGCCAGCCTTGGTGGCGAGGTGGAGCTGGTCGGTGATGCCGAGTTCGCTTTCCCAACCCACGGAATTCTCGCGGGCGCCGAGTCGGACCTCGATGCAACCGTTTTTGACCAGGGCGTTGGGGGTGAGCACTTTTTCCCCGGGCAGGAGGGGTACGACCAGCGAGACAGCCTTATTCTCGGGAGAAAGGCGGGTGACCTGGTTGTGCACCTGCCAGACCAGACCGAGTTCCAGATGCCGGTCCAGAGCGGCCACGGTGTGGTAATCCTGATGATCATAGCCGGTTTCACTCCGGGCGGTTTTTTGCTGGCGGGCCAGAAAAATTTGTTGCTCGGGGATGCCGTCGGGCCGGACGCCGTTCCAGGACCAGCCGGGGGCGTCCATACTGACACGGCGAGGCTTGAGCTCGAAGCTGCATACCCATTCGCTGACATCCGGCAGCAGGCCTTCCACATGTACCTGATGAACACCGGCGGGCAATACCGCCCAGAGATAGCCATCGTCGCGGCGCAGCACGGCCTCGGATTTACCATCCACCAGCACGTGGAGTGGCGACCAGGAAGGCAGTCGGCCCGGCAGCGGCACGGCGCAACGCAGGGAGGTGTGGATTTCCGCGTTCATGCTGATTTTGCGATCGTGCAGGGACAGGGAAAGCGAAGCGATATCGGCTGCGGGATAAAGATCGGGAGCCTGCAAGAGGCGTTCGCGCAAGGTGCGTAGGGTTTCCTTGTCCGGCAGTTGGGCGTGGGCGGAGGTAAGGCTGAAGAGGAACAGGGCCAGCAGTGCGGGGCCGGGAATGCGGAAAATTGTTTTGGGCAGTCGGCGCGCTTCCAACAGCACCAAGGCCAGGGCCAGCAGCAGGGCCAGGCGCAGCAGGGTGAGCAGTCGCTCCAAAGTGAGGGAGATCAGAATGGGATGCACCTGTTGCGAGGCCGAGACGGGTCCGTTCCAGCCGAAGCGTACGGCGTTCCAGCTCCACTCGGGAACAGCCGGACCGGTTTGGATGCGGGCGCTGTTGTCGTAGAGCAGATTGCTGTTTTTCCACTGTTGTTGCCGTAGATTACCGCCGCTGGTGTACAACGTCATACCTCCTGCCGATACTGCCGTGCCGTCGTTGTATGTCAGATTTTTCCTGGTTGGCACTGCCTTAGCTTCACCGAGAGAAGCTTCGGCCTGCGGGGACGTGACTGCCGGGCTCTCGTTGGACATAGATGCAGGGACATTCGATGTGATGAACAACGGCCCTTGATTATTTTCCAACTGCGGATAAAGAGCTTTTTGGATCTGGCCGGCCATGAAGGGGGCGAGGACAAAAATCAGGGCGGCGAGGGCGAGGTATTTCCAAGCCACGACACAGCGGCGCATCCAGCCCGGCGGTACGACGCGCAGCAGGGCCAGCGGGGCAATCAATACCAGCCAGACATAGCGCGGTGCCTCGGGTTCATGGTAGGCCAGACCAAAGGCCAGGAAGGCCAGCACTCCCGCGCCGATGCCCCAGAGCCGGAAAACGGCCAGGGAAAAAATCAGCAACAGAAATAAATCCAGGAGGGACCAGGCGGTGAGCCAGTCGCCCTTCACCCAATCGGCGCCGAACAAGGCGAGGAGACGCCAGCCGGGCGGGAGGTTGAGGGTCACGCTGAGGTTGTCGGCGTCGGAGCGCCAGCCGGTGGCGGAAAGGCCCTTGCCGCAGTCCATGCGGCCGGTGGCCTCGAGGTTGAGATTGCGTGTGCGGAGCTCGATGCCGGGGGCGCCGCTGGCGGGATTTTTTGTGATGAGCTGGTTCTGGCCGTTGCTGCGTACGGCGCCCAGTTCCTGGTTCTCTGCGGCGTCAAGACGCCAGATCTGCTGCATGTTGCCGGCGATGCGGTCGCGGAAGACCAGGCTGTGCCCGTTTTCATCCAGCCAGAGATCGCGGTTGATGCGCAGGCCTTCGGGCTTTTGCAGGCCCATGCCGCGCATGCGTTCCTCGAGTTGGAACGGGGATTTGTTTTCCCAGTTGTACACGGCAGATCGCGCCACTGATCGGGGAAGGTGGTTTGGGAGACATCAATGGACGGAATGCCGCGGACTTCGACCATGCGGAAATCCGGTTTGGCGCGGAAGGCGATGAGCTCGTTCGCCACTGCCGGGGTCAGGCCGGGGGCGTAATGAAAATCGGCGGCATGGTTGAGTCGGAAGGCGTGGGTGTGAATGATCCATTTACCGGCGCGGACCTGGGCCTTGATGCGGCCCTGGTCATCGACGGCCACCGGGAGGGGGCTTTCCACTTTGGCGAGCTGCCAGCCTTCCGGCAGAATGCCGCCGAGCGATTCTTCGCGGCTTTTGCCGGAAACGCTGAGTTCGATTTCACTGCGCAGCCACATGGGAATGCCGTCCTCGATCACGCGGTACACTTTGACCTCGAGAAAATCCTTCTCGGCGGTGGTTTCATTACGACTGCGTTTCAGCCAGAGAAAGCCTTCGTTGTCCCAGGCGGGGGTGTCGATGGTTTTGCCGTCGATGGTCAGGCTGAGGATGCCGAGGTCGTCGGGGATGGAAATGCGTTGGGGTGTGTCGTCCCAGTGATAGGCGCCGCTGAGGTGACAGGTGCCGGCATCCAGATGAACGGAGGGTTTTCCATCGTGTTCCAGCACGGGGATGGGAACCCCGTTGGCCGAGACTTGGCCGGGCCAGGTTTCGTGGCTGCCGGGCAGTGCGAACCAAGTTTCATTAAAAACGGTTACGGTGACCTCAAAGCGGCCTCCGGTGGGGTTGGTGTCGAGGGAGAGTCGCGAAGGCCAGAGACGGAGGTGCCGACTGGCGTTTTGATAGGGTGTGGGGGAATCGTGATCCTTCACATCCCAGATGGCCCAGTCCTGCCAGTTTTTGAGGGCATCGGGGATTTGCCGGGCGGGATCGGCCGGGGCGTCTGTGCCCAGGAGCGGAGTCAGGAGGGCCAGGAGCAGGAGGGACATCAAGAAACGGTTTTTTTTCATGAGGCAAGTTCCAAGCAGGAGGGTTGAATTTTAAAATGCACGCAGGGGTGCGGATGGGGGAGTTGACTGACGGATTAACGCCTTTTCCACGTTAGAAAAGGTAAGGAATTTTCCTGCCGGAACAAGCAAGAAGATGGGCCGGAGCGCAGCGGCGAAAATGTGACGGATTGTAAAAAACCCGTCACATTTTAATGACTGCAACATTAATACGTGAGTTTGAAACCGCCATAAGCGGCGCGACCGAGGGCGGGGAAGCCGGCCACTTCGGAATATTTTTCGTCGAGGGCGTTTTCCATCCGGGCGAACAGCTCGACGTGCGGGTTGATTTTCCAGGAGGCGGCAAAGCGGAGCACGAAATAATCCTCGATGTTATATACAGCGGGGGCGAAGCCATCCTGGCGTGCCACCACCCAGGCACCACCGGCGGTCAGGGTCACGGCCTCACAGGGATGGCCGACGGCGTTGAAGGCCAGTTGGTGGCGCGGGCGGCGGACGAGGCGCACATTGTGGGAGAGGTCGCGGGCATCGGTGTAGGTGTAGGTGCTGTTGAGATCCAGCTCGTGGATGGGACTGATTTTCAGTCCGAACTCGCCGCCCTGCATGCGGGCCTGGCCGATGTTTTGCAGGCTGGAGTTGCTGTCGTAGATGATGAGATTGTTGATCTCGTTGTAAAAGTAAGTGCCGGAAACGGTGAGTCGTTTGTCCCAGAAGGGTTGTTCGACCCCGGCATCAAAGCCGCGGCTGAGTTCCGGAAGGAGGGCGGTATTGCCGTAAAAAGCCGGGGCTATGTCCTGGGGCGAGGGCGGGGAAAAGGCCGTGCCGTAACTGCTGTGCAGGAGGGTCTGGGTGACCGGCGTGCGGTAACTGCTGGCGACGCGCCAACTGATGTAGTCGCCGTAATCCGATTCATGATCGAGGCGGACGGAGGAATTAAAATTCCAATCCGGCAGAATTTCCCACTGGCTTTGGAGAAAGGCGGCCGTGTTGGTGAAATTGTTTTTGATGTCGGTGCTGCCACCCGGCGTGACGGGGAAGTTGAATTCATTGGGCACATCAATGACGCGGTAATAGCGGATGTCATCGAAGGAGAATCCCGGGGTCAGCTTCCAGTTGTGGGCGATCTGGAACTCGCTCTGGTAATCCACCTGGTCGGTGTTGGTTTGAATGCGGTTGTCCTGTCCGTAATTCAAGGTGGGCGGCGGGGCGAAAAAATTCACAGCCGGAGGCATGTCGCTGGCTACCTGACGCTGTTGGCCGTGGGTGTAATAGAGGGTTTGCTTCCACCAGTCCGTTGTCTGATAAGTCAGGCCGGGTGAGAGCAGCCAGGTTTCGCGCAGCAGATTGCCCGTCGGATCTGGTTTTGTGATGCTGTTGGGGTCGCCGCTGTCGTTGACATTGTAGAGAACGAGCAGATCGGCATAGAGCTGGTCGTTGATGCGACAGCCCTCATGGGTGTTGAGATTGGTGAGGCGGGTCTGGTTGTTGTTGCGTTGGAAATCGCTGTCAAAACGGCTGGCCTGCACACTGTAGTCAAAACCCTTCACAGCACCCCGGGCGCTGACCGTTTCGTCAAATGTGCCAAAAGAGCCGCCTTCAAAACTGGCGCTCGCCTCGGGTTTGTCCAATCCCTGGCCACTGCGGGTGATGATGTTGACCGAGCCCCCAATGGCGGAGCCGCCCTGCACGGCGCTCATGGGTCCGCGCACGACCTCAATGCGTTCGACATCGTCAAGTGTCATGCTTTCGATGTTGTAGCTTCCGGCCAGATTGAAGGGCAGGCGCCGACCGTCGATCAGGACATTGGTGTGTTCGGTGGCGGCGCCGCGGATGAAAAGACCGGTGACCTGGCCTGGTGTGCCGCTTTGGGCCACGGCCACACCGGGAACCTGCATCAGGGCATCGACCAGCGTGTGGAGTTGCTGGTCCTCGATCTGTTTGCGGTTGATGACAGTGACGGAAGCACCGGTTTTTTCCGCAGGT
>Ga0209067_10002614_pt1 | contig 10605 bp, 10 predicted proteins | sample ColStrG_CSR_2013_FD_187199 | JGI IMG/M metagenome (GOLD analysis project Ga0209067, IMG submission 187199) | Freshwater sediment microbial communities in response to fracking from Pennsylvania, USA - Cold Stream Run_MetaG_CSR_2013 (SPAdes)... | ecosystem: Environmental > Aquatic > Freshwater >... | reverse complement strand
TGAATTAAGGGGTCAGACCTATCCGAACCAAATTGTATTGATTGGTGGTCACCTGGATTCCTGGGATTTGGCTCAAGGGGCGCATGATGATGGTACGGGAATCGTTCAAAGCATGGAAGTATTGCAATTGTACAAGGCATTGGGTATTCGGCCTCAGAGAACGATTCGGGTCGTGTTTTTTATGAGTGAGGAGAATGGATCGGCAGGAGGTCAGAAATATGCTCAAATTGCCGAGGCTAAAACCAATGAAACCCATATTGCGGCCATTGAATCCGATGAAGGGGGTTTCACTCCCAGGGGCTTCGAAATTACCACCTCAGAAGCCAATAAGCCAAAGTTTGAAAGTTGGAAGCCTCTTTTTGTGGCCTATGGTTCGGCCGAATTTAAATATTCCGACGGAGGGGGGGGAGCCGATATTGAAGGATTAAAACCTTGTTCTGCCCTTATTGGTTATAATGATGATAATCAGCGATATTTTGATATTCACCATACAGCCAATGATTTATTTTCACAGGTTAATGCACGGGAATTAAAATTAGGGGCCGCTTCCATCACTTCCCTGGTTTATCTATTGGATAAATACGGCCTATAAAACTATGGATGAATCGGGTTCAGAACCTAAAATTAGCCCTTTTTCGGCCTTAAAATTTCCGGAATTTCGTGCCTTTTTGGGCATGAGAATGTGCATAACCTTCGCTATTCAAATTCAGGCCGTGGTAATTGGCTGGCATATTTACCAATTAACCCATGATGCCTTATCCCTCGGATTGATTGGTTTGACGGAGGCGGTTCCGGCTTTAAGTATCGCTTTATTGGCCGGTCATATTGCGGATAATTGGGATAGGAAAAAAATCTTAATGCTGATTATTCTGGGTCAGATTCTTTCATCCCTGATTTTATTATTGGCCACCAATCCTCATATACAAACCTATTATCCGGTTTCCTGGCAAATCGCCATTTTATATGGTATGATTTTTTTTAATGGGATTTTTAGAGGATTTTATTCACCCACAGCGGGTTCCATGACGGCATTAATGGTACCTCGTGAATATTATGTAACCTGTACCACCTGGAATATGACGGCCTTCCAAATCGCGGCCATTGTAGGTCCGGCAGTAGGGGGATTAGTATTTGGTTATTTTGGGATTACGGCCGCATTTAGTATCATATTGGTATCGAACCTTTCAGCCTTTATTTTTTCTCGCTATTTAAAATCCCGCGAAGTAAAACGGGGAGTCGTTTATGAATCTATTTTTGAATCCTTAAAAGCGGGGATTCATTTTGTGTTTCATAATAAAATGATGCTCTCGGCTCTTTCCCTCGATTTGTTTTCGGTTTTTTTTGGTGGGGCGGTAGCTTTATTGCCGGTTTTTTCACAGGATATTCTTCATGTGGGTCCAAAAGGACTTGGCTATTTGCGGGCGGCTCCTTCGATCGGGGCATTATTATCCATGACCTATCTTACCTTCAACAGCCCCACCCGTAAAGCCTGGAAGAATTTATTATGGGCGATTGCAGGATTTGGAATGGCTACCCTAATTTTTGGTTTTTCGAGAAACTTTTACCTATCCCTATTTGCCCTTTTCCTGACAGGAATATTCGATAGTATTAGTGTAATTATCCGATCTTCCATCCTCAATTTATTGACCCCGGATGATTTACGGGGGCGAGTTTCGGCCGTTAATACCATGTTTATAGGGAGTTCCAATGAAATTGGGGCCTTTGAATCTGGGCTTTCGGCTCGATTATTAGGTGGAGCCGTCAATTCCGTTATTTTTGGAGGTTCGATGGTTATCCTGATAGTGGGCTATACCTATACCAAAACCAAGGATTTATTAACCTTTAATCTTCTAGATCAAAAATAGAACCGTCCCATTTTTTTTTGGCAGATTCATATCCGATCTGGATCAATTCATCGATTTTGGATAGAGCATACATGCTATAGGTTTTCAGCTTTTGGGGCTCGATAAATAAATCACAATAATTTCTACGGCTTTCTACATTGACCCGAACAGCCAGTTCAATACAACGCTGGGTGATACGGGTCATCGTTAAGGAACGGAAATGGTCATCTGTAGGATTAACATGTACCCCAATAATTCGATCACATTTATCAATCAGAGGTTCAACTGGTAAATTATTGAGCATTCCTCCGTCGACTAAATAGGCGTTTTGGATTTTAACCGGCTCAAAAATCATGGGAACACAACTAGACGCCAGGATGGGTCGGTATAAATCGCCGTTCTGAAAATAAACCGTTTTTCCTTGATAGATATCGGTTGCCGAAATCCAAAGAGGAATGGATAGCTCCTCAAAGGTTTTGGGTAAATATTTCTCGTATAGGTTTTGAATTTTTTCGGAGTTCAAAAATCCCGCTGAGGAAAAAGAGAGCCGCATAATCGTAAAAAGATTGACACTTTTTAAAATTCGAATAATGCTTTCTGACGAATATCCGGCGGCTAAAAAAGCCCCCAAAATCGATCCGGCACTTACTCCGGATACAAAGCTGATTTTTATTTTTTTCTCCTCTAAAAACTTTAATACCCCAATATGGGCTATTCCTCTAGCTCCTCCACCAGAAAGGACCAGTCCTATTTTCATATATGCTTTGGGTTAATATCTTAAAAACGGAAAAATCCAGAAATTAGTTTGATTTATTGTACATGGGTTTCAATCTCAAACTCCTTTTCCCCAATTTGCTGCCTCCACATGGCATAGTATAATCCCTTCAGGGCCACTAATTCCTCGTGTTTTCCGGTCTCTATAATTTTCCCTCTCTCCAAAACAAATATCTTATCCGAATGCATAATCGTGGAGAGACGGTGGGCAATCATAATGGTAATCTGATGATGATTTTCTGAAACATCCCGTATGGTAGAATTAATTTCTTCCTCCGTAATGGAATCCAGGGATGAGGTGGCTTCATCGAAAATCATGATATCGGGATTTCTTAATAAAGCCCGGGCAATAGATAGTCTTTGTTTCTCCCCTCCGGATACTTTTACTCCACCTTCGCCAATAACGGTATCCAATCCCTTATCGGCTCTTTCCAATAAGGTATTACAGGCCGCTTTTCTTAAAACCGCCAGGCATTCCTCATCGGTGGCATTGGGGCTTACAAAATGTAAGTTTTCGCGAATCGTACCGGCGAATAATTGGGTATCCTGGGTAACAAATCCAATTCGCTTTTGAAGTTTTTCCAGATCGATTTTATCTGAACCTAGCCCATCATAAAAAATAGCCCCGGATTTTGGATGATATAGGCCTACCAATAATTTTACCAAGGTGGTTTTGCCAGCACCCGAAGGCCCCACAAAGGCAATGGTTTGGCCCTTTTCTACCTCAAAGCTAATATTACTGATCGCATCCCGGGTGCCGGATTGATGACGGAAACTAACCTGCTGGAAATTCAAGTTATTAATCTGACCTAATGGTATGGGGTTCAAGGGTTTTTCCTCTATCGGCATAGATAAAATCCTTGAAAAATTATCCAGGGATGCTTCTGTTTGACGGTAAATGCTGATAATATTACCTAATTCCTGTAGGGGATTGAAAATAGCAAAGGAATAGATAAACAGAGAGAACATTTCTCCCAGTTTAATTTTACCGGTTACCACCAAAAAGCAAAGAAGCAATAGAATACAATTCCGAAGAGCATTCACCACAGTTCCCTGAACAAAGCTTAAACTTCGAACATATCGAATCATTTTTAATTCGAGTTTGAGAATCTTGGAGGTAATTCCATTGAGGCGTTTGATTTCTTCATCTGCCAGACCTGAACTCTTTACCAATTCAATATTTCTTAAGGATTCTGTTGTAGAACCGGCTAGAGCGGTGGTTTCTGATACAATGGTTTTCTGGATTCGTTTGATATTGGAACTCAGCAACCAACTAATAAATCCTAATAGAGGGATCGTAGCAATATAGAAAACGGCAATTAGCCAATAGATGCTATACGCGTATATAGATACAAAGATTACCGATACCAGGGATATAAATAAAACGTTTACCACCTGCTGAATGAGCTGCTGTACGTCGGTTCTCAATTTGGTTAAAATGCCCAGGGTCTCTCCACTTCTCTGGTCTTCAAAAACAATATAAGGCAGTTTCAGGGAATGACTTAGCCCGTCGGTATAGATGTTTACCCCTACTTTTTGGGTCACCACATTCGTGAAATAATCCTGAAAATTTTTAGCAATCCGGGAAACCATGGCAACGCCTAAACCCGCAAGAATCCATTTTCCGATTCCCGTTAAAAGTTCACCCTGGGATTCATGCAGATTCCCTTTAATATATGGGGTTAAAAAATCATCGGTAATTCGACGAAATACATAGGGATCTAATAAGGAAAAGAAGGTATTGACGGTTGCCAGGATAACAGCCAAAAATAATGTCCATTTATATTGAACCAGATAACGGTAAAGAATTTTCATGGGAAAAGGATAAAGTTGACAGTTTTTCAAACGTCGAATTTACAGAAAGGGTTTTAACCGCTGAAGAAATAAAAAAAGCGATGGGGTGAACCATCGCTTTTTTGCCTGATATTTTATAAGGGAATTTAAACGGTTAGGATTTCCTTTTCTTTGGCTTCCATAATTTTATCGATCTTAACGATATAGGCATCTGTTAGTTTTTGAATTTCTCCTTCAGAAACCTTAACCTCATCTTCCGATAAACCTTCTTTCGTTAATTTTTTCACCTTTTCATTGGCATCTTTACGAACGTTTCGAATCGTGATTTTGCCTTGTTCGGCCTCAGCTTTCGCTTTCTTAACCAGGTCTTTTCTTCTTTCCTCGGTAAGGGGAGGAATATTGATACGGATTAGAGATCCGTCGTTTTGAGGGTTTAAACCAAGGTTGGCTTCTAAAATCGCTTTTTCAATAGCTGGAATTAGGTTTTTTTCCCAAGGTTGAACAATTAAGGTGCGGGCATCCGGGGTATTAATATTGGCAACCTGGCTCAATCCGGTGCTATTACCATAATAGTCAACAAAAACCTGATCTAACATCGAAGGCATAGCCTTACCCGCTCTTAATTTAACCAATTCGGACTCGGTATGCACAATAGCCTTCTCCATGGAGGTGCGGCATTCATCATAATAGGCCTTTACTTTAGGATCCATTCTCTTAGTAATCTTTTGGGTTTATAGTAATTAAAATCTTTAAACATGAACCAGGGTACCCACTTCGATTCCCTTGGCTACTTTCTTTAAGTTTCCTTCCTTATTCATATCAAAAACAATGATAGGAAGGTTATTTTCATGGCATAAGGTAAAGGCTGTCATATCCATAACATTCAGCCCCTTATTATATACCTCTTCAAAGGTTATCGTATTATATCGAACGGCATGGGGATCCTTTTCAGGGTCTGCACTATAAATTCCATCTACCCGAGTTCCTTTTAGAACTACATCGGCTTGGATTTCAATGGCTCTAAGAGAAGCGGCTGTATCGGTAGTGAAATAGGGATTACCCGTTCCGGCACCGAAAATAACTACCCGGCCTTTCTCCAAATGTCGAACGGCTCTTCTTCGAATAAAGGGTTCACAAATCTGCTCCATTTTAATGGCCGACATTAATCGGGTTTTGATGCCTATTTGCTCTAATGAATCCTGAAGGGCCATACTATTAATTACGGTGGCTAACATACCCATATAATCGGCCTGCACCCGATCCATACCCCCTTTTTCAGAAGCATCCAATCCTCTATGAATATTTCCCCCTCCAATTACCAGGGCCAATTCAATTCCCATCTCAATGATCTCAGAAATATCGGCAGCATATTGCTTTAGCATTTCCCCGTCAATCCCAAATTGCTTTTTTCCCATCAGGGATTCACCACTTAATTTTAACAGTATGCGTTTATAGGCCATATTCTAAAAAAGGTTTTAATGGGGTTTATGAAATAAATCCCATGCATAAATCAGGAAAAGATTTCAAAAATAAAAATGCAAAAAAAATCCCCAACCTAAGTTGAGGATTTTTTTGATTAGGCTCCTAATACTACCCGTTTAAAGGCGGTAACGGTGAGGCCTTTATGAACGGAATCCAACATTTGAGCAATGGTTTTGGATGAATCTTTAACAAATTCCTGATTTAACAGGGTGCTATCTTTGTAAAACTTATTCAGTTTTCCCTGAGCAATTTTGTTAACCATTTCTTCTGGTTTGCCTTCAGCACGAATTTGTTCTCTGGCAATTTCCAATTCTCTTTCAATGGTGGTGGAATCAACCTGATCTTTATCGATGGCGATAGGATTCATAGCAGCAATTTGCATACAAACATCTTTACCGGCTTCTTCGATACCCGCTCCAGCCTGGTTTAAACCAACCAATACAGCCAATTTATTGTTAGCATGGATATAGGCCACTACTTTTGGGGTTTCAACCACTTCAAATCGGGAAATAGAGATTTTTTCTCCAATTTTTCCGGTCTGATCTAAAATGATATTCGAGATTTTCTCACCATTTAAGCTTAAATCCATTAAGGCTTCATGACTTGCCGGGAAATGGGCTAAGGCAAGATCCGTAATAGAATGCGCCAAGGCAATAAAATCAGCATTTTTAGCCACAAAATCGGTTTCACAGCTAAGTGCAACAATTAGACCTTTGTTTCCTTCTGCATTTACTTTTGCCAAAACAACACCTTCATTGGCCTCACGGTCAGAACGGCTGGCAGAAACTTTTGCCCCTTTTTTTCTTAAATAATCGATGGCAGCTTCAAAATCTCCTTCCGACTCCATAAGAGCCTTTTTACAATCCATCATTCCGGCACCGGTTTGGTTCCGTAATTTATTTACATCAGCGGCAGTAATATTAATTGTCGACATACTTATATGGGGTTTTGTTTTAAAAGAACAAGGATTATGGCCGGTTTAATTATTCGGCATTTTCAGCCTGTTTTTCCCTTCTGGAAACAGGTTCTCTTTTCTCTACAACTTCACCTTCTTCTTTCTCGGATTTAGCGATGGCAACCGCTTCTTTATCGGCTTCATCATCTTTCTCACGTTTTCTTTCTTCCAAGCCTTCTTCAATGGCTTTGCAAATCACTCCAGTAATTAAGGAGATGGATTTAGTGGCATCATCATTAGCCGGAATAGCAAAGTCAATATTGGTAGGATCGCTATTGGTATCCACCATAGCAAAGGTTGGAATATTAAGTTTTAAGGCTTCTGCTACCGCGATATGCTCCTTCTTAACATCGATAAGGAAGATAGCGGCTGGCAAACGGTTCAAATCAGCAATACCGCCTAATACGGATTCTAATTTGATACGCTCCCTTTGTAACATTAGCTTTTCCTTTTTGGATAAGTTATCATAAGTACCATCCTTGCTAAACTTATCGATATTGGTCATCTTTTTAATCGATTTCCGTACCGTAGCAAAATTGGTTAACATACCTCCCAACCATCTTTCGGTTACAAAAGGCATATTTACTCTTTTGGCTTGTTCCAAAACGATATCCTTGGCTTGTTTTTTGGTTGCCACGAATAATACTTTACGACCTGATTTTACAATCTGCTTAATCGCAGAACAGGCTTCTTCTAATTTAACCTGGGTTTTGTTAAGGTCGATAATATGGATCCCGTTTTTTTCCATGAACACATAAGGTGCCATTTTAGGGTTCCATTTACGGGTAAGGTGTCCAAAATGAACGCCGGCATCCAGTAATTCCTGATAAGTTGCTCTTTCCATTTTCTTGATATCTGTTTCTTTGCCGGTTTATCGTTTACTGAATTGGAATTTCTTTCTTGCTTTCTTACGGCCTGGTTTCTTTCTCTCCACCATTCTGGAATCGCGGGTCATTAAACCTTTAGCCCGTAGATCGGTTTTCTTTTCGGGATATTCCTGTACAATGGCTTTCGCAATGGCTAAACGGATAGCTTCTGCTTGTCCGCTAATACCACCGCCTTTTACATTTACCAGGATATCATATTTTCCTTCCATCTGGGCAACTTCTAATGCCTGATTGATTACATATTGTAAAGGCAGAGTTGGAAAATATACTTTATAATCTTTGGTGTTCACGGTAACCTGACCGGAACCTTCCTTTACATAAATTCGGGCAACAGAGGTTTTACGTCTGCCCGAAGTATTAATGGTTGTCATAATTTGGATTTAATGGGTTAATCAGAATTTAATCGGCTCAGGATTTTGTGCTTGATGAGGATGCTCAGGACCCGCGTACACGTAGAGATTCCTGATTAAGGCGTCCCCCAAACGATTTTTAGGAAGCATACCTCGAACGGCTTTCTCTATGATTCGGGTTGGATGCTTGGCCAATAAAATTTTTGGCGTGGCAAATCTTTGTCCACCAGGATACCCAGTGTACCGAACATAGACCTTATCCGACATTTTGTTTCCGGTTAGTCTGATTTTGTCTGCATTGATAACGATTACCCGATCTCCGCAGTCTACGTGTGGGGTGAACTCAGGCTTGTTTTTTCCTCTGATTACTTTCGCTATTTCAGAAGACAAGCGCCCCAGGATCTCTGAATTTGCATCAACCACTACCCATTTTTTATGAGCGGTCTGTTTATTTACAGAGACAGTTTTGTAACTTAACGTATTCACTTTCTTGTTGTTATTTAATTAATTATCTACTTCCCCAATCATTTTTGGACTGCAAAGATAGATTTTTTTAATTATATATTCTGAATTCCTTTAATTTGGAAAATTTCTATCGATAAATAATTATAAATGACGAACACCTCCTCCTTTATTTTACAGGTGGCGAGCCCAATACATATTCAGTTTTCTGAACAAATTTGTTCCCAGATGGCTGAATCAGCAAAACAAAGAGGTACCGGAATTGCCTATAGGTCTCCGGAATATATTTCAGAAAAGATGCGTGAGGGGAAGGCCATCGTGGCACTTCATGAATCCGGTGCATGGGCCGGATTTTGTTATATCGAGACCTGGTCTCATGGCCAATTTGTGGCTAATTCGGGATTGATAGTACATCCTGATTATCGAAAAGAAGGATTGGCGAGGCAGATAAAAAAAAGAATTTTTGAACTTTCCCGTCAATTATATCCTGAAGCCAAAATATTCGGTCTCACCACCGGTCTTGCGGTCATGAAAATTAATTCCGAACTGGGTTATGAACCTGTGACCTATTCCGAACTCACTCAGGACGAAAATTTTTGGTCAGGTTGTCAAAGCTGTGTAAACTTTGATATTTTAACGGCAAAGGAAAGAAAAGTTTGTTTGTGCACGGCCATGCTTTTTGATCCCTCCGATCATAAAAAACCCGCTACAGAGGAAAATTTTGCCGAAGATTTAAAAAAAAGATATTCCTTATATGAACGCTGGATGAAGTTTAAAACCCTTCGATTATCCAATATTCGGATTTTAAGGGATAGAAAAAACGGGCATAACGATTTATCAGAAGAAAGACTTTCATAAGGCATGGAAATGGAAAATAAAAAAGTGGTTTTGGCATTTAGCGGTGGATTGGATACCACCTTTTGTGCTATTTATCTAAAAGAAACCAAGGGTTTAGAAGTACATGCTATTTTAATTAATACCGGGGGATTTAATTCCGAAGAGGTATTAAAGATTGAAAAGCATGCCTATACCCTGGGGGTGGCGAATTTTAAATGCATCGACCTAAATGAGGAGTTTTATAGAGAATGCCTTCGATTCCTGATTTTTGGAAACGTATTAAAAAACCAAACCTATCCCCTTAGTGTCAGTGCAGAAAGAATTTTTCAGGCTAGAGCGGTAGCCCATTATGCCAAAGAAATTGGGGCCGGATACCTGGCGCATGGCAGTACCGGAGCGGGAAACGATCAGGTGCGTTTTGATATGATTTTCACTATTTTATGTCCGGAAATGCAAATTATCACCCCTATTCGGGATTTGCGTTTAAGCAGGGAGGCAGAAATAGATTATTTAAAAAAGCATAATGTGCATTATGCCTACGAAAAAGCCGCTTATTCGATCAATAAAGGCATTTGGGGTACTTCGGTAGGCGGTAAGGAAACCTTAACCTCCAGAGATACTCTTCCCGAAGAAGCTTATCCAACCCAGGTAAGTGTACAGGAACCTGCTGGTTTGGAAATTCGCTTTCATCAGGGGGAAATTATTGAGGTGGATGGTAAACCCTATTCGAGCCCGGTTCAAGCCATTCAATATATCGAAGAAAAGGCCGGCCCATACGGAATTGGCCGGGATATCCATGTCGGGGATACGATTATAGGTATTAAAGGAAGAGTAGGGTTTGAGGCCGCAGCGGCTATCATCATCATCAAGGCCCATCATTTATTGGAAAAGCATACGCTTACCCGTCATCAATTGAGCTGGAAAGAAACGATTTCCAGTTTTTATGGAAATTTATTGCATGAAGGCCTGTTTCTGGACCCCATAATGAGAAATATGGAAGCCTTTCTAACCGATACCCAAAAAACAGTGAATGGAAAAGTATTTATCGAATTATTGCCCTATCGTTTTATCCTAAAGGGAATTGAATCGTCCAATGATTTAATGCAATCTCGGTTTGGGTCCTATGGCGAGATGAATAAATCCTGGTCGGGTGAGGATGTAAAAGGTTTCTCAAAAATTGCGGCCAACCAGATCGCTATTTTTCATTCCGTTAATTCAGA
>Ga0209067_10002612_pt1 | contig 10607 bp, 10 predicted proteins | sample ColStrG_CSR_2013_FD_187199 | JGI IMG/M metagenome (GOLD analysis project Ga0209067, IMG submission 187199) | Freshwater sediment microbial communities in response to fracking from Pennsylvania, USA - Cold Stream Run_MetaG_CSR_2013 (SPAdes)... | ecosystem: Environmental > Aquatic > Freshwater >... | reverse complement strand
TTGTGGTTTGGGGCGGATCAAACTTTTATGAAGTAAATTATATTCGTTTGCATTGCATTTCGCTTACTCTCGGTTCTGCCGCTAAAATTCTTGTCACAGCTTTGGGAGTTGACTAAGACGCAGGGGGATCAAAATGTCACGAAAACCATTCGCCGCATTCGCAGAAGCAAAGAAGCAGGAAGCACCGTTGCATGAAGAAGTGCAAAGTGAAGAAGTCCGGCAAGCAAATGAAGATGCCACGGAAATTGCTCAGCTTAACGCCCGCAAAGAAGCAGAACGCGAAAAAGACCCTATCCTAAAGGTGGCGGTCGAAAAGAATCTGGACGTTCTTGCTAAATTCCTGGAAAAGCCATACGTCACTAATTGGATCGCGCCTTGGTTTGGTCAAGGCTATCAAATCGGCAATTCCTGGAATAGGTTTCAGGCTTCGCGCTATTACATTATGGACAAGACCGTGATTGATATTTTTAGAACAAAACGAGCCGAAGAAGCGGCAAATGTTCCTTTACGACGCAAACTTTGCATCGCGAACGGTTATAAGTATGCGGCGATTGGGCCGACGCAAAACGTCATTGAATTGATGCCCCAACTCGGGTTATAAATGGCAACAAGTTACGCAACGCTGATTATTAGTGCCCGCGAAGAAACTCGCGACATGGTCTATTCAAACATGATTCGTCAGGAAAGTTTGACTGAACTTCGCGACGGAACGAACACTGTATTCTACCTTCAGAATCAGAACATCGTCAGCGGGATGGTGAATAGCGTGCAGTATGGCCCTTGGGTGACTTACGGATCGAATAAGAGAAGCTTGTCCACGGGTGCTTTCCCGTTCACGCTGGACGCCGTCAATTCGATTATCACGTTTAGCTCAGCCCCGGACTCGGGGTCAACTCAGCCTCTATTCGTGGACTACTATTATCAGTGGTTCTCGGATACTGATTACACCTCATGGATTGACCAGGCGACGCTTGAATTGACCGAAACGGCGGGTTCCTTTGTTGGTCCTGTTGGCCTTGGTGGAGATTTGACGCCAGCCTTAATTCAGCTTGTGGTCGAACGCTTCTGGATTGCTCGCGCAAGCCTTTACGCCACAAAGTACGCCACGTCATCGGGCGGGGCGTCCGAGCAGGTTCAGACGGTCACGGCTAACTATCTCAAACTCGCTCAGCAAGCCCGCGCGAAGGCAAACTCACTTCGCAAAGTCGCTTATGTCGATCCCGGTCAGATTATGCAGCCAGCTTCTGCAACAATAACAACTCAACCGACAACTTATACGCCAAAGGAATAATGCCATCACTAAGCTTTAGCATCAACGTCCGCACTAAAGGCTTCAACGTACCTGAAGATCTTCAGGCATTGATGTCTGACTTCTCGGAGCCTTTTGCCGAGATTATTCAAGCGTATGCCGACCACGTTGAGGAGAAATTCGCGCGTGCTGAAGGCGCTGAGCAAAGCGGCGTTTCTCAATCTCCGACCGTTCGATGGGAGCCTGTGACGGAAGATTATTACCGCGAAAAGCACGGCCCAATTATGCGAGGGAGCCGGAAGCTTTTCCCTGATTGGCTTATGGTTCGCACCGGAGAACTTAAAGGCATACTATCCGACGCGAATGCTTTCTATCAAGACGTGGGCGAGACTCAGGCCGTATTCGGAGCGCCGCAAGACTCCGAAAACCAAGCAAAAATAGCTGGAAACTGGATTAAGCGCCAAGCTTTATTCTTTGACGTATCAGACAAAAGGGCCGTCCAATCCAACATCTCGGACTATCTGAATTACGGTGCGAATTACAAGAATCAGAAACAGCGATTGATGGAATTAAAGGAGGAATTCTCCGAACAGAGAATAGACCTCTAATGTCAAACACCATAATTTCGACGACGCTAAATAGCGGGACGATAGCAGACTTAACGCAGGATAAACTCGATGCGATTAAGGGATTGATTCAAACTTATATTCCAGGAATGGCGAACGTCAGCTATGGAATATTACTTCCTGGCGATGAAAACATTAAAGCGCCTTGCGTAATGCTCCAGCCAAAATCAAAGACGCCGAAAATGTACACGACGGCGAAATATCACACGACGACGCAGATTGATGTTATGTATTACGTCGGAGACGACCAGCCGACGTCCGCGGTTATTAAAGCGACAAACGTCGGGCAGATTTTTGAAAAACTTTTTTCAAATAATGCGCTTGGCGATCTTGGTTCGACAAACTCGAATAATTTTAAGCAGTACTTTCCGCACTGGATTGATAGCGAAATGTCAGTTGCTCAATTCAGTCAGCCATACAAATATTGGATTAATCCAGGACCGAAATACTTTGCGATGGGTTTCTTTAAGCTCACGCTCCAGACTGTCCAAATCGAGTAAGGAGAAAACACTATGTCAAACCCGTATGTTGGGCAGTTAGGCGCGGTCGGAGTCGCAAAGGAGTCTGTGCTTGGAACATTCGTCGCTCCGACTAGGTTTATCCCGACTTATTTGCCGATGAACATCGGTAGCCCGGATATTAACTTGCTTTTGTCTAAAGGTGTCCGTTCTGTACCCGATTTTGTTTACAAAGCTCAGCAAGGCGCGGGGATGCTCAAGAATGGAAAGTTCAAATTTGAGGTGGAGCCCGAAAACATCGGGGAATGTCTCATGGCGTCATTTGGGACGGACACCTTGACCGGACCGACAAATACATCGGTTTACACTCACACTTTCACAAGGCTTGCGGCCGCGCAGCTCCCGACCTATTCTATTTGGGTCAAGAACGGACTGAACTATCCCACGTTCGTCGGTTGCATGGTCAATAAAATTGATTTTGACATTAAGGCCGGGGAATGGGTCATTACCGATGTCGATTGGATGGGTTCGGCTTATGCTTCTGGTGGCGTAACTGAATCTCTTTCCTATTCAACGCTTAACCCGTTTAAGTTTGACCAGGCGGTTATCACGGTTGCGGGTTCTGGTGTGTCGCTTTATAAAGACATTAAGCTCAGCATCGACAACAAGGTTAAAGTCGATCCTGTCCTTGGTGGTTCGATTTACTCCAACGTGATTTTCTCGGAAGCGATGGAAGTCACTTTGTCGGCGACTATAGTTGTGGAAAACTCGACCGAGTGGGCGAAATTTATCGCTGGTACGGCCTCATCGTTCACTATTGCGCTCACCTCGGCGCAAAATATCACTTCATCGTCTCCGTCAACGCCTTACAGCTTGACGTTCACTATCCCGAACATTTACTACAAAGCCGCGCCGCTTCCCTTGGCCAATGGATTAATCGAAATCACGTTCCAGGCCCAAGGCGTGTACAATACTGGCACGTCCAACACCATCAGCGTCGCACTCGCGAATTCAATCAGCACTTCGTACTAAGTCTAAAGCAGGGGGATCGAATGGAATTAGTAAGGCAGTCGGAGCCGCTGGAATTCAAGTATGAGGACGTGACCTTTCTCATTAAGAGACAGGCCACGGACGCAGACAAGGCTGAGGTACTATTTGCCGCCACGAGCGCGGATGGTAAGCGTTTGACCGTCCCGGCGGCAGAATTCTACCGCGCATTGGTTCGATGTTTCGTCGTCGGTTGGCGAGGGGTGACCGAGAACGGCAAAGAGGCTCAATACTCATTTGAGTCATTTATTAAGTCTTTTCCGGTGGCCAAGGGTCGCGGCGAAAGCGTGCTTATCAAACTTGGTCAGTTTATCACTGAACATACCGACGTTTTCAAAGAGGACGAAATCGAAAAAAACGAGTCGCGGCGGCAACACGCTGGCTCCTCAAAGTAGGGACATTTGATTGCCGCCGTCAAGATTGCAAAAAGGTTCAAGGACAAGACTGTGCTAAATGCGGGATGCCTGAAATATCAAACAAAACGAATTGGGTTATCCGAACATATAACCGTTGCAAGTCGTTTCGTTGTTTGCCGTTCCCCGGCAGCCTTGTTGATCAGCCCGCGTGGATTCTCTCCATGTTCGATTGTGTTGAAAACGCAAAATCTGAAGTCGCCAAAGAAGAACGCGAAAACGCAAACCGTGAAATCAAGAAAGCGGAACTAGCGGAAGAAGTGAACAAGGACATAGGCGTAAACAGGAGCAAATCCAGTGGCCGGTGAAGAAATAGAACAGAACGTAATAATCCGGTGCGATAGCGCGGGCGCTGTCTCAGCTATAAATACGTTTAACGGAAGCATCCAATCCCTCACGGATACTAACGAGGAGATGCTTTCTTCTTTTTCAAAACCAGTTGAACACGCGAGCCTTCATTTATTTAATCATGAAGTTTTAACTTCAGTTGGACTTGGCGGTCAAGCCCGTACAATGATGAGTTTGATGAGCGCCGGACTTAATGAAGTTGCGATTGCTGCAGGAACGACTACGGCAGCTATTGCCCCATGGTTATTGGCGATTGGAGCCGTTGCGATTGCGTACGAAAAATTGAATGCGTATATGAAAGCTTCGTCAGAAAAACACGACGAAGAAAAAAAGAATTTCCAAGATGAAACGAAAGCTTTAGCAGATTTCTATGAACAGCAGGTAAATGTTTCTAAAGTTGGACGAGAAATAGCCGGAATGAATTTAAAGCTTGTTCAAGATGATCAAAGAGAGAAAAATCAAGAGCTTGCAGAATATACTTCAAAGCTAGATGAAAGTAAAAATAAAGTTATTGAGATGGGAGAGGCGTTACATAAACAGACTTCTGGAATGACGGCTCTTGCAAAAGAATATGGGCCTCAAGCAATGGAATTTAAGAAGTTTGCTTCCGAGCAAGCATCTTCGCAAGGAGAATTACAAGAAAAAATAGCTAAGGTGCGAGCGGAGCTTGAGCGTCTTGAGCCGGAAATTAAAAAATATACTGATTTATCGCACGGTATATCTGACGCCAGTAAAAAATTCGATGAAGATCAGGCTGCAGCTGCTCAAAAATCTGAAGAATCTTTCAATAAGATGATGGATAAAGCGGATGAAATGGCAGAGACATACGCAAAAGAATATATGGCCGCAGGGCAATCAATAGATTTATTTCTGAAAAAACAACAGGCGCAAATAGACCTTGATAAAGGTGAAGGTAACAAAGAAGATGAATTTAAGGCAAAACTTGAAGAAAGAACTGCGGTAACTTTAGCTGCTTATGACAGAATGGAAGCTAAAGCAAAAGAATACGGAATGTCGATTAAAGATTTGGAAGATAAAAAGAACGAATATATTTCAGCTCAAGGACATAAACTAGCGACGGAACAGGCTCAGGATCTTGGGCAAGTCGGTCAGATATTCGCAACTACTTATCAAAGTATGACCAGTGAAGTAGGAAGCGATTTCGCGCAAATGGTGGTCGCGCATAAATCATGGCACGATTCTTTTGTTAGCGTTATTAAAGATGTCGAAACTCAATTTATAAGCATGGTAACGACGTTACTAATTAAAATGCTTACTTTATACGCAATTGAAGAAGCAACAGGTATGAGTCCTCAGGGAATAGGATTTGCTCAAAATTTAACTGGTTTGAAATTTGCCACTGGTACCGATTCAGTTTATGATCGTCCTACATCAATTACCGTCGGCGACGGCGGCCCCGAGCGCGTCCAAGTTACGCCGCTAGGTCAACAACCTGGAGGCTCGGCCGGGCAGACTTCAATCAGTATGTCGGTCACGGTAAACGCTGGAAGCACGACAGACCCGAATACTTTGGCGAATATCGTCGGTCAAAAGGTATTGCAGCAAATACGCGGTCAGGGCCAGCTTCAATTTGTGAGGACTAGCTAGTGGCCTGGCTAACAAACTTCCTACTTGGTCGCCCCGGTTTTGAATATGCTTTCAGCGCAAACCCGGACAGCCTGGATTTTAACCCGATGCGCGTGTCCTCGGATACCTACACACTGAGCGGGCGACTTAAAGAGCGCGTCCTGAGAACTTCCCGGCCATCAATCACTTTGAAATCAAGTTGGTTTCCAAAGACAGACCTTGATAATTTCCAGTCGCTTTTAAGCATAACGGACACCCAGCTTTCATTCATTCCGAGGACGGCAGACTGGAATACATATCTTGAGCCGAACATAATGACCTCGACGACGACTGTGAACATTCAAGAGTCATCGGCGTCTATCTTGTCGGCTTATTATGCGGCGGGCGGTCTGACTCCGGCCAATAGCGGTGTGCCTTATACCTCGACATACGGAACGATCACAATAAACGGGGTATACACAAATCCCGCTGGAATTGGTTTCAATTACTACACCGGCGGCTCATACGCCGATGCGACTAACACCGTTACGCTTGGCACCGCTTACGGCGCTGGCGGGCAGGTTTATGTGAACTATTCTTATCCCGGTTGGATGGTTCGCCTAAAAGCTATCAAAGCGCCCATAACCGGCGGGCGGGTGGATCTATTCTCCTATGATTTCCAATTGGATGGTATTTAAATGTTCAAATACGCCATAGCTTTTATCTTGGCTTTAGCATCCACGGCTAAAGCCGATACGATTACAACTAATTACGGATTTGATATTCCTATTGTTGGGACTGTCGGATGGGGAAATAAGGTTAGCGATTGGGCTATTAAGTTAGATACCGGGGCGGCCGGGGTTAAGTTTTCGAATACTTTCACGTCCTCGCAGACGATAAGCGATTCAAACGGCGGCGGTCTTTTGGTTAAGGGCGACTCCGTTACGGCGTCAGCCTTCTTTGGCGACGCAAGCCATATGACGGGTATTTCCGCCTCGTTCAGTGGTGGCGGCGTCGCAAATGCAACGACGTTCTTTTCCAGCACAACTATAAAAGACGGAACGGCAGGCGGTCTACTTGTTGTTGGGGACTCCGTAACAGCGTCGGCGTTTTTCGGAGATGGATCACATTTGACTGGCGTTTCCGGTAGCGGCGGCGAACAAAATACCTACACCTCAAGCAAGACTTTCACAAACCAAGTTCAAATCTCAGCCCCCGCCGAACTCGTTGTTGTTTCAAGCGCGCAGATCGGAAACACTTATCTCTATCCTTCTTCGGCGACTGTCAGCAATATCCTTGGCGTCAACGGTGGATCAGGTACACCTATCGTGGCGTCGTGGTCAACAACTTCAGGATCGAACGCTTTGATGACCTTGACCAACACAGCCTCGGGCGGTTCGGTGAGTCAGGGCTATGCCACCTACAAAGCCAGCTTCACCAACACCGGAAATGGAAACTATGCCCGTGGGTTTGATGTGAACACCGCAGGGACAGATGTTGCTTATATTGGTTCGGATGGGTCTGGTTATTTTGCTCAGACATTGACCGATGCAACGTCGATTAAATCTGGTCAATTCCTAGACTCAACTGGATCTAGCGGCATGATCTTGAGCCAAACAACCAACAATATTTACAGCAACGGAAATTTAATTGAAGCAATCGGCTCTGCTGGCAACGCTGGTTTTACCTATGGAGTGACAGCCGGAACCGTAACGGCTGGCGGGAATACTGGCGTGTTGTTGCAGGGAAGCGCGGGCGGCGACGGGGTTCACGTTGGCGGCAACGGTTCATCTGCCTATGTCGGATTTTATCCGAATGGTCTTAACGGGACTCGCTCTGGATATATCGGGAATGTTGCCGGGGTTCTCACTGTTGGGGCTGAAAGCACAAACATCAATCTGACTGGTGGAAATGTTGGAATAAATACAGCATCTCCTTCAAGTTATGCTGGATTTTCTCCGATTGTGGCTTCAAGCGGAACTAATGGCGCTTTCCAAGTAACTGGAGGAAACGGCAAATCTTGGTCTATAGGTTCGCAGGGCGCTGGCATGGGAATTTATGATGACAATGCTGGTGGCGCTTATCGATTTTTCGTTTCAAATGCCGGAAATGTTGGTGTCGGCACATCTTCCCCCAATGCGGCCAACACGCTCGAAGTCAACGGCATCAGCGCATCCAGCGGAACGGTTGGAGAATTCCGGGCTTACGCTCAGAACGCCAACACAGCTATTGTTGATCTTCAGTCCGGTAACGGTCACGAATGGCAGATCGGTTCAGCGGGCACAGGATACGGAGCGCCGGGCAAGCTGATCTTCTACGATGTGACCGCTTCGAAAGAGCGCGCCAATATCGACACGGCTGGGAATTTTAATTCGGACCAGAACGTAACCGCTAATAACGGGATCTTTTCGTACAACGTCGCGGCGGCATCGGCCTGTTTCGGAATAGCTGGCAACGTCAGCACCTTCACCGCGACAGGCTCTCTTGTCATGTCTACCGGGGCAACGGTCAACCTTTACGGTTCGGCGGGCACGATCACAAGCGTTTCTTCAATCACGGCAAGCGCGTTCTTCGGTGATGGCTCACACCTCAGCGGCGTCTCTGGTTCAGGATTCACTGGCGGCGGCGTGGCCAACGCGACGACGTTCTTTTCGAGCGTCACGGTGTCGGGCGCTACGGTTGCCGTCACGCAGAACGGGGCAAGCGCCAATTCAAATTTATTCCCCAATTCTCCAATTCAAGCGTACGGGAACACGAACACTTATCTTCAAAGCATCATCCAAAACCTGAACGCTGGGAATAACGCTTCGAGCGATTACGTCGCCACTTCCAACAATGGCACGGACTCGACGTACTACGCCGACTTCGGGATAAACTCAAGCGCGTTCAGTCAGGCGACGCAAACGGTATTCAAAACCACTTCTTCCTATCTGTATTCTTCCGACGGAGATATGGTCATCGGCTCCAACTTTAACGCCGGGGTGTCCTCGGGGAGCATTATATTCTTCACTTCCGCGCCCGTGACCGGGAATATCCGCGCCTATTTCGATGGAACAAGCGGGGCTTTTGTTTCAAACTCCTCATTCACAATCAACGGTGCGGCGACGAACGGGATGCTAATTAACGGGACTGGCGCTCTTGTCCCGGCGATTAAAACAAGTGGAAGCTCAGCGGTTGGTATGCAATTCTCCAACGGTTCTTGGAATGATTATTTCGAGCAAGAATATCCCGGTTCCGGTGGCAATTTGTTTACCGGATCACTTGCCGGGGCAATGACTTTATACGGTGGAAGCCCTTCTTTCCAAGTAGCACCCGGACAGACGTTAAATATGACGATGTACGGCAAAAGCGTTGGATTTGGCACGTCTTCTCCGCTGGCACAACTAGACGTTCGATCTAGCACCGGGACGGCTCAATATGTGCTTATGGCCTCAAGCCAAAACGCTACGGCCATGTTCAGCGTGACGGGAAACGGGAGCGTGGTTATTGCATCAACCGAAACGATCCAAGGCAACGCTTTCTCGGTCGGCGGTTCCACGATGGTGGTCAGCGGCGGGACGGTGACATTCGGAGCATCAACGCCAGTTTACTTTTCTAGCTCGGTGTACACCGGAGTGTCTATTTCCACAATAGCGGCGGGGAGCGCAGGATCTCTTGTAACGGTTTCCTGCCCTGCTCAGACGTTTGCCATGAGCGGAGGATGTTCTTGTACCGGAGCGGTTGCGGCAACCGGAGACATCAATATGCCCTATCCCACACTTACTGTACCAGGATCAATGCCTACAGGCTGGCAATGTCAGGAGACAGGAACGACGGGCGGGGCGTGTGCGGCGTTTGTTTTGTGTAGTCGTATAAGATTCTAAAAATGGGATTGATGTTCTCCGTCATATCGTTATTATTTAACGCCACGGCTCACGCCCAATGCGGCGCGGGGGCTCCCCTGGACCCGTTAAACGCATTTTATCTGCCTTCATTTGACACTAACCCGGCAGACTATCCTTCCTACATTTGGATGACCGATTCGCTTCAAAAGGTCAGGCAAGACCAGTCAAGCCCTAGCACCGTCCACTGGACAACGGCGAGCGCAACGCAGAACGAATTTATTGACTTCCAGGTTCATGTTCAGTCTCCGGCGGGGGGAATCCCAAGCCTAACGATTGCGATGTCCACGATGGTCAGTATTCAAAATAATTTCGTTATCGGCTCGACGGCCACGGACATTATCGTTTACAAAGAAGGCTACATAGCCGTAACAACTAAAACCGCGACGGCCTCGACGTTCTATAACTCAACCGGGACCTATCCCGACATCCTGATTCCGACGGTTGATCCTTATTACGGTCAAACGACTAATGCCTGGCCCGTCGGCATAACCTCGACAATGACTCAGAGCGCGTGGATTGATATTCACATTCCGACGGGCACTCCGTCGGGGTATTACACAGGCACCGTTAAAGTTTCAAGCGCGGGAACGACATTGGCAACGCTTCCCGTGGTGATAGGTGTTTGGCAGTGGCCAGTTGCAAATAACGGTTTTATGCCTTCGACCTCTACTCTACACAGTTACGTCGGCGCGGCATATGACTCGATGTGTATTCAGAATTTCGGCGGTTATAACCAATGCTCCAAATATTCAAACGCCACAAGCAACGATAACGGCGTCACTCTCAGCAATATAGATATGACGGTGTTCGGCCTTGACCATCGTGTGACGATGAATTTTCTCTATCCTCCGACAGATAACACGTTTACAACTTACGAGAAATATTGGGGACCGCTTCAGAGCGGGGCGACAAGTCACGTCGCAAGCATACTCCCGGGGGCGAATATAACGTCGTCTGAGTATCAGCCATCGACTTACGGCCCGACAAGCGCCGGGAATTGGGTCACTGAATTTAAC
>Ga0209067_10002607_pt1 | contig 10610 bp, 18 predicted proteins | sample ColStrG_CSR_2013_FD_187199 | JGI IMG/M metagenome (GOLD analysis project Ga0209067, IMG submission 187199) | Freshwater sediment microbial communities in response to fracking from Pennsylvania, USA - Cold Stream Run_MetaG_CSR_2013 (SPAdes)... | ecosystem: Environmental > Aquatic > Freshwater >... | reverse complement strand
CTGAATGCCGCGAATCGTGCGGGTGACAAAGCACAACTGCAACGCATTGTGTCCTTGTCGGCGTTGTACGCACGACTCGCAGAGGGCGGCATCCGCGTTGGTTCGCCGGGTGAATTGGCGTTCCTTGATACTCGTGCGCTCGAGATCGTCGATTGTTGGATCGACGAAGCGACCGAAGCACTTCTGGATTCGTTTGTTGCCATCAACTGCCTTATAAACCCAGAGGCCATATTGATCGGTGGTCGACTCCCGACGGCCCTTGTCGACAAGCTGGCGACAGCGCTAAACGGAAGATTGTCTGCGTGTGCGGCACAGGTCCCGGCGGTGGCCCCGGTCGCGCGTGCAACGATGGCCGATGATGCGCCGGCGGTAGGCGCTGCGATCCTGCCGTTCAGTCATCGATTCCTGCCGACGCGATATGCGCTGCTCAAGACCGGTTGAGCGGGGCTTCCACCATCAGTTGCGATTCTAAGTTCATGAATTCTGAGATTGAGCCACTAATCGTCGCGCGCCTTGCCGCCCAGCGTGGCCGGCTTCAAGAGTGGCTGGTGGAAAACGCCTACCCATTGTGGGCCTCGAGCGGTGTCGATATTTCCACCGGTGCGTTTCACGAAGCCCTCGATCTGAAGGGAGCGCCAATTCAGTTACCGAGGCGCGTGCGTGTGCAACCGCGCCAGGTGTTTGCGTTTTCGCGAGCAGCCGCCGTTGGTTGGCGTGGCAATGCGTCGTCGCTGGTGAGTCGTGGAATCGAAGTTCTGCGCTCCGAATATCGACGACCGGACGGCCTATACAGAGCGCTGGTAGGAGCAGACGGTTCGGCAATTGATGACAGCGCAGTGCTGTACGACCAGGCATTCGTACTGCTCGGATTTGCATCTGCCGTACCTGTGCTTGATGCCGGCGCCGAAATGGAACAGTTGGCGCTGAGCCTCCGGGCGCGGATCCACGATCGCTGGCGAGCATACGATGGTTCGTTTCTGTCCGGGGATAAGATCGACGTCCGACGACGTGATTCGAATCCGCATATGCACCTGCTTGAAGCATGTCTTGCGTGGGCGCAGGTCGGCTCGGACTCAGAATGGATTCGGTGGGTAGATGAGCTTGCCGATCTGGCAATTCAACGCTTCATCGTCCCGGAGACCGGAGCGCTGGTTGAATCTTTGGCTGACGACTGGACGCCGCTCCCGAGCCAGTACGACTCCCGGGTGGAGCCCGGGCACCAGTATGAGTGGGCCTGGTTGCTGATGCACTGTCAGAACGCCAATTGGGTGAGGCGTTACGCCGCGGCGCTGCGTCTTATTGAGGTTGCGGAGGCCCGCGGCGTCAGGAGTGGATATGCGATCAATTCGCTGAACGACGACCTCACGCCACGGGATGGCGATTCGAGACTGTGGCCCCAGACTGAGCGAATAAAGGCCGCGTGTCTCGCCGGAAAACTCACCGGAGACGAGCGGTACTACGGCATCGCCGCGCAGGCCGTGGCGAGCGTGTTCCGATACCTTGATACGGCGGTTCCCGGCCTGTGGTTCGACCTGCGCCTAGCGGATGGCCGAATGGCGGAGTCAGCGGTGCCGGCGAGCACGTTTTATCACTTGGTCGGGGCGATCCGCGCGCTGGCCGGACGCACCTTCTAGTCGCGTCGCTGTTGCCGACGCCCGAATTGGCCCCCGGCTTGTCCAGTGCGCGCGTGATTCGCGCTGCTGCGCATGCGTCTGTCGGCTCATGATTCGTGCCTGCGACGCCCTGTGCTACCTCGATCGGTACTGGTGTGGCGATCTCGAGGAGATCGCACATGCACCACGAACGCCTGGCGCGTATGCTAACGCTGGCCGGATTGTGACGCCCCAGCCATTTAATCGGCGTCATAGAACGGGTCGTTATGTGGGAGCACGTCTGGCATGGGTACAGTCACGGCACTGGAATTGGCGCGGATCCAATTTGGCTTTACCGTTTCGTTTCACATCGTATTTCCGGCCATCACTATCGGGCTGGGCAGCTACCTCGCGGTCCTCGAGGGACTCTGGCTCTGGAAGTCGGAGTCGAAGTACCATGATCTTTACCAGTTCTGGTCTAAGATCTTCGCGGTCAATTTTGCGATGGGAGTCGTTTCCGGAATTGTAATGGCTTACCAGTTCGGAACGAACTGGAGTTACTTTTCGTCGTTTGCCGGCGGAGTCACCGGCCCGCTGCTGGCCTACGAGGTGCTGACAGCATTCTTCCTGGAGGCGGGATTCCTCGGTGTGATGTTGTTCGGCTGGAATAAGGTCGGCCCGGGTCTGCACTTTTTCGCGACGCTCATGGTCGCTATTGGAACATTGATATCCGCAACTTGGATCATCGCATCGAATAGTTGGATGCACACTCCGCAGGGCTTTGTGATTCAGGGCGGCCGTATTGTCCCGGTCGATTGGCTCAAGGTGATCCTTAATCCGTCTTTCCCGTATCGATTGGTGCACATGGTGTTGGCCTCGTATCTGGCCACCGCGCTACTGGTCGGTGCATCAGGTGCCTGGTTGATCCTCCAGGGCCGTTCCAATCCTGCAACGTAAGCGTTCGGGGAAGTCATCTTCCGATGGAGTGGCGATGGCGTGAGGATGGTGTCCATTAACGATGGTGGACACCAATGCATTCTATCGACAAGGCGGGTCGACGCTGGCACTCGAAAGAGTTCAAGCAAGCCGCGGTCGCGGCGTGCCGGGCGCCTGGCGTGTCGCTGGCCTCGGTGGCGCTCGAGCGGCGGATCAATGCGAACTTGCTGCGGCGGTGGGTGAAGTCGGCCGAGGCGAAGGCGGCGGCGGCAAGCATCGTGCAGACGGTCGCGGCGGACGCTGCGCCGACGTTCGTTCCGGTGAAGGTGGCGCGACCGGTGAATCGCGACGGCGATGCGCCGATCCGGATCACCGTGCGCAAGGGTTCGACGCAGATCGTGGTGGAATGGCCGATCACGAGTCCTGCGGCCTGCGTGGCCTGGTTGCGGGACCTGCTGGGTTGATCCGGATCGACGCGGTCTGGATGGCGGTTGAGCCGATCGACATGCGCGCGGGCATGGATACGGCGCTGGCGCGCGTGGTGAGTGTCTTTGGCCATGCCCGAGCGCATCACGCGTATCTGTTCGCGAACAAACGCGCGAACCGTATGAAGGTGCTCGTGCACGACGGCTTCGGGATCTGGCTGTGCGCGCGACGGCTGCATCGCGGGCGCTTCGTGTGGGCGACGTCGGCTCGTGGCGCGAAGCTGTCGATGAGCGCGGAGGAACTGGAGGCGCTGGTGGTGGGGCTGCCGTGGCAGCAGATCGACAATCTGGCGATGATACGGGTGATCTGAGATCCGTAGATAAGTACTTTAAATACAGTACTTTCGTGATGCTATGGGCATGATCTGCGGTATAATGCAGGCCATGGCGAAGCCTGACCTCGACGCGATGAACGCCGACGAACTGCGACAGGTCGCCGCGTCGCTTTACGCGGCGCTCGAGGTACGAGATACCGAGCTCAAGCACAAGAACCACGAGATCCACTGGAAGGATCTGAAGATCTCCCAGCTGTCCCACGAGATGGCGATCCTGAAGCGCTGGCGCTTCGGACGTGCGGCCGAGGCGTTCCACGGCTTGCAGCGCAACCTGCTCGAGGAGTCGATCGACGAGGACGTGGGTGCGATCGAGATCGAGCTTGAGACGCTGCGCGACGCTCCGACGCCGAAGAAGATCCCGGTCCGGACGCACCTCCCCGTCGACCTGCCGCGGGTCCCGTTCGTGCACGAGCCCGACTCGACGGTCTGCGGCTGTGGCTGCCAGATGAAGCGGATCGGCGAGGACGTGTCGGAGAAGCTGGACTACGTCCCCGGCACGTTCCGGGTCGAGCACCACGTGCGCGGCAAATGGGTCTGCGAGGCGTGCGAGACGATCGTGCAGAAGCCGGTGGCGCCTCATGTGATCGACAAGGGCATCCCGACGGCCGGGTTGCTCGCCCAGGTGCTGATCGCGAAGTACTCGGATCATCTGCCGCTGTACCGGCAGGAAGAGATCTACGGCCGCGTCGGCGTCCCGATCGCGAGATCGACGATGGCCGAGTGGGTCGGCGCCTGTGGTGTGAAGTTGCAGCCCCTGGGCGACGAACTTCGCAACCTGCTCCTGAAACGATCGGTCCTGCATGCGGATGAAACGCCGATGCCGACGTTGCGGCCGGGGCTCAAGAAAACGCACCGAAGTTACCTGTGGGCGTATGGGACCACTCCGTACGACCCGGACCCGATCGTCCTCTACGACTTCGCCGGCGGCCGTTCCGGCGAGCATGCCCGTGCGTTCCTCGGCGACTGGCGGGGCAAGCTCGTCTGCGACGACTTCAGCGGCTACAAAGCCCTGTTCGACGGTGGCGCCGTCGTCGAGATCGGCTGCCTGGCCCATGCCCGTCGCAAGTTCCACGAGCTGCATGCTAACCACGGCAGTGCGATCGCCGGTGAGGCGCTGGAGTACTTCGGCGCGCTGTACGAGGTGGAGCGTAAAGCCAAGGACCTGGGCCTCGATGCCGAGGGCAGACAGACGCTGCGACAGTCCGAGGCCGCTCCCGTCGCCGCCAAGCTGCAGGCCTGGCTCACGAGACGGCTTGCCGAGGTCGCGCCTCGCTCGGCGACCGAGAAGGCGATCAAGTACAGCCTCGGTCGGTGGGTGGCGCTGATGCGTTACCTCGACGACGGTGAGCTGCCGATCGACAACAACTGGCTCGAGAACCGGATCCGGCCTGTCGCCCTGGGGCGATCGAACTGGCTGTTTGCCGGGTCCGATCGTGCCGGGCGCAGAACCGCGGTGGTGATGAGCCTCATCCAGACCGCCAAACTCCATGAGCTCGATCCCTACGCCTATCTGCGTGACGTGCTCGAGCGGTTGCCGTTGACCCCGCACAGCCGGATCGGTGACCTGCTGCCCGGCGCCTGGAAGCTCAGCCGACCGACGCAATGATCAACCCACCGCGAGGGGTGGGATGGGCGAACGCTTACACTGATAGGGCGGTTGGAGCCAATCGATTTCGGCCGAAACAAGGTACCAGCCATCCACTACGTCCAACTGGACGTGTGTGGCCCCGAGTGTCGTCGCGTCACGCGCCAACAGCCAAGCGAGCGAAAGCGGTGTCCCACCATCCCAGACGTACATCCGCGGATTACGCCGAATATGGTCGACGACCTGAAAAACGGGTAGGTCGTCGAGCCTGTACACAGCAGCTAAAGAACTGGTTGAGCGGCCATACACCCGCACCATAGACAGGGCACTTTAACGTTCATGGCCGCTCCAACCGAGAGTTCGATGCGTGCGGGCCTGTTGGCGCGACTAAGAAATGGACGGCCACACTCATCGGGCCAAAGCAGCTCACCCAAGCCCACAAACGGTTCCACGTTGGAACGGTTGTCACAGGTGGACCGTGTTGAAGCGCGGCAGCAATTAAGATAAATGCCAGCGGAGCGGCGGCGACAAGCCCCGCGGTAAGGCAGATGCCCGCTACCAACCGACTCGCGCCCGGGCGCCTGGCACGGGTTGAGAGAGTGGAAAGCCACAAACCAATCGTTCCAAGGGTTCCCAACAACGCAAAGAGCAGTTGAAACGCCGGGACGGAGCCGCGTTGGGCGCCCAATGCGGCTGCGACGGTGCTTGTGACGATGGGTGCCATGAGCACCGTGGCAGGAATTGCGCCCACCGCCGCATAAGATAACGACCGAATTTTCGCTGCGTTGAGCATTTGACGTCTCGATTGAGCCACGGTGACGCCACACCATATGCGAGCTACTTTATCCACGCCCGTCGCTCCAATCGCTAGTCATGCAACCCGTCTACGAGTCCTTCGACTCACCCCATCGGTCCGCTCCACGCGATTGGGGTACCGCCGTCGTCTGCGGACCGCGTGGCAACACCGAAGATACCCAGATACCCATTCCGAGCATCGCCAGGAACGCGCCTACAAGGTTCGTTGATATGAGCCGCTGAATCAGGGCCCCAGATTCCGTCTTAGCGACAACGTCGGGAGTCGGCAGGCCCCAGACAAGCGAAACGAACAATGGCGACAGGAACATCATCACGAGTGTGAAGCGAGACCAGAAGTGCACCGCCTCGTCGCTCGGGCAGTACTTCCGAAGAAGCCCATTTAGAGGACGTAACATCGCTGCCGCGAGTGCGGCAGCAACCGAGATGCTTATACCAAGTGCCAACAGCAGAGCATTCAGCGAGGTCACTTGGCACTCCCTTCAGGGGATGTATAACGTATCGATCGAGCGTCCGTGGCACAAAACCGGCTACAGGCTACTTTATCCATACCCCGTCGCTCCAATCGTTAGTTAGCCGCCTGAGCGTCGACGGCCCGGCGTGGACTTCTCCAACACCTCGGCCATACGGGTCTGCCACCCCGGACCAGAGGCCTTCCAGCGAGCAATGATCTCTGGTGGCAGCCTCAATGACAGAAGCTTGCGGGGATTCGCCAATTTCGGACGACCCCTCCGCACGAGCTTCTTTCCCTCGAACAGATCCGCACCAGAGATCCAGCCCTCGGTGATCTCTGGTGGTTCGGTCGTACTAACCGAGGTGCGGCCGGAGCCTTTTCGCTTCGCGCTCATGACAATGCCTCACGCTGATAATGCGCCTGGCGGATCCACGGGGTGCCCAGACAAACACGACAAGTCGAGAATCAAGCCAGCCGACCGTTACGTATCGAGGTTCACCGTAGTCACGCCGATCGTCGATGCGTGTGAAGTAGGTGCCCGCAAACACTTCACCAGCGCGGCGCATATCGAGCCCGCGCTCCCGCAACGTCTCAGCACGTTTTGCACGGTCGCAGGTAATGCGCATTACTTATTGTAGCTACGGATAATAAGATCGTCAATGGGCACCAGCGGCGCTAGTTCGGGCGGCTAACGTATCGATTGAGCGACGGCGGTACAGCACCATATACGAGCTACTTTTTCCATCCTCGTTCGCTCCAATCGTTAGTTAGAACTCATTGGGACATATGCCCGACCAACCAGGATGGTCTTCCTCAAGTGAAGGCCGTGGTGTGGGAAGGCTGCTGAAATATTTCCGAATCTCTTGCCGAAGGTCAGTAGCGCGTCGCTTCGCACCGTCATCCGCGCCATTTGACGCGCGTACGGCTGGATAGTAGTGAAAGTACACGCACCTGGCACTACCGGAGAGAGAGATAGTTTCTTTGCTTGGGTTTACGAAATCGACGGTTAAGGCTCGCGAGCTCGGTGAGCTTTTGTGGGAGGTCCGCTGGAATTCGTGACGGGCCAGTACGGGCTCAAGCATCGCCGCCAGTTCTTCAGGTGTGCCGCCATACATCACCATCGATAGGGCGCCTGGCGGTTGGTTCGCCGACGCACTAAATGCCATCGCAAGACAAAGCCAGAGGCACGCCACGACGTATCTCATGAGTTCTAACGTCTCGATTGAGCGCCGGTGGTACAAGACCATATACGAGCTGCTTTATCCATCCCCGTCGCTCCAATCGTTAGTTAGGTCTCTCCGCTACCGCGCTTTGCTCAGGCGCTCCGCCATGCGGGTTTGCCAACCAGGGCCAGTTGCCTTCCAGCGTGCGATGACGTCTGCAGGTAGCCGCAATGAGATCAATTTGCGGGGATTAGATGAAACGGGCCGACCTCCCTTTTTTACCCTCGCTCGAGAGAGCATCTCGGTCGTCAGGTGCGGCAGTTCCTCGTACTCCTTTGCGGCGATGACATGGGCATCGACCTTCGCAAGGTCAGACTTCAAGGAGCGGCGTGACGCGGGCTTTTTCGCGCTCATTAGCTTTCCTCATGCTAAATACGTGTCTCGTCGCACCACGCGGCGTGTACCCGATTACGACCAGTCTGTCGCGTAGCAGGCCATAACAGATGATGCGAGTTTCACCGTAGTTCCTGCGTCTGTCCTCAACTTCCAAGGTGACGCCTTCAAAAACAAACACCGAATCGGCGAAATCCAATCCGCGTTCCGCGAGAGTTTTCTCTCGCTTCGCTGGATCGAACGTGATTCGCATGAAGTTATTGTATATACAACAACTGGGTTAGGCAAATGCGGCAATTCCGCGTCCAGAGAGACCTAACTTCTCGATTGAGCGACGGTGGCACGACACCATATACGAGCTGCTTTATCCATCCCCGTCGCTCCAATCGATAGTAAGGTGCCATCCGCACCGCGGTATATAAGCCAAAATCCCGTTCCCGCACAAAGACCGATGAGCGCGTGTGCGAGAAGGCCGAAACTCAACGGCCAAAGCTGAACCCCGCTGAAATGGGCGAAAAGCGCGCCGACGCAAGCTCCAGCTCCCAACGCCGACCACCACCGAACTAATCGAAGCCGCTTTAGCACCAAGTACGCCGGCACAGCGATAAGTACGGTGATAACCGCTGAGACCTCCAGAACGATGCCGAGGGATATCCAGTCCGCGTAGACGTGACCGGTGTCATTAATAGAAGAGATGGCGGAGATACATCCGAACGCGAGTGCGGCTGCCGCAGGAGCTGCACAGAAAGCGCCAATGGTTCTCGACCTCATGGCATCTAACGTTCGCGTTGAGCGGCCGGGCCGCAACACCATATACAGGGCAGTTTATCCGTCACGGCCGCTCCAACGAGTAGTTAGGACGCTGCACTGCAGCCAGTCGCTCGCACAATTCGTTCAGTACTGGCCGGGACGCGGGCGTACCACCAGCTCACCGCCGCAATTCGGGCACTTTCCTTCCAGCACACCGTCGGCGCACGACGCGCAAAAGGTGCACTCGAAGGAGCAGATGCGAGCGTCACCGGAGTCACCAGGGAGCGCTCCACCGCAACACTCACAGAATGGTCTTAGCTGAAGCATAGCTCCGACACCCTCCAGCGTTCTAACGTTTCGATTGAGCGACGGTGGCACAACACCATATACAGGCTACTTTATCCATCCCCGTCGCTCCAATCATTAGTTAGGCATTACCACGCGAGTTCCGGACTAACATTACTGCTAAGGCCCGCGTGAGAATTAGCGAGATCACCACTGGAATGAGGATCGGACCGAGCACCCAGAGCAGTGGGAACCACCCGCCGCTCGGGTCGGGCTCGGCGCCACCACGAGGTAAGTCAATTACAACGGCGTGCGTCTTTATCGGGAGTGAGAAGAGTATTCCAATCGCAAGATAACCGACCGCCAGCCACATCGCCAACCGGCGGGTGCGTTGGGCGGGCCTGGCAAGTTTCGCGCCCGCATAGGTACCCAGCCATACAAGAGCGCCAAAGAAAAGTCCGCCGAGGCAGGCAGTCTCTACTGCCCAAGAGGCTCCGGCGCCAGGCGGTCGCTCCCTAACAAGCTCAGCAACGAGTTGAGATATTGCGATCGAGGTTGCGATCGAGCCGCCGGCCACAAAAGAAATGCGACTCGGACTCAGCATAGTGATGCCTAACGTTTCGATTAAGCGACGGTGGTACAACACCATATACGAGCTACTTTATCCATCGCCGTCGCTCCAATCGTTAGTTAGAAAGCACCTGCTTAAGCGCTATTTACCCGCTCTGACATGGCGCGCTGCTGCCACCCGGGAATAGTCCACCAGGATCTTACCATCGCATTGGAGCTGGAGAATTTCGGGCGAGAAGCGCTTAGTCGGCTGCCACGTCCACGCCTCAATCGCCACGTGGGCGTTTGCGCACCGGGCCGCCAGAACTGTGTTGTCGTAGGCGTACCTCTGCTGCTTCCCGTGTTCCGGTGGGTCAATTGAGAGCGTGTCGCCCCCGTCGCAGGCTACGACATTCTTCCCACCAAGGAACACGACGTTTGTTGGCGCACGGCAGGTAACGTGGGTCAGCTCACTCAGAGGCGGAACCGGCCCAGCAGAACGCCCGCAGGAACATAGAAGTGACGCCGTTGCTGCCGCCATAAGAGGTCGCAGTTCGCGCGGCGCCACAGTGTTTTCTAACGTCTCGATTGAGCGACGGTGGCAGGACACCATTTACAGGCTACTTTATCCATACCCCGTCGCTCCAATCGTTAGTTAGCTGGCTTTCCGGAGCTCTTCGCGAAGGATGCGTCTTAGTGTCTTCTCGAGAGGTTCTTCAGTACTCCGCATGTGCTCTCGAAGCGCTGAGTTGATGAGAGACTGATAGTTTCCACCACCGGCCTCATCAACGCGATTCTTAAACCACTCCAGAACATCATCATCCAGCCGGATTGTAATGCGCGTTTTCCCCTTGGTCGGGGCAACGACGGCACCACGTTTGGCTTTGGAAAAGTCGTATTCCTTTCTCATAGCTGGCTTCCGTAGGCACGGCGTTCGGTGCGCGCACCCTTCCGAGATGAAATGATTCGAAGATTCTTGCCGCGGTAGGTAAACACTGTCACGAGAAGTCGGCCCTCAGGATCCGCACCGATCCCAAGGAAGCGCGCCTCGGCCTCCGAATCGGGATCCTCTATGACAAGGCAGCGAGGATCTTCAAGGGATAAAGCTGCATCAGCGAAGCGAACCCCGTGCTTCTTGAGGTTAGCCGCCGCCTTCGCCGGGTCCCATTCGTAGGTCACGAGCTAAAGTGTATGCACAATCGTACACCGCGTCAAGGTACCGCGACGAGTAGGAAAGCCAGCTAACGATTTGATTGAGCGACGGTGGCAC
>Ga0209067_10002605_pt1 | contig 10613 bp, 6 predicted proteins | sample ColStrG_CSR_2013_FD_187199 | JGI IMG/M metagenome (GOLD analysis project Ga0209067, IMG submission 187199) | Freshwater sediment microbial communities in response to fracking from Pennsylvania, USA - Cold Stream Run_MetaG_CSR_2013 (SPAdes)... | ecosystem: Environmental > Aquatic > Freshwater >... | reverse complement strand
CCAACGTCGCATGTTGTGGCCTGCCTCCTATTCTCCCACGCTTCGATCAGATGATAGCCCTTGTGGCCGAAAAAAATATCGTCGCGTGCTTCCGCACTGAACATCGGCGGTGCGTCGGCGGGGACGGGGGTCGTGACCTCTGAGCCGACCGGGCCATAGATGATGCCGATAAAGTCTGCGCGCGCATCGGGCGCATCGGCCAGAGTGAGCCCCATCGTTGTCATCGCGCCCGCTGAAAAGCCGATCATACCGACGCGATTGGGCTTGATGTGCCATTTGGCGGCCCCCTTGCGTACGATTTTGAGTGCGGTTTGCGCATCGGCGACGGCAAAGGGCAGGCCCAACGTCACATCGATGTCGGGCTTGCCGGAGGCATTGAAGACCTTAGCCATCGCCGCGTTGAAACCAGCGTTGGATTCGGGCGTGATCATGGTCCGATATTTGAGCACAAAGGCCGTCACGCCGCGCGCGGCAAGCGCCTTTGCCACGGGCCAACCTTCGTTGTTCATCGCCAAAAACTGGAAGCCACCGCCGGGGACGACGATCACCGCTGTGCCATTGGCCTTGCCGGGTGGCGGAAGCACCGGCTCCAGCGTGGGGCGCACCACATTACGCACCCAAAGCTGCCACCCCGCCCGCGTCCAGACTTCGTGCTGCGTTGCATTTTCCGAACCGGGGGCAGCCCCGTCATAAAGCGGGAAGGCGGCGGGTGTGGCTGGCGGATTTGCGGGCGTTGTTGGGGCAATGCCCTGCGCAACCAGCGGCGCGGCCAGCACCCAAAACGCCATGATCATCGCTTTTAACACCTGCATGTTCGCTCCTCTGACCATAGGGTAAGCCACCGCTCGCGACCGAGTCGGCGCTGGTTCAGGCTTGACAATTAACCAATTAGGTTTTCATTGTCAAGCCTGAACCGAACCAATGGTTACGGCTTGATATGCCGTTCGCCAAGCGTCACCGTGGCCACCGGGCCGAGATCATCGGCTGAAGCGCCGAGTGCGAAGCCATAGCTTCCGCCCTTGATCAGCCATTCATGCCCAACAAAATTGGCGAGCAAGCGCGGATCGACCGTCACGGTGACCGTTTTGCTCTCGCCCGCCTTGAGCGCAACCTTGCTGAAGCCCGCGAGCCGCTTGAGCGGCTTGCCAGCTTGATTGACGAGGTAAAGCTGCGGCACATCTGCACCATCACGCGCACCAGTGTTCTTGACCGTGAAGCTTGCCGATACCGTGTTGCCACCCTTAACGCTCAGCCCATCATGCGCGAAGCTCGTGTAGCTCAAGCCAAAGCCAAAGGGGAAAGCAGGCTTGGCACCGGTGCGCGCAAACCAACGATAGCCGACATCGGAACCCTCGACATCATAGTCGACTGAGAGCGTCTGGCCGGGTTTGCCCTTGCCCTCAAAGTTCTGCTCGACACTGTCGCTCCCCGGCAGAACCGGATGCGGAAGTTGGTCGATGCTCGCGGGGAAGGTGACGGGCAGATGGCCCGACGGATTGGTATCGCCAAAGAGCACGGAGGCAATCGCCTGTCCGCCGCGCGCACCGGGGAACCACGCTTCAACCACAGCGGCGGTCTTGTCGAGCCACGGCATGATTAGCGGCCCGCCATTTTCGAGCACAACGATGGTATGCGGATTGGCTGCCACGACCGCAGCAATCAACTCATCTTGACCATAGGGCAGGCTGAGGTCGGGAACGTCTACGCCCTCGCTCATCCATTGAGTCGCAAAGACCACCGCCACTTCAGCCTTTTTTGCAGCCGCCACGGCTTCCGCAACGTAGCGCCCATCACGATAATCGAATTTGGTTTGCGGCGCGCGCGCTTTCATCGCCTTGAGCGGCGAGGAACGCTGGTAGGATTGAGCAAAAAGCGCAGCAAATGGGCCTTCACCCCCCATGGGAACGGCAAGGGCGGGGCCGCCTTCACCTTCCACCTGCGATGAGCCGCCGCCCGAGAGCACGCCGCTATCGGCATAGCCGCCGATCACCGCCACCGACTTGGCCGTGGCGAGCAACGGGAGCGCGTTGTTTTGGTTGCGCGCAGGACGATGCCTTCCTTTGCGGCGGCTTCGGCCACGTCAGCGTCGGCCTTTGCGTCATAGCTGCCCTTGGTGGGCGCGCTCACGTCATTGGCGTAAACCGCGTAAAGGATGCGGCGGTTCATATCGGCGAGCTTGGCCTTATACGCGGCGTTGTTCGTTGCCGCATCTCCCAGAGGCTTGCCCAAATACACACCGGTATCGAGCTGCGCACCTGACTGTTGGTCGAGTCCATGCAGCGCTGTGTCGAGCCGGTGCACCGCGCCCCAATCGGACATGACGAAACCTTTCCAACCCCAATCGCGCTTGAGCACGTCGTTGAGCAGATGGTCATTGTCGCAGCCATACGCGCCATTTATCTGGTTGTATGAGCACATGACCGAGCCGGGCTGGCCCTTTTCAATCGAAATTTCGAAGGAGAGCAAGTCGCTTTCGCGCGCCGCAGCCTCGCTGATTTTGACGTCGATGAACTGACGCCCGGTCTCTTGGTTGTTGAACGCGTAATGCTTCACCGTTGAGATGATATGGTTCGATTGGATGCCTGCAACGGCCGCACCAGCCATCGTGCCTGACAGCAACGGATCTTCGCTCATATATTCGAACGTGCGGCCGCCGCGCGGTTCACGCACAAGGTTCTGGCCGCCCGCGAGCAGCACGTTGAACCCCTTGGCCTTGGCTTCGGCACCGATCATGGCTCCACCGGCGCGAATAAGTGCGGGGTTCCAAGAGGCGGCTTGCGCCATACCCGAGGGCAACGCGGTCGCGCCATCGTGCCGCAGACCGCCGATATACGCTACGCCGAGGCTGGCGTCGGTTTCGGTCAGCGCGGGGATGCCAAGCCGGGGAACACCCGGAATATAACCGGCACCCGGAATGGCTTCGGCGGGGATAACGACCGGATCAGAGGTGAAGGGCAGCGGCATGATGCCGTGCGTGATCACTGTGCGCTCGGCACCAGTCATCTTCGCTTCGGTGGCGGCAGCGCGCTGCGAGGCATCTTGCGCAAAAGCGCCCGTGCTCGCGGTGATGAGCAGCGCGGCGAGCGCGGCTTGACCAAATTTATGTATCACATCTCTCTCCATTTTGACGTTTGTCATTGAATATATTTTAGGGGCGCGCCGCTTCGTCCGCAGCACCATAAATGAAAAGGGCCGCACCTGATAAGATGCGGCCCTAATCCCCCTTATATCGAAACTGAAACGGTTCGTTTCAGCATTAGAACTTGAAGCCAGCCCGTGCACCGAACGTGCGCGGATCGGACAGCGTGATCGTGCTTGCACTGCCCGTCACAAGCGCAACCTTGTTCTCGATGTTCTTGACAAAGCCTGTGACATACCAAGCATGACCGGGCGCATTGTAGGTCAGGCTAGCCTGTGTCTTCGATTGCGACGGAGTCCACAACCGCACCGAATACGACCCCGTGTCGCCAAATACGGTCACCGCATAGGCCGAAGAAATGCGCGTGCCGACATTGGCCACCACATCGCCCTCACCAACCGGGATACGGTAGTTCACGCTGGCGTGGAAGACACTCGTCGGTGAACGATCAAGCTTTTGGCCAGCGTAGTTCGCAATCTGGCCATTCGCATTGGCTCCGCAGCTACCGGTCGAGGTAAGTCCGCTTGGGCAGAACTGCTTGTAGTGCGCATCGGTCAGATCAACACCCAAATTCACGTTGAGGTCTTTGACCGGGTTCAAGTCAGCCTGGAATTCCCAACCAAGCACCGAGGCTTTACCTGCGTTGGTCGTCACCGTCTGGAGAGCACCGTTCACGGGGATGATCGCACTCAACTGAAGGTTCTGATAATCGTAATAAAAGACGTTGGTGTCGATCTTAACGCCCTGGGTGATCGTGCCGCGATAACCGATTTCATAATCGGTCAGCGTTTCCGGCAAATAGTAGATCGCCAATTGGTCGTTGTATTTAAGCGGGTTGGTTGTTGCGTTGAACGGCAGCGCGGGGTTGGTCAACGTCGACGCATCGCAACGCTCGCCTTGTGTGCTCACGAGCGATTGTCCAGCAAGGCCGGTCGAGCAGCCATCGCCGAAGCCGCCTTCCTTATAGCCGGTCGCAATCGAACCATAGAGCAGGCCTTTGCCCACATCGGCATCAAGCCCGACACGCCATGTCAGCTTCTTGCTCGTGATGTCGCCATCGTTGACGAAGCTGCGGCCACCGCCTGCCGCGGGATCAAGCGTGTATAGACCACCAGCAAGCGGGCTGGCACCAAGGCTGTTTTCATGCACGGTGTGGCCGTAGCGGTTAAGATCGTCTGCGGTATAACGAACGCCACCGGTTACGCGGATCGCAGGAGTGATTTTGTACGTTGCCTGCGTGAAAGCACCTTTACTGGCTGAAACCGTATGCTGCGGGAAACCGAAGATATAGTTGTTGCCGAAAACAGCGGGGATGAAGTTGTAGATGTAGAAGGCGATGCGCGATTCTTCGCGGAAGTAATACAGACCACCTTGGATCTTGAACGGTCCGTTCCCGGTGTTGGCCAAGCGAAGCTCGTGCGACTGTTGGGTATAGTCGCCGTCGAAGGTGCCGGGCAAGTTGCCGCCGATGAACACGTTTGAGTTCTCATGTGCCTCATACTGGCGAATTGAACCCAAATAGGTGGCTTTCACAGGCCCAAAATTATAGTTGAACTCACCGTCGAGGTTGTAAGCGGTGTCGTTCACATCTGGCTTGTTGGCACCTTGGTCACCACCACCATATTGATGCGTGGACAGGCCAGAGCCAAGCACAGTGTCGAACTGGGCATTGGGCAAAGAGCTGGTCAGGACAGCACTTGTGCCGCCGATAGGCGTGTAAAGCGCGAGCCGCCCTTGGTTGGCAGGGAGCGTGGCAGGCGCGTTGGGGTCAGGCGCAAAAGTATACAAATTGGTGGTTGGCACTGACGAATCGCGCGACCCGTTCAGCTTTGAATAGTTACCACGCAGCAACAAGTCGCCATTATCACCAAGTTTGAACAGACCTTGCAGACGAATGGTCGCGTTGGTGCGGAAATTCTTGTTGTAATAGGGATCAGCCGTCGTTGGGGCCGTAGGCGTCGCGCCGGGGAGCGCCGTTTTCGCGAAATTGTCGCGCGAATCATAGCTGCCCGAAATGCGGAACGCGGCCCAATCGGTGGCGGGCAGATTGATGTACGCGTCGGCAGTAATGGCATTGTAGTTGCCATAGCTGATATTGCCGGCAGCGGACAGCTTGCCGAACTGCGGCGGGTTCGTGATCACGTTGATAACGCCTGCCGTGCTGTTGCGGCCATAAAGCGTGCCCTGCGGGCCTTTCAGAACTTCGACGTCATGAACATCAAAGAAGCTGATGTCCGCCTCTTGCGGGCGAGCAATGTAAATGCTGTCGATGTAAAAGGCGGCCGACGGGTTGCCCTTTTCAGTGCCGTCCGTGCTGGTCACGCCGCGGATCGTGATTTGCAGACCATTGGTGCGGTCAATCGAGAGACCTGAAACCTGTTCACCCAATGCAGTAGGTGTGACAATACCTTTGTCGCGCAGAGCCGCCCCACTGATCGCTGACAAAGCGATTGGCGTTTTCGAGAGCAGCGTCTTTTCGCGCGTTGCCGTCACAACAATGTCGCCGGCAGGCGCCGAATCAGCGGCTGCGGGAGCATTTTGCGCATATACCGGCGTCAGAGACGCGCTGGTCAGCGCAATCGCGAGCGCAGACGCGCAACAAAAATGGATTGGTTTCATGCCTTCAGTTCCTCCTCAAATGTGGCTTTGGGTTTCCGAAGGATCCCGCAGCACGCTCCTAAATCTATTTGTCAATTCAGTGACTCGTCGAGCATTGCTGAGCTATGAAAACGTTGTCAATCGAAAAATGTGAACGTTGCCATTTCGCTTGACGAATCGAATGTTTTTGCTGCTAAGTGTAGCAAGCCTGCAACACTGGGCTGTTTTGGGACGTGGAATGGCGAGCAAAAAAGCCACAATTATAGATGTTGCCAAACTGGCGGGCGTGTCGTGGACGACCGTGTCGCGCGTCGTCAATGGCGAACCAAATGTGTCAGACAAGTCGCGTGTAAAGGTGCAGTCCGCCATCGAAGCGCTCGGCTATGTGCCGCATACTGCGGCGCGCTCACTCGCTGGCGCGCGGTCATTTTCGCTCGGCATATTGTTCGACAACCCAAGCCCGCATTACACGATGAAGGTTCAGGTGGGTGCTTATCAGGCGTGCCGCGCGCATGGCTACCACTTGCTGATCGAAAATCTGGAAAGCACGCGGAGCGACGTCGGCGCGCAGATTGAGGCGATTCTCGCCAATGCGCGCGTCGATGGTTTCATCGTTACGCCGCCGCTCACCGAATGTGCTGAAGTGTTGAATGCACTTGAGTCGTTCAAAATCCCCTATGTGCGGATTGCACCGGTCAGTTTTGCGGGGCGATCAAAGGCGCTTTCGATTGATGATTACGGTGCTGCAGCGGATATTGCGCGGCATCTGTGGACTCTGGGGCACCGTCGCTTCGGTCTTGTCACAGGCCCTGCCGATCACGGGGCCGCCGGAACCCGGCGCGAAGGGTTTCTGGAGGCACTTTCGGCGATGGGGCATAAAGGCGAGGTGTGTGAGGCTTTTGGTGGGTTCACCTTCGAAGTTGGAATTGATGCGGGGCGCGCATTGCTCAGTCAGCCGCAGCGGCCGACCGCGATTTTTGCGGTGAACGACGATTCTGCGGCGGGCGTGATGGCGGCAGCGGCGCAGTTGGGATTGAAGGTGCCGAATGACGTGGCAATAGCCGGATTCGATGACAGCTGGATTGCTCAATCGGTGTGGCCCAATCTGACCACAGTCTTTCAGCCGATTACCGAAATGGCCCGGGCTGCTGGAGAAATGTTGATCGTGCGCAACGGGGTAGTCGAGTCTTGCGATAAAATTGAGATGCCGTACCGCTTTGTTGCCCGAGCCAGCACCGTGCCGCCCGCTGGCTAAGCTGTGGGGGAGCGCTCCCGCGCCTTTGAGTTTATTCGATGACACGAAACAGGAGAGAAATATGAACCGACGCCAAGTTCTTGCCTCGATGGCTGCGACGACCGCGATTGCCGCCACCGATGCGAAAGCCGCGCTGCCCAGCGCTGGTGCGCCTCGTCGCTGGGTGAGCACGTCGATCAACACTCCTTGGCGCTCGCTTCCGGTGCCTGCGTTCGCGCCCCTCGGGACTGACCCGTTTGCGATGGATGTCCAGATCCAAACCGATAAGCGTGCGCAGGTGATGCAAGGTTTTGGCGGTGCTTTTACAGAAAAAGGTTGGCAGGCGCTCACGCATCTCTCGCCTGTGCTGCGCAACAAAGCGGTGGCGGCACTGTTCGCGCCCGAGGGGGCGGCGTTCAACCTGTGCCGCACGCCGATTGGTGCCAATGACATTTCGCGCGGCTGGTATAGCTATGACGAAGTGGATGGCGATTTCGACATGGCGCATTTCAGCGTCGATAATGACAAGGAAACGCTGATCCCGTTCATCAAAGCCGCGCAGGTGCACGCGCCGCAGTTGAAGCTCTGGGCCTCGCCTTGGTCACCGCCGACGTGGATGAAGAAGGGCAAGCATTATGCACAAGCACCGGCTTGGCCCGGCCAACCCTCGAACGGCATCAAGCCCGAGCAAATGGGCCATGAGGGCACCGACAGCTTCATCCTTGAGGATAAATATCTCGAAGCCTATGCCCGCTACTTCCGCCGCTATGTTGAAGATTATGGTCAGGCAGGCATCCCGATCTCGATGGTGATGCCGCAAAACGAGTTCAACTCGGCGCAACCTTTCCCAAGCTGCTGCTGGACGCCGCAAGGGTTGGCGAAATTCATCCCCTTCCTCGGGCGCGAGATGGGGAAGATTGGCGTGGACATTTTCTTTGGCACGCTCGAACGCGGCAACCCTGATCTGCTTGATGCTGTGCTCAAGGACCCTGCCGCAGCCGCATATATCAAAGGCGTGGGTGTGCAATGGGCGGGGAAGGGCGCGCTCCACGACATTCAGGAGCGCCACCCGAATCTGACGCTATACGCGTCGGAGCAAGAGTGCGGCATGGGCCAGAATGATTGGCACTACCCACACTATATCTGGGGCGAGATGAAGCAGTATTTCAACGCGGGCGCGAGCGCTTGGGCGTATTGGAACCTCGTCATGCCTGAAGATGGCCTAAGTGGCTGGGGCTGGCGGCAAAATGCGCTGATCACCGTGGATCGGCGAAGCGGCACGTTCCGGCTTAATCACGAATATTACCTCATACGGCACTTCTCGGCGTTCATCAAAGCGGGCGCGGTGCGTATCCCCACCGCCAGCTTCTCGGGCTTTGAAAACCAGCTTGCCTTCCGCAACCCCGACGGGCAAATCATCATCATCGTGCAGAATGAACTGGCGCAGCCGCAACTCGTGCGGATGGAGATTGACGGCAAGTCGCTCAACCTAAACCTGCCAGCCGATTCATTCAACACGATTGCGCTCTAACTGGAGACAACAATGGCCGACGTCATCGTTTATTCAATCGCGGGAAGTCCGTTTGGTCGCGCAGTTATGGTGGCGCTTGAAGAAAAGCGTGCGCCTTATCGCCTGTCGCCGGTGGCACCCGGGACATTCGCGCAGGAGCCGCACATCAAACGCCACCCGTTTGGCAAGGTGCCTGCGATTGCCCATGGTGATGTTGCGCTATACGAAACCCAGCCGATTTTGCGCTATATTGATCGGGTCTTCGCTGCCCCGGCGCTCACGCCGACTGATCCCAAAGCGGCCGCGCAGATGGACTTGGCGTTGGCGGTCAACGACAATTACCTGTTCAACGGCGTTTCAAATGTCATCGCCTTTCAACGAATCGTCGGGCCGCTGCTAATGGGGCTGACCCCTGACGAGGCCGTGATAGCGGCGGTCATACCTCGTGCGCAGCAGGTTTTTGCCGAGATTGCGCGGCTGCTGGGTGATCAGCCTTTCTTTGCGGGTGATGCGCTTACGCTAGCCGACGTGCATATTGGTCCGCAGCTCGCGATGCTGGCCGATACGCCTGAATGGGCGTTACTCAGCGCACCGCATCCCCATCTTGTGGCGTGGCTTGTGCGAATGAACGCGCGCGAGAGCATGAAGGCGACAACGTGGGAGCGTGTGTCGGCAATGTCCAAGCATCAATAGCGGCCCAGCCATAAGCACTATGGAGCAGCTTTGCTCGGCGTGCCGTCACCCCTCCGAGCGCGATGGGGCGCATTCTCATTAACTGCGCGCGGCGCGCCAATGCTGCAAATCCCCGCCGCCCCAACGTTCGTGCGCTAGGGTGCGAGCGCGTTGCGAAAACCGGGGAAACGAACACCAGATCAACCCCGGCGCGCTGAGCGGCGATCAACTCACGCAGAGTATGAACGGGCGCGGTGGTCGGGCACAGCCTTGTTCGCTTGCGAAAGCCGGGGGAGATTGCCCGCTGAGTGCCACGGACGGGCTTTCGATTCGCGGCTATGTGGGACTTAACGCCTGATGTCAGATGCGCGCCGTCCGCGCGCCACTCCAGCGCCTGTTGGGCCGATCCCGCGCACAACAGCAAGATGCGCCTTGCGCGCGCAATTCGCCTTGCTTGCTCAAACAACGCCCGCCGGGCTTCGCGAGCCAGCGCATAATGCCTAAAAACCAGCCCCGCCCCCTTCGGCAGGCGCGCCAATGCGGGCAGAAAGCTCTTATCCATGCGCTCGTCGCTGAACATCCAGATGCGGGGAAAGGGCTGGCGGTGCGGCATTGCCCGCCGTATAGCGCAGCACATGTTGACTGAACAGGAGGCGGAACCCGGGTTTGCGAGCGAGCGCCTCGCCCAAATCCGCGCCCAGATTTTGCAGGCGGCGAAACTGGCGCAGCGCGATGCCGCAGACGTGACGCTGATCGCCGTATCCAAAACGCACCCCCCTGAGGCCGTCACTCCCTTTATTGCCGCAGGGCAGCGCGTGTTTGGCGAGAATCGTGTGCAGGAGGCTCAGGGCAAATGGCCCGCATTGATCGCGGCACACCCCGATATTGAGCTTCATCTCATCGGTCAGTTGCAGTCGAACAAGGCCGAGGAAGCGGTGGCGCTGTTCGATGCCATCCATTCGGTAGATCGACCGGCACTCATCACCGCGCTCGCCAAAGCGCAATCGAAACTTGGGCGGCGCCCGCGCTGCTATCTGCAAGTCAATATTGGTGATGAGGCACAAAAGGGCGGGTGCGCCGTCGCGGATGTGCCCGTGTTGCGCGCTGCGGCACACGCCGCTGGGTTGAATATCGTTGGGCTGATGGCGGTTCCGCCGGTCGATGTTGAGGCATCGCCCTATTTCGCGCTGCTCGCCAAAATTGCGCGCGACAATGGTCTGACGGAATTATCGATGGGCATGTCGAGCGATCTTGAGGCGGCGATCATGCTCGGCGCGACCTCGGTGCGCATCGGCAGCGCGTTGTTTGGCGCGCGAGCCTAACCGTGTCGGGAAAACCCACCCGCGAAAATCAGGAAAACATCTGGGGCGTTTTAGCGGCTTGGGAGCGCGACGTGGACAGGAAGGCTAACCACAGACGGCGGTCGGTCAAATCGCTTCTCCTGGTCGCTCATACCAAGT
>Ga0209067_10002604_pt1 | contig 10615 bp, 9 predicted proteins | sample ColStrG_CSR_2013_FD_187199 | JGI IMG/M metagenome (GOLD analysis project Ga0209067, IMG submission 187199) | Freshwater sediment microbial communities in response to fracking from Pennsylvania, USA - Cold Stream Run_MetaG_CSR_2013 (SPAdes)... | ecosystem: Environmental > Aquatic > Freshwater >... | reverse complement strand
GTGATAGTGCAAATATTGTTGAGGGTACTGACGACGTGCGGTCGTGATCATGCCCGGGCCCCCTACGAAACCGTCAACCAGGAATGCAACCTTATCCGCATCGGGTCCAAAAGTTTCAAGGATGAAATCGGCACGCGCCAGCATTTCGTAATGGTCATCGGCAGTGATGTTGGCCGAGAATATCTTTGCTTGACCGGTTTCGTCCTGGGCACGCTTCATCGCGTCATAGACCAGTGGATAGACCTTTTTCGCAGGACAGAACACCTGATTGCCCTGCGGCTCATCGTTCTTGATGAAGTCGCCACCCAACCAGAATTGGTATGCGGCTTTAGCGAATGGCTCGGGACGCAGACCCAACTTGGGCTTGATGATGGTGCCGGCAATGTAACCGCCGTCTTTCATCGGACGACCCAAGATACGCCACAGATCGGTGATGTCCTTGGATGGACCGTCGAACAACTGGATAGCGCGCTCAGGCACATAGAAGTCATGGATCTTGGCGTGTTCGATGTCGCCCATACCCTGGTTATTGCCAATGATCAGCGTCAATACCGACACGATCATCATGCGGCCGTCGGTGATGTTACGGTCGAACAAGTCGATAGGATATGCGATACGCATGTCTTCTGTCGCTTCGTCGATGAAATACACCAACGCGTCCACACCTTTGGTGAATGCATCTGTTGTGGAAACTTCAACGTTGGTCCCGGTAGAAGACTCGGCCGCAAAGTGTGCAGCGGCTTCCAGATAACCATAGCCTGCCTTCGGCTTCATTTTGTAGGCAACCAAAAGGTGCTTGCCGCCCTTGATCAGATCCGCTTCTTTCAGACTCAGATCTGCATAACGATTCGATTGATCCATCAGTGTTCTCCCTATAAATTAACGTTTGATTTTCTATACACAACAACAGTGTCTTGCCACGGAAGCCACTATAGTGGGCTAGTCATATAAGCGATAGTCAATTATTTTTATTGAAATCATAAGAATTACTTATGGTTTGTTATAATCGCGATTCATCCACATCCGATAGGCCCATGCTGCATTTCACCCTGAGACAACTCCAGGTATTCGAGAAAGTGGCCAGCCACTTGAACTACTCGCGCGCAGCCGAGCAACTATACCTATCCCAACCGGCGGTGTCGATGCAAATCAAGCAATTGGAGGGACATATCGGGCTGCCCTTGTTCGAGCAGATGGGCAAGAAGATATTCCTGACTGCGGCGGGAAATGAGTTGTTTCATTATGCGCGCAACATCGCGCTGCAGATCAGCGAAATGGAAGCGGTATTCGACGAAATGAAAGGTCTGGGGCAGGGCAAGTTGACACTTTCCGTGGTCAACACCGCCAATTATTTCACTCCCCAGTTGCTGGCCACATTTTGCCAGCGTCATCCCAATATCAACGTCATCCTGCAAGTTGCCAACCGCGATGCCGTGCTCAAGCAACTCGCCGACAACAGCACCGATCTGGCCATCATGGGCCAACCGCCTTCGGATTTGGATCTCAGCTCCAAGAAATTCATGGACAATCCCTTGGTCGTAATCGCCGCGCCCAATCATCCGCTCGCCACACTGAAACACGTCAAATTTTCGCAACTTGCGGAGCATACCTTTGTGTCGCGCGAGCAGGGTTCAGGGACGCGCAGCGCGATGGAACGGGTGTTCACACAACATAAGATCCAGCCGCGCATCAGCATGGAAATGGAAACCAACGAAGCCATCAAACAAGCTGTTCAGGCGGGGCTGGGATTGGGAATTTTGTCATTGCATTCCATCGAACTGGAATTGGAAACCAAGCGTCTGGTCATGCTCAACGTCGAATACTTTCCGTTAGTGCGCCATTGGTTCGTAGCTCATCGCAACACCAAACGCCTGTCCAGCGCCGCCATGGCATTCAAAGAATTTTTGCTGGCGAAATAAAATACCAAGAAAACCCCCCGATATGAGCGGGGGTCTGTTTAATACTGCTAAAACTTAGTGCCTACCAGGTCGACGCTGAACCGCCCGTCCAGAGACGTTGACCGGTCGAATCGATCGACAACGTGCCGTCGTTCGCCTGGGCTGAGGTTGTAACCGGAGCTGCCGTTATCGTAAAGACACTCGTTGTGCAATTCGTACAACTGTAGTTATATTTTTGATCCTTGGATTGGCTGGACCAACCCAGCCCGCCTCCCGATTGAGCGGTGTAAGCAGCGGTGATACTGGTGCTATAGGCATTCGAGTTCAAATAGATTTTTTCCTGCAGGGCGGCCATTTGCATCAGGTCGGTTTGAGCCGCAGCCCGACTGGCTTTGATCACGGAACTGTTATAACTTGGAATCGCGATGGCCGCCAGAATCCCGATGATCGTTACCACGATCAACAATTCGATCAGCGTAAATCCAAGTTGTTTTTTAGTGTTACTCATGTCGCCACCTTCACCGTTTTGCGGGGCGGAACTCGCCCCGCGATTGCTGTTTAAAGTCCGATCAACTCGCGCCACGTGATCCGATGAGCAGTTGGCATGGCCCCTTGCTGTATGTTAGTAACGCCCCCTGTTACGGTAGATACGCCACTGGCGGTCGTCGTCCCACCCCCGCTATTTGATGGGGGAGTAACGCCATCGGAATACGCAACACCACCCATCCCGCTGGTTACGATTGAAGTCGCGGGAACGCCTGAGGTGCCGCCGGTGCCATTGGCGCCACTCGATGAATTGATAAAACTCGCAGTACGCGGGTCGTCGTATACCGAGCTGTAAGTCGGGCAAATCGGCAAGGTCGTCGCGGAGTCCTGGGGCGGGGTGATCGTCCAACCGGCCGGACCGGCGGCCGAACTTCCAAGCGCGCCACCATAGGGACTTGTATTTGCAGCGGTATAGGCTGTCGGAGGTGTCGAGACATTCCATTTCGGCGAAGTCCCAGAAGCATTACTTGGTCCGCCAACCACGCAGGTCAAAGTTCCCCTGATACTGCTCGAACTTTTTGTGGTGCTGCTGAAAAAGCCAGTTGCAGCAGTATATGCTCCAATGGTTTGATATTGACCCCCACCAGAGCAGGTATTCCCCGTTTTGACAGATTGACCAATCGGGCAGGCCTTGCAACTTCCTCCCCCACTGGTACTCACATAACCACTCGTACATGAGGCCGCTACACCTGGTGTCCATACTTCCTCTGCTGGCCACCAGGGGTCACCAGGATTATTGACCGTCTTCCAGGTTTGCGTGTTGCCCATGCATTCGGCATTCGGATGGTGCCAGTACAGCGTATATTCTGCATAGACGTCCGTGTTAATCTTGGAATCGATGACTCGGAACCCATATATCGGCTGGCCAGGCACATTCATTTGTACGTCGCTGGCCGGTGTGCTCGCATTGATAATTTGTAACGTCAGCACACCGTCATGGCGTTCGCCGGTTAGCCCGGGGTACGTAGTCGATGTCGCCGCGTCACCAAAAGCGCATTGAGGAGTAATCGGCATCACACCTGTCTGGATCACGCCGTCCCCGTCGGCCCACCAATCCCTGATGTCAAATCCGTCAAAGGGCATCGAAAGCTCCAAACCGCCGACGGAAGCGCGTGGCCCTGATGTCGGCGTGCTTGTCCCACACACTCCTGATGCAACGCCCAAAGCATTCGTGCAGCCTATCGTACCCGTCGTAGACACGGTCAACACTCTGATCTTTCCTGCAATATCCGTCGTGCTGGTATTGGGAACCGTACTATATGTCTTGACTGTGGATGATGTGCCAGTATATTGCGGCAAATTACCCACTTTCAAACATCCGGTAGCATTTGCAACCGTACTGGCACACTTGGTCTTATCGTAGTAGGTCGAACTTGCATTGGTGCTCACTCCGAACACATCGGTACTCAATCCTGTCTGATAATCCCGTGTACTGCCCGACCAAGTACCGATACGCAGATTCATCGCGCGATTCCACGCCTGGTTCATCACCAATACTTTATAGGGCGTAGTCGCGGTCATACCTTGCACTGTTGAAAGGGGATAGTTTTGATCATTGGGATTCAAAGGATTGAGTCCATTGGTGTCGTATATCTTGTCGTATTCATGGACGTGGGAAATAAATTGAAAACCCGTGCTATTACAATTGCCGGTGTTAGTAGTGCAATTGTAAAAGACGTCCACGTCAAAGTGACCGCCATTCACGCCGGTGCCACTTGTCGGGCCGGTCGACGGCAAATTGTAATTCTGGTTGTATAACGCGATTCGCGCTCCGGCGAGTTGGATCAAAATCGGCTGAGATTGCACACCGTTAGAGGTAACGTAAGCTACCGGAATTGCACTTGCGGCGGTGGACGTGCCATTACCTATCAAGTCAGCCGTATTAATAAGACCATCTTGGTTCATATCGACGAAGGCTGTTGTCCCCGGACCACCGGTTAGATAGTCCAGATCAAACAGCCAATTCAAGCCTGTAGATCCGGTACTAGAGCCTGATGGGGTGTAGGTCACGGTAGGATTGGAGACATTGAATTGGAATTTTCCGGAATCCACATACCCACCATCACCTATCACGCGTTCGCCCCCCTGCAGCTTCAGAGGAACGGTCCAACCCCGATTGGGGGTAGCACCTGTCCATACCGGCAAGTTGTTAGTGGTTTCATTCACGACCGGAACCGTACCGACAGATAAACTGCTATAGGTGGTGGTCGAAAGGGTTTGGGTAATTAAACTCCCCGATGCTATGGTAGTACTCAGGTTATCCCATAAACCGTATGCAGCATAAGGCGTATTGGTATCTGCCGTATCGTCAATGGCAGCCGTTGTCGAAGGAGCATTCACCGCTGCGAGCGGTCCACTGAGTATGCGCCCCGTCGCAAAGTTCAACATAAATCCACCGTAAGGATGTACTGAAACGGCAGGGGCTTGAGTAATGGCTATCGGTTCGCTTGCAGCACCCTGAGGAATTGAGAAAAGCGGCTGAGGCGAACTTGAGGGCGGTGTTCCATAAGCAGAAGTCCATGCCGAGGGAGATGCACTACTCAAATTAAACACCCACATATTGCCGTTAATATCGCCCGCATAAACTCGATCCGCCTTGCCGTTACCGGTAGTGTCGACTGCCGTCGGACTGGATAACCCGTTAGGACTGGTGGTTGAACCCGAGCCCGTGTCGATTTCCCTGATCAGGGACCCGTTCTGCGCATTGATGATATATAGTGTGGCGTGACCGTTTCCCGTGTTGTTGTATCCGTTCCCCACGATAACCGCTGTGCTACCGTCTTCTGTCGGCACAATCACCGGGTTGCTATAGGTATTTCCCATATTACAATATGAACCCGTCGGCGCTGTTGCAGCCCCTGCCGTGCAGGTAAATGTCGTTCGTGTTCCATTGTAAGTTATGCTGCTGGGTGTAATTTCCCATAGAGCTTTCTGTCCGACCGCTTGGCCGGATATAGCAGTCAGAGAGGAAATGTTCAACGCGTATAATCCTTTGCCTCCCGCGCCCAATGCACCAACCAAGACCGGAGTATTCGTCCCTGCTATCGGTACCTTGGTATTGATAGTCACACCACCGTCCACGAAGTAGTCATGGCTATAACTCGCTGAAGTCAATGCGCTCATTTTGGGGATCAGCATAGACGGCACAAAAGCCCACCGTTCCGCGCCTGTCGTGGCATTAAATGCGTGCAGCATGCCATCGTTCGCCCCCATAAATACGGTCGGATTTGTTCCGTCAGTGTAATAGTAAGGGCTGGAGTGAACAATGTCACCCAGCACCGTCGTTCTTGCCCGCAAACCAGTCGGTGAAAGCGAGGTACCACGCAGCCAGTTGATATTGGTTGCGCCCCCGAGCGTAGCTTGCTGGACTTGAGGTTAACCTATGGGTGATGCTGCGGTTGAAAATTCGACCCCTGCCGGCGCGGTGGAGCTATCGCTTAACGTGCCGATGAGTCGGACCCCTGAAGCCGCTTGAATATCCAAAGGAGAGCTTGCACCCGAAGGAAAGCACGGTGCGTTTAGATCGACATACCCCACACTGTTAACCGGGTAGCAAGTGAATTGCCCAGACCAGTCTGCGAGGTTGTACATTCCGCGATAAACCTGTGAGTTGCCCGAAGTGACGTTGTAGTTGGACAAAGTTGGCTGACCCACGTATCCAATGGGTTGCTTGCCAGGTGTAAATATCACGGCGGCATAAGCCAAAATAGCAACCATGCCGATCAAGACCGTGCTGCCTATTACTGCCGAGACTTGTTTTTTGGTAGGTTTGAACATGGTGTTCTCCTTGGTCAATCGAAAATTTTATCGGGTCGCCATCTAAGGGACAGGGACTTGGACAATTGATTCTACAAAGCGAGTTGCGCCACGGCCGGATTGACCGCGTGCGGTGACTCTGAATAGGTTGTAAGAAACTTGCAGGTGATTACCGCATCCCATACAGGTACTTTTACTTTGCTGCCCCAGTGTCGACACTGGGGTCGGTGTAATAAGCTGAATAATGAACTGCCCTCCTGTTATGCCCGCAGGCGAGGACGCTGCCGTCGGCCAGCTGACCAATGGGTTCGGTGTATTTGTCGGATCGTAGAATGGGAGCGTCGTACTCGGTGCCGGTCCACCGGTCGTAAAGCCGCCGCTTTGGCTTATTGTACCGCTTACTAAATAACTTTCTGCGACAGTCAACGTACTCTCTGCGCGATTCTTGGCCTCATTTTCAAACTGCAAATTACCCGCCAACTTGAACATGGTGTTCGATGCAACCATTGCACCAACACCCAGCAACATGAGCACGATTAGGGTAATCATGGCTACTAGCAATGTCATGCCCTTTTGTTGTTTGATTGTGTGCGTATGAAATTTCATGGTATTAATTTCGCAAGGATATGGTGGTCATATAAAGTTGGCGACGATATTTGTCGTTTGGAACTAACGAGGCCAGATTTCCCATCGGATTTGTAGTTGGACTGTATTCTGTATTGTTAACATACGCTTCGTTTCTTTCGCTGTTACTATTTCTTGCCAACAGCCAGATGCGTACCGATTGCACCAGTGGCCAACTTGTTGCCGATATAGCCGAGGCATCCAAATATTGTGTATTGCCACTGGAGTCCACAACACCATAGCGCACTTGCATATTATCTATTCCGCTTGCGACCAGCTCCGGTGTCATTGCGCCTGCTACCAAATTAACGCGCCACAATGCGGGAATACCATCGTTTACCGTTGTCGTATATGGGCTGATGTAATAGACAAATGTCCTTAGCAATTGATCTTGAACCGGGTCGGTAACAACCCGGTAAGGAGTTGATCCCCCCTTTTGGAAAAGTGAGCTAGCTGAATACGAAGAACGGAAGAATATGTCGTTCGTCAATGCGGCAGCAGGTGCAGATGCTGCCGACGCTATTGTAACTGGCCATTCATTGGCCATGTCTGCATAACGCACTGCCAAAATATCGCCGCGCGCATAATTCGCCGTTGGAATGCATGTTGCCGAATATGGGTTCGGTGTGCCGCTTTGATCATCAATTCCAAACACCGGTTGTTGCAATTGCAGAGCAAACTGCGGCGCACAATCAGCGACCGTTCCTGTGCCCGCTGGCAAAACCGCCACGCCGGAGGCAATTGTAAAAACACTACTGGCTGCTTGTTGCAATGTTGTGCTGGGCATCAAACCCGACTGGCCGGCATGTTGCACATCACGGCGTATAACATCAAGTGCATAGCGTCCGTTCGTTTGCAATTCCGAGGTGCGATCGTTGGCTCTGGCGTTTCTGCCACTATTGATTGCCACCGCACTGACTGCGCCTAAAATGAACAAGCCCACTGTCATTGCTATCATCAACTCAATCAAAGTAAAACCTTTGGGCAATTGAGGCTTACCGGCACTTTGTTTCATGTTATTCATCCCCGTGCTAATTCCCTATCTGTATGTTCGTTGTGATCGAGAATCCTTCGGTTGCAGCCACCGAACTGGCTGCCGTATATGTGGTATTGGTTTTGCGATCAACCCAATTGACGACGACCTGGTAACTTGCGGGATTTCCCGGCACACCTGATATTGTCCCTGTGCCCTGAGGCAAAACTGCAGAAATCGCAGAAAGCCAATTTGTCACGTCATATGCAGCTAAAACAGCATTTGAGCATGGTGCAGCGGCACAGTCCGTTGTCGTTGGTGTCGTCGAGTTGGCATCGCCATATGCTGTCAATGCGTTGACAGAATATGCCTTGTTCGCTTCCATGCGTTCGATGATATCGGCCACCAAGAATGCTGCCTGATTGCGGAATTGCCCGCCCATATTGGTTTTCAGGGAATACGCCTGTAAACCCGCGCTTCCCAGCAATGCGATAGAAATGATCACTATCGTGATCAGAATCTCTATCATGCTGAAGCCGTACTGTTTTGCAATATTGTTTGTATGCATTTGCATATATGCCTTCATTACTGAGTTGACACCGCACCCGTGATCGCCACTCCCACTGAACCTGGCGTCGCACCCGTCGCACCCGTCAAGTTGAAAGTTTGTGGCGCAGCAGTTGCAGTTCCTGTTGCTGCAGTTGCTGTACCTATTGATCTAAATATCACTGCATAAGGCGACGTTGCTGCAGATATAGATATCCCGTTAGTTACCGGTTGACGAACCACAACTGCGGATTGCGTCGTATCACAATTGGCATTGAGTCCTGACGCTGGACATATCAACCACCCTGTAGTCGCCCAATTGCTAGTGATAGAACAGTCCGTCGCGTTATTATTCGCCGGACATATAACATACCTCTTATTGCTCTTTATTGACTCGCTACGCGCTGAATTGATGTCATTCGCCAACATAATTTTTAATCTGTTCAACCGGTTTTGATTTACAAAACCCATCAGAGAGGGGACGGCGATCGTCGCCATGATCGCCGCGATCGCAATCACGATCAGCACTTCGATCAAAGAGAATCCGCGTTGTAGGCTGTGATGCTTCATTGAAGCTAGTCCTCCTGAATTTACGATAGGCATCATATCCAAGCCGGCAAACTATGTAAGTGTGTTGCCGATATCTGGTTTAATTCGCATTACTAACGGTACTTCTACCCGTCCAACGGTAGATTTTGTCAGTTGTCCGTAAGGCTCCTTGATAATCCTGGGCAAGAAAAAAGGCGACACAAGGTCGCCTTTTTATCCTGCCTTGTTGCTGAGTTGTTACTTGACGATGGCCTTCAACTCGCCCTTGGTATAGCGATTCGCCATCGACTCCAGAGAGATGGGTTTGACCTTGCCGGCTTGACCTGCCGAGCCAAATGCCTCGTAACGGGCCACGCAGATTTCCTTCATCGCCTTGGTAGACACCGCCAGGAATTTGCGCGGATCGAAGTCTTTGGGGTTCTGTGCCAGGTAACGGCGCACTGAACCGCTGGATGCCATGCGCAGGTCGGTATCGATGTTCACTTTACGCACGCCGTGCTTGATGCCTTCGACGATCTCTTCGACCGGCACGCCGTATGTTTGGCCCATATCACCGCCGAACTCGTTGATGATCTTCAGCCATTCCTGCGGCACGGAAGACGAACCGTGCATCACCAGATGGGTGTTCGGAATGCGCGCGTGGATCTCTTTGATGCGGCTGATCGCCAGGGTATCGCCGGTCGGTGGCTTGGTGAATTTGTATGCGCCGTGCGAGGTGCCGATGGCGATCGCCAACGCATCCACTCCAGTTTGGCGCACGAATTGCGCTGCCTCTTCGGGGTCGGTCAACAGTTGATCGTGGGTCAACACGCCTTCCGCGCCATGCCCGTCTTCCTTTTCACCCATGCCGGACTCCAGCGATCCCAGGCAACCCAATTCGCCTTCTACCGACACGCCAACGGCGTGAGACATTTCCACCACACGGCGGGTCACGTCCACGTTGTATTCGAAAGAAGAAGGAGTCTTGGCATCTTCTTTCAAAGAGCCGTCCATCATCACACTGGAGAAGCCGGATTTGATCGCGTTGATACATACCGAGGGTGATGCGCCATGATCCTGGTGCATCACGACCGGGATATGCGGATACATCTCAATTGCCGCTTCGATGAGGTGGCGCAGGAATGGCTCGCCCGCATATTTGCGCGCACCTGCAGAACCTTGCATGATGACCGGGCTGTTGCACTGATCGGCAGCTTCCATGATCGCTTTGACTTGTTCCAGATTGTTCACGTTGAACGCCGGCAAGCCGTAGCCATTTTCTGCCGCATGATCGAGCAGTTGACGCAAAGATACTAAAGCCATTTCCTTCTCCTTTTGATATTTAGATTATTCGTGCTGTGCCGATTATTGCCGATCAATGTTTGCGGTGATCGCCCACTTTGACGATCTTCATCGTGTTGGTATGGCCGGCTTGGCCGATTGCTTCACCTATGGTCATGACGATCAGATCGCCCTCGTTCACAACTTTTAAACGTACCAGTTCGTCTTCCGCGGCACGCAATGTTTGCGAATGGTCTTTGGAGGAATTGGTAAACGATATCGGATGTACTCCGCCAAACAAAGTGACTTTGCTGAGCGTGGCTGCGACCGGAGTCATCGCAAAGATCGGCACTCCCGCGTTAGTACGAGACATCCACAATGCTGTCGAACCGGATTGCGTCAACGCCACGATCGCCTTGACCTTTAAATGGGTTGCCGCATACAACGCAGACATGGCAATGGA